>JAEAMF010001550.1_pt1 | contig 15823 bp, 13 predicted proteins | sample 8958721 | NCBI WGS metagenome assembly JAEAMF01 (sample SAMN16933255, study PRJNA681124) | bioreactor sludge metagenome | isolation source: anaerobic bioreactor treating anionic surfactant - SDBS | place: India: Bengaluru | collected 2019-02-28
GGCCGCCTGCACGCTGAACCACTGGTCCATCACCAGCGGGTTGTCCTTGAAGTGGTCGGCGAACGTCTCCAGCGCCTTGGCCCGCTCGGCCTCGAACGACGAGTTGACCAACACGGCCAGCGCGGTCAAACGCTCCGTCATGTTGTCGCACGCATCGAACTGCTCCAGGGTCGCTTCCAGCACCTGTGGTTTGCCACTGAGCATCAAGTAGGACAACACGATGTTCTGCAGGCTGCGACGGGCAAAATGCTCGGCTTCGGCCACATACGCGGTGGTGCGCGACACCGCGCGATTGGCCTGATAACGGGCCCACAGTGCGTCGAACAACTGCTCGGACAGTTGTTTGCGGGCGAATTCGCGGGCCGCATGGATAGCATCGACATCCGCCACTTCACTGATTTCAGTGAGGTAGGCCTCGCTGGGCAGCGAAAGCATTTCAGCGACCATCGCCTGATCCAGTTGATCATTGCTCAGGACGCTGCCCAGTGCGGTTACCAGGCGCGGGTCGAGTACCAGCTTGGCGCCCTGCTTGTGCTGTTCGATCAGCTCTTGCAGGATCTGCACAGACAACTGCTGGCCGGCTTCCCAACGGTTGAAGCCGTCGCTGTCATGCTGCATCAGGAACATCAATTGGTCGCGGTCATAGGGGAAGCTCAGCTTGACCGGTGCGCTGAAGCCACGCAGCAATGACGGCAGTGGCTTGGCCGCCACATCGACAAAGGTGAAGGTTTGTTCAGCCTCGGTCACTGACAGTACGCGGGTAGTGCCCTCGGCCGCCGCCTCACCGAGCAGACGCAGTGGCAAGTCATTGCCCTGCGCATCAAGCAGGCCCAGCTCTACAGGAATGACGAAGGGCTGCTTTTCCTGTTTGTCCGGGGTTTGTGGATAACTCTGCCGGAAGGTCAGGCTGTAGGTCTGCGCGACGCTGTCATAGGCATCGCTGACCGCCAGGCGTGGCGTGCCAGCCTGGCTGTACCAGCGTTTGAACTGGCTCAGGTCGACGCCGTTGGCATCTTCCATGGCCTTGATGAAGTCGTCACAGGTGACCGCCTGGCCGTCATGACGCTCGAAGTACAGGTCACTGCCCTTGCGGAAGCCTTCAACGCCCAACAGGGTACGCACCATGCGCACCACTTCCGAGCCCTTCTCGTACACGGTCAGGGTGTAGAAGTTGGAAATTTCGATGAAGCTGTCCGGGCGCACGGCGTGAGCCATGGGGCCGGCATCTTCGGCAAACTGGTGGGTACGCAGGTAGGCCACGTCTTCGATACGCTTTACCGTACGCGAGTTCATGTCAGCCGAGAACTCGGCATCACGGAACACCGTGAAGCCTTCCTTGAGCGACAACTGGAACCAGTCACGGCAGGTCACGCGGTTGCCCGACCAGTTGTGGAAGTATTCGTGGGCGACCACCGCCTCGACACGCTGGTGCGCAGCGTCGGTGGCGGTTTCGGCGCGGGCCAGTACGCAACTGGAGTTGAAGATGTTCAGGCCCTTGTTTTCCATGGCGCCCATGTTGAAGTCGTTGACCGCGACGATCATGAAGATGTCCAGGTCGTACTCACGCCCATAGACCTCTTCATCCCAGCGCATGGACTTCTTCAGGCTGGTCATGGCGTGCTGGCACTTGTCGATGTTTTCCGGCTCGACATAGATACGCAGGGTGACGTCACGTCCCGACTGGCGAGTGAACGTGTCTTCGACACACCACAGGTCGCCCGCCACCAGCGCAAACAGGTAGGCCGGTTTCATGAACGGGTCTTCCCAGGTCGCCCAATGCCGGCCGTCTTCGCCAGGCCCGGTGCCGACCGGGTTACCGTTGGACAGCAGCACCGGGTAGCGATGCTGCTCGGCAATCACCGTGGTGGTGAATTTGCTCATGACGTCCGGACGGTCGAGGTAATAGGTGATCTTGCGAAAGCCCTCGGCTTCGCATTGGGTGCAGAACATGCCGCTCGACTTGTACAGGCCTTCCAGCGCGGTGTTGCTTTCCGGATGGATCTTGACCGAGGTGTCGAGGGTGAAGAGCGCCGCCGTTGGCTGCAGTGTCAGGTGACTGTCGCTCAGCTCATACTCGGTAGCGCTCAGTTCGCGGTCGTCGAGCTGTACCGACAGCAGTTCCAACTGCTGGCCATCCAGCACCAACGGTGGCAAGCCAGCGCCCCGCGCCGGGTTACGGCGCATGACCAACTGCGCGTGGACCAATGTGTGGTCCTCGAACAACTCGAAGGTCAGGTGGGTCTCGTCGATCAGGTATTCGGGAGCCTGATAGTCCTTGAGGTAAATCACTTGCGGCTGTTCGGTACGCATGTGGCGATCCTTTTACTGATGCACGGCGAGTTGATAGGCCGTGTATTTGCGAATATTGATCACGCCGGTGTCGAAGATCAGGTACTGGCCCTTGATGCCCAGCAGCGTGCCTTCAGCCAGGGGATTCTTGTCCAGGTTGAAGCTGACGATCTTGCTCGGATAGGCCTCGACCGGATAGCGAATGTCGACGGTTTGAGCATCTGACAACGGTTGAATGGCCTGCAGGCCAAAACGTGCGTGCAGTGCCTGGAGGCCCTCGGCGCACTGCTCGAACAGCTGGTCGCGCACAGCGACCAGGTCCACCGCCTCGGCATCGCCCTTGAGCAACGCACGCCAGTTGGTGCGGTCCGGTACATGGGCGCGGAACAGGTCCTCGACCAACCCCGACTGTTGCCGCGTGGCCACACGCATGATCGGCAGCGCCTGGCTGGCGCCCTGATCGAGCCAGCGGGTGGGCAACTGGCTGGCTCGGGTGATGCCGACCTTGAGCCCGGACGAGTTGGCCAGGTAGACGATATGATCCGTCATGCAGAACTGTTCGCCCCATGCCGGCTCGCGGCAGGTGCCCTGGTCGTAGTGACACTTCTCCGGGGCCATGATGCAGACGTCGCACTGGGCCAGCTTGCTCATGCAGGGGTAACAGTAACCCTGGCTGAAACTGGTCTTGGTCTTGCGCCCGCAATGGATGCAGTGAATTGCCCCCAGGTACTCGAGGCGCACGGTGGTTCCCAACAAGGGGTTGACCGGTACTTCGCTGTCGCCAAGACGAAACGCGTACTGAACCAGGGGCGTCTCAAGACGCGCCGACATTTTGCTGATGGATCCGCGACCGAGCTCGATCAATGGAGCGCATCCGACTTGAACAGAATGTTCGGCACCGGTGCCGACTTCGACGCGCATTCCTGCGGGCCCATGTAGCCGGTGCGCTGCTCTTCCGGCAGGTTCTGCATTTCCCAGGCAATGACGGCCTGCAACGACAGTTCTTTCTGCTCGGCGGTGAGCTTGCGCCCGTCGGACCATTTACCGATTTCCACGGCGAGCTTCAGGCTCTCGTAGATTTCCGGGGTAATGTTTTCGATCATTTGCGAAAAAGTGGACATAGCGTCTCCCAAAATCAAGTCGTCAGTTTACGCCGGGCCAGCGCCCCGCCCAAGAGCCCGCTCAGACAACCGACCAATAACCCACCGACATGGGCGGCGTTGGCGATCTGGCCGAAGCCGAGCAAACTGACAAGGCCGGACAGGCACAGCAACAGCCAGATCAACATCATGACCAACACCCCGCGCGGCATGCGATAGAGCGGGTTGGGCGCGAGCCACTGGTACAACCAGATATACCCCAGCAGGCCGTAAAGCACCCCGGACAAACCGCCAAACAGGCTCGGCCCGCCGAACAGGTACTGCGCAGCGTTGGACACCACGCCAAACAACAGCGTCAGGCCGAGCATGACCCAAGCGCCCTGGCGCCACTCGATACGGCGGCCCAGCTCCCAAAACCACATACCGTTCATGGCCAGGTGCAATAGGCCGAAATGCACCAGCATCGGTGTTGCCAGGCGCCACCATTGGCCAGCGGCCAGGCTCTCGGCCAGCGGCGTGAAGTACAGGTAGTCACCGTGTACGGTGAAATCGAGAAACGTCAGCCAGCTCAAGGTCGAGAGGTTGTCACCCAGGCCGGTCAAGCCCGCCACCACCAGGCACAGCAGCAAGATCGCCGTTGTCGCCTTGCTTGCGCGAAGCTGATCGATAAAGCCGGGGCGTGTCGGTTCACTGTTCGGTAGCGGCTCGGCGGCCAACTCAGCATTGCCTTCAGGGAAGCGCTGATACAACGCCAGCACCTCGCCCGCCAGCGGCTCGCTGACCCATAACACCTGCTCGCCGCCCTCCTCACTGACCCGGTGAGGCACCTGAAGGCGCCTCAGCAGGCCGATGAACCCGCTCAGGTCGATGCTCAACGGCAAGCGCAGCACCTCGACCACATTCACCACGCTCATGCATTGGCCTCCGGCCGCTCGACATCGACCCAGACGAACTTGTGCGGATCGAGCCGGGTTTCATTGTCCAGCCGATAGGCCACCAGCTTGCCGTACAGTACGGCGCTGTAGTCCAGGCAAGCCAGGTTGGGGCGAATCGGCGCGGGCTTGCCGCTGCGCCAGTAATGGCCGACGAACAGCATAGGCTCGTCCTCACCGTAGCGCAGCAGGTTACTTTTCTGCGTGTGGGTCAGTGGCGTGCTGGCAACCTGCTCGGGCAAGGCATCGGGTTGGAAAACGATGTCGCCGTAGGTCTGCGGGTCTTCTTCCCAGAACTTGGTCCGGAAAAATGCTCGGGTCAGGCCATCGCCACCGGTCAGGGTCAAGCCGCCCGGCAAGCGCATGTCGGTACCCCGCAACAGGCGATTGCATACGACAGAGGCAAAGCTGTCGGACACCGCCGACGCCTGGACAAAACGCTCGTCGATACAACCGTTCGGACGCTCCTGGCGCAGCGGCTCGATCAGGTTGGCGTCCCAACAGGCGTGAACCAGGCGGAAACGCCCGGCATCGAGGAACAACGGCAGCTCATAGAACCAACCGAGGAAATCGTGCCAGTCACCAGGATGCTGGGCGAACTGGGTGAGTGTTGCGTCAATCAGGTGGGCATGACGTGGGGTGTGTTCACGCACATAGGTCTTGCCACTGCCCGGCAAGGCCGGCGTGCTCCAGCCCAGCGCGCTGAATTCGTGGTTGCCCATGATGCACCGGGCCTGACCGGCCTCGACCATGTCATGAACAAGGTGCAGCGCCTCGCGGATCCGTGGCCCACGGTCAATGATGTCGCCCAGAAACAGTGCCTGACGCTGCGAATGCCGCCAGACACCTCCCAGGCGTCTGTAGCCAAGGGTTTCCAACAGGTGTTCAAGGGTTTGGGCGCACCCATGTACATCACCGATCAGATCGTAACTGCGCGCGGGATCGAGCATCAGTCGCCTCCACCGCCCAAACGGCTGCCCCAGCCGAGCTTGGTTCTGCACACCTCGTAGTAATTGTGGTCCAGCGGATGAATCAAGCGCAGCTTTTGCGGCTTTTTGTTCACCGTGATGGTGTCGCCTGGGGCGCAGGTAAAGTGGTTCTGGCCGTCACAGGAAACCTGCGGGTAAATCTGCAGGTCCTTGGACACGACGATCTTCAGCTCGCTGTTGCCATCGACCACGATCGGTCGCCCGGACAGCGTGTGCGGGTACATCGGCACAATGACGATAGCGTCGAGCTTGGGGTGCATGATCGGCCCGCCTGCCGACAGCGCATAAGCGGTCGAGCCGGTCGGGGTGGCCACGATCAGGCCGTCGGCCTTCTGGCTGCAGACAAACTGGCCATCGATGTAGATCTCGAACTCGATCATGCGTGTCGACTTGCCCGGATGCAGCACCACGTCGTTCAGTGCATCGCCCTGGCCAATGGCCTCGCCATGCCGACGGACTTCAGCCTGAAGCAGGAAGCGGTTTTCCACCAGGTAATGGCCATCAAGTACTTCGGCGACCTTCACCTCCAGCTCATCGGGCCGGATATCGGTGAGAAAACCCAGGCTGCCGCGGTTGATCCCCAATACCGGAATGTTGTGACGGGCCAAGGCCCGGGCAGCACCCAGCAGGCTGCCATCGCCACCGACCACGATGACCATGTCGCAGACTTCGCCAAGCAGCTTGCGCGACGAAGTTTGCAGGCCATGCCCTGGCAGCACTTCGGCGATGGTGTCCTCAAGGATGACGTGCAGATGCCGCGCCAACAGGAATTTTTTCAGTCGGCGAATGGTATCGAGTACCTGGGAACTGCCAAGGCGACCGATGATACCGATATTGCGAAAATGCTCCATGGGGCTCCTGCAAGGCTCTGCGGCGGGTGAAATGGCCAGTGGGCGAAAGACACCGATTATGGGCGAAAGCGCTGTGCAGCGGCAAACGCTGGCGTTTTTTCGCACTGCAGCGGGCATCAGGGCTATGCTCGCAGAATGAACCCATTTCATGACCTGACCGACCTGCCCCGTCACCTGCGCCAAGCGCAGGTGCGTGATCTGGCCTGGGTCATCCTGGCCCCGCCCATGCTCAGCGCCACGCCGTGGCCTCAACGCCACCCGCTGCAGGGCAGTGACTGGGTACAGCAACCGGCGCACCTGAGCCAATGGCTGCAGCGCCTGGACCAGGACAGCAGCGCATTGCTGCTTTGGCTGGCACAGGCCGCCAACCGGCGACTGGGCCTGTACTACGAACGCCTATGGCAGTTTGCCCTGCATCACGCACCCGGGATCGAACTGCTGGCCGCCAACCTGCCGATCCGTGACGGTGGGCACACGCTGGGCGAACTGGATATCCTCCTGCGTGACCGCGACGGGGTACATCACCTAGAGTTGGCGATCAAACTCTACCTGGGACCACAGGCAGGTGATGGCAGCGATCCGGCGCAGTGGCTTGGCCCCGGCTGTCATGACCGCCTTGATCTTAAATTGGCCCATCTGGCCCAGCACCAGCTTCCCATCTCGGCCCGCGCCGAAAGCCGCGAAGCCTTGGCGGCGCTGGACATCGCGCAGCTCAACGCACACCTATGGCTGGGCGGTTACCTGCTCTACCCGTGGCCGGGTCATGCCGCATCACCACACGGGGCCCACCCCGAGCACCTCAAGGGCCGCTGGCTGCACCAACGCGACTGGCCGGCGTTCTTTGCGCAGAGCCCGACCGGCCGCTGGCAACACCTGCCGCGCCATGCCTGGCTGGCACCGGCGCGCTACCCGACTGAACAGACCTGGACGGCCGAGCACCTGCAGGCCTGGCTAAGCGCCCTCGATCCAATGGCCCCTGCGCAACTCATGGTAAGGCTGGTGGAAACCGGGCCCGGCGATTGGGAAGAAGCCGAGCGCGTGTTTCTGGTGGCGGATACCTGGCCGAATCTGCCCGGCTGACACACCCCTGGCGCCGTCTAGACAACCGTCAAACGCAGTGCCAGAGCCATCAGGGTGAGTAGCAGCACCGGCACGGTGAGCACGATGCCGACCTTGAAGTAGTAGCCCCAGCCAATGTGCACCCCTTTACGCTCCAGCACATGCAGCCAGAGCAGGGTCGCCAGGCTGCCGATCGGGGTAATTTTCGGCCCCAGGTCACTGCCAATCACATTGGCATAGACCATCGCTTCCTTGACGACCCCTGTGGCCTGGCTGGCGTCGATGGACAAGGCGCCAATCAGTACGGTCGGCAAGTTGTTCATGATCGACGACAGGACGGCGCTGAGCAGCCCGGTACCCAGTGCCGCCCCCCAGACGCCGGAGCGGGCGAACGTGTCGAGCCAGGTGGCCAGTTGCCCGGTCAACCCGGCATTACGCAAGCCATACACCACCAGGTACATGCCCAGCGAGAAGATCACGATATGCCACGGGGCTTCCTTGAGGACCTTGCGTGTGGAAATGGTGTGGCCGCGGGCGGCGACCAGCAGCAAGACAGCCGCACACACCGCCGAGATCGCGCTGATGGGAATGCCGAGCGGCTCCAGGGCAAAACACCCCAGCAGCAAGATCAACAACACCAGCCAGCCGGCCACAAAGGTGGCCGGGTCTTGAATCGCATTGCGTGGCCGATCCAGTTGCAACGGGTCGTAATCGCGCGGAATGTCACGTCGAAAGAACCACATCAGGATACCCAGGGTGGCCACCACGCTGACCAGGTTCACCGGCAACATGACGGCGGCATAACGGTTGAAGCCGATGCCGAAAAAATCCGCAGAAACGATGTTCACCAGGTTAGACACGACCAATGGCAAGCTGGCGGTGTCGGCCACGAAGCCCGCCGCCATGACGAATGCCAGAGTCGCCGCTGGCGAGAAACGCAAGGCCAGCAACATGGCAACGACGATAGGTGTAAGGATCAGCGCTGCGCCGTCGTTGGCAAACAGTGCCGACACCAGCGCCCCCAGCAACACGATGTAAGCGAACAGCCGCCGCCCGCTGCCACGCCCCCAACGCGCCACATGCAGGGCCGCCCAGGCGAAGAACCCCGCTGCATCAAGGAGCAGGCTGATGATGATCAACGCAATGAAGGTACCGGTAGCGTTCCAGATGATCTGCCAGACCACCGGAATATCGCTCCAGTGCACCACACCGCTGATCAGCGCCAACAACGCCCCGAACGTCGCGCTCCAGCCGACACCGAGGCCCTTGGGTTGCCAGATCACCAAGGTGATAGTCAGCAGGAAGATCAATGACGCCATCAGCATGAGACAACAGCCTTGCAGAAAGTCGAGGGGAAAAGACGGCGGATTTTAACGAGTGTTTGTTTGGTCACTAACGAAATTTTGCTGCTATTTCTCCTATGATCTCTGAAACAAACAATTACAATTAATGCCCAGCGCCAAGCAAGAGCGCGAAATACGACCTGATAACGAGGAGCTCATATGACGCTAACCAACACCCGGGACCGCTACGGCAGTCTGTCGATTGCCCTTCACTGGCTGATGCTGATACTGCTGGCAGCGGTGTACGCCTGTATCGAGCTACGGGGTATGTTCCCCAAGGACAGCGCCGAGCGCGCCCTGATGAAAGACCTGCACTTCATGCTCGGCCTGAGTGTCTTTGTGCTGGTCTGGCTGCGCCTGTTGCTGCGCGTCATCAGCCCGACACCCCGTATCGAACCTAACCCTCCGGCCTGGCAGCGCGGCCTGGCCACACTGATGCATTGGGCGCTGTACGCGATGATGATCGGCTTGCCTGTGGCCGGCTGGCTGATTCTCAGCGCCAGCGACAAACCGATCCCCTTCTATGGCTTCAACCTGCCCGCCTTGATTGCGCCAGATCCAGACCTGGGCAAGCAGATCAAGGGCTGGCATGAGCTGATTGCCTCGCTGGGCTACTGGCTGATCGGCCTGCAAGGCCGCCGGTGTGCAGGAAAATCAGCCGCGTGCCGGGCGCGAAGGCGCCCTGTTCCACCTGCTCGCGCAAGGCGAGCAGGGCTTTCCCCGTGTACAGCGGCTCAAGGGGAAGGCCCGACTGCACTTCGCTCGCCTCAATGAACGCCAACAGTTCTGCATCGACCCTGGCAAAACCTGCGCGGCTGGCGTCGTGCAGCACGTAACCTGCCCGGCCTGCTCCCAGCAGCCCATCGACCTGTGCGGCAACACCATGATCCCCGGGCACCGCCAAAGCACCCTGCACCCAGTGCGCGCCTGTTTCAGCCGCCACCAGACCGGCCAATGTGGTACCGGTCCCGACCGCCAACCACCAGCCATCGTAGTCAGGCCAACCCAGTGCCGAAAGCTGACATCGCGCCTGCTCTACAATCTGCGCGCACCCTTTGACCCCCAACGCACCACCGCCACCTTCCGGTACACAATGCCAACCAGGGTAGCGGGCGTGCCAAGGCGCCCAGAAGCCCGGTTCATGCCGCGCCCGATAGCCGCCATAACCCAGCCAGTGCAGCTCCATGCCGAAGGCGCGCAGGTCACGTACCGTTGGTGTGTCCTGCGGATGACCGCGCAGCAACCCGACAGTAGCGAAACCAAAGCGCAGGCCTGCCGCCGCGAGTGCATGAAGGTGATTGGAGTACGCGCCACCGAGGCTGATGACGCCAGGAGCCCCTACCGCACGGGCCTCACGCAGGTGCTCCAGCAGTTTGAACCACTTGTTGCCGCTGATCAGCGGGTCGATGAGGTCAAGGCGCAGCACCGCCGCTTCAACACCGGCACGGCTCAACCAGGGCAGTGACAGCGGCTGGAGTGGGGCCAAGGGAAGTGAATCGAACATTCCGACAACAAACTCGGTACAGGGCGGGAAGCGCAGTCTAGCGCACCCCGCCGTACCTGCCGCATCAGAGTTCGGCAGCCAGCCGTGAGCCCTGATTGATTGCGCGCTTGGCATCCAGCTCGGCCGCAACATCGGCACCACCGATCAGGTGCACCGACTGACCGGCGGCGTGCAAGCCATCGTACAGCTCACGCAGCGGATCCTGGCCGGCACAGATAACCACGTTATCGACTGGCAGAACCTGCGGCTCGCCCGCGCCAATACGGATATGCAGCCCTTCATCGTCGATGCTCAGGTATTCGACACTGTTGAGCATCTGCACCTGCTTGTTTTTCAAACCCGTGCGATGAATCCAGCCGGTGGTCTTGCCCAGACCGTCACCCACCTTGGATTTCTTGCGCTGCAACAGAAACACCTGACGGGCCGGCGCATGCGGTTGCGGATGTATCCCGGCAACGCCACCACGGGCCTGCAAGGTGGTATCAATGCCCCACTCTTTCCAGAAAGCCTCACGGTCCTGACTGGTCGCTACCCCCTGGTGAACCAGATACTCGGACACATCAAAGCCGATCCCACCGGCACCAATGACCGCCACGCGCTGGCCTACCGGCTTGCGCGCCAGCAAGACGTCCAGATAGCTCAACACCTTAGGGTGCCCGATACCGGGAATAGCCGGCAGACGCGGTGCGATACCGGTAGCGAGAATGACCTCATCGTAGCCGCCCTTGAGCAGTTGCTCGACACTCATGCGCTGCTCAAGGCAAACCTCGACACCGGTGGTCTGCAGCTTGCGCTTGAAGTAGCGCAGGGTCTCATAGAACTCTTCCTTGCCCGGCACACGCTTGGCCACATTGAACTGCCCGCCAATTTCACTGGCCGAGTCGAACAGGGTGACCTGATGCCCCCGCTCTGCAGCCACCGTGGCAGCCGCCAGGCCCGCCGGACCTGCACCGACCACCGCAATTTTCTTCAACAGACGGGTCGGCAGGTAGTTGAGCTCTGTTTCATGACAGGCACGCGGGTTGACCAGGCAACTGGTCAGCTTGCCGCCAAAGGTGTGATCCAGACACGCCTGGTTGCAGCCAATGCAGGTGTTGATTTCGTCAGCACGACCGGCAGCGGCCTTGTTGACGAACTCCGGGTCCGCCAGGAACGGACGCGCCATGGAGACCATGTCGGCATCGCCCTCAGCGAGGATCTGCTCAGCGATTTCCGGGGTATTGATACGGTTGGTGGTGATCAGCGGAATCTTCACCGAACCGCGCAACTTGGCGGTGACCTTGCTGAAGGCGGCACGCGGCACCTTGGTGGCAATGGTCGGAATACGCGCTTCGTGCCAACCGATACCGGTGTTGATCAGCGTGGCGCCAGCCTGCTCGATGGCTTTGGCCAACTGCACGATTTCGTCCCAATCGCTGCCCCCCTCGATCAGGTCGAGCATCGACAGGCGGAAGATGATGATGAAGTTCGGCCCGACCGCTTCACGCACCCGACGAACGATCTCCACCGCCAGACGCATGCGGTTCTCGTAACTGCCACCCCAGCGGTCAGTACGATGGTTGGTATGGGCGGCGAGGAACTGGTTGATGAAATAACCTTCCGAGCCCATGATCTCGACGCCATCGTAGTCGGCGCTCTGTGCCAGCATCGCACAGGTTACGAAGTCCCGGATCTGTTTCTCGATCCCCTCCTCGTCCAGCTCCTTGGGCTTGAACGGGTTGATCGGTGCCTGAATGGCACTGGGTGCGACCTGCTTGGGGCTGTAGGCATAACGCCCGGCATGAAGGATCTGCAGGCAGATCTTGCCACCGGCTTCATGCACCGCCTGAGTCACGATACGGTGCTTCTGGGCTTCCTCCGGCGTGCTCAGCTTGGCCGCACCGGCATACACGCCCCCTTCTTCGTTCGGGCCAATACCGCCGGTCACCATCAGCCCCACCCCACCCCGGGCGCGCTCGGCAAAATAGGCCGCCATGCGCTCAAAACCACCCGGTCTTTCTTCAAGGCCGGTGTGCATCGAGCCCATCAGGGTGCGGTTGCGCAACGTGGTGAACCCCAGGTCCAGCGGAGCCAACAGATGCGGGTATTGGGCAGCGGCCATAACGTACTCCACAACAAGCGTTAATCACGGAATGCAGGCCTCTCACCCGGAGGTGGAACCCGTCAGTTATCTGAGGTCGACATTAAAGAGCTGTTACCCGTCGCTCAATGACCGAAAGTGACAACTTATTGATCCAACCGCGCAGCACGACTACCCTAACGGCTTAAATCCTTAGTCGGCCTTGCCCGCCTCATGCAAAAACTCCTGCTCGGGGCTCTCGCCCTGGTTGTCATCACCATGCTTTGCGGCTACGGGCTATGGACAGAACAACGTCCCGCCGGCCATTACCTGTCCGACCTGCGTGTCGAACTGACACTGAACCAGGGCATCCCCGCGAACCAGGGCAACCTGCTCGGTATCGAGCCTGAGCTGTTCCCCGGTGACTACCAAAGCCTGCAACGCTTGCACCTGAAGCTGGCGGCTTACTTGCAGCACGCACGTGAGCAGGGCCTGATCAGCCGTAAAACCGTTGTCATCCTGCCCGAACACATCGGCACCTGGCTTTGGGCGCTTGGCGAAAAGAGCGAGATGTACCAGGTCACCCACCTTGATCAGGCCCGGCAGTGGCTGGAGTTGAGCAACCCGTTGCGCTATGGGCTGGCGATGCTTGGCGCCACAGGGGATGACCGCCGCGCTGACGCACACTTGCGCATGAAGGCGGCCCAGATGGCGAGCGACTACCAGCAACTGTTCGGCGGCCTGGCACGCGAGTTCGACATCACCCTCGTAGCAGGTTCCATCGTCCTGCCCGAGCCGTATGTAGACGGCGGCACTCTGCGGGTGGGCTCAGGTGCCCTGTACAACAGCAGCCTGGTGTTCGCCAATGACGGCTCAATACTGGGCCAACCAGTACGCCAAAAACACCCGGACAACGGCGTACGCCGCTTCATTCATGCTGGCGCACAACCCTTGCAAGTACTCGAGACGCCGGCAGGACGCCTGGGCGTCCTGGTGGGCAGTGACAGCTGGTACCCGGACAACTACCGCCAGCTTGAGCAACAGGCGGTGCAGGTGATCGCCAACCCGGCCTTCATCGGCGTCAAGCATGGCTGGCGCGCGCCCTGGCGTGGCAACCGCCATCAGCCGCTGGCGACACAACTGCCACTCAAACCCGGTGAAGTGAGCGAGGGCGAAGCCTGGCAGCGTCTGATACTTGCCAACAAAGGCCGCGAACAGGCGAGCATGAGCGTGTTCCTGCAGGGGCGCTTCTGGGAAGTCAGCGCCGACGGCGAGGGCTTTGCCAGCCGTAACGGCCAGAACTTTAGTGTCAGCGCCAAACCTGGCGCGCGCCTGCTCAACCTCTGGCTGTAAGACGATGCCTCGTCCACGGGTACGCCTGGGAGATCTTTCGGTAGGGTTCGTACAGAGCCTGGAGGAAACCGTCCGCTACCTCGGCCACGACCCCGCGCCTCTGCTTGCGCACTATGGCCTGGAGCCGGCGCGCCTGGCCGAGCCATGTGCCCGGCTGTCGATACCGCGCTACATGCACCTGGGCCATGCCGCCATCACCCTCACGGGCAACCCGGCCCTGGGCCTGCACATGGGCCGCCTGAGCCGCCTGAGCCAGACAGGCCTTGCCGGGGTGACCGCAGCCCAGGCGCCCACCGTCGGCGAAGCCGCTCGCACCCTGCTGCGCTTTGAACCCCTGTATGCCGCCAACTACCGCGGTCAGTCGACGTTTCATGAAGACCCGCAAGGTGCCTGGCTGCGCTTCTACTCGATCAGCCCATACAACGCCTACAACCGCTTCGTGGTCGACTCACTCCTGGCGGGCTGGCTGGCGCAACTGTCGAGCGTGGCGGGCATGCCGCTACACGCCGAACGTATCGATATCGAATTCGAGGCCCCAGCTTATGCCGAGCAGTATCAGGGGTTGTGCCTGACGCCGGTTCATTTTGCTGCCGAGACCAACCAGCTACGCCTGAACCGTAACCAGTTGGAGTTGCGCAACAGCACCCACTGCCCCAGCACCTGGCAGCACCTGTTGCAGTTGTGCGAACTTGAACTGGAACAGCGCACGCGCATTCGCAGCCTCAGCGAGCGCATCGTGCAACTGCTGGGGCCGCTGCTCAGCGGTGGGCATGAGCCGGACCTGGAAGAAATCGCCAACCGTCTGCAGCTTCCGACCTGGACGCTACGACGCAAACTGGCTGAAGAAGGCACGCAGTTCCGAACGATTCTGAACGACACGCGGCGCGACCTGGCGATGGCCTACATCCGCGATACGGAGCTGGCCTTTGGCGAGATCGCCTACCTGTTGGGATTTGCTTCGGCAGAGGCCTTCCAGCGTGCATTCAAGCGTTGGAGCGGCGTTACCCCTGGCGACTTCCGTCGCAGTCAGCGGCGCACTATCTAGAGCTCTGTAGCGTCATCTGCAGGCTCTGGCAGATCGAGTTCGTAGGCGTTGTAGTCGAGAAGCTCTTCTTGATAGTCGTCCATTGTCTGCTCCGTTTTTCTCATTCATCTCATTGATTCGTCACTCACCTTAAAGTTGCGCAGTGACGAAAAAATGACAAGACCGCTGTTTGAAATAAACGTAGCAGACGCCGGACGATTTATCCGCGCCGCCTACTGAACCGGTTGCTCCGCACTCACCGTAGGGTTGACCGCAGGTGTCGGCTCACTGAGTGCAGGCGCGAGCGGAGCGGCAGGCACCTCCTGAACCGTGATTGGCGCGGCCTCAACCGGAGGGGCAACAGGCTTCGAAGCTGCACCGTCATCGACTACCGGCGTGGCAGATGGCGCGGCGGGCGGCGCAGCGGGTGCAGGCGCCAGAGGAGCAGGCTCAGGCACGCTGGCTGCAGCTGGCGGTGTCGGGGCCTGAGTCGGGGCCGGCGCCGGGTTGCTTTCCGGCACACCCAGTTCAACGGCTGGCGCAGCCGCAGGCGCCGGCTCTGGTGCGTGCTCTGGCGCCTTCTCTGACTCAGTCGCCTTCTTCTGTGGCTTCTTCTGCTCTTTGGGCAAGAAGCTCTCAACCAGCGCGAAGTAGCGCTCATAGAACTTGGCCGAGGTTACGGTCTCGCTGGCCACCTTGACCATCGAGTCGTCGGTAGAGCCAATCGGCATCGACACCGAACCCAGCACACCGACACCAAGACTGGCCGAGGTATTGGATTTTTTCAGCGCATAGCGGTCTTGCAGGGCGTTGGCGAACATGGTTGAGCGCTTGGCGCTGCTGTTGTCAGCCGCACAGACCACGTTGAAGCTGATCTGCATATGAGTGTCGCCAGTCTGCTGGAAACTCTTGTTACCCGTGACCTGACCAGCACTGCTGGTAGTGATGATGTAGCCCTGACTGAGCAAGGCACGCCGCGCAGCTTCGCACGAACCGGCCTCGCTCACCGGAAAGCTGCGCGAGAAGGTGCCCGAATCGTCGAAATTCTCGTGTTCGTAAATGGCGGCTTTTTTCGAGGAGCAGCCGGAAACACCCGCCAGCACTAGGGCCAGCCCGAGCGCACCAAAGACGGTTGACTTTGACATTGCAAATCCTGGGGAGAACGTTCGGCGCCTATTGTGCTACACATCGGCGCATCACTGAAGTGTCGAGGCAAGATTGGGCGGTAAATTGCCCGGAGACGCCTTTCGAGATTGAAGCAGTGACCCAATCGAGTAGGAGGCGAGTTCACACCCGCCGTCCTCTCACACCACCGTGCGT
>JAEAMF010001551.1_pt1 | contig 15812 bp, 10 predicted proteins | sample 8958721 | NCBI WGS metagenome assembly JAEAMF01 (sample SAMN16933255, study PRJNA681124) | bioreactor sludge metagenome | isolation source: anaerobic bioreactor treating anionic surfactant - SDBS | place: India: Bengaluru | collected 2019-02-28
GTTTGCTGAACAGAGAAGAAACCTTGCTGCATACGCACTTGACCTGCACCATGACAGGTTTTACAGGTTTCAACATCGTTCGGATTTTTAGAGCCTTTACCATCACAGTCCTCACACGGTGCAGGTGCAGTAAAAGTAATGGTTTTTTTCACGCCTTTGACCGCTTCTTCAAGGGTCAATTCCATCACGTAACGCAGGTCTGATCCGCGACGTGCACGTTGCTGACCACGGCCACCACCGCCACCAAATGCGCCACCAAAGATGTCGCCAAACTGACTAAAAATGTCTTCAGTGCTGAAACCACCACCGAAGCCACCACCACCCATGCCGCCTTCAAAGGCATTGTGCCCCATACGGTCATACATGCTGCGTTTTTCACTGTCGGATAAAATTTCATAAGCTTCGGCAGCTTCTTTAAATTTTTCTTCAGCTTCAGGGTTGTCCGGGTTACGGTCTGGATGATATTTCATCGCCAACTTACGGTAGGCTTTTTTAATTTCATCATCACTAGCGGTTTTAGCGACGCCCAAAACCTCATAATAATCACGTTTAGCCATGTCTGGCGATGCTCCTCACGGAATTTTATTTAATACTTAACTGTGGTGTGAAATTGGGGACAGAAACAAATTTTACAAGGGAAAGAGGGGAAAAAAATTTACTCGGATTAGAAAACGGCTTTATTTTTGAAAAACCGGGAGATTCCTTTCAGCCAGGCATTCAACAGGAATAAGAAGGCAATCATGGCGAAAACCACGCCTGCAACGGTACAACCTTTTACCCAAACTGCACTATCCCAATAAAAGAAAATCAGCGGAATAAACCAGAGTGCTGCAAAACATACCAAAATCATATAAATCACAATATTACGCATGATCCAGAGGGCTTGGGCTTCAAGCCAGACCTCCACTTCATCCACTTGTGTGACTTTGCGCGCAAACCAATAAGCAAATATGCCACTAATCACAGTAAATAACGCGAAAAACATCAAGACATAGGAAATCGCAACGGAACGGCGAAGTCGGCTTAAGTTGTCTTGCTTCATGTGCGTTTCAACCCCATTTACCGCATGTTTAGAGTTTTAATATGCAGTAAATTGCTTGATAAAAATGTATACAAATATTAGGTGCTACTATATTGAAGTTTTCAACGTTTCGCACCTGATTATTGTCAAAAAATTACTCCGTTTGGCTATTTTTTTTCACTTTAAACCATTGTGCATACAATGCCGGTAAAAAGAACAGCGTCAACAGGGTCGCCACAATCAAGCCGCCCATAATCGCCACCGCCATCGGACCAAAGAAAATACTGCGGGAGAGTGGAATCATCGCCAATACTGCGGCCAGGGCGGTCAGCACAATCGGGCGGCAACGACGTACGGTTGCATCGATAATGGCATTCCAAGGATCATGTCCAGCCTGAATGTCCTGTTCAATCTGGTCAATCAGGATTAAAGAATTGCGCATGATCATGCCTGACAGGGCAATGGTTCCCAGCATTGCCACAAAACCAAAAGGTTTATTCAGCAATAACAGAAACAGTACAACTCCAATCAGGCCTAAAGGTGCGGTCAAAAAGACGATAAATGCACGAGACATACTCTTGAGCTGAATCATCAGCAAGGTCATCACCATTGCCAGGAAGAACGGCATACCGGCATTGACCGAGTTTTGTCCACGAGCCGACTCTTCGACCGTACCGCCCACTTCAACCAGATAACCGCTTGGCAATTCGGCCCGTAGCTGATCCATTTTATCGGCAAGTTGCCCGACCACGGTGGCAGGCTGCAACTTGGTCCGAATATCGGCACGTACGGTAATGGTCGGCAAACGGTTACGATGCCAGATCAGGCCATCTTCAAATTTATATTCAATTTTGGCAATTTGCGCCAGAGGTACAGAACCGCCATTGGCAGTCGGTACGGCCAGACTGGACAAAGATTCCACATTGATGCGTTCGTTCTGGTCTCCACGCAAACGGATTTCAATCAGTTCACGTTTTTCACGATACTGGTTAATCACAGCACCACTGATGGAACTGTTCAGGAATTGTGACAAATCTAAAGTTGATACTCCCATTTGACGGGCGCGATCCTGATCAATATTCAGCTGAATGACCTTACTCGGTTCGCCCCAGTCCAGATGAACATTGGTGGTGTTCGGATTCTCTGCAATGACGGCGGAAACCTTATGTGCCCATTGACGCACCAGATTCAGGTCTTCACCGGAAACGCGATACTGCAATGGATAACCGACAGGCGGACCATTTTCCAACAGCGAGACCCGAGTACGCACATCCGGCAGCAATTTACGGATTTCATGATCTAAAGATTTGCGGATTTCATCGCGGTCATCCAGGGATGAAGCCAAAACCACAAACTGTGCAAAACTGGCTTGTGGCAATTGCTGGTCCAGTGGCAAGTAGAAACGGGTGGAACCCGTGCCGACATAGGCCACATAATTGTCGATGCCTTGTTTGGTCGACAGGAATTTTTCTACCTTTTTCACGGCATTTTCTGTGGCCGTGAGCGATGCCCCTTCTTCCAGCTTTAAATCCACCAGAATTTCAGCCCGGTTAGACGGCGGAAAGAACTGCTGCGGTACCAGTTTAAACATCAGCACCGACAGCACAAAAATACCTACTGTCGTCGCAATCACGGTTTTACGGTAGCTAATACACTGACTCACCCAACCTCTAAATTTTTGATAAAACCTGGTTTGGTAGGGATCATGATGCTCACCGGCATGATGTAGCACAGCTTGCGGTTCGGGTTGCCTGCGTAAGCGCGCCCATAAGCGCTGATACCATGGCGCTTTTTGCAGCAGGTCTTGATTAAAATCGGGCAGCAGTTTATCGCCCAGATAGGGGACAAAAAGGACTGCTGCAAACCAGGACACCACCAAGGCAATCGTCACCACCTGGAAAATAGAACGGGTATATTCACCGGTACTGGACGCAGCAGTAGCAATCGGTAAAAAGCCGGCTGCGGTAATCAGAGTGCCTGTCAGCATGGGAAAAGCCGTGGTTTTCCAGGCAAAACCTGCCGCTTCCAGCCGGCTATAGCCCTGCTCCATTTTTACGGCCATCATTTCAATGGCAATAATGGCATCATCCACCAATAAACCGAGCGCCAGAATTAAAGCGCCCAGTGAAATTTTATGCAGTCCGACATCGAATAGATTCATGCCGGCAAAGGTCATGGCCAGCACCAGTGGAATGGAAAATGCCACCACCAGACCAGTACGAAAACCCAGGGAAAAGAAGCTGACCAACAGGACAATAATCACCGCTTCTGCCAGCACTTTCATGAATTCATTCACGCTGCGTTTCACCGCAACCGGTTGGTCGGAAACTTTTTTTAGCTGCATACCCAAAGGCAAAGATTTTTGCAAATGGGCAAATTCAGCTTCTAAATTTTTACCCAAAGCCAGAATGTCGCCACCTTTGCGCATGGATACGGCAATGCCAATCCCATTTTCGCCCATAAAACGCATGCGTGGCTGGGCCGGCTCGCTAAAGCCACGATAAATGTCCGCAACATCGCCCAGCTGAATAGTTTTTCCTGCCACCAACAGGGGCATTTGTTTAAGTTCATCAATACTTTTTAATTGACCGCTGACCCGCATCTGAATGCGGTCGGTGCCGGTTTCAAAAAAGCCGGCACTGGCCACGGTATTTTGTTGTTGCAGGGCTTGCTGAATGGCTGTGACCGGAATGCCGAGCTGTACCGCTTTGGTATTAGACAGTTCAATCCAGATTTTCTGGTCTTGCAGCCCCACCAGATTGACCTTGCCGACATCCTTGACCCGTTGCAGTTGCAGTTGCAGACGGTCGGCATATTCCTTCAATATGGCATAGTCATAATCTTTACCGGTCAGGACATAGATATTTCCAAAGGTATCGCCAAATTCATCATTAAAAAACGGCCCCTGCACCCCACTCGGCAATTGATGCTGGATATCGCCCACTTTTTTGCGCACCTGATACCAGACATCGGGAATCTGGTTTGAGCGCAGCGAATCTTTGGCGACAAACGTCACCAGTGATTCACCGGGACGTGAATAGGCCATGATGCGTTCGTAGTTACCTGTACTCATCAACTCCTTTTCAATGCGGTCAGTGACTTGCAACGACACTTCCTGTGCGGTTGCACCCGGCCAGTAGGTCTGGATGACCATCACCTTAAAAGTAAACGGCGGATCTTCACTTTGGGCCAGTTTGGAATAGGACACAATGCCGACAATGCCGAGCAGCAGCATGAAATAAAGAATCAAGCCTTTATTTTTCAGGGCCCATTCCGACAGGTTAAAGTTCGAGCCTAAATTCATGATGCAGCTCCTGCCCGAATTTTCACGGCACGATTTTCCCGGTCGATCGGCTGGATTTTCTGTTGTTCACGCAATAAATGCACACCGCCAATCACCACATAATCTTGCGGATTTAGACCGGACAATACCGGCACACTGTCACGACCGTAGGCTCCCAGGTTCACGGCCACCTTATGAATAGTCTGGTCCGGTTTCACCACCCAGACATAGGCCTGCTGACCATTGGCCGAGACACTGGACAACGGCACACTGAGTACATTGTTTTGGCTATTGTTAAAAAATACCCGCGCACTCTGGCCCAGCTGAATGGCAGCATTGCCTTCACGCAAAGCGACTTTGACACTAAAAGTTCGGGACTGGTCGGCTGCCGGAGAAATTTCACGCACATAGCCGGCAAATTTATCTTCAGGTTTGGACCATAAAGTGACCCATGCCGTCTGACCGACTTTAATCTCTGAAATGGCCTGTTCCGGCACCCCGATCACCACTTCACGATCACCGGCAATCGCCATCTGATAAGCAGCCTGCCCTGCCGCGACCACCTGCCCCACTTCAATGTTACGCGCGGTAATCACGCCATTTTTATTGGCAATCAGCTGGTTATAACCGGTTTGGTTACTCGTAACCTGATAATTGGACTGCGCCTGTTTCAGCGCGGACATCGCTGACTTATACTGATTATCCACCGCATCATATTGCGAACGGCTAACCGCATTCATCGGCAGCAGCTGTTTAAAGCGCTGCCGTTCATCTGTAGCAATTTTTGCGGCCGATTGGGCACTTTCCAGTTGTGCTTTTGCTGCATTGAGCTGCAGCTGGGCATCTTTCACATCCAGTTTTGCCAGTACCTGCCCCACTTTGACCTGATCGCCCACATCGACATAACGTTCGATAATCTGTCCGCCCACCCGGAAGGCCAAAGCTGTTTGCTGGCGTGCCTGCACATCTCCGGCATAGCTTTTCTGCTCGTTATGAGTACTGTTCGGCTGAGTCACCATCACAAACGGGACCTGTTCTGTTTCGGTTGCCTCCGTGCTGCAGCCCAATAAAGTCACACTGCAAATAATCATCATGCTGACCAGGGCGGTTTTTACTGCAATCTTTACTATGCTCATGAGGTTGGCTCTTATCTCAAAATGTTTTTTAAGGCAAAATAAGCATTATCTTAAACTGATCGTTTTTTAATTAATATACTTACCGGTACATTAATTGGGAATCGAGGGTCAAATCAATGACCTTTTTCATTTTTTTGGAAAAAATTGTGCAAATAAATGTGGGTCGCCCCAAAGACTTAGAAAAACGTCAGCGCATTTTAACTGCAGCAAAAAGCTTATTTTTAAGGTGTGGCTACCATGGTTCCAGCATGAACCAGATTGCCCAGGAAGCTATTTTTAAGGTGTGGCTACCATGGTTCCAGCATGAACCAGATTGCCCAGGAAGCAGGTGTCACCAAACTGACGGTCTACAATCACTTTCAGGATAAAGCCAATTTATTTGTTTGTGCCATTGTTGCCACATGCGAAGAATTACTCAGTGCTCGCCCCTTAAACCTGCAAGCCGACAGTAATTTTTATCAAGAATTTGTGCATGCCTGTGAGCTAGCCCTCAATATCACCAATTTGCCAGAAGCCATCAAACTGGAACGCTTATTGGTGGAACTGGCGGCGGAACAAAATCCACTGGCACAGACATTTTATAATGCCTGCCATCTGCGTATGAATGCACTGTGGGAAAACTTTTTTCAGCAGGCTATCGAATTGGGCTTTATTCAGCCAGAAGCTTTAAAAAACCTGACCTTACTGATCCTTTCTTTACTGTTGGGCCTGCGCCATCATGAAGTGCTGCTTGGGGTCCGGGAAGTTCCAACTGCTGAAGAGAAACAGCAGATTATCTTGAACAGTATTGAGATCTTTATGCTGAAATATCAGAAAAAACCTTAAAATCTGTAATTCCATTTTCCTGACTGCACCAACGGCAACTCAATTGCTAGTTTTAGCAGCAAAAAATTACCGACTTTTGTCTGCCCCCTACTTGGAATGTCATCGAATCGGGGTATATTCAAAGGAGTAGCCTAGGAGAATGAAAAAAAATGATTCAACAAATTGATGCTCCACTGCGTGAGGATGTACGCTTACTTGGGAACTTACTGGGAGAAACCCTCAAGGAACATGCGGGACAAGATTTGTTTAATCAGGTGGAGCAGATTCGTGCCCTGTCCAAAGGTGCACGTGATGGGCAGGTAGAAGCCGAAAAACAGCTTGAACAACTATTCCTGAGTCTGGAAGATGATGAGATTCTTCCACTTACCCGTGCATTCACCCACTTTCTGAATTTTGCCAATATTGCCGAACAGTACAATGTAGTTCGAAGTCGCCGTAAGAGTGAATTCGATGAACATGCACCCTCTCCCAATCCGCTCGATCATCTGTTCCAGAAATTTAAAGATCACGAAATTTCAGCCGACACGCTATTCAAGCAAATCTGTGAACTGAAAATTGAACTGGTGTTGACTGCACATCCGACTGAAGTCAGCCGTCGTACCTTAATTCAAAAATATGATGATATTAATGACTGCCTGTTTAAGTCTGATCAACAAAAACTGACCCCACGTGAACGCAAAGCCGTACTGCAAGAACTCAAACAACTGATTTGTTCCGCCTGGCAGACTGATGAAATCCGCCAGCACCGGCCAACCCCAGTCGATGAAGCAAAATGGGGCTTTACCACTATTGAACAAACCCTATGGAATGCCATTCCCAAATTCATCCGCGAACTGGATGAAATGGTTGAAGATCACTGTGGCCAGCGTTTACCTTTAACCGTTGCACCAGTGCGTTTTGCCTCATGGATGGGCGGTGACCGTGACGGCAACCCGAATGTGACGCATAACATTACCCAGGAAGTGCTCTGGCTGTCGCGCTGGAAAGCGGCTGATTTATATCTGCGTGATATGGAAGACCTGCGCTGGGAACTGTCGATTCAAAACTGCAGCGATGAACTGATGCAGGCACTGGGCCATAGCCACCCCGAACCCTACCGTGAATATCTGCGCGATACCCGCGAACGCCTCAAAGCCACCCGTCACTGGCTGGCGCAAAAACTGCAAGGGCAAGATGCAGATGATAGCCATGTCATTAAAAGCAAAGATGAATTATTACAGCCTTTATTGCTGTGCTACCGTTCACTGATTGCCTGCAACCTGCCGGAAATTGCCAATGGCAAACTGCTGGACTTTATCCATCGCGTCAACTGCTTTGGCATTGAACTGCTGAAACTGGATATCCGTCAGGAATCCGGTCGTCATCGTCAGGCCATTTCTGCCATTACTGAATATCTGGGTCTAGGCAATTTTGAAACCTGGACCGAACAGGCACGCCAAAACTTCCTGTTGCAGGAATTGCAAAGTAAACGTCCGTTGTTGCCAAAACATCTGAATGAACCGAAACAAAGCCTGATTGAACATCCGGATGTCCAGGAAGTATTTGCCACCATGCGCACGCTGGCCGAACAACCGGAAGAAAGTCTGGGTGCGTATATTATTTCCATGGCGGAATATCCGAGTGATGTCTTGGCAGTGTTATTGCTGCAAAAAGAAGCAGGCATCAAGCATCCACTTCGAGTCGTTCCCCTGTTTGAAACCCTGAAAGATCTGGACGGTGCAGCCAGCACCATGAATACCCTGTTTAATATGCACTGGTACAAACAGCATATTCAGGGCAAGCACGAAGTGATGATTGGCTATTCCGACTCAGCCAAAGATGCCGGATTTATGTCTGCCAACTGGGCGCAATACCGTGCGCAGGAAGAACTGACTGCGGTGGCAAAAAAACATGCAGTACAACTCACCCTGTTCCATGGCCGTGGCGGTTCCATCAGCCGCGGGGGTGCTCCGACCCAGCAAGCACTGTTTTCACAACCGCCAGGCTCGATTTCCGGTGCCATTCGCGTGACCGAACAAGGGGAAATGATCCGCTTCAAGTTTGGTCTGGAAGGCATTGCCTTACAAAATCTGGAGATTTATACCGCAGCCACTTTAGAGGCAACCTTATTGCCACCACCGGTGCCTAAGGATGAATGGCGTGAACTGATGCATAGCATGACCGATTTGTCGGTACAGGTGTATCGTCAAACTGTGCGTGAAAATCCACATTTTGTAAAATACCTGCGTACGGTTACACCGGAACTTGAATTGCAAATGTTACCACTCGGTTCACGCCCGGCAAAACGCAAGATCAGCGGCGGGATTGAATCCTTACGTGCCATTCCCTGGGTCTTTGCCTGGACCCAAATCCGTCTGATGCTTCCAGCTTGGCTAGGCACTGGAGCAGCCATTAACCAGGTGATTCATCAAGGGCAAAAACCACTGTTGGATGAGATGCTGCAACAATGGCCATATTTCCAGACCCTGATTGACATGCTGGAAATGGTATTGTCCAAAGCAGATAGTAATGTCGCCTTATATTACGAATCACATTTGACCGAGGATGAAGACTTAAAAGTCCTGGGCAATGAACTGCGTCAGCGCTTAAAAGATGCGGTACAAACCTTGCTGGCGCTGAAAGGTGAATCCAAACTGCTCAGCAGCAATGAAGTACTGGACCAGTCTATGCGGGTACGCAAACCGTATTTACTGCCGCTGCATTTACTCCAGGCGGAACTGATGAAACGCCGTCGTCGCTATCTGGCAGAACGTCAGGCAGAACATACTCCAGTCGATCATGCCTTAATGGTGAGTATTGCCGGGATTGCAGCCGGATTGCGTAATACCGGTTAAATTCTGATTTCTCATAGAAAAAGCACATTCCTGCAATGTGCTTTTTTCAACCTTATGGTCAAAAGTTTCCCATTATTTTTATAAATAAAACAAAAAATATTTATGAATGTATCACCCCATCTTCATACCTATTAACTATTGATTTAGCGTTATTTTTAATTATTAAAATTTTTATCACATGGTAAAAATATTTGAAAAGTCATGGTATTAGTATAAATAAAATTTTGTTTCAATGATTAAATCTTCCAAAAAAGAAGCGTATGATGTGCACAATTTATTTTTAGAGTGCTCAAAAAATGTCCAATTGGTTTCCCAAATGGCGCCCGTACGAAGGCAGTATCGATGCACGTCCTGTCGGTACCAATGAATACCTTCCACCTGCACAAAGTGTAGTTTTGGGTGTACAACATGCTTTTGCCATGTTTGGGGCGACTGTACTTGCACCCTTCCTGATGGGGTTTGATCCTAATCTGGCTATTTTAATGTCAGGCATCTGTACCATCCTGTTTTTCCTGATGACCGGGGGACGTGTGCCGAGTTATCTGGGTTCCAGCTTTGCCTTTATTGGGGTGGTCATTGCAGCAACGGGTTATGCCGCTTCGGGTACGGGTGCACCCAATACCAATCTGGCCCTGGCCGCTGGCGGTATTATGGCCTGCGGTATTCTGTATGCCATTTTTGGTTTTATTGTGATGGCAACCGGAACCAAATGGATTGAAAAACTCATGCCACCTGTAGTGACCGGTGCTGTGGTCATGATCATCGGCCTGAATTTGGCACCGGTGACTGTTAAAGGCGTAGCAGGGAATAACTTCAATATGTGGATGTCACTGGTCACCGTGATGTGCATGGGTTCTATTGCAGTATTTACCAAAGGCCTGCTGCAACGTCTGCTGTTATTGATCGGTTTATTACTGGCTTACTTAATTTATTATATTGTTTCCAATGTGATGGGACATGGCACACCCATTAATTTTGCTCCAATTCAACAGGCAGACTGGTTTGGTATTCCTACCTTCCACTCACCGGTATTCGATGCCAATGCCATGCTAATTATTGCGCCGATTGCCTTGATTTTAGTGGCTGAAAACCTGGGGCATATCAAAGCAGTGGGTGCCATGACCGGTGAAAACCTTGATCCGCATATTGGTAAAGCCTTTGTTGCCGATGGTCTTGCAACCACTTTATCGGGTGGTGTCGGTGCTCCGGGGATGACCACTTATGGTGAAAATATTGGCGTGATGGCGGTGACTCGTGTCTATTCCACCATCATCTTTGTTTTTGCCGGTATCTTTGCGGTTTTCTTGGGACTTTCACCAAAATTTGGTGCCATTATCCATACCATTCCGACTGCTATCTTAACTGGTGCATCGATTGTGGTCTTCGGTTTAATTACCATTGCCGGTGCAAAAATCTGGATTGAAAACAAGGTTGATTTCTCTAAAAACAAAAACCTGATGGTGGCTGCGGTGACTATTATTTTAGGCACCGGTGACTTTGCCCTGCAATTCGGCAACTTTAATCTGGGGGGTATTGGTACCGCTACGTTTGCAGCCCTCATCCTGAACTGGTTCTTTAGCCTGGGCGATAAATCATAAAGATAAATACACATTTTCAGGCAGCCGCAAGGCTGCTTTTTTTATGTTTGAGATTGAGGAAATTTGAATATGAGGAGTTAAAAAGTCACCCTGTTCCAGACTAAATCTCAAGAAAAAGCTAAGGCTTTTGCGACTGCAAAGAATAAAAATATCCACTATAAATATGACAAAATATTAATTTTTGATTAATAATTAAGCAAGTAATTGCATGTTTACATAATAAATCCATCAATTATTAATATATTATTAAGTTGATCTTAACTACATGATTTACTAACTAACTTGTCCTTATTTTCTGTCCTGATTGCGGCAAATTTAGCGCTTTTCTCGTCCTAAATTGGTTATTTATCATACTAAAACAGGTGGATTTTCAAATAAAAGCTCTTTAAAGTACGCGCTTCGCATGAATGGGCTATGTAATAACATTGCATTTGTACCATTGAAAGAAAGAATATTCGGGTTTTAGTTCTGAAAAATGCTGTCTATTTTTTCTAAAAGTAATTGAAAATCAGGTAGAGATTGAAGAATGATTTATGATGGACATCATAGCAATATGATTAATGCTGCGGATCAGAATACGGCGGTAATCTCGCAAAATTTCCAGAAAAACCAGGCAGGTTCAGGCGCTAAAAATTCCAAAAATAAAGGCATTCCCTTTCTGGATGTACGTAAATTCACACAAAAGTTACATAGCATGTCGTCGGCGACCAGTACCAAAAAATGTGCACGAAGCATCCGCATTGCACTACAGTCAGCAGGTGCCCGAATTTTGAATCATCCAGTGGCAGCTGCAGATTGGGGACATACCCTCCAGGCAATTGGCTATAAAAAAATCAACCCTTCTTTTGATCATCCGCAAGAAGGTGATATCTATATTATCAACAGAACCCAGAAGCATGTTTACGGCCATATTGCTGCCTATACCGGCCGCCAATGGGTATCTGATTTCCGCCAAAACAGTCATGCGGTTTATAAGAATGATCAGGTCCGCTATACCTATTACCGTCTGGTGTAACAGATGAAATAGCGCGGTTCAGACACTTTTTCAGGTGTCTTTTTTATTGGACAGGTTGAGCTTTTATATTGAGCTTATACCACGCGCAATCAAATTATGGTCGGATTTCTCTCAATTCGCGCTGAATAAAACGCTGGATCATTTCACGATATAAATATTCCACCAGATCAGGATCGGTTCCCTGGTCTAGCGCTTGTGCACGTACTTTCTGAATGACCTGCTCGACCCGTTCCGGAGATTGTACGTCCTGTACAGTACGCTTAAAACGCGTAGCCTGATCGACATAAAACTGACGGGTGGCAATCATCTCAATGAGTGCGGTATCAATGGCATCAATCTGTGCACGGGCCTGTTCTAAAGACTCACATTTCTCTTTCTTCATCTTTGCTATCATCATTTTCACTTTTATATTGGTCTTCTAAAACATTACTAAAAATACTTTCGATCATCCAGACCCGGTACAAACTATTAAACACATAACTTTGACCATCAATGCGCAGTTCGAGCACAGGAAAATCGGGCTGAGACTTCATTTCACAGAGTATGTCATTTTCTTTTAATTTGGCAGCAATATCTTCAGTACTCAGTTCATTGATCTCTAAATCACGCTTGATCTGGTCAAAATGCGGCCTGAATGACAGGTCTTTGCCTTTGGTCCAGACTGACTGCAAAATGCTGTACATGGCTTCCACACGCTGCTCTTCAGGCACGCTATAAAACAGTTTCGCCATCTCATAAGTTGCTTGCTGGGTAGGACGGCAAAACGGGGTAAATTTCACTTCGGTACGTTTGGACAAGCGTGTCGCCAGCCCCCAGTCAAACAGGTCCCGTCCATGATAGGACAGCGGGTAAACATTGAGGTGAATATTATAAAAATTGGCCAGCTCTTCTTTAATATAGGCCAACAATAGCCAGGAAATCGGGTCTTCTAGGGCAATATATAAATCCAGTTCCGGATCCAGCGCCTGAATTTCATTCAGTTCTTCTGCATCACTGATCAGATGTTCACGCCATTCGATATGGTTAATCAGGAAAATCGGATTGTCGGTCAGCAATTTTTGTTGTTTTAGACGGCGGGTCAGACGCAGCAGATCATCCACCGCATGATATTTGCGTCCACCAAATTCAAAGTAACTGACCAGCACTTCGGCATCGTTAAAAATCCGTTCCGGAAAGTTTTGCGCTGGATGATGGCGGCTGGCCATGGCGTGCAAGGTACGCAATTTGCCATACTGTTTTTGCCATAGCATGTGGAACACGTCTTCAAGTAAATACAGGAAATCTTGACCGCGTAACGGCGTATTGCGAAGGATGGTTTCTGCTTGAGCGATGGCCTCAAGCGGCGGTTGTTCTGGGGTTTCATGGAAACTAAAGCGATGCTGTTTGGACAGAATTTTGGCATCGTTCAGGCAGTAATTTTGCCACTCCATTTCTGACATGTTATTGGGAGGTTCTGCCGTTCGACTGGAAATGATCACCTTTAAGGGTTTGATCTCATCACTCAAGATTTCTTCAAGTTCAGGTAACTGCTGTGCAGCCAGATAGCTATAGACATCATCCAGACGCAAGTGGATGGTTAAACCCTGCTCCGTAGATAATTCCACCTGACGGGTCGGCTTTTGATAAAACCAACTCGATCGAAGTGGATCAAACCAACGGCGTAACAGTGACATGAGATCAGCCTCGAAAAAAAACCCTTGTGTGCTACAAGGGTTTATAACAATTTGTTAGGTAATGATCAATTATACATCTAAATTTAGATCGGTCACTGCCCCTTTTTCAGCACCTGTAGTCAATTTGGCAAACTTCGCCAAAGCACCATAGCGATAATTCGGTTCAGGCTTGACCCAGGCTGCTTTACGCGCTGCCAGTTCTGCATCGGAAATATGCAGTGTCATTTCACGGGTTTCGGCATTAATGGAAATTTTATCGCCATTTTTCACCAGACCAATCGGCCCGCCTTCATAGGCTTCAGGCGTGACATGACCTATCACAAAGCCATGGCTGCCACCTGAGAAACGGCCATCGGTGAGTAGCGCTACAGATTTTCCTAAGCCCTTACCAATAATGGCCGAGGTCGGTTTCAGCATTTCCGGCATGCCGGGTCCGCCTTTCGGTCCTTCCCCACGAATCACCACCACTTCGCCTTCCTGCACTTCACCATCCAGAATACCGCGCATGGCACCAATTTCACCTTCAAACACGCGTGCCGGACCTTCAAAATACAGCCCTTCTTTACCGGTAATTTTTGCGACCGCACCGGTCGGTGACAGGTTGCCTTTTAGCACCACCAGATGCGAGTCTTTTTTGATTGGGGCATCAAAGGGCAGAATAATTTGCTGACCTTCCGGATAATCCTCGACATCCGCCAGGTTTTCCGCCAAGGTTTTACCGGTGACAGTCATACAGGAACCGTCCAGCATGCCGGCATCCAGCATGCGTTTCATCAGCGGCTGAATCCCGCCAATCGCAATCAGTTCCGACATCAGGTATTTACCGGATGGACGCACATCGGCCACCACCGGAATGTCCTTGCCAATGCGCACAAAATCATCCAGAGTCAGTTCCACCCCGGCCGTATGTGCCATGGCCAGTAAATGCAGCACGCCATTGGTCGAACCACCCAGTGCAATCAGTACTTTAATAGAATTTTCAAATGCCGCCTTGGTCATGATGTCACGCGGTTTAATGTCCAGACGCAGCAGGTTCATCACCGCTTCACCTGCACGCAGACAGTCGATTTTTTTCTCTTCAGATACCGCTTCCTGCGCCGATGAGCCCGGCAGGCTCATGCCAAGTGCTTCAATGGCAGATGCCATCGAGTTGGCGGTATACATGCCGCCACAGGAACCTGGACCCGGCAATGCCACTTCTTCAATCTGCTTGACCTGAATTTCGTTGATTTCACCTTTGGCATGCTGGCCCACGGCTTCAAACACCGAAATCATGTCGGTATGGCCAGCACCCGGTTTAATGGTTCCACCATAAATAAACAGACCTGGGCGATTTAAACGCGCCAAGCCCATGATACAGCCCGGCATATTCTTGTCACAGCCACCAATCGCAATCACGCCATCATAAGCCTGACAACCCACCACCGCTTCAATCGAATCGGCAATAATTTCACGGGAGACCAGTGAGTACTTCATCCCTTCCGTACCGTTTGAGATACCGTCAGAAATGGTAATCGTATTGAAGATAATCCCCTTGCCATTTGCGGCATTCACGCCTTTTTCCACTTCACGCGCCAAGCCATCAATGTGCATATTGCACGGCGTGACATTGGCCCAGGTTGAGGCAATGCCAATAAAAGGCCGGCTAAAGTCGGCATCTTTAAAACCAGTCGCGCGCATCATGGAACGTGCCGGTGCATTTTCAATCCCTTCATAAACGGGTGCTGAATGTTCGCGGATATTGTCTTTACTCATTGGTTTCTTCCTTGGCGATGACCGATTTTCAGCTTCAGTCTTTGGCAATTTATTCTAAGATCATTGTATAGAAATACCACTCGTGAAGAAAACATATACTCCAGATAAACTCATATCAGATTGAATATTCAAGAACTTAAAATATTAATCGTGACAGGTGACAGGATGTCACCTGTTGTGCTGTGGTATAGGAATATACCATCAGCACAACAAAGGCTTTTTGTTACTTTTGAGCCTTCAAAAGTAAAACATCGTCTACGCAATGCTATTGCAAGAGCACAAAGAAAAATGCGACCGTGCTATTTTCAATAATCAATAAAAAAGCACCCCATCTGGAGTGCTTTCTAAAATTTGTAAAAACTACAAATTAAATTTCACGTACCGCACCTTTTGCCGCACTGGTGGTATGCATGGCATAGGCTTTCAAGGCTTTGGAAATCTTACGTGGACGCTCTTCCACTGGGTGCCAGCCTTTGGCTTCTTGCGCTTCACGGCGAGCTACCATGGTGGCTTCATCTACAGCCAGGTTGATGGTACGGTTTGGAATATCGATTTCGATTAAATCGCCATCTTCAACCAGACCAATGGCACCGCCTTCAGCCGCTTCAGGTGAAACGTGACCAATCGACAAACCTGATGAACCGCCAGAGAAACGGCCGTCAGTCAGCAAGG
>JAEAMF010001570.1_pt1 | contig 15771 bp, 12 predicted proteins | sample 8958721 | NCBI WGS metagenome assembly JAEAMF01 (sample SAMN16933255, study PRJNA681124) | bioreactor sludge metagenome | isolation source: anaerobic bioreactor treating anionic surfactant - SDBS | place: India: Bengaluru | collected 2019-02-28
CACCCGCTCGGTATACCCGTCGTGGCCACTGCCGGTGGTGAAAGGATTGTTGCCGTTCCAAAAAGTGGCGCCGCCGTTGGTTGCGATCACGACCTGTCCGTGAATCTGGTAGTTGCGGACGATCCAGGGGAGCAGGACCAGGATCACAACCGTGGCCAGCACCACGCTGGTCTTGAGCCAGCCGTTCCGGTCCGTACGGTTCAACCACAGCCAAAATACCACCAGGGGCATAAAGCCCAGCAGTGCCGGCCGGCCCAGAGCGAGGATTCCCCACAGGAGGCCGGACAGCACGGTCCATCCCCAGCGCAGCCGGCCCGGCAACTGAAGGGCCGTCGCCAGTGCCCAGAGCAGAAGTGGCGCATGAAGGAGCAGCGATTCCGGCACGTTGACCATGAGGATAAGGACAGGATAGCAAGCAGCGGCCAGGGCAGCGAGAGTCGCCGCGCTCCTTTTCCTGGACAGAGTCAGGGCAATGAGGTAGATGGCGCCACAGGTGAGACTCGACGAGACGGCGTACGTCAGCGCCAGGGCCAGGGGCGGATCGTTGGCCCAACGCAGGCAGGCATAGACCAGGCCGACAAAGAGCGGCGGCATGAACGAGCGCAGGGGCTGGTCCGGCCGCAGGCCATAGAAATCGTAGGTATAGCCCTTGCCGGCCGCCAGATTCCTGGCGACAAGGCCACTTTCGGAGTAGCCCGTGATATCCGGGTTGGGACCGATGAGTTTGATGGCGGCCAGACGCAGGCCAAGAGCGAGCGCGCTGATGGCCACGACAATCGTCATGGATGACAACGAGAAGTGCGGGCTGCGTGGCGCAGATTGCCTGTTTTCCTCGAGTCGAGAACCGTACTGAATCATGCCCGCCTCCATCCAAAACAAGCTACTACTTGAATCCGTAGACACCTGCACGCACTCGCCCCGCGATAGCTGAAGGATGCCCTATACCACAAGCTGGGCCTGCGATTCACACCACGGCCACCAGTTGCCGGCTGGCCTGCCTCACGGAATGCGAGCCAGCCCTTCCCACCACACTGCGGCGCCGCCGCCGATGAGAATCGGGACATAAACGATCACATGCAGCAGGAGAGCCGCGCTGAGTGCCTCCGTGGGCCCGACGCCAAAGGACGCCAGCGTCAGGATGGCGATGGAATGAAAGGTTCCGATGGCTGCTGGCGCGTAGGCCAACCGCGTCCCGGCGATTTCAGTGGCGGCGAGCAGCAGCCCGGAGGTCAACGGCAATTGCAGTCCAACCGCGCGGAAACTAAAGTGATTGACCAGCCCTGCCAGCAGCCAGAGGGCCGCGGAAGACACCCATAGGCGGAACTGGACCGGCCGGTCCTGCATAACGCGCCACCCGCTCAACAGCTCGAGTGTGCGGTCGACCCGGCCCGCAATGGGCCCGGGCAGCCACCGCCGCAAGGCCTCTACCACCTGTTGCCGGACCCTCTGCTGCGTTGCCACCCCTACTAGAGCCAGCAGCCCGGCCGCCAGCAGGAGCCCGGAGACCAACTTGGTTGTGCTCAGCCAGGTTCGCCACGCAATCGAAGGCAGCAATGCCCCCAGCAGAGCGAGCAGCATCACGCTGTCCAGAGCCTTCTCGGCCACCAGAGTCAGCAGGCACCAGCCCAGGGCTACCCCGGCCCTGCGGTGCACCGCGGTCACGCGGGCCAGGTCCCCCAGACGCGCCGGCAACAGTGCGTTGCCGAGCTGGCCGATCAGCAGCGCCGAGAGCAGATCCCTGCGCCGCGGGCGCGCATCCCCGCTCGACCCGGGGGATACCGCACCGGATTGGGGGTAAAAGAGCCACCGCCAGCGCTCTGCCTTCAACAGGATGTTGAGCAGCACGGCCGCGGCGGCGAGCGCCACATAGCGCAGGTCCGCCCCCGCCAGCCGGGCCTGCAAGGTATGCCAGTCGAACTCGCGCCCGGCAAACCAGGCCACCAGCAGGGTGATGAGCAGGCCGGCGGCAAACGGCCAGCCTTCTGTTGGCAGCCTGCGCTTCGAGGGGAGGCTCACGGGTTGGCCCTTTGCCACATCAGTGGTCCACCTGTCTCCAACCCAACCGCTGCGGCACGCCAATCCTGGCGTGCTCTTGCGGAATACAGACCCGGTTGTGGCTCCCCGGCGCATGGAAGAGCGCATAGTCGCCTAGCTGGCTGAGCTCGGGCACGGCAATGGAGACTTCTACCTGGATAACCGGGCGATACCTGGCGACAAGCTCTCTGGCACCCGCCAGCACCCGGTCTTCGGCGCCCTCCACGTCGATCTTGAGATAGTCCAGGCGATCCAGGCCCTCCGCCCGGCATAGATCATCCAGCGTCACGGTGGGCACGGGGAGGGACGACGCGTTCGGGTCCCTCCGGACCAGGCTGTACGAATTCGGCCGGCCTAGGTTGGTCCACAGCAGGCCGGTGCCGGCACGGTCGCCGGCCGCGCACTCGTGCAGGCGCACGTTGGCAAAGCCGTTGGCCTGGATGCTGCGGCGCAGCATCGCCGCGATCTCGAGAAAGGGCTCTAGCGCCAGGACGACGCCCGCGGCACCGACCAGTTGCGCCGCTTTAAGGGTGTAGACGCCGGTGCTGGCGCCAACGTCCACCAGGACGCTTCCAGGGTCCAGGAACCGGTCGAGACACCGCACTTCGGGCTCGACCTCATCGCGATAGATGTACACCCCTCGCCCGCCGAATCCGGCGCGGTTCTGGCCGTAGATGACCACACCATTGGCCAGTCTGGCCTTGAGTAGCCAGCTCCTGGGGGTCAACGCCACGCGCACCATCCTCAGCAGAATCCGCGCCGATACCGGCAAGCAAACCTCCCACCGTCCGCCACACTGCCGCACCAGCCCTGTTGGCAATTATCCCCGCCCAGCGTATAATCGTCGCACCATGGTCCATACCGACCGCACCTGGCACATCTACCTGTTGCGCTGCGCCGACGGGACGCTGTACACCGGCATCACCGTCGACCCGGAGCGCCGTTTGAAGTGCCACAACGCCGGCCGCGGCGCACGCTACACGCGTACCAGACTGCCCGTGCGGCTGCTGGCCAGTCTGGCTGTAGCCAGCCACGCCGAGGCAGCCCGGCTGGAAAAGCGCATCAAGACCTACACCCCGCAGCGCAAGCTGGCCTTCTTCGCGCGGGAATCGCGCTGACTCACAAACTCCCGGACTCCCTATCCCCTACTCCACCCGCGTGTAGAGCTCAGCCTCCTTCGTCCACTCTCCCTGCGCCAACAGCGGGTCATCCTGGTACGCGAGCTGCAGTGGTCGACCGGAAACGGAAAGGAGCGCCAGCGCGGCCTCCTGGTCATTCTGCGCCTGTCGCAAGGGTGCCAGCTCCGGGTAGCGCTCGGCCATGTCCGTGCGGTACCACGGAGAAGCCAGCAACCAGCGGTCAACGATGAGCACGTCGGGGCGCTGGCCCAGGCCGTAGCGCACGTACCACAGCGAGAAAGTCTGCGCGTCACCGCGAGTGACCACAAGGCTGTTGGGAGCAGCGGTCTTCAGCAGGCTCTCCGCCCAGACATACGCCTCGCGATCCGCGCTGAGGTCGAGCTCCCGGAAGCGGGAAACCACAGAGAACACAGGCAATGCCAGCAGTGCCAGCACCACGAACAGCCGTCCCAGGCGCTGCGGGGTGCTGTTTTGACCACTCAGTTCGTGCAGGATGGCGTAGGCACCCCAGGCCATCCACAGAGCCACCACCGCGGCCGCCGGGAGTAAGTACAGGTAAGAGTCTCCCGTGGTGTAGAGCATCGAGTACACACTTACGAATAGCACATAGCTCAGTCCAGAGAGGGCAAAGCGCCGGTCCTTCTCCCAGGCACGCCACAGGCCTAACAGGGCCAGGGCCAGACCGACCACGCCCAGGTCGCGCACCCAGATCCCGGCCCATGCGGCGATCCTCTGCAGGATCTGCGCCGGCACCACGCCCCCGAAGTAGCGGTGGTAGGCCTCGGCCGACACGAGCCACAGCAGGCCCGGCAGGTCCCTGGCCAGACCCCAGTTGGGCATGGGGTGCACGCGCGCGCGCAGCGGGAAGTACAGGTAGGCCAGCAGCCCGGGAAGGAAACAGAGGATAAGCCGCAAAGCCCGCCGCGGGGTGAGCCAGCCGCGCACGCGATCCGCATACGGCCACAGGGCGGGCAGCACCCAAACGGCCGTGAGGTGGTGCGCCAGCCCGAGCCCGTAGAGAAAGGCTACCATGTACGGCCGGGCCGGTCCCGGTGACAAAAGCACCACCAGCACCGCCGCGGCCCACAGCGCATTCAGGCTGTACACCTCGGCGATGGTGGCCTGCGACCACAACAACTGACCGAAGGCAAACACGCCTGCGGCGGAGAAGGCGGCCACCAGCGCCAGCGGCCCATCTTCCTCCCGCCTGGCAATCAGCTGGCAGGCGGCCCAGAACACCAAACCCACCGCCACTGCTCCGCACAGCGCCGAAAACAGATTCACATTGCGCGCCGGTTCGCCGGGCAGCCGTGTGAAGAGATGAGCCAGCAGCGTGTACAGGGGATAGCCGGTCGGGTGAGGTACGCCCAGGTTGATCGCCGCCGTCACCAGGTCGCCGCTGTCGGCGCCACTGTGGCGGAAAGTGATCGTTGGGGCCATCGTCTGCAGGTAGACCGCCAGCGCCAACCCCGCGCTGGCCAGCGCTCCCGCCAGTGGCGCTCTGTCGCTTGTGACCCTGGCCACAGGTGCCTCAGGTACGCGCTCCGCCGGCGCCCCCTGCCCTCTGGGCCCGGGCGTGGCCGGCCGCGAGCGGCGTGGCCGCCGGGCCGCTCTGCGGGTCAGACGCGGGTCCGCCGGAGTAGCCATATCCCCCACCCCACCAGCATCAATCCCAGCCCCGACAGAACCAGAATGGGCACAGTTGCCCGCCCGGCTCTGCCCTCCGTCTCCACCCAGCCCAGGCTGGCGTCCGTCGCCAGCCTGAAGGTCACCTCCCGCCCATCGTAGTGCTCCACCGGCGAAGAGCCGACGGGGCGAAACTGCCAGCCCTCGCCAGAGACCGTCACTCGATATGGGACGGCGGCGGTTCCCGCCTGCTTCTGCACAAGCAACGAGTATGGTGTCGCCAACTCGGCGGGTTTGGCCGTCCCGATAGGACCGCCACTCGGCGCCGCCCCCAGCGACGATGGCAAATCATAGCGCAGCACCAGCTCACGCGTCTGCCCGGGGGCGACGACCAGCAGGGTGGAGAAGACCGTCTTGCCTGCCTCAACAGAAACCTGCGCGACAGCATCCCCTCCCTGCATGGCCAGCAATCGGCTCCCCAACGGAACGTACACCCGCACATAGTCCCAGTAGCAGCCCTGCCTCATCTCGGTATACCAGTCGTCCCAGTATGACCCGGCAACACACTCCGTAGAGCCCTGGCTCCCGTTAGTGTAACGCAACGTGACCGTGGCCTGTGGCTGCCCTCCAGTCTGTCCACCCTCCGTGCCTGCGAGGCTCCAGTCGACTGCATAATCCACGCTCTGCTGCACCTGCGGGTTGACCTTGCGGAAGCCAATATTGGCGTCCACCACCATCAGATAGTCGCCCGTCACTGGACGCAGCGCGCCATCCCAGCCCGCCGCCGACAGGCCGCGCCCCACGAGAGGATCGTCCAAGGCAACGAGGAGATGCCGCGTCTGCAGCGCCTGCAGCACGGACATGCCCAACTGGGTCAGCTCCAGAGACTGGGGTGCTTCCGTGAGCCTCTGCAGCGCCGCCTGTAGCAGGTCGCCCATAAAATCCTTGCGGTGCGACCACCACTCGCCCTGCTCGCTGTCGGCCATGTTCACCGAGCGCAGGGGGTCAACCCAGTACTCGTAGACGACCTGCAGCAGAGTGTCACCCGTGATTGGATTGGGGTAGCCCTCCGGCTGCAGCGGCCCCATCGCCCGCAACAGCAGAGCCACGGCCTCCAGGTCTATCGCCACCACGCCGTCGACATCCACGCCGCTGCACAGGCGATAGAGACTGCTCGCCGTCGCCGCCGAGGACGGAAAGTCAGGAGACCAGTTGGCATCCCGCAAAACAAGCGCCGATGCCCACATATAGTCGCGCAGGGGCTGCGGTGCCCCGGGATGGGCGCCGATATCGCATAGCGCGTCCACGGCGTAGCTGTCCTGGAAAGTGGTGCTGATGATCTTGCCGGCGGCAAGCTGGATCAAGCCCACGCCACTGACAAAACCACCGGTTGGGCGCAGCTCGTGATTGTTCTGCGCCAGAAGAAGGTAACGCATCGGGCGCGACTGGCCCAGCAGAACCGGCAGGTCTTGAGCGAGCAGGACCGCCCCTTCCAGCGCTGGCCAGTACCCGTCGATGCGCGCCACATAACCGGACACACGTGGCGACAGGTCATGCTGCTGCAGCCGATCCATCGCCGGGCGGGCGCGGGCCATGGCCCGTGCCGCCTGGGAAAACCGTGACTGAGATGCCGAGAGGGCAGGCACAGCCGCTTCGAACGCGCTCTGGCCCGTAACCTGGCTGGGGCTGGACAAGGCATCCCACACCGGCTCCACGCCCAGCAGACCCCACCAGCCGGCATCGCACAGCTCAATGCCCAGGTCCAGCAGCGCGGGCGCTGCAGCGATGTCACCCCCGAAGCGTGGCATCCAGTCCAGCCGTTCCAGCAAGCGGAGCAGGAAGCCGGTTTCGTCGCGGATGGCCTGCAGGTCGGAGCGCGTAGCGCCCAGCTGTTCGCGCAGCCACGGCAGGCGCTGCGGGTGGAGCAGGCTGCCCGGGTCCATGCGGGCCAGCGTGCGCAGCTCCTGCGCGCGCGTCACCAGCGCGGATGCGTGCGGCCAGATGCGGATAGCCTTGAAGCTGACGATGGCCACCATCGCCAGCACCGCGATGAGCAGCACCGCTCGCCAGCGCACCGCCCGCCGAGAAGCAGTGGTTGGTTGCAGGGTTTGACCTACCTTACCGTCAGTCACAGCGCCTCAAGCGATAACAAGCCGCCCGTCGCCGGCAGCTGCGCCCAGGGCAGCACCACGTCGGCCTGCACGGTCTGTGCAGGGAGGCCAGTCGCCGTCAGTGTCCAGTCCGTGCGCAGGGATTGGCCCGGCCAGGCATCGTCGGCCACCTGGACATGTACAGGGGCGACGATCTGGTCACCCGACGACAGTAACCCAATGAACAGGGAGAGCTTTGCGGGACCGGCCCCACCCTGACACTGCGTGCAACCAATCTGGCAGCGCGGGCATTCCACAAACCGCATCAAGAGGCCATCAGCAAAGACCACATCAACCTGCACACTGTCCATCGGGTCGTAGCCCACATTGGCCAGCTGCAGCACGAGCTGTACTTCATCTCGTGGTCCAGCCACCTGCGGGACCACGGCAACCTCAAAAGCCAGAGGAATGGGCCCAACAGGCGGCGTGACGGGGGACAAGGTAGGGGAGAGGCCCCCTGCGGTTGGCAATGGAGTAGGCGGAGTGCCAGAAACCTCCACAGAGGGCCGAAGGACCACAGTCGTGGGTGTGGAGACCGATGTCGGGACAGCCGCCGTAGCGGTCGCCCCCGGCGCGGGCACGGCCTCAGTGGCTGTGGGCCTGCCCACCGCGGGCGTGGCAGTGGGAGGCACGGACGGTTCAGGCGCAGGCCGCGTCCACGTGGGGCGCGGCGTCCATGTGACGGTCGGCTGCATGGAGACCGTGCTGACAGGCGTGGCAGTCGGCCGCGGTGGAATGGTCTGTCCCAGCGGCACACGTCCCGGCAACGCCCAGGCACGCCCCGCCGCACCTGCCGCAAGCAGGGTGACGAAGACGAAAGCCCAGGCCGCCCCGATCACAAGTCCGGGTTGCCGAGGGGTTTGGCCCACGGGTTCCTCACCAAGCCTGCGCTCCCACTTCCGTATAGTGGGTAGCCAGCAGTGAAAAGTCGAGAATATTCACCTGGCCATCTGCGTTAAAATCAGCACGGTGGTCGTATGCGGTGTCGCCCGCCGCAGTGCGGTAGGCCGCAGTCAGCAGAGAAAAGTCGACGAGCGTGACCTTGTTGTCGTTGTTGGCGTCGCCAGGCGCCAGCACACCCAGATTAACGCTGCTGCCTGACCCCAGGCTCCGTCCGTTCACGCGGCTGGCCAGGGTGTTGTAGCCCTTGATCACGACATCGTAGGTACCCGGCAACACATGGCACACGGTGAAACCGCCCGAGGCGTTGGTCGTGACACTACGAATGTCCGGTTGCGGACAGTCAACAGGCAGCAGGGTAAGAGCCGCCGTGGTGGAATGATTGGAACTGGCTTGCAGCTGCACAGTCCCGTTGACGCACACCGTCCCCGTGAGCCCCGCCAGCAGGGAATTGGTGTAGCTCATAAAATTCAGGCCATAGGCGGTTGGCGTACCCGGGAACGTACTATCCATGTAATCAAAGAGACTGCCGTTGTAGCCCTGACCGTTGTTGTAGGGCTGGTCATTCAGGCTCATCCACCCCCAGCGCTGCACCAGATGGTTCGAGTCCGCGGGATAGCCCAGGGTAGCGTCGGTCGTATTCAGCAGGAAATCGAAGCTGGCGTTCATGTAGGCGTTCACAACCTCGATAGTAGCACCCCAAAAGTCCGGCATCAATACTCCGTACTCGGTGATTATCAGTGGCTTGTCACGCTGACCGTGACTGTTCATCCAGACACGAAAGTCGCGAACGAGCTCCTGGAAAATGGGAATGCTATAGTTCTCCTCGGGTGAGTACAGGCGACCCTCGTTCGCGTCCAAGCCTACCGGGATGCCACAACCCCAGCCGGTTCTACTCTCCTGCAGGATTTGGACGTGGGTAGTCCACACGTCTACCGGCATGGGGCCCCAGCCGGGCTGCGCTGCATACCATGTCAGAAGCCGGTCCAGCCACTCCAGCCGCAGCGGCGTCGGCTGCACCACGCCACCGATGGCTATCTTTGCCGTGGGGTCAAAGCCTTTGATGGCTCCGTACAGGAGGTGGTACACATCTCCATACTGTTCCGGCGTCATGCTCCCGCCACCCGGGGCAACGGGACACTCGGGCTCGTTGCCGATAATCCATATCGCGCCCGGATTAGCATCCACATAATCCTCCAGCACATCCAACGGCCCCGGAGACCACTGGCCCCCGATAACGGAGATGAGCTGGAAATACTCGATCCCGCCCGGCCGCCGCGGCTCGACGTCGGCAACCCAGTCGGAGTACCAGCCAATATGCAACGCAGACACATCATAGTTGGTGATGGCTCCAGCACCGACTACGTCCACCCCAAAGCGACTGGTAGGCAGGCGATATAGGGGGCAGTCGGCACGGCCTACGGGCGCGCCCAGGCCGCACAGTCCCAGCAACAGGCAGACAATCAGAAGAGCACGACAAGACTTGGTGCGGCTCATGGATGGGCCTCCTTCGCGACTACACCTAGCCACCACACTGTTGATTCCAGCGCGCTGCTACGAACATGATATCCGCGACGTCTACATCTCCATCCGCGTCCAGGTCGTAGAGCGCATCGTACAGCGCCTCACCCTGCACGGAGGACCAGTGGTTGGCAACCAACATGATATCCTGCACGTTTACGTGGCCATCCCGATTCACATCACCGGCAAGCACGATGGAAATCGTGCTGCCCGCGCCTGTGCCGTCAAACACATAGCTGCCCGCCCAGGTCAACTGGCCACCGACAGCCACCGGGACGGAAGAGCTGCACGGGCCAACCGTAGAGAACTGGATGGTCGCCAGATGGACCGAACCCGATGGGCAGGAACCGGTGGAATGGCATTCGACCGATCCGGTCTCATAGCGCACCAGACCCGCTGAATTGTCGTAGGAAGCCGGCAGCAACATGTTGAGAAAGCGGGATGTATCCGGCGTTATGCTCGTAACCTGCAGATAAACCGGATTGAAAGAAATGGCCATAGCAGCCGCGTCGGCGTGCGTGCCACAGTCGGCCATGACATCCACGGCAAAGGTCGCGCCCGGGCTCACGACTCGAGAAGACGGAGAAAGGCTGAGCCCGGGTGAGGATGCCGCAGCCTGCGCCCGGACGGCCAACCAGCCCACGCGCCGGGCGACCAAGGGGCTGGTGGCCAACGCGCAAACCAGGAGGCCTGCCGCCAACCACGAGCACGCACGCACCACTGACGAATTGACCCGGTGAACAACCCGATCCCTCGCCAGCCAGCTCAATGCGTCCCGCAACCACGAACCAAATGGCGCTTGCATTGTGTCTCCTTACTCCGCAGAGTCAGATGAGCTGAGCCCGGACGGCGCACTTACCGGATCAGAACACCCAGTCTCGCAATACCAACGGCAGGTAAAGCGGACTAACAAGTGAAGTGATGATGACCGTGCTGCCGCTACCCTGACCGTCATAGATCAAGTCCCCAGCCCAGGTGACCTGGCCGTAAATGCCCACATTCTTGCTCGGAAAGGTCCTGGCTTTGGCCAGGAAACTAATCGTGGCCAGATGGATGACGCCCTCAGGGCAGGACCCCTGGCTATGGCACAGCAGGGATCCGGCATCATAGTAGACAATGCCGGCCACAGGGTCGATGCTAGCACGTAGAATTTCCGGAAAGGCTGCGTCGCCCTGCGCCACAGAGACCGCCTCCATGTACACGGGATCAAAGGCCACTTGTACCGCAGCCGCGTCAGCGTGGGTTCCGCAGTCGACGAGCACATCGAGCACAAAGCCGTCCGGTAGCTGCACGGTCACCTGCGACGGCATGAGACTGACACCCGGCACGGCCTGTGCAGACGCCCGTTCAAGCTTGGAAAGCGTCTGGGACGCACGGGTCGGTTGGCTCAAAGCCAGACAAACAGCGGGCGCGGCGGATCCGCCGGCCGCCACAGCAATCAATATCAAGACCACAAGAACCAAGCGAATGCGAGTAATCATCAGCCCCTATTCATCCACAAAGAACCAGGAGACCTTCAGGATATTGGCATCCCAAAGGTCTCCTGGCGACAGGTTCAATGACCGCGTCTCAACTCGACGGGTAGATAGAATCGAGCGGAGCCACCCAGAACGACAGGCAGATAGATGCGGCGAGTGGGTGGTGTGGGCGTCAACGTCCGCGTAGGCGTACGCGTCGGCGACGGGGTCGGTGTCCGTGTCGGAATTCCGGTTGGTGTCACGGTAGGCGGCACTGGCGGCGTCGTGGGCGTCACCGTCAACGTCGGGGTCGCTGTGGCGGTCGGCGTAACGGTCGGCGCAGCTACCCCACAGCGTCCGCCGGGACGGATGACCACAGCAGCATCCACGGCCACCTCTACGTCCACCAGTGGCTGGTACGCCCCACGGAACTCTTGCAGCATGCAGCCCCAGTTCTGGCCGGCACTGTTGGCCACTACCTCACCCAGATGGTCATACGCATAGTCCGGCAGCGCCCAGCGCGCACCGGGCACGAGCGTGTCGACATGCGTGTACTCGTCGTAGCTCACGTACTGGGCATCGTTGTGCTCGTCGTGGGTAACGGGCAGGCCACCCCAGGCGCGACCCGGATAGCCCATGGCCGCTCCGTCGAAGAAGGGATCGATTAGCTCGATCGTCTGGCCGTGCCCGTCCAGGCAGCCAACCGTGACCCAGTGGCCACCCACACGCGTCCACTCCTCGCCGTACTTCTGCCAGAAGCCCAGCAATAGCACCAAGGCCCGGTCTTCTTGCAGCGCGTCGAACCACATCCAGTCCCAGGAAGGCCCACGGATACTCTCCACGAGCAGTGCACCTTGCAGGCCCTGGGCCGCGATATAGTCCTCGAGACCGGCGACCATGTTCTCCACACTGGTGCCCTCACTGTCCGTTTGCACCTTGGCCGCAAGGTCGTTGACCAGGGGCGGGACATTCTGCGCACTGTGATCATAGTACGGGCCGTAACTGGTAACCAGGTCGTGCTTGTACCCCAGGTCGAACTCGGCGGCGGAATCAAGCCACCACAGCACATCGGCGGCGGCGGCCGGGCCGGAACGGACCCACCTGGTGCTGAGGTCCCAGCCGGTCTGGCGCATGTCAAAGTCGGGCGGGCCGTGCGGCGCATAGTCCGCATAGGTCCGCAGCGGGCAGATTCCCGGCCCGCTGCCATCAGGCGTGGCTGTTGGCTCCGGCGTCGGCCCCGGCGGACAGGTGGGGCAAGGCGGACAGTTACAGACCTGCGTGGGCGATGCCCAGGGGATGCGGGTCGGGGTAAGGGTTGGCCCGCTCTGGGGATAGACATAGGCATAGTCGCTGGCCGAGTGCGGCTGCGTCTCATCGCTGTCCGCGGTTGCCGTGTTGACCAGGACCGTATCACCGGCAGTCGAGTAGGCAACTGCTTTGATGCATACCGACTTGGACTGCCCCGGGCCAAGGTTGCCCAGATTCCAGGTCACAGTCCGCACCCCGTCAAAGCTACCACCTGGCTGGCAGTTGCCCACCGGGCCAATACCCGGCTCTATCTGGGAAAGGCCTGCGGGCAACGTATCGACAATGGTCACATTATGTATCGTTGAGCTCGTGGTGTTGGTGACAAAGATGAAATACCAGAAGTTCCAGCCGACCACAGGCTCGCTGGTGTGCATTTTGCTGATGGCCAGCCCATCCGGGAATGGCGTCGCTGTCGGCGGCACCAGCGTGCGGGTCGGCAGCGGGTCTCCGCAGCGGGCGCCGGGGCGCACGACTACCGCATAGTCCACCGCAACCTGCACCGCCAGCTGCGCCGAGTAAGGCCCGCGATACGGCTCCAGCAGGCAACCATAGTTCTGGCCCAGGCTGTTGTTCACCACAGTGAGCAGCTCGTTGTGGGCATAGTTCTGCGGTGACCACTTCGCCCCTGGCACAGCCGTGTCCACCGAGGTGTACTGGTCATAGCTCACGTACTGGGCATCGTTGTGCATGGTGTAGGTCGGCGGGACGCCACCCACCTGCCACCCCGGATAGCCCAGCGTGGCATGGTCCAGCAAGGGATCAACCAGATTGATCGTCAGACCGTGGGGATCGAGGCAGGTCTCGCCAACCCAGTGGCCGCCCACGCGCACCCAGTCATTGCCATCCTTCTGCCAGAAGCCCAGCAGCAGCAGGACAAAGGCATCGGACTCTTGTGCATCCTCCCATAGCCACGGCCAGGCGGGGCCCTTGATCTTCTCCACCACAAACGAGCCCTGCAGGCCTTGTGCCTGGATATAGTCCTCCAGGCCAATGACCATCTCTTCTACGCCGGTCCCGCCGTCATCGGTTTTGACTCTGGCGGCCAGGTCCTCCACCAGCGGCTGGACATTGCTGGGACTGTGGTCGGACCACACACCATAGGGGGTCACCAGCTCGTACTTGTGACCCAACTCATATTCCTCTTTGGAGTCAATCCACCAGACGGCATCAGCGGCCACGGCCGGACCCGAGTGGGTCCAGTCCTCACCGGCGCGCCACTCGTCCTGCCGCATGTCAAAATCAGGCGGTCCGTTGGGCGCATAGTCGGGATAGCCGGGGCGCGGGCAGATGCCGGGCCCGGTGGCATAGGGTGTTGGCGTCGGCACCGGGGTGCCCGGAGCGGGACACGTCGGGCACTCACACACGCAGGTGGGCGTCGGCCCTGGCTTGGTCGCGGTTGCCGTCGCCGTCGTGGTGCGTGTGCCGGTCGGAGTTGCCGTCGCCGGCTCCGTTTCGGTCGGTGTGCGCGTCGGCCACTCCGTCTCGGTCCGGGTTGGTGTCGGAGTTCGGGTCCTTGTCGCTCGCTCGGTCGGCGTAAAGGTCGGCGTCGCCGTCCGGGTCCAGGTCAACACCGGTGTCAAGGTGCGAGTTGAGGTTGGCGTGTGGGTACGAGTCGCCGTCCGGGTCCAGGTCAACACCGGTGTCAAAGTGCGAGTTGAGGTTGGCGTGTGGGTGCTGGTCCCCGTCAGCGTTGGCGTCTCGGTCGGGGTAGGCGTCGTAATCGTCTGCAGGGTCGGCGTCGGTGTCGTGATCGTCTGCAGGGTCGGCGTCGGTGTCGTAATCGTCTGCAGGGTCGGCGTGTAAGTCACCTGCCCATTCTGCGCCAGCGCAGTTGGCGCCAGCGCCCAGGGCGTGTGCGCAGCACCATACACAACGGCGATTAGCGCTGCCGCGGCAAGTGTCAGTGCAAACCTAGGGAGTATGCCACCCTCATTATGCAATCTGCCACGCAATAATCGTATGAATGCCATCTGTCATCCTCCTGCAAGATTGACCGCCCATCAGCGGCAGCACCTATGCAACTATTTCGCCTGTTGATTCGGGCCCTTGGCTAATTGGCCATATGTCTCGCCGAGGGAATTGAGATCTCCGTCGGGTGTCATCAGATTGCCATTGTACTCCCTGGTAGTCGTAGCGAACCAGGCCCAGCCACTCACGGTATGCGATTCCTGGAGCCATTGCACTGCATCGCGCATGAACGTCTCTAGCTTTTCCGGCGGATCGACCGGCCGGTCGCAGCAGCCGCTCCCGTACAGCACGCCAAACTCGGTCAGGAACAGTGGCTTGTCGCCGTCGCCAATGCTCTCCATCCAGGTCCGGAAGGCCAGGATGCGCCTGCCGAACTCGGTCACGTCGTATGGATCGAGTCCTGGTTCCAGTACGTAATTGTGAATATTCCAGCCATCGACGCGCGGGTAGCGGCCGTACTTGTCGCGATAGGCCTCGCGGAAGGCCTCGGCCCACTGCCAATCCGCATTGGCGATCCCCGCCGGCAATATCCCACAACGCGGGGCAACGTCAGCCCAACCCTCGTAGGTGTGATACAGCTCGGCATACTGTTCCGGGGTGCGGTTGCCCACATTCGGGTCGTTTGGCTCGTTGCCCAGTGCCCACCAGGCTGCCCCACTGGCGCGCATCGCCGCGGGGATCTGACCACGGTCAGCCTCCGCCTCGGCGCAATCGATCATGTACAGCCTCTCGTGCCCGGCAAGGGTCGGGGCTCTCCAGCCCCAATCGGTATACCAGACCGGGCCCAGAGCATCCAGCTGCGCCGCGGTAACCGGCACCCACGCGACCCCTACGCCAAACGGCGTCAAAAAGAGCGGCGGCGACCGACGCGCCATGCAACCGCAACTCGCCATCAGCACGGCCAGCCCGGTGAGCAGCCGCCACACCCCTATGATCATAGACGCTTTTTGCCGCACAACCTTACCGCTGGGCCGAGGTGTGCCAAAGCAGCCGAACTCGCCTCTAGTCCTCAAGCGTCGCTCGCACTACAATGCGATGCGTGTAGCTCCAGGGCGGCCAGCACGTCACCAGCGTCAGCACGGGCCCCTCGACAGGGTCCAACCAGCGGGCATGCTCGCGTTTCTCAGCCCACGTCGCCCCGACCTCGTCCAATGTGAAAACACTACCTACTAGATAAGTGTACTCGTTTTTGTCAAAAGTGACAACTTGTATCGAGTCGCCGACTTGCAGGTATTCCAGGCCACGGAACACCGCGCCGCCTGCGTCGGAACTGTGGGCGGAGAGCACGCAGTTCCCGGGTTGACCCGGGTCGGCACTGCCGCGATGGTGCCCGGCGGCGCCGGCAACCGTGTCCCACTGACCATAGATCTCGTCGCCGGACCGAGTTACGTGCCAGCCCACCTCCACTACCGGCACATCCACCGCCAGCACCGGGATAATGACCCGCACGGGCGCCGCGGGCCGGGTCGACGGCGACGCGCCGGTGGCGATGGGTGTCGGCGGCGGTAGCTGCGTGGCCACCGCAGCAGCGGTCGGCCCCAGGCGAATGGTGGGCGCCGGGTCTGAGGCAGCGGAAGGCAGCGGCGTCTCGGAAATGCCGGCAACAGGCTGCCTCTGCTCGGCGCGCGCCAGGAAAAGCAGTCCCACAGCGGCGGTCACGAGTACCAG
>JAEAMF010001572.1_pt1 | contig 15769 bp, 16 predicted proteins | sample 8958721 | NCBI WGS metagenome assembly JAEAMF01 (sample SAMN16933255, study PRJNA681124) | bioreactor sludge metagenome | isolation source: anaerobic bioreactor treating anionic surfactant - SDBS | place: India: Bengaluru | collected 2019-02-28
CCAGTAGGGGAGTTTCTTGGCAGGGGTTTTCCCTTCCTAATCCAATATTCTCGCTCAAACTCCAAATATCTCTCTTCTACGGTCTATAACCTTTTGAATTTTTTCCCTATAGGTTTTCCAGATAGGAATATCAAAGGTCATGCTTTGCTCAACAATCAGGCGAGCATGTGCCTTGCAATGCGCATTCAACGGCCTCCACGCATCCATTTTAAGGCTCAAATCATCTTGATTAAATATTGCCGGGTTGAAGGAAAGAAAAAACTCTAAAATTTTCACTCCTTCAAACCGATCAGTTAGAATGACTCTTTCCAACTCGTGAATGGAATTATTGAGCTGAACTACCGCGTCTTCGTAATTGTCTGCTTTATCCATTGTGACGCACTCCATTTTTCACAAAACATTAGGCTCGGAATGAGAATTTGTCAAGTATTTATTCTGGTAGGGATAGTGCGTGAGACAAAAGTTGCACTTTTACTATATCAGGGATAATGGCCCCATAGGGGGGCAACTTCGCGAAGTTTTATAAAAACCGCCTTATTAGGCGGTTTGATTACGAATTATTAAGGTGTTGTGCTACCATTTGCATTGTCTCTCGCAAATTTCAAAGTAATGACCCCGCTACCGTTTGATCCGCAGAAAGTCGATACATCGGATATCTTATAGCCATCATTATATTTCACAGTTCCGACGCTATCCCACCCTACTGCCTTTTGAGATTTCACGATATTTGCACAAACCTCGCCTTTTGGAATATTTTTATATTCAATGGAGAATCCACTGGGGGTTTGCCCATCAATTTTCACTTCTCCGCCAAATACGTTTTGAACTTTATCTCCTCCTTTTGTTGTCTTGAGGCTGCTTGGATAGATACCAAGATTCATCGCTAATCTATTGCCGCCCGTTGTCAGTTGTGCAGTATCTTCTGATGCAAAAAGCTGTTCTGTTTGGGAGAATATTGTTGATAGCTCTTTGTTAACTGTTGAGGCGTTGCTCGAATTTCTTGACTGAGAGTAAAGCGCAAATACCCCAGCTACTACTGCCGCAAAAATGGCAAACCATATCAAGGCTTCAATTAGCGTAAGCCCGACATTATTTCTTTTTTTGATTTTCATTAGTGTTAATGTTTGTTATATTTATTATCCTATCACTTTATTTTATTGTTTAGCCTTGTAATTGGAGTTTTAAATGTTACGCTAATTTTAGCTGGTGTTTTTTGTTGTTATTAAATATTTAGCTAACGTTGTTATCAAACCGTCCGCGAGGGCGGTTTTGTTATTTCTCAGCCTCAAATTCCTGGCAGTAGGGCAGTCAAACATTTCTACAAATCCATCCAATGATTGCATTCATGGGGGTACGGATTTCATGGCTCATGGTGGCCAGGAAGGTGCTCTTGGCACGGTTGGCCTCGTCGGCCTGTTTCTTCGCCAGGCGCAGGTCTTCGATCAGTTGGCGGCGTTCGCTGATGTCGATCCAGCCGCCAATGATGCCCTGAACCTCACCTAGCGAGTCGCGGTACGGCAGGATCCAGTGATAGATGGTCAATTGCCGGTCCTTGAGCAGCAGGGGCCGATCGCCGATCAGCGGTGTACCCTGCTTCATGACCATCTCGTAGTCCGCATGGATCTTTCGCGCCTGGCGCTTTCCACCTTTTCCGCCGGATGGCACCGGCTTGCCGAGCACCGCTTCCGCTTTGGCCTCAAGCGCCTCCAGGTAGCTTTCGTTGCAGGTTTGCAGCAGCCCCTGGCGATCCCGGACATAGATGGGGTGTGGGGTGCCGTTGACCATTGCACGCATGAAGGCCAACTGGTCGTTGAGGGCGCGCTCAGCCGCTTCACGCTGTTTGATCTGCCGACGCATCCAGGCGTTCCAGGCCAGCGATAGCAGCAGTAGCGCAGCGGTACCGAGAATGATCTGCACGATCAGGCGCTGATGATTGCGCCAGTACGAGTCACCACCGGCGCTGTAGCCACGCCAGCGGCTGTTGATGACGCCCAGCTCTTCGGGGGTGATGCTCAGCAAGGCCTTGTCGAGAATCGAACTGAGTTCCTGGGCGCCTTTGGCCGTGGCCATCGAAAAGTTTGACGGCTCGGCGCCGACCGTCGAGCGAATGATCAGATCCGGCTCGGAGGCCATGCTGAAATTGGCATTGATCAATGCCGTGATCGTACCGTCCACCTGGCCTTGGGCGAGCAGCGAGGTTGACGTTGAGGTGCTTTCTGTCTCGACCAGTTGAATCGTTGGAAAACGTTGGCGCAGCAGGTTGATGACCGTGCTGCCTCGGGTCAGTGCTACCCGCTTGCCTTGCAATTGCTCCAGGCTGGTTGGCTGATCCGACCCCTTGCGCGTCACCAGGACATAGGAGTTTTCCAGGTAGGGCCGACTGATCGCGAGCGTGGCATCGCGCTCGGCGCTGGGCGAAATGGCGGCGATCACATCGGCATTGTTGTTGTCGATACGGTGGATCATGTCGCTGATGCCCGTGGTGCTTTGCACCTCGAAGCGCAGCCCCGTGCGTAAGCGAATGAGTTCGAGCAGGTCGGCGGCGATGCCGCGAAAATTGCCGGAACTGTCAAAGAAGGTCAGCGGTGCAGCGTTTTCGTTGACCACCACGCGCACCACGGGATGTTCACCCAGCCAGCGTTCTTCACGCTTGGACAATTGCAGTTTGCGGTCGCTCAGCAAGACCCCGCTGCCCGCGCTCCAGCGCTGGAAGATGCGTTCCCGTGTGGCGCTGGATACCGCACTGAGTGTCGCGTTGACCATCCCCAGCAGCATCTGGTTGTCGCTGCGCAGGGCAAAGCTGAACCCCACGGGTTCGTGTTTGCCGAAGTTGGCCATCTTGACGTTCTGCAAGTAGCCCTGGTTGATCATGTAGTGCGTCGAGATGGTATCGCCGAGAAAAACATCGGCCTGATCGAACGCCACGGCGTTGAGTGCGTGCTGGTAGGACACGTAGGTGTGGGTGGTCGCTTTGGGGTAGGTGGTGCGTACCTCGTCCAGTGGCAAGTAATGGTAAACCATGCTCAAGCGCAGATTGGCCAGGCCGGTGTTGAGCGGCCTGCTCTCGTCTTCGCGGGTGACCAGTACCGGTTGATCAATCGCGTAGGGGTGTGAGAGTACGACGCCCTGGGCGCCGGCCTCGTAGCCGTTGGCGCTGCCCAGCAGATCGATCCTGCCCTCGGTCAGTGCGCGAACGGCATCCTCTCGGTTGGCGAAACGTTCGACGCGAATCGGGATATCGAGCGTATTGCTCAGCAAGCCGGCGTAGTCCGCCGTCAGGCCCTCGTAGTCACGGCCGCTGGCAGTCATGTCGAACGGGGGGTAATCCGGCGCTGAGGTACCCAGTATCAGTTCGTGCTTGTCATTGAGCCATTCCGTCTGCTCTGGTGTCAGGGTGATGTTGATCCGAACCGGGCCCGAGCGGCTAAGCAGGGCATACTGACCCGGTTGGTCGACCTCGGCCATTGCCGAGTGCCAGGTACAGGCGGATATCGCCAGCAGGCATGCGGCAGTGAAGTGCTTCACCATGGCGCTCTTCATACCAGTGCATTGCGTTTTGCCATTTCAATCAATTCCACCAGCGAGTTTGCCCTGAGCTTTTGCATCAGGCGCTTCTTGTAAGTGCTCACGGTCTTGTTACTGAGAAACATGCCTTTGGCAATTTCCTTGTTACTCCTGCCTTGGGCAAAGAGTTGCAGCACCATAAGTTCCCGGTCATTGACGTGTTTGAAGAGATCAATCTCGTTGTTGGTGTTTTCAGCATCCCGGGCGTGAGTAAGAGCTTGGCTAGGGAAGTAGTTGTATCCCGAAAGTACCGCTTTTATGGCGCTGAGCAGTTCGCTGAGGTCTTCTTGCTTGCACACATACCCGCTGGCGCCCGACTGCATGCAGCGCATGGCAAACAGTGTTGGGGACTGGGCCGTCAGCACCAGTATCTTGAAGGGGAGCGACATGGCATGAAAGCGTGAAAGCACTTCCAGCCCGTCGAGTTTCGGGATGCTGATGTCCAGAATAATAAGGTCTGGCTGGCATTCTCGAACCATTTGCATGGCATCTACGCCGTTATCCGATTCGCCGGCTACCTGGTAGCCTTCATTCTCCAACAGCATGCGCACGGCTAAACGTATGACCGGGTGATCATCAACAATAAAAACAGAATACATAGGCCTCTTCCGGTGGGAACCAATAGGAGGGCGCACCTTAGCTCAGATGTAGAGCGGTGCGCAGGCATACAGGGGGGAGAGTGGCCAATATGGGATAATTCCTACAATTTAAACAGTGTAGGACTACGCGTTTAGCTCGATACTTGTTGTGTCAATGCTGTTTTTTAATCAATTTGTTGCGCGTTTTACGAACTGTTTAAGTTGTTTGTTGTATTTGTAGGTTGTTTCTTACAGAGCGAGTTAATTTGGTATGTAAGCTTCTGCTGTACAAGAGTCCTGACGGGCAGGACTCTTGTGGGCGGGCGTCGGCTCAGACCAGGCTCGAACGCCCGGTCATTTCGCGCGCCATCTCGCTGGCATAGCTGTCGGTCATCCCGGCGATGAAGTCGATCATGCGCATGAATGAGTTGTGCAGGGAGCCTGCCGGGTTCGGCGCATTGTTGCCGAGCAGGTCGAGAATGCGGCGGTGCTTGAACGAGGGCGTGCGCCCACCATGCTGTTCCAAGGCTGCACCACAGAACGAGTTGAGGAGAATTTCCAGTGTGGTGTAGGCGCCGATTTCATGCAGTGTCTTGCGTTTGTCCTGGAAGATTTTTTTGCGCGCCATGTCTTTGGCCTGGAGTACGCAACGCTTGGCCGGACCGTGCATATGTTCGACCAGATCCCCCTGCAGCGTGCCAGCGAGCAGCGCGGGTTGCTGCTCGACAAAGGCGCGGGCCGCGGCGTTGGTGAGGTGCTCGATGGCCTTGCCGCGCAGGATCGCCAGTTTGCGTCGACGCGAATCAGCGGGGCCGAGTTGGCGGTAGGTTTCCGGTAGGTCATCGCCGACCAGGCCAAGCAACAGTGACTCGACTTCGGCATAGTCCAGCAGCTCCATCTCAAGGCCGTCTTCAAGGTCGATGAGGGCATAGCAGATGTCGTCTGCTGCCTCCATCAGGTAGACCAGTGGATGGCGCGCCCAGCGCTGTTCTTCCAGTTGCGGCAGGCCCAGCTTTCGGGCGATCTGCTCAAGCAGCGGCAGTTCGCTCTGATAACAGCCGAACTTGTGCTTCTTGTAGCCAAGCGCGTCGGCATGGCGCGCGGTCCACGGGTATTTCAGGTAGGTGCCCAGCGTTGCGTAGGTCAAACGGGTGCCGCCATCGAACTGGTGGTACTCCAGTTGCGTCAGCACGCGAAAACCCTGGGCATTGCCTTCAAAGTTGAGGAAGTCGGCACGCTCGGCGTCGCTCATTGCATCCAGCCAGCCGCGCCCGGCCGCTTGCTGAAACCAGTGGCGTATGGCGTCTTCGCCAGAATGGCCGAACGGTGGATTACCAATGTCATGGGCCAGGCAGGCCGACTGAACCACCATGCCCAGGTCACTGGGTTCACACCATTGGGGCAGGCTATCGCGCAGGGTTTCGCCGACGCGCATGCCCAGTGAGCGGCCCACGCAACTGACTTCCAGGGAGTGGGTCAGGCGGGTGTGGATATGGTCGTTGCTTGACACCGGGTGGACCTGGGTCTTGCGCCCCAGGCGGCGGAAGGCGCCGGAGAAGATGATGCGGTCATGGTCTTTGTGGAACGGGCTACGCCCGAGCTCTTCGGGGCTGTGCAGGGTTTTACCAAGGCGTTCGCGGGTAAGCAGGGTGTGCCAATCCAAGGCCATTTCTCCAGGTCAGGTGCAAGGCAGTCATTGCCCTAGCTTCCTGTGTCGAGCGCTCGGCTGCAAGCCTTACAGCCCGGCTGCGTCGACATCGATCAACAACAAGCGTCGACCTTCATCGAAAAACTGTCCTGCCGTCAGGCAATACTGGTTGCTGGTGGCATCGCGGTAGGTGGTCGAGAGGATCAGTCGACGTTCTTCCCAGCCTTCGGCGAGCAGTTGGTAGAAGTAGGGGCGCCATGACCAGTTGTGGCCCAGATAGCTGGCATCGCTATGCCAGCGACGCTCCCGCCACTCCAGATTCGGGGTCAGTTGGGTACCATGGCGGTCACATTGAAAAAAGCGTAATACCCAGGGATAGGCGTCCAGCTGTGGCAGCTGCTTGAGCGGTGCCTTCGCCATGGCCCAGGCGTGCAGTTGTGGCATCAGGGTGCTCAGCTTGCGGCGCATGTCCATCAAGCGTTTGCGCTCGTCAAGCTTGCCATGGACGTACTGTTGGCGCAGATGAGCAAAACGTTCGACAAAAGCCTCGGCCGGGAAGAATTCGAGTTCGGCCTGTGCAAACAGAAACCCTTGGACGAAGCGTGCACCGCACTCGAGCGCGAAGTTCAGCTCCGCTTCAGTCTCGACCCCTTCGGCGATGATCCAGCAGCCGGTTTTTTCCGCCATCTGCGCGAGGGCTTTTACCACTTCGCTACTGGGCCCGCCCCTAGCGGCGGCCTGAAACAGGCGCATGTCCAGTTTGAGGATGTCGGGCTGCAGCGCCAGCACCCGGTCCAATTGGGAGTAGCCAGCACCGAAATCATCAATGGCGATCCGTGCTCCGGCTTGGCGATAGCGCTTGACCACCTCGGCCAGGCGTTGCGGGTCACCACTGAGTTCGGTGATCTCGAAGACCACCCGCTGTGGATCGATGCCCTCTTTTTCTAACTGCATCAAGCTTGGCAGTGGTTGCCCGGTCGCCAGCTCACTGACCCAGCGTGGGGAGATATTCAGGCTGAGAAACCAGTCCTCAGGGGCAAGATGGAACTGTCGCAGGGCATGCTGACGCAGTTGTCGATCAAGTTCGCGCAGGTTGTCTATGGGCAGTGAAGGATCGTTGAACAGCGCGCCGACGCTCTGCAGCGAGCCGTCGGCTTGGCGCAAGCGTCCAAGGGCTTCCACGCCGGCGATACGGCCTGTGGCAGTATCGATGAAGGGCTGAAAGCAGGCGAGCGGTTGCCCGTCGAACACGGCGGCTCCTCAGGTGAAGTGGGTTGGCAACGAGGCCTTGCCAGTGCAAGGCCTGCTGGCCGACGCTGCAAGAATGCAGCCAGTTTGCTCAGGGTCTGCCAGAGGGGGGCTGCATGAATACCCTGATCAAGGGAATCAGGCTGCTGCCCAGGCGAATCAGGCGAGCAAGATTGCCGCTTCTGGCGCCCTTGCCGGTGAGGAAACCCAAGGCGACAACGGCGCCCAGCCCCCAGAGCGGCGCGTGTTTGATACCCAGGCCATCCTGCAGGTTGCCCGTCATTTTTTTCAGGCGATTCAGTGGCTCGAGCAGCTCACCCGAGGCCTGGCGGATTTCCTGGCGGTGCATTTCCATTTGCAAGCGCACCAGCGCCTTGCGCAGGTCATGGCGGTTAGGTTTGTGGGGTAGCTGGGACAGGCTCATGGCAACAGGCGCTCCCGGTCTTTGGCCAGTTCTTCAAGGGTTGCACTGAAGGGGGAGGTCTCGTCGGATATCAGCGCCTTCAGGCGCAAACCGCAAAACAGCGCCGCCAATCCATGGAACACGCACAGGCCAATGATCCCGGCCAGTCGGTAGCTGTCCCAGAGCAGGATCAGTACCAGCACGGACAATGCGCCCAGCAGCAGCAGTGTGAACACCAAGGCCAGCCCGGCCAGCAGCAGCAGGCCTAGGCTTCGCGTTTTCTGTTCCTGCAGCTCGATACCGAACAGTTCCACATGGCCGTGCAGCAGGCCCAGGACGGCGGCACCGAGCCGTCGGGAAGACGGCCCGTTGTTGGTTGTTTCGGTTTCCATACCGCAGGGCCTCAGCGACGGCTGGCCAGTAGGCCAATCAGGAGGCCGACACCCGCCGCGATACCCACCGAGCGCCATGGGTTGCTTTGTACATACTCCTCGGTGGCGCCCAAGGCTGCCTGACCGCGCTCGCGCAGAGAGTCTTCGGTCAATTTCAGGGTTTCTCGGGCGCGCAGCAGGCTGTCGTGGATTTGGGTGCGCAGTTCATCCGCCTGGTCGCCGGCCAGTGTCGCGGTATGTTCCAGCAGTTTTTCGGTGTCACGCACCAGGGTCTGGAAATCGGCCATCAGGGTTTCTTGAGCATTCTTTGCCATTTTGCTGGTCATCGGCGTTTCCCTCAGAGGCATGTGAATAGTTCGAGTGTGCAGCGGTATCAAAGGTTCACTGGTACAGCTTTTGCTGTGCTGTGGTGCATCCGGGCTCGTTCTTGCGCTGAATGTGGGCGTAAGGCCCGAGGCTAGTGGATAAACCTTAACCCAATCCAAGACAAACCCCAGAAAAAACTCAAGCAGGTACTGCGTTCGGCCTTGCAGGTGCGCCAAATCGGGGCGTCGCAAGGGGTGTGCGAACTGCTTTGGTGCTTTTTCTCCCCTTGCAGGCCTGCCTTTACATGGAAAACTTGCAAAGCGCCGTGGACACACTGGTTCATGGCTCCAACACCTTGTTCATCTTGCTGGGTGCCGTGATGGTCCTGGCCATGCATGCCGGTTTCGCCTTCCTTGAGGTGGGAACTGTGCGGCACAAGAATCAGGTCAACGCCTTGTCGAAGATCCTCAGTGACTTCGCCATTTCGACCTTGGCCTATTTCTTCGTGGGTTACTGGATTTCCTATGGTGTCAGCTTCATGCATCCGGCCGCCACGCTGGGTGCCGATCATGGCTATGGATTGGTCAAGTTCTTCTTTCTGCTGACCTTCGCGGCAGCGATCCCGGCGATTATTTCCGGTGGTATCGCCGAGCGTGCACGCTTTGTGCCGCAGTTGTGTGCCACTGCGCTGATCGTTGCCTTTGTCTATCCCTTTTTCGAGGGGGTTGTCTGGAACGGCAATTTCGGTGTCCAGGCCTGGTTGCAGGCGCGTTTCGGGGCTGGCTTCCATGACTTTGCCGGCTCTGTGGTGGTGCACGCCATGGGCGGTTGGCTGGCCTTGGCCGCAGTGTTGCTGCTGGGGCCGCGCAATGGTCGTTACCGTGAGGGACGCCTGGTGGCCTTTGCACCCTCCAATATCCCGTTTCTGGCCTTGGGGTCGTGGATTCTGATCGTCGGCTGGTTTGGCTTCAATGTCATGAGTGCGCAGACCTTGCAGGCCGTCAGCGGCCTGGTGGCAGTCAACTCGCTGATGGCGATGGTTGGTGGAACGTTGGCAGCGCTGCTGGTGGGGCGTAACGACCCTGGTTTTCTGCACAACGGACCGCTTGCCGGGTTGGTGGCTGTCTGTGCGGGTTCGGACCTCATGCACCCCGTTGGTGCGCTGGCAACCGGTGCAATTGCCGGTGCGCTGTTTGTCTGGTGTTTTACCGCGGCGCAGAACCGCTGGAAGCTTGATGATGTATTGGGTGTCTGGCCACTGCACGGCGTCTGCGGGGTCTGGGGCGGTATTGCCTGTGGCATTTTTGGCCAGAGTGCCTTGGGTGGATTGGGCGGTGTCAGTCTGATCAGCCAGTTGATTGGCAGCCTGGCGGGGGTGTTGGTGGCGCTGGCTGGTGGTTTCAGCGTGTATGGTGTGATCAAGCGTGTGCATGGCTTGCGCCTGAGTCAGGAGCAGGAGTATTACGGCGCCGATTTGTCGATTCACAAGATCGGCGCCACCAGCCAGGACTGAGGCCGACTAGCGACCGCCCAGCAGCAGTGATTCGCAGGCTTCTATCGCTTCCAGCGGGCCGCTGAGCACCACGGCGTCGCCCGCATGCAGGCAGGTACTGGCATTGAGTTTCAAATCGTTACCCTGGCGCTGTACGGATTGCAGCTCGACACCCAGTGTCTCAAGGGCCAGTTCGCCCAGCGGACGGCCACAGGCATAGGCGTCGGCCCCCAGGCTCACAGCGTGCAGCAGCACTTTGGGTTGCCCTTCGCTGTCGATCAGGCTGGTCTGCGCACCATGATAGAAGCCATGGAGCAGGCGATAGCGGGTCTTGCGCACTTCGTCGACACGCTTTTGCACCTGGTCCTGCGGCAGGCCGAGCATGACCAGTGCATGGGAGGCCAGCATCAGGCTGGACTCCAGCAACTCCGGCACCACCGCGTTGGCACCGGCGGCGCGTAGTTCTTCGCGCTGGCTGTCATCGCGGGTACGCACGAGAATTGGAACGTCACGGTTCAGTTGGCGTGCCGCCTTGAGCACATTCAAGGCAACTTCTGTCTTGTCCACGGCAATGACCAGCAGGCGTGCCCGGTCCAGGCCGATCGCCGCCAGCAGTTCGCCGCGGCGTGAGTCCCCGTAATGGACGTTGTGTTCCCCCGCTGCAGCTTCCTGCACGCGCACCGGGTCGTCATCCAAGGCGATGAAGGCCAGCTGCTCCTGGCGCAGGAAGCGTCCGATCGACTGGCCAACCCGGCCATAACCGCAAATCAGCACGTGGCCGCTCAGGGCCGCGCTCTGTGCGCCGATTTCTTCCAGTTGAACTTCCTGGTTGGGTTTGCGGTGAAGGCGTGCGGCGATAGAGGGCGCCGCGCGCAGCAGCAGGGGGGTGACCAGCATCGAGCAGAACGTTGCCGCCAGCAGCAGGTCGCCGAGCGCCTCGGGCAGCAGTTTGTTGTGTTGCATCTGGGCCATGAGGGCGAAACAGAATTCACCGCCTTGGGCCAGTGCCAGGCCGCTGCGCCATGCGGTCTCGCTGTCGCTGCCACGAACGCGAACCAGGGCGGCCACCACCGCGCCCTTGATAACCAGCAGGGCCAGGGTCAAGGCGAGGATCTCCAGGCCATGGCTGGCGAACAATTGCAGGTCGATCAGCATGCCGATACTGACGAAAAACAGCCCCAGCAGGATGTCGCGGAAGGGGCGAATGTCCGCCTCGATCTGATGGCGATAATGGCTTTCACCCAGCAGCATGCCGGCCAGGAACGCGCCCAGTGCCGGAGACAGGCCCAGCAGGTGTGTCAGCCAGGCCGTCAGCAGCACGATGACCAGCGCCAACAGAACGAACAGTTCCGCCGAATGAGAGTTGGCCACTTCGTGGAACAGTCGGGGCAGCAACCAGCGGCTGGCCATCAGCAGGCCGACGAAGAGGATCACCGTCTTGCCCAGCGTGAGTGGCAGTGCGAAGTACCACGCCTGGCCGCTTTGCCCGGCAAACACCGGTACCAGTGTCAGTAGTAGAACCGCCACGACATCCTGGAACAGCAATACACCGATCGCGTTCTGCCCGTGGCTGCTGAAAATTTCCCCGAGGCTGGTCAGCTCCTTGCTGACGATCGCGGTGGACGACAGCGCCAGGCCACCCCCCAGCAGCAATGCTGCGTTGGTCGGCATGCCGAGCAGGGCGAGTAGCCCGGCCAGTACAAACGTGGAGCAAATGACCTGAAGGCTGCCGAGGCCGAACACCACTTTGCGCAGCGCCATCATTTTCGACAGGGAAAATTCCAGGCCGAGGGAAAACAGCAGGAACACCACGCCCATTTCGGCAAGGTCCGGCAGTTCTTCGCTTTCATTGACCCAGTCCAGCGCGGTTGGGCCAACGAACAGGCCAACGCAGAGATAGCCGAGCACAGGTGGTAGCTGTACGCGGCGGAAGATGGCAATGACGACCAGCGATGACGCCAGAATGATCAGCAGGTTTGCAAACACAACATACTCCATGTACGAAAACAGCAAAAAAACACAAAAGCATAGCGCCAGGTGCTGCGTGGCTCCTTGATTCGAATCAGTATCGCAGGCGTCAGGGATGGCGTGGGGCAAGTGCCTCGACGGCCTCGTACCCTCGACCTAAAATACCCATTCATTCTCTTTATCGGTAACTGTCAATGCTTCCTGAATGCCAGCTGTTCGGCACCCTGGGATGTCACTTGTGTGAAGTGGCAGAAGCCCTGTTGATGCCGTTTGTCGAGCATGGCCTGTTGGTCGAACTGGTGGATATTGCCGAGGACGAGATGCAGGTCGAGCGTTATGGGCTGCGAATTCCCGTGCTGCGTCGTTGCGACAGCGGTGCCGAGTTGAACTGGCCTTTTGATGCCGAGCAGGTCGTCGCCTTTCTGCGCTGATGTCGTTTCTTCCCGGTGGCTTTTTCCTGGCGCACACCGGGCCTGGACGGGTTCACACTCTACTCCGTTGCCTCGGGAGCGGCAGCGTGTGTGACCTATTCAGCCAAAGGAGTGGCATCCATGAACCTTTCCAAACACTTCACCCTATCCGAGATGACCGCGTCCCGGACCGCCAGTCGCCTGGGTATCGATAACACCCCGAACGATGAGGCTTTGCTCAATCTCAAGCGCCTTTGCGCCACGCTGGAGCAGGTGCGCAGCCTGGTTGGCCGGCCCGTGCTGGTCAGCAGCGGTTACCGTTCACCCGCACTCAACCGCGCAGTGGGTGGCTCGCCCAAGAGTACACACAGGTTGGGGTTGGCGGCAGACATCAGTGTTGCGGGCATGGCTCCGCTGGAGCTGGCGCAGTTGATAGCGCAAAGCACGCTGGCGTTTGATCAACTGATACTGGAGTTCGACAGCTGGGTGCACCTGGGGTTATCGGCCTCTGCCGAGCGCCGGCAGATCCTGACGATTCGCAAGGGCACCGGTTACCTGCCTGGCCTGCAGTAAGTGAGGCGCTGTCATTGACGGCGTGCAGGTCACTCAATATGCTGTATATAGATACAGTATTTGCGGGCGGTTACGCCCAAGGACTCGAAACATGGTCAACGTCGAACAACTGAAGTACACCGTCAATCGCATGTCGGTCGAGATGGTCAGTGAGGCGGTGCTTGAACTGCGCCTTGACGGGCTTGTGCTTGAGGGCAAGACACCCTTCAACAAACTGCACTTCAACACTTGCTTCGCTGAAATAGAAGCCTTGTTTCAACGTGCCGGCTATCACCGCCCATTGGATGTGGTCGGTTATCAGGGGTTGCTGTATGCGCTGTATGACCCTACGCGCTGGGACGCCGTCGATGTACTGCGCTGGCTCAAGGAGTTCACCGAAGCGGCAGCGGTTCAGGCTGGCTGAGCTGAGTGCCATGCGGGATAATGGTCGGCCATTATCCTCTGGGTGTTCCCATGGCCTTCGCTTCATTCGATCCGGCACAGCATCAAGCCAGCACCGTCTGTCTCCCTCCAGGTGCCTGGTTAACGGTACTGGACTGCCTGTGTGATCACTTCAAGGCCATCGGGCGTGAACAATGGCTTGACCGTATTGCCCGGGGCCGTGTGCTGGATGCTCAGGGTGCACCGATCCCGGTCGACCTGCCCTATCGCCAGGGGCTGCGCATCCATTACTTTCGTGAAGTGCCTAACGAAAAGCCGATTCTCGTGCAGGAAACCCTGGTGCATATGGATGAGCACCTGGTGGTGGCCGACAAACCGCATTTCTTGCCGGTAACGCCCACGGGCGAGTATGTCGAGCAGACCCTGCTGCGGCGGCTGATCCGTCGTCTGGATAACCCGAACCTGGTGCCGTTGCATCGTATCGATCGGCACACCGCAGGCCTGGTGCTGTTTTCTGCCAATCCACAGAGCCGTTCCGCGTATCAATCATTGTTTCCCAATCGGCAGATCGACAAGCGTTATCAGGCTATTGCCCCTGCCTTGCCAGCACTGGCGTTCCCCTTGGTGCATAAAAGCCGCCTGGTCAGTGGGGAGCCATTTTTCCGCATGCAGGAAGTAGACGGGGTCAGTAACAGCGAGACGCTGGCCGACGTGTTGGAAAAAAATGGCGAGTTCTGGCGGTATGGCCTGTCGCCAGTGACCGGCAAGACGCATCAGTTGCGCGTGCACATGACTGCGCTGGGGGCGAGCATCTGTAACGATCCTTTCTACCCAGAGGTGCGTCACGAGGATGACGATTACAGCAAGCCGCTGAAACTGCTGGCGCATAGCCTGCGTTTCAAGGACCCGTTAAGTGGTGAAGAGCGCTACTTCGAGAGCGAGCTGACGCTCGACTGGTAGATGGGGTGTCGGCGCACAGCCTTGTGGCTGGGCGCCGGGACCGGTCAGCGGGTGTATCGGTAGACCCCCCAGTAATGGCGGGGGGCGGGGGGGGGGAACACGGCGCAAAACACGGGCGGGGTGGGGGGCAGCTCGGAGGTTTGATCGGCCAGTTGAGCAATGGTGCTGATATTGCGGCTGATCTCATCGGCCACGGCAGTCTGCTCTTCGGTGGCGGCAGCGATCTGGGTGGTCATGTCGGTGATGTTGGCCACCGCTTCGCTGATACCCAGCAGTGCCTGGTCGGCTTCCATGACCCGAGCCACGCCTTCTTCGGCCTGACGATGGCCCGCTTCCATGGTCTGTACGGCGTTGCTGGCAGTTTGCTGCAGCTTGGCGATCAGCCCGTGGATCTGGCCGGTCGATTCGCTGGTGCGTTGTGCCAGTTGACGAACTTCATCCGCGACGACCGCGAAGCCGCGGCCCATTTCGCCGGCACGGGCAGCCTCGATTGCAGCGTTCAGTGCCAGCAGGTTGGTCTGGTCGGCAATGCCTTTGATCACATCAACCACGCCGCCGATTTCGTCACTGTCACGTGCCAGTTGCGTCACGGTCTGCCCGGTTTCGCCGACGGCCTGGGACAGGCGCTGGATGGCTTCGCGGGTTTCCCCTGCGATATCCCGGCCGCGTCCAGTCAGGCGATTGGCTTCCTGGGTGGCATCGGCGGTGCGTTGAACGTGGTTGGCCACTTCTTGAGTGGTGGCGGCCATCTGGTTGACGGCAGCGGCGACCTGTTCGGTTTCAACGCGCTGGCGCTCCAGCCCCGAGGAGCTGTTATGCGCCAGGGTGTCGGATTGACGCGCCTGTTCGTTCAGGTGTTCAGCAGTGTCCTGTAGGCGGGTCAGGCAGGTCTTGAGGCGTGCATCCTGGCTGAGCATTGCCATTTCCAGGCGGCCCTGAACTCCACGGCTGTCGCTGTACATTTGGGCGATCAGCGGGTCAGAGGTGGTCTGCTCGGCCAGACGCAGCAGGCGCTTGAGGCCGCGTTGTTGCCAGGTCAGGCCCATCAGGCCCAGTGGCACGGACAAGCCAGCGGCCAGGGCAAAGCCCCACGAATGGCCGAGCCAGTTACCGATCAGGAAACCGATCTGGCTGACCAGAATGAACGGTAGCCAGTCCAGCAGCACCGGCAGCCACTTGTCACGCTTTGGAATAGCCGACTTGCCCTGGTTGATTCGCTCGTACAACCCTTGGGCGCGGCGTATTTGTTCAGCCGTCGGTTTTACCCGCACGGACTCGTAGCCGACGACCTGATTGTTTTCAAAAACAGGAGTCACGTAGGCGTTGACCCAGTAGTGATCACCGTTCTTGCAGCGGTTCTTGACGATACCCATCCATGGCAGTCCCTGTTTCAGGGTGCCCCACATGTGAGCAAATACCGCCGGCGGCACGTCCGGATGGCGAACCAGGTTGTGTGGGGCGCGCAACAGCTCCTCTCGCGAGAAACCGCTGATTTCGACGAAGGCATCGTTGCAGTAGGTAATCAGACCTTTGGCATCGGTAGTCGAAATCAAACGTTGTTGATCTGGAAACGTCCGTTCGCGCTGGGTAATCGGCTGGTTATTACGCATTAGCTGTTCAATCCGGAAGGCTTTCGAGGGGTATCGGCAGCGAGTTGTTTTTATTGAGTCGATTTTTGCAGCCATTGATCGAGCGCAGGGTTTTCAATCATGACCTGAGTTATGCGAAAAAAGCTGTAGATTTTAGAAAATTGCAAGCATTCTTTCATGCTTTTGACATAAAAGTCAGCAACTGACCAGTCGTTCACACTTTGGCTCATTTATTCAGCATTGGGTAGGTGAACAAA
>JAEAMF010001573.1_pt1 | contig 15765 bp, 8 predicted proteins | sample 8958721 | NCBI WGS metagenome assembly JAEAMF01 (sample SAMN16933255, study PRJNA681124) | bioreactor sludge metagenome | isolation source: anaerobic bioreactor treating anionic surfactant - SDBS | place: India: Bengaluru | collected 2019-02-28
TTGTGCCCGACCCGTTTTCCACCACCGGTGGCCGGCTGTACCGCTCTGGCGACCGTGTGCGCTGGCTGGCCGACGGCAATCTGGAATACCTGGGGCGTATCGACCAACAGGTCAAGCTGCGCGGCTACCGCATCGAACTGGGTGAGATCGAAGCGCGACTGCAGGCCCATACTGACGTCGGTGAGGCGGTGGTGCTGCTACGCGACAAACGCCTGGTGGGTTACGTGGTGTCGAACCGCGATGATGGCTTGGGCGATGAACTTAAAGCACAGCTCAAGGATGCGTTGCCGGACTACATGGTGCCGAGCAAAATCCTGGTGCTGCAACGCTTCCCGTTGACCCCCAATGGCAAGGTGGACCGCAAAGCCCTGCCGGAGCCAGTGTGGGAAAGCCAGGCCTTCCAAGCGCCGACTTCTGTCGAAGAGTTGGCCTTGGCTGCGATCTGGCAGCAGGTGTTGGGGCTGGAACAGGTCGGGTTGCACGACAACTTCTTCGAGCTGGGTGGCGACTCCATCGTCTCGATCCAGGTGGTCAGCCGTGCGCGGCAGGCCGGTTTGGCGCTGACGCCCAAAGACCTGTTCCAACACCAGACCCTGCAAGCCCTGGCGCGTGCGGCCAAACCGCTGGAAGGCGGGTTGGCCATTGATCAGGGCCCGGTTAGTGGCGCGGTGCCGCTGACGCCGATTCAGGCCTGGTTCTTTGAACAACCGATTCCTCAGCGGCACCACTGGAACCAGTCAGTGCTGCTCAAGGCCGCGCAACCGCTGGACAGCCAGGGGCTGAACCGCGCCTTGCAGGCCTTGGTGGCGCACCATGACGCCTTGCGCCTGAGCTGGCAGCAGCAGGGGAACCGCTGGGCTCAATGCCACCGTGATTTTCGCCAGCAGACCGTGCTCTGGGAGCGTGAAGCCACCACGGAGGAAGACATCACCGCCCATTGCGACGAAGCGCAAGCCAGCCTCAGCCTGCAAGACGGCCCACTGCTGCGTGCCGTGCATATTCGACTGGCCGATGGGACGGCCCGCTTGCTGCTGGTGGTGCATCACCTGGTGGTTGATGGGGTGTCGTGGCGCATCCTGCTGGAGGATCTGCAGCAGGCCTACGCCGGGCAGCCATTGCCGGCCAAGACCAGCGCCTACAAGCACTGGGCCGAACACATGGAAGCCTTTGCCCACGACGAGGTGCTGCAAACGGAAGTGGCCTACTGGCAACAGCAGTTGGCCGGGCCCGTGGATCAGTTCCCCGAAGATGGTACCCCCGGCGGCGGTATCGAAAGCCTGACCCTGACCCTGGACAAGGTCCGCACCGCCCAGTTGCTGAAAACCGCGAACACAGCGTACCGCACGCGCATTGACGAACTGCTGCTGACGGCCCTGGCCCGTACCTTGTGCGCCTGGAGCGGGCAGCCCAGCGTGCTGATCGATCTGGAAGGCCATGGCCGCGAGGCGTTGTTTGATGGCCTCGACCTGACCCGTACCGTCGGTTGGTTCACCAGCCTGTACCCGGTGCGCCTTGGCGCTCACAGCGATCCGGCAACGACACTGAAGGACTGCAAGGAGGCCCTGCGCAATCTACCTCACAAGGGCGTCGGTTTCGGCGCACTCCGCTACCTCGGTACGCCACAGGTACGGGCCGCGATGCAGGCATTGCCGCGGGCTGACATCACCTTCAACTACCTCGGCCAGTTCGATGGCAGCTTTGCTGAAGGCGGCTTGCTGCAACTGGCCGTTGAGTCTGCCGGTCGTGAGCATGGCGCGCAATCCGGCCCGGCTCGGCGCCTGGAAATCAATGGCCAGGTCTATGGCGGCGAGCTGAGCCTGAATTGGCGCTTTGACACCTCCCGCCATAGCGCTGCCCGTATGCAAGCGCTGGTGGATGACTACCGCGACACCTTGCAGGCACTGCTCGACCATTGTCTGGAGGCCGGAACTGGCGGCGTGACGCCGAGTGACTTTCCGCTGGTACGTTTGAGCCAGTCGCAACTTGATGGCCTGCCGCTGGGCGCTGATGCACTTGAGGACATCTACCCGCTGGCACCGATGCAGCAGGGCCTGCTGTTCCATTCGTTGTACGCACCCGAGGCCGGAACCTATGTGAATCAGCTTTGTGTGGATGTCGACAACCTGGATGTCGAGCGTTTTCGCGGCGCCTGGCACATCGCGCTGGCACGCCATGGCATCTTGCGTACGGGCTTTGTCTGGCGCGGTGATCTACCTGAGCCGCTGCAACTGGTTCGGCGCCAGGTCGCGGTGCCATTGCAGGTACTTGACTACCGTGACCGGGGTGACGTGCAGTCGTTGTTGCAGCAATTCGCATCTGCCGATCACGCCCGTGGCTTTGAGCTGGACGAGGCGCCTTTACTGCGTTTGACCCTGATCCGTTTCGAGCCCGAACGTTACCGGCTGATCTGGACCAGCCATCATTTGCTGCTTGATGGCTGGAGTAGCGCCCAACTGATCGGTGAGGTGCTGCAGGCCTATGCCGACCCGCACAGCCTGCGGCCAGTCACTGGCGGTTATCGCCAATACATCCAGTGGTTGCAGGCTCAGGATGCAACCGTCAGCGAGGCGTTCTGGCGTGAGCGCTTGAGCCTGCTCGATGAGCCATGCCTGCTGGCCAATACCATGGTCGCGCCTGCAGCCGGCGAGGGCTCGGGCAACTGGAAACAGGCAATGACGGTCGAGCAGACGGCCGCTCTGCAAACGTTCGCCCAGCGCCAGCGGATTACGCTCAACACCTTGGTACAGGGCGCATGGTTGCTGTTGCTGCAACGCTATACCGGCCTGCAGAGCGTGTGCACCGGTGTCACCGTGGCTGGGCGTCCGACACAGCTGGAGGGCGCCGAATCCTGGCTGGGGCTGTTCATCAATACTTTGCCGCTACTGGTTCGGCTCGACGCCGGGCAGGCAGTGGGCGACTACTTGCGCAAGCTGCAGGCCGACAACCTGGCGCTGCGCGAGCACGAACACACGCCGCTGTACGCGATACAGGGCTGGGCCGGGCAGGGTGGCCAAGGCCTGTTCGATACGCTGATCGTGTTCGAGAACTACCCGGTGGATGCGGCATTGCGTCAGGCATCGGACAGCGGCCCACGCTTTGGCCCCATGGAACAGTTGGAGATGACCAACTACCCGCTGGCCCTGACCGTCAACCTCGGTGAACGCCTTGAGATCGGCTACAGCTACCACTGTTCATGCTTTGATCAAGCCACACTGATGCGCCTGGATGGGCAGTTGCGGCAGATCTTGCTGAATATGGCCCAGGATGCCGAGGTTGCGTTGGGGCGTATCCCGCTCAACGATGCCGTGGCGTTGCGACAGTTGGCCCAGTGGAGCGCAGTGCAGCAGCATTTTCCGGCGTTCGTGCCGGTATCGTCCCGCATTGCCGAACAGGCTGCCCTGCGCCCTGACGCCGTCGCGATCCGTCATCAGGGCGTCAGCGTCTGTTACGCCGAGCTGGAGCAACGTGCCAACCAACTGGCCCATCGGCTGATCCGCCTGGGCGTGGGCGGCGATGTGCTGGTCGGCGTTGCGTTGCCACGGTCGCCTGAACTGATCGTCGCCCTGTTGGCCGTGCTCAAGGCGGGTGGTGCCTATGTGCCGCTGGATCCGGACTACCCGGTGGAGCGGCTGGCCTACATGGTCGAGGATTCCGGCCTGCAACAGGTCATCAGCCTGTCCAGCCTGGACCTGCAGTTGCCGGTACAGGTATTGCCGCTGGACACCCTGGACCTTTCCCATGAGCCGTGCAGCGCGCCACAGGTGACCATCGACCCGGAGCAACTGGCCTATGTGATCTACACCTCGGGCTCGACCGGTCAGCCGAAAGGCGCGCAGTTGACCCAGCGCAACGTCGAGCGGCTGTTCCAGGCCACCCAGGGCGATTTCGGTTTCACCCAAGACGACGTCTGGACCCTGTTCCATTCCTATGCCTTCGATTTCTCGGTGTGGGAAATCTTTGGCGCCCTGGTGCATGGCGGCACTTTGGTGATCGTGCCGTATTTCACCAGCCGGTCACCGGAAGAGTTCCTGGCGTTGCTGGTCGACGAGGGCGTGACGGTGTTGAACCAGACGCCGTCGGCGTTCCGTCAGTTGATCCCGCTGGCGCAGAAAAACACGGCGCCGTTGAGCCTGCGTTACGTGATTTTTGGCGGCGAAGCCCTGGAACTGGAAAGCCTGCGGCCGTGGTTCGAGCGCTACGGTGATCGCCAGCCGCGCTTGATCAACATGTACGGCATCACCGAGACCACGGTGCACGTGACTTACCGCGAAATCACCGAGCGAGACCTTGCCCATAAAGGCCCGAGCCCAATTGGCCGACCGTTGGCCGACCTCAGCCTGCACGTGCTGGACGCCAACCTCAATCCGCAACCGGTCGGCATTGCCGGTGAGCTTTACGTCGGTGGTGCCGGCTTGGCCCGTGGCTACCTGAACCGCCCGGAACTGACCAGCGAACGCTTCATTGCTAGCCCGTTCGATGCCAGCCAACGCCTGTACCGCAGCGGCGACCTGGCCCGGCGCCGGGTCGACAGCAGCCTGGAATACCTGGGGCGTATCGACCAGCAGGTGAAAATCCGCGGTTTCCGCATCGAGCTGGGTGAAATCGAAGCGCAGTTGCAAAGCCACCCGCAGGTCAACGAAGCGGCGGTGCTGGTCAAGGAAGGGGCCGGTGGCCCCCGGCTGGTGGGCTATGTCGCCAGCCCGGACCCGGCGATTCAGGACGAGCTCAAGGCCCACCTGCACGAACGGCTGCCGGAATACATGGTCCCGGCACAGATCGTGGTGTTGGCGAGCTTGCCACTGACGGCCAACGGCAAGCTCGACCGTCGCGCGCTACCCGAGCCGGACGCTGCTGCAGGCCGTGAGTATCGGGCGCCGCAGACTGATACTGAACAGGCTGTTGCCCGTATCTGGGCGCAGGTGCTGGAGGTAGAGCGTGTGGGCCTTGACGATAACTTCTTCGACCTCGGAGGCCATTCGCTGTTGGCATTGACCTTGACCGCTGCACTGCAAGACCGACTGGGCCTGAAGGTCCGGCTCGATCAACTGATGCAGTACCCGCGCTTGAGTGAGCTGTTGCAACGGGTGCAGGGGGCATCTGCCGAGGTGTCGCCGCGTGTGCCTCTCAATCAGGCCAGCGCAGGAGCCCCTCGGCTGTTTTGCGTACACCCGGGCGGCGGCACGCTGTTTGGTTACTACCCCCTGGCGCGTGCATTGGAAGCGACCTGGCAGGTTGATGGTTTGTTGTGCCGCAGTTTTGTAGAGCCGAGCTGGCGCGACAGCTCTCTGGAGCAGATGGCCCACGACTATGTACAGGCGATTCGCCGGGTTCAACCGCAGGGGCCGTATCACCTGCTGGGCTGGTCCCTGGGAGGCGCCCTCGCGGTGGAGATGGCGCGGTTGCTGCGTGAGGCCGGTGAACCGGTAGCCTTCCTTGGATTGGTCGACCCGTTCGTTCCTGGCGTGGGTGCTGCGACGGGTGAGGCGCAGCACGCCGACCTGGACAGCGGTTTTGCCCGTTACCTGGTGGAGTTGTTCGGCGATGTGCCGCTGGCCGCTGTCCAGGCTCGTATCGCTGAGGCGCGACGCGAGGGCTGCAGCGATGCCGAGTTGATCGAGGGCGTACTGGCCTGGGCGGTCGCACAATCACGTGGCGATGCGCCGCGTATCGAGCAGGGGGATATCGCTCAAGGTTTCGCCGTGATGCGCCACCTCAATGGTCTGACGGCTAACTGCACATTGAAGCCTTGCGATGTGGCACCGCAGTGCTGGTGGTCAAGCGAAGTGGCAGAGGTTTCCATGGCTGCGCAGACCGCATTGGAGCGGGGGATTGGCGTGCAGGCGCAAAGCAGGCAGGAGATCGAGGGCAGTCATGCCGGAATCGTCCGGGAGCCAGCGTTCCTGCGCAGCCTGGCTGAGGTGTTGCCTGGCGCCTGAATGGTTTGAACGCAACTTAACCACGTGCCTGGATGGGTCCATGCACGTGGTTTTGGCTTCAGGAGCGCACAGGCGGATTCGCCTCGAACGCGGCGTAGTAACACCTTGTCATCAATTGCTAATGATAATGGTTTGTAATAGCATTATTCGCGATCGGACTCACCCCTTCTTATTGACCTGAAGGTGTTTCGCTTTGACGACTCATGGAACGAACAACAACCCGGAGCTACTGATGGCTTTTCTGGACAATCGCCAGGCATTGATCGACAGAGCCAACGCCATACTGGGCTGTCGTTATCAGGCAGAAGATGTTGCCCAGGATATCTACCTAAAATTGTGTGAACAGCCTGTTTGTCTGCCTGTGGCCCATCCGCTGGGTTATCTCTACCGGATGGTGCGCAACCTGTCCATCGACCGCCTGCGGCGTCAGCACTGGGAGAACTGCCACAGCGTTGGGGAAGAGCAGGCGTATGTCCTGTTGTGTTCCAAACCCTCGCCGGAGGCTGCCGTTATCCATCGGGCAATGCTTGAGCAGGTGCACCGCGCCTTGTTGGAGTTGCCCGAGCGCACCCGGCGCATTTTTGAAATGACTCAACTGCAAGGGCATACCCAGCGCGAAGCCGCACGTCGTGAGGACGCCTCGCCGACCCTGATCAATTTTCTCCTGCGTGATGCCCTGCGTCATTGTCGCCAGCGACTGGGCGTTGTGCCTGCAAACCGGGCACAGTAATGCCTTTTGAAATGACTTTTGGCCCGCCTCTTACACGGATGTACAGCTCTTGATCGATGTATTGGCCCCTCTGTTTTGTGGAGAACTGGCGGTATACGCCGAAGGCCTGAGCCTGAGTGCCGGCGACCAGCCGGTGGTGTCAGGGCGACGCTTTGTTGAAGCCGAGCAGCTTGAACAGTGTCTGGACCTGTATGCCGTGGGGTATCCCGGTGCCGACCGGCGCGCCTTGGCCTCCTTATGGTCCAAGGACTATTTCCTGACCGTGCTGCCTGCGGTGGTGGCGTCAAGCCTGGTGCTGGGGTGGCACTTGCCCGTCACGCTGGACGACATCGAGGTGGTCATCGATGCGCAAGGGCTGCCTGCCCGCCTGGTATTGCCGAACCCTGGTGAGCGGGTAGCGCCTGATGATGCCTGGCAGCGATTTGCACCCTTGATAGAGGGCAACCTGGAGCCTTTCATCGATGCACTGGCACGCGTGGTCAAGCTGTCGCCCCGGGTGCTATGGAGCAACGCCGGCAACTATGTGGAGAGTATTGTCGGTGTGTTGGCCGAGCGTGGCTTTCCGACCAACACCCTGGCCCATGGCGAGGCGCTGATCAGGGTTCGCGAGTGGCCGCACGGCAAGCGCAACCGGCTGTTCGAGCCGGTGCGCTATGTGCAGATGCCAGGGCCACAAGGCCCGCTGCAGATCCGCCAGCGCCGCCAGTGTTGCCTGCGTGACGGGCTACCCGGTTATGAATGCTGTAGCGATTGCCCGCTGATCAGTGATGAGCTGTTGTTGCGCTATGCCTTGGCTGAGCGCGGCCTGAGCGTCGAATGAGCCGACGGCTCAGCGCCGCCACAACTGCAGCATCAGGTAAGGCCCCGCGATCAGCGCCGCCAGCAAACCGGCGGGCATCTGGTAAGGGTAGAGCACATTGCGCCCCAGCCAGTCCGCCGCGACCATCACCAAGGCCCCCAGCAGAATGGCGCCCATCAGTTGTGCCCGTGCCCGCACCAGCCCGAGCATACGGGTCAAGTGCGGAGCCAGCAGGCCAATGAAGCTCAAGGGGCCAATGACCACCGTGGCGCAGGCTGTCATCAACGCACTCAAGCCCAGTAATGCCAGGCGGCTGCCACGAAGGCTGACACCGAAGCCTCGGGTTGCGGCCTCACCCAGTGGCAGAATGTCCAGCCAGCGATGAAGCATCAGGCACAGCCCGCCGAACAGCATCAACATCCCCCCAAGCAGCCACGCTGTCTGCTCATTGGCGCGGTAGGTGGAGCCTGCCATCCAGTTGAGCATGTGTTGTGCGCGTGAGTCGCCGTTAGCCAGGAGTATTTGCAGCAGGGCATCGAACAACGCGCCGACGGCGATGCCCACCAGCAACAGTTGGGTTGGCGAGAAGTTGTCACGTCGGCTCAAGGCCAGCAACGCGGCGAAGGTGAGCACGGCGCCTGCGGTACTGGCCCCGACCAGCGTACCGTTGCTGGCAGCGGGCAGTGCGATCAAGGCGAGCAACATGCCCATGGCTGCCCCTGAACTGATGCCGAGCAGTTCCGGGCTTGCCAGTGGGTTGCCGGTGAGGCGTTGGATCAGGCAACCCGCCAGCGCCAGCAAGGCTCCGCAGCCCAGTGCGGCGAACACCCGTGGCGTGCGCCATTCCAGCAACGCCTGAAGCATCGGGCCGTGGCTCCAGGTCCAGCCTTGCGGGCCATCGCCCACGGCCAGCGCTACCATCACCGTGGCGACCAGCAACAGCGCCAGGCCCGACAACAGTACGCGGTTTGAATACCGGGGGCGGCTGCTGTGGGCGCTTGAGTGCGGCGTATCGCCGCGCAAGCGCAAGCCTTGTACCAGCCAGATCAACAGTGGGGCACCCACCAGCGCCGTCGCTGCGCCGGTGGGCAGGAAGCCGCTGTCAAAGCCTTCCAGGCTTTGCACCAACAGATCGGTGAGCCATAGCAGCAGCGCACCGAGCACCGGTGACCACAACAGTCGATCCTTCAGCCGGCGCGCACCGAGCATGCTGCACAGGCTGGGGGCTGTAAGGCCAATAAAACCGATCATGCCGACGCTGGCCACCACGCAGCCGCTGAGCCACAGGGCCAACACCAAGGCAATCACACGGCTGCCATTGAGTGAAAGGCCCAGTGCGCGGGCGCCGGAATCTTCCAGGCCAAGCAGGGTCAGCGGACGAATCAGCAGCAGCACACCCAGGGCCGGCAGCAGCCGTGGCAGCAAAAACGCTACTTGCTGCCAGTCCTGTTGCACGAGTGAGCCGGCACCCCAGATGAACAGCGGCCCCAGCTCCTGGCCGTGGATGATCATCAACCCGGCATTGACCGCACCGAAGTACAACGACACAAGAATGCCGCCCAAGATCAGTGCCAACGGGCTGAAGGCTCTGCGCCAGGCCAGGGCGAACACCAGCAGCAGCGCCACCGCGCCACCGGCCAGCGCCAGCCATTCGCGGCCATGGACGAGCAGCCCGGGTGCCCACAGGGTGGCCATGCTCAACGCCAGTTGCGCGCCTGAAGCAATGCCAAGGGTGGCAGGCTCGGCCAATGGGTTGCGTAACGCTTGCTGCAGTATGCAGCCGGTCAGCGCCAGGGTCGCGCCACACAACCAGGCCATGGCCATTCGCGGCAGCCAACTGTAATGCACCAGCAGTTGATCGAGTTGTTCTGTCTGGGGGGCGCTGACGGCTTGCCACCACAGGCCAGGGGGCAGGTGCGTGGCAAGGTTGCCGGTTGCCAGGGCCAATGCTGCGAGTAGCATCAGGGTCAGTAGCGGTGCGGGGTGGCGATTGATGTAACGCAGGATCATGGCTGGGCGCTCGGGGCAAAACGCTGCTTTAGCAGTAGGGCGAGGCGCTCGGCGCTGCTGATGCCGCCGTAGGGCCATACGGCAGGAAGGCTGTCTACGCGCTGCTCACGCACGGCGCTCAGGGCTTTCCAGATGGGGTTGCGATTCAGCGCAGCGGCGTCCGGCAACGGCTCGAACAGGACCAGGCGTGCATCGGACGGGGTGGCAAGTGCCGCCAAGGTAATGGTCGCAAACCCCCAGGAACTGGTGGGGCCGTGCCAGGCGTTACGTAAACCGAGCTCATCGAGCACCGCCTGGTAAAGGCCTTGCCCACCGTTGACGCGCAAGTGCCGCTCATCAAGAAAGGTGACCAGGTACAAGGGTTCCAGGGCTTGCCCGGCCAGCGCGGCCCGGGCTTCGGCGAAGTGATTGTCGACTCGTTTGAGCAGGGCATCCGCCTGCGCTTGGTGATCGAGCATGCGCCCAAGCAGCGGTGTGATCTGCCGCGAGCGTTGCAACGGCTGGCCACTGTCATCGAACGTGGCCAGGAGCATGGTCGGCGCCACCGCTTTCAACAGCGGCAGGATCGAGGCGTACTCGGGTGTTGCCAGGATCAGGTCCGGGCGCAACTGGCTCATGGCTTCCAGATTAGGTTCGCGACGAGCCCCCACATCGGCCACGCTGGTCGGTAACGTCGGGGTCGATACCCAGCGGCGATAACCGTCTGGTTCGCCAACCCCTACGGGAGTGACGCCGATGGCCAGCAGTTGCTCCACAAGCCCCCAGTCGAGCACGACGACCCGGCGTGGTGGTTGCTTGAAGGTGACGGGACCAAAATCATCGTTCCAGGTCACAGGCTGTGCGAAGGCGGCAGGTAGCAACACAGAGAGCACAATCGTTAGAGCGGCACGCAGCGCGATGGCAGGCAACAGGATGCTCTCCGGGTCAGTAGACGAAGCTGATGGGTGAGCCGCCTTGAGGGTGGGGCAGCACGCCCATGGCGATGCCGTAGATGTTTTCCAGGGTGTCGCTGCGCATGAGTTCGGCAGGGCTGCCTTCGGCCATCAGGCGCCCCTGATGCAGGGCGAGCAGATGGTCGCAATAGCGTGCAGCCATGTTGACGTCGTGGAGCACCACCAGCACGCCAAGCCCTAACTGAACGCTCAGGTTCTTGACCAGCGCGAGCACTTCTACCTGATGGGCGATATCCAGGGCCGAGGTGGGTTCATCCAGGAGCAGGTAGCGGCTGTTTTGCGCAAGCAGCATCGCCAGCCAGACACGTTGACGTTCGCCGCCGGACAAATGGTCGACCATGCGCTCGGCAAAGACGAGCGTGTGGGTGAGCTCCAGGGCGCGTTGTACCTGCTCGCGATCCTCTTTGCCAAAACGCCCCAGGGCGCCGTGCCACGGGTAGCGGCCAAGGCTGACGAGTTCTCGCACGGTGAGGTTGTCGGCAGGTGGCAGTTGCTGCGGCAGGTAAGCGACCTGTCGCGCGAATTCACGGTTCTGCCAGCCTGACAGGGGTTTGCCGTCCAGCGTGATCTGCCCTTCGGCTGGCAGTTGCTGACGGGCCAGCAGCTTGATCAATGTCGACTTCCCCGAGCCGTTATGCCCGATCAGGCCGACCATGCGGCCGTGGGGGATTCTCAGGTTCAGCGGGTGCAGCAGGGTTCGTCCGGGAACACTGAAGCTGACCGATTGCAGTTCAAACATCGTGTTTTCGCAATAGCCCCGGCAGTCAGGGCGCGTGAAGTAGGGCTGCTGAAAGTAACACTAATGGTAATGGTTATCAATTATTTGTCTTTTCATCGAGCACCTGCTCGTGAGGAGTCGCCGCGACCACAGCCCTGACGCAGGGCGCAGAAAGAGGCGGAACTGGCCGCTGGATAATCGTCAGCTATGCTCTTGTACGAATGATTTCCTACCCCTGGCTACAAGGACGTGCACATGAACGCAGAACAGGACAGTCGGGTCATAACCGGTATTATCCGTGCCTATGGCGGCTCATCCTACAAGATGACCAGAACCTATACCCCGGCAGTAACAAGCGCTGGCCTCTATATTCTCTATTTCGTCACGTCGACCGCGGACGGCGCGTGCTTCCCGGTCTATTGCGGCTATACATCCCGCACGCTGGAGACTCGCCTCAAGGAGCACAGTCAGCCCGGTGGCCAGATCAGCAAAATGAGGACGCCTGGCGGGATAGTGACCACCACCGGGGTTCCGATCGCCACGACCGACGGCGAGGTTTATGTCGGGTTTATTGGATGCACCGGCATGCTGGCGAAACTGATAGAAAGCAGCTTTCTGTTCAACTATGACTTTGTGCTCAATGCTTCTGAAAATGGTCAGCGAAGGGCGCTCGATGTTACTGAGGTTCAAGAGTCCAGTTGGGCCGCGCTTGACGACACCCATACCGCCAGGGAGCAAATACACGCGTGGAATGACGCAGTAGAAAGCACCGTCAACGAAGCGATAGACGATGCCAGGCAACTGAGCTTGTATCTGGAGCAGTTTCGAGGGTTTGTCTAGCATTGGCGCCACAAACACCTCGCTATGGCACAGCGGTGGGTACTGGTCGGGCTGCGCATGAGCAGCCTGCAGCCGGTGACGGGCTCGCACAGATCGAAGAGGGGCACCGGCTGTGCCTCTCTCGTCGCTACGAGGATGCCGAGGTCTGTTTCAGGGCTGTTGCGAAACAGCAGCCAGACTGGCCTATGGCTCATAACAACCTGGGCTGGGCCTTGCAGGCGCAAGGCAAGAATGAAGAAGCTCTGGCCAGCTACAAGACGGCTTTGCAACGTGACCCCGGATTTGAACTGGCGCGTGCGAACCTTGCCTACCTGCTTGCCCATTTGTATGTCCACATTGGCAAGTTCGACGAAGCAAGGGCAATGTGGCGGGTGCTGGTCGAGCGCTACCCGCATGACCCGGAAATACTGGACAACCTGATCAGCACGGCATTGAAGGCCAACGATCTCGTCGATGCGGGCTACTGGGCGACCCGGTATGCCGCAGTCACCCGGGCCAGTGTTTATCACCCGATGCCAGCCCATCCGCCCTTGGTAACGATACCCGAGCCAAGGTTATCGACGGGCAAGCTGCAGCATGACCTCGAACAGTACCGGTATTTACGCAGTCACGGCCTGCTGGGCGAGGTCTTCGATGGCATCATCGACTGCTATGGCCAGGCGGTTCAGTGTTTTAACGAAAACGACGCTGTGTTGAGGCAGCGCGTGGGTGACGCTGTGCACATGAAGAGCACTTACGGGCGCATCGTTCATCATTATCCGGCGGCGAGGCTGCCTGAAAACGCGTTGTCGCGCACTGGGGTAAACCTGGACGCTGAGAAGGCCTATCTGGCAAGCACGCTGGGTATCGTGGTAATCGATGATTTCCTGACGCCGAAAGCACTCTCGGATTTGCAGACGTTCTGCCTGGAATCCACCGTCTGGCATGCCAACAGGTATGCCTATGACCGCCTGGGCGCGTTCTTCAGGGACGGCTTCAATTGCCCGTTGTTGTTGCAGATTGCCGAAGAGATCCAGCAGGCATTCCCGAATGTGATTGGTCGCCGGCATCCGCTGTTGCAGATGTGGGGGTTCAAGTACCGGCATGACCAACCTGCAACGCACCCTCATGCGGATTTTGCAGCGGTGAACGTGAACTTCTGGATTACGCCAGATGAGGCGAATCTGGATCAGGCGTCTGGTGGGCTGCTGATCTATGATGTGGAAGCACCAATGGATTGGGATTTCGAGGCCTACAACCGACAAGGGGACAGGATCTCGGCCTTTTTGAGAGACGCAGGTGCGAAGCCTGTTGTCATACCGTATCGCTGCAACCGGGCAATCATCTTCAACTCGGACCTGTTTCATGCGACGGCGCCGATCAGATTCCGACCGGGTTATGCTGACAAAAGAGTCAACATAACCTTGCTCTATGGCGAGCGGGAACGCTCAGGCACAGAATGACCGCGCAGGCTCCCGATCAGCCCACTCGGGTGTTTGCCAGACAGCCGCCCGATTATCTGCAACGGCTGCCTGGTGGCTGTGTACTAGCTGGGTTGGGTAACGATATGTACCTCGAGTGTCCCGTGGTTATCCTTCAGCCCAGCGCCATAGATCCCATTGACGTCATCATTGATACACAGGTGCATCTGCCCGGACTGCCCGACCGGTGCCTGGCCCAGGGTGCCTACCAGGAAAGGCGCATTGTCGCCAATCCTGGCGACCAACGCACCTTCCGGTGCACCGGGCAGGGTATACCCGGGTTTGGCGATGAATGCGCGGTTGCCAGCGGGGCCCACCATGCCGGTTGCGGGGTTGGCGGTCCATGAGCCCTGTGCGCTGATTTGTGTGTCCTGGCGACCTGTGACATGCAACCCGGTGGCTTGCCAGGGCTGATTGGATTGCACCGAGACTGTGATGGGGTAAAGCACATTCACCGCATCGGCTGCGGTGTTCGCATCGAACCCGGCGCCGGTCAGGGCGCTTAACATCACTGCTGCCGGCGTGTCTGGAAAAACCTCGGCGGCAAGTATGACGTTGCCGATGTCGAGGGCCGACAGTGCGGGGTAGCTTTCATGCAGGATCATGGCCAGTTCTGCGGGACTCAGTGGCGCGAATACCTGGGTCAGGGCGCGTGCGACGGCTTCACTGCTGGCGATGATCGCCTCATGGGGCACTACCAACGCAACCGAACCGTCGCCCGCCGATGCTTGCGACAGCAGGGCATTCACCGCCTGAAGCGGGCTCATGCCTTGCTGCTTCAAGGGGGCCAAGAGGCTGACTATGTCTTGTACGTCCATCATCATGGTGACGCTCCTTTGTAGTGATAATGCAGGTCGTGCGTTTGTACAGGGCGGTCGAATGCCACCCGACCTTGGGGCGATCAGCACACTTTGCGTGACCGCATGCTCTTTGCCTCAGTGATAAGCACTCACTAGCGCGACGGACATCTCCAGTGGCGACAGGGCAGGGAAGGCCGCCTTCAATCCGCTTGACGTGTCATCGGCCAGATACCCGGCTTGCGCCATGGCGCTTGCCATCTCCTTGGCGGTCAGGACAGGGTACGCCTTGATCAGGGCCTGAGCGCAATCTGCGCCAGGGGCTCCCTGACGGCGCATATCCCGCGCGATTTGAACCGGGTCCGGATAGGCCTGGGTCAACGCCGCTGCCAACGCAGCCGGCGGTGTGTCTGGCCAGGCGCTGAGCAGTCCTTTGCTGGTGTCGGCGGCTGCATAACCGGCCTGGGCCATGGCGCTGGCCAGGGTGTCCAGGCTCAGGTTCGGGAACGCGTCTAGCAGCAATTGGCCGCATCGCCCCCCCTCGACTGCTTCGGCGATAAGGGCCTTGGCCATGTCGGCGGCGCTCGAAAACGCTGTGATCGTAACGTTTACCGCGTTCGAAGGTGCCCCGGCAATGACATTCGACTGACCCGCAACGGGTAGCGCCTGCACGGCCAATTGGTAGACGAGCGACTTTCCAGGGGCACCCTTGAGCGTCAGTAACGCAATCAGGTTGTCGCCCTGGGTGCTCGCGTTCAGCAGGCTGACCTGAAGGGCGCTGTCTGCGTCGGTGATCAGCGCTTGATAGCCGGAGGCACCGGTGACTGGCTGCCAACGAAGGGTCGCGGTGACGCCTGTGCTTGTTGCCTGAAGGTTCTCCGGCGTGCCGAGGCGAGTCAGCACCAGAGCCTCGGTCGGCAGGCTGGGCACCGTGGCAGAGTTGCCGTGGGCGACAAGGGTGAAGCTGAAGTCGCCAGCCGGCGCGACCGTATCGAACAACACATTGCAGCGAGTGGGCGGCGCCTGCCCCGGCGTCGTCGGCTGGAGCGTTTGATCCGGCGTCCAGGTGCTGCCTGCATGGGTACTGGAAAGCACGTATGACAGGGCATTCTGCACAGCCGTCCAGCTCAAGGTTACGCCAGTGTTCGGGGGCGTGAGGCTGTCGTCGGGATGAGCGGCCAGGTCCGCGGGTGTCGGCAGGCGCTGAAACGGCGCCTCAACCCAGGCGCTGGCGGATGACGCATTGGTGCCCTGCACCTGGGCCTTGTACGTGCCGGTAGGCCAACTGGAGGCGAACTCGAAAGTGGTCTGGCGTGCCTCGATGGCCAGCCCGGGCTGGTCAAGCAGAACTTTTGCGGCACTGTCGAGCAGTTGTGCATGATAGCCACTGTTACCCTGGCCTCCGCCCCACGTCAGTGTCACCACCGTGTTGTTGATATTGACGGCGGGATGGGTAGGAGCACTCTGAGTGCCAGTGCCAGTGCCAGTGCCAGTGCCAGTGCCAGTGCCAGTGCCAGTGCCA
>JAEAMF010001574.1_pt1 | contig 15753 bp, 10 predicted proteins | sample 8958721 | NCBI WGS metagenome assembly JAEAMF01 (sample SAMN16933255, study PRJNA681124) | bioreactor sludge metagenome | isolation source: anaerobic bioreactor treating anionic surfactant - SDBS | place: India: Bengaluru | collected 2019-02-28
CGCTTCCGACTCTATTTTTCCCGGGCATATTTCCCGGCTTTTGGATTGATTGCGCTGACTGTGTTGCAGCGGCTAAATCCGCAGACAGCTTTAACCCCTCCGACCGGCTTCCTACCCTATACCATAGAACCGCATACAACCGAACTGCACCTGATTCTGTTTATTGGCTATGCAGCACTCGGTCTTTCTGTCCTTCATGGATTTGCAGCCCGGAGGCAGCTCACACGATTTTCCATATTTATTATAGGACTGGGAGTCCTGGAATCAGTTTATGGGATTATTCAGCGCCTGACGGGATATGCGACCCTGTGGGATCTGCCGGTTTTTTCCGGTGCTGCGCATGGAACTTTGACAAACCGTAATCACTATGCTCTGCTCCTGAATCTTTCGCTATGCCTGGGAGCAGGCTTTCTATACAAGAAATCGGCCGATTTCTTCCAAGGTCAGAAGTTCAGCATTCGTCTTCTGCCCCGCATACCCGATAGCGCACAGCTCGTCTGGATCACCGCATGGCTGGCGCTGATCGGGCTCGGCGTGCTTATGTCCCTGTCCCGGACCGGAATTTTTGCGATGTTCGCATGCATCGCCGTCATGATGATCGCCGTTCGGTCGGCGCAAAGAAGCCGCCTGGCCCCGCTTCTTATACTAGCGCTGGCCCTGGTCATTGCCGGCCTTGGTATCTACTCAGGAATTGACGGGGTGATGACGCGGTATGCCGGTTTGCTTGAGCCGGGATACTTCGAACAGGACCGCCTCCCGATCTGGCGGGACGCCTGGCAAATGGTTCGCCTTCATCCGTGGTTGGGGCAGGGGGCCGGCAGCTTTCAATGGGCGTTTCCTGCCCATGAAACCATGCAACCGGACAAACCGGCCCTCTTTGCGCATAACGACTATCTGCAGATTCTGGCTGAATACGGCGTCGCAGGCCTGGGTCTTGTCGTCTGGCTCCTGATCAGCTGCTGGCAAAGCGCCATACGCAACCTGAAAGCAGCGGACCCTCTCGTGCGCGGAATCGGTCTGGCCACGCTCGGCGCACTTGCCGCTGCCGCCATTCAGGAAATAGCGGACTATGCGCTTTTTACGCCCGGAGTTACAGCCATACTGATCAGCATTCTGGCTTTAAATGAAAGGGGATCGCGAGGTCAGCTCTCTATTCAAACCACCGACACGGAAGATCATCGGAGATGAACCGACACCCGTGTCAGGAAGGGCCAAGCCTATTGGCTTTTTGATTTCCTTGAGACTGCAAGCGCGACTCCGGCTGCTGCGCCTCCCGCTACTCCCGCATAAATTGCGGTCTTGGTTCCGCGACTCATACCCGTGGATGCGGGTCGAACCGGCGGAGAAGGCGGTGCAGACGCCGCAACAGGAGCCACAGGCTCTTTGAGAGCCTCTTCGATGCCGATGACCGCCTCTGCATCCATCAACGCCTGCGCCGTGCATTCCGTAATCAGGTATTTATAGTTATCCGAAAAAAGAAGCCAGGTTCCCTGGATCGTCAGGCTGGTGTCCTTGTTCGCCAAAATCCTGTGCGCTTCCCCGCGAACTACTATGCACTTGCCCGTGAGCGCGTTCTCCGGCCAGCTTTGGGCCGGATCCGTGAATGTATTGGTATCGTTGACGAGAGTGCCGTCGCCGCCGGTCTGCTGCGGACCCGATTTGCCCGGAGCTTGAGCGGAAACGTTGAAGGATTGGCCGCTTTGCGTGTCGAGCGCTGAAAAGCTGCCGCTGGTGAGAGCCATGGCAATCCTGCCATCCGCGTCAACGACCAGTTCTCCCACCTCGGCATCGTTTCTTGAAGAAGCAGTGAGCGTATAGCGTCCGGCCTCAATACGCGCTTCTTCGCGCGGAACAAAATGGAAGCCCAGAACGCCCCTTTCGGCGCGTATGAGTATCCCGCCGTCTTTGCGATAAATCGATGCCGCGGATCCACGGGGAAGGACAATGCTGCTTCCGCCGCCGAAGCGCACAAACGCAGCAGATTCCTGTACTGAAAGACGGTCGCCCGAAAAGAGAGCGGTCCCTGTCGGTGCAGGTATGCTGTCCACGGCAACCGTACCGGAAGTTGCCAACCTTCCGATCGGCAGCGCCCCCGCAGTTTCTGCCCGCAATGGCAGAGACGCTGCAAGAAGCCAAGCCACACAAAAATATGCCCCGGCAACGCAAACCGGAAATCTCCGGGAGATCATATCAGCTCCCCTTCCGAATGATTACACCATAACGCCTTCGATTGCCGCCATTATAGGCCTCGATTTTCCGGGATGTCAATCCACACTCACAACCAGCAAAAATTATTCAATCTATTAAACTTGAAGGCCTGAACATCATTGGCGAGCAGACGAAACCGTTGACAGTAACTCAGACATTTATCTACAATCACAATCGGCTCTTCAATCCGGCGACCTAATTCATCTTAGGACTCTTACACACGAGCGAGCCTTCTGGGAGTATCCCGCATGAAATCGTTAGATCGACCCGCTCGAAAAAAGACCGCCCTGCCGAGTGCGCCGGTTCAATCCCAGCCGGTGGAACCGGCCATCCCCTTTGTTGAAGAACCTGCCTACGAAGATGAAACGATCGATTTGCTCGAATATTGGCGAGTGCTCGTAAAGTATCGATGGATTATCTTTACGTCCATTCTTGCAACCGTGGCATTGACGGCCATAGCCACCTGGCGAACCACTCCGCGCTACCAGGCTACCGTGCGTCTGCAGATCGATCCGACCGAGCCCAACATCCTTCCCTTCAAAAGAACGGATGTTCCGGAGATGACGTATGCTCTCAGCCAGGAATATCTCAGGACGCAATTCAAGGTCCTGGAGAGCAGAACCTTGGCCCGCCGGGTCATCAATAAGCTGACACTGGAGAATAATCCGGAATTTTCACAGCCGGCCAAATCCTCGATGATCGGAAAGTTCAGCAAACTATGGATACCCGCAACGGCGGAAACGGTGGATACGGAAGCGTCTTCAAACGAGGAAGCCAAGCTCAATCGGGTGGTGGATGCATTCCTCGGGAATCTGACTGCTTCCCCTATCCGATTCAGCAGGCTGGTGGATTTGAGCTTCGTATCCCGAAATCCCCGGTTGGCAGCCGACATTGCCAATGCTCTGGCAGACGAATATGTCCAATTAAACTTTGAAACCGGGTATAAAGCAAATGTTGCGTCCTCCACCTTTCTTTCCAAGCAGCTCATTGATCTCAAGGCGAAGGTGGAGAAATCTCAGGAAGAACTGGTCCGGTTCAGCCAGGAACACAATATTTATCAGCTCAGCGAAAAAGAGAACGTCATTATCCAGAAGCTTTCTGACCTCAATGCGGCAGTAACGACAGCCGAAACGGAAAGGATGCAGAAAGAAGCTCTGTGGGATGAAGTACGCGCTGCGGGATCCAGGGAGTTTCCCGAGATTCTCCGGAATCCATTGATCAAAGAGCTTGAGACCAGCCTGGCGACTCTCCGGCAGCAGCAGGCAAAACTGCAGGCTTCCTTCAAAGAAGGCTGGCCGCAGCTGGATCAGCTGAATAGCCAGGTAGAGGAAGCGGAAAGGCAGCTTAGAGTTCAGTGGGAAAAAGCAGTGCGAAGCGCCGAAGGCGAATATCGAGCCGCAGTACGCAACGAGCTTCTTCTTAGAAAGGCCCTCAACGATCAGAAGCAGGAATCCGATTTATATAATCAAAATTCCATCCGCTATAACATTCTCAAACGTCAGGCGGATGCCGACAAGCAACTGTACGAGGGATTGCTGCAGAGCGTGAATGAAGCCGGAGTATCGGCCAGCCTGCATTCAAACAACATCCATGTTCTTGACGCAGCCGAAGTTCCAATGAGGCCGCATTGGCCCAAGCCGCTGCTGAATCTTACTTTGGCGTTCGCCCTTGGATCGATGATTGGAATAGGACTGTCATTCTTTGTGGAACACCTCGACAGAAGCATTCGGACGCTTGATGATATAGACCGCTATATCAGGCTTCCCTCTCTGGGAATCATCCCGAGGTACGCCGTGCCGCCGCTGGGCGAGAACCGCAGGCTGCCGGCATCTCAGAATGCCTTGGATCCAAAATCCGTCGCGCTCGGGAAACCCCTGGGATGGATCGCTTACCATGATGGAGAGCCCATTGTCGCGGAGGCGTACCGCAATCTGCGCACTTCCATACTGCTTTCGGCCCACAACGGGCGTCCTCCGAGATTCCTCCTGGTTACTTCGAGCGAAAAAGGGGAGGGAAAAACGACCACCGCAATCAACATGGCTATCGCGCTTGCGCAGACTGGCGCAAAAGTGCTGCTTATGGATTGCGATATGCGCAATCCCACGGTGCATAAGGCGCTAAATCTTCAGAATGAGGCAGGCATGAGCACATTCCTATCGGGCAATGCCGACTTGTCCGCGCTTATCCAGTCCTGCTCCATCCCCAACCTGTCCATCGTGCCCTCAGGCCCCGTACCGCCGAATCCTGCGGAATTGGTCGGATCCCCGCGCATGCAGGAGGGACTTTCGTTTTTACGGTCTTTCGTCCACTATGTGGTCATTGACACGCCTCCGGTTTTAGGCATCGCCGACGCACGAATTCTGGGAACCGTAGTGGACGGAGTGATTATGGTAGTCAAGGCCGGCGCTACTACAAAGGACGCGGTACGTCACACCAAGGCGCTGCTCGAAGAAATCAACTCGCGCATTATTGGGGTTCTTCTAAACAACGTTAACCTTCATTCCGCGAATTATGCCAGATACAGCTACTACTACGGCAAAAACACACAGCGAAACTCACCCAAGTCATGGTGGAATTTTTCGCGGAATTAACCGGGAAGCCAATTAAAGAGTTCAATCGCCGCCGGAACTGCCGTGAAACCGGTCTTCTTCATCCGCAAAGAGAATGTTGAAGCTTGTCAGCGTGCCGTAGCAGCCGGTGATGTAGCCCTGCAGCTTAAGCTTCAGGTCCTCGGAAATTTCCGCTCCGTTGATTTGCTGTTCCAGCACGCGAAGACGATTTCTGAGCATGACGACTTTGTGGAAAAAAGTCTCTATTGGCCAGTTCTTTTCCTGAAGGCCGGTTCTCCCGGGCCGTAGGACCATTTCTCCGCCCCGCCACTTTTCAGCGATCGGCACAGGAGTTAGCCCTATCTCTTCCCTTATGATCCGCCTCAACAGAATCTCAAGATCCGGCGCAGTTCCATCCTGAGTTTCGATATCCCCCACAGGAAACCTCCTCTCTCGTTCCGTCACCAGAGGAATCAGCGGCCGCACTTTGACTTCGGATTGAGACCGCGATACGGATTCCCTGGCTTCTCCGCCCCGATAATTGTGTTGACTCCCGCATGTGTTTTGTGTCGTCCATCGGGACGCGTTGGCTCCCCCCCCTATATTTTTGTTTCCACCCCCAAAATAATGTTAACTCCCCGGCCAGGCCAGGCTTTGTGGCTCCGCCGCAATAACCGTATGGCTGCGAACCGCTTTGCACACACGGCATAAATCATCCAATGAATCACCGGCCCCAAAAGGCATTAGCACCTCCTGCAATTTTCGCTGTCATTATAGCTTCCTATCCATTCATTTAGTCTGAGGTTTTTCACCACGAAATGATCTTCCCTGCATGTAAAGGTTATCTGCAGCTTGTCCGACTATGGTTGCTCTGAAGTAAGGATGGCTGAAAGGCCGCACTTCTGTCTGAACCGGGCAGAATTGTTCCGGATAGCCATTTTTGCCCTATCCGATCGATGATAATCTTCCAGAGGAAGACGCGTCGAACGCAGATAGTAATGTATTATGTTGCTTTGGTTTTGAGGTAAGGTAACTTTTTGTTTCCCGGCCGGCGTTGCCGAATGCCAACGGAGATAGCGTGCCAAAAAAGCTGAATATTCCCGAGTTCCAATTCGAAAAATACCGACTGAATAACGGCCTCGACGTGATCGTTATGGAAGATCACCGGCTGCCTCTGATCGCCGTGAATCTCTGGTATCACGTGGGACCGGCCAACGAGCGTCCCGGTCTTACGGGATTCGCCCATCTCTTCGAGCACATGATGTTTGAGGGATCCAAATATGCCGGCGAAAAGGCGCACTACATGCACCTGGAAGCTGCGGGTGCGAGCAGCATCAACGGATCAACGGATTTCGATCGCACGAATTACTTCGAAACGCTGCCGTCCAATCAGCTGGAGTTGGCTTTGTGGCTGGAAAGCGATCGAATGGGATTTTTGCTGGAGAAGCTGGACATCGCCAGACTGGAGAATCAGCGCGATGTGGTTCGCAATGAGCGGCGTCAGAGCATAGAAAATGTTCCGTACGGCCTCGTCCAGGAGGAATTGTTCCACCGGCTATTCCCAAAAGACCATCCCTACCACGCTTCCATCATAGGTTCGCACCAAGATATCGAAGCCGCGCGCCTCGAAGATGTGCGGAGTTTTTTTAAGCTCTATTACGCGCCCAACAACGCGAGCCTGGCCGTCGTCGGAGACACCGACCTTGCCACGGTCAAAGAACTGGTGGATAAGTACTTCGGCCCGATACCCGCGGGAAAGCCCGTCCCTCGTCCGGCGGTTGCGGTTCCGAAGATAACGTCCGAAAAGCGTGCGGTGGTGGAGGATCAGGTGGAATTGCCGCGCGTGTACCTGGCATGGATTACCGATCCTATCTTTTCCCCGGGTGATGCCGGATGCGACCTGATCGCCAGAATTTTGGGGGGAGGCAAATCCAGCCGGCTGTACGAGAGCCTGGTGTATGAAAAGAGAATCGCCCAGGACGCACACGCGCAACATCTCTCGCTGGCATTGGGTTCGGTCTTTGTCATTGAGGCGACGGGCAAGCCCGGCGTCGAGCCTGGGAAAATCGAGGATTCCATCCGGGAAGAAATCGAGAGGTTCCGGGCCGAAGGCCCAAAACCGGAGGAACTTGAGAGAGCCCGAAACACCCTGGAGTCGGCCGTTATCCGTGCACTCGAAAACATCGGTGGTTTTGCCGACCGCCTGAATATGTACAACCACTTTGTCGGAGATCCCGGATTTTTGTCTCGCGACCTGGAGCGGTATCAGAGAGCATCCGTTGCTTCATTAAAAAAGCTGGCGCAAAAGAAGCTCCGGCGCGATGCGGGTGTCGTAGTTTGGGGCGTGCCGGGTTCCAAGATAGTCCACGACCTACCGAAGTCTGCTCAAACGTCGGGAACGGCCCCCATGGAAACGCCTCAGATCCCGGATCAGGACTGGAGGGCCCAACCTCCGTCCCCCGGTCCGGCACCCTCGATGAATCTGCCTGTCCCCGCAGTATTCACGCTGAGCAACGGGCTCCGCGTATTCCTCATTGAGCAGCACAGTCTCCCGGTCCTGGCGGCAAATGTAATCACATTGAGCGGCAGCGACCTGAATCCTCCGCAATTGCCCGGACTGGCTTCCTTCGTGGCCGAAATGCTGGATGAGGGCACATCCGGGCGTTCACCGCTCAGGATTGCGGCCGATGCCGACCAGATCGGCGCCTCGCTTTCGACAGGATCATCGATGGATTACTCCTATGCAGCGGTGCGCACACTGAGGAAGAATGCCGGCACGGCTTTTGACCTTGTCGCGGACATTCTGCTGAATCCCGCATTTGCCGCGCAGGAGATCGAGAGAGTCCGCAACGACAGGCTGACGCAAATTCTGCAGCAGAAGGACAATCCCGCCGTGCTGGCCATCAAGGTTTTGTTCGACGCCGTCTACGGATCCTCCCATCCTTACGGGAATATGGATGTCGGGACGGAAGAATCGAATCGCGCGATCTCGCAGGATCTGCTGCGGCAATTTTATCGGGAGGGCTATTGTCCGGAAAACTCCGCGCTGGTTGTAGCAGGAGATATCACAGAGGCAGAGCTGCGGGCGATGGCGGAAAAATATTTCGGTTCGTGGCGGGCCGCGGGATCCGATGCGCGCACGCCTGCCGCCGCAGGAAGCACGAAGCGGAAGATCGTGATTGTGGATAAGCCGGATGCTCCGCAGACAGTGCTGCGCATCGGGCACATCGGAGTGCCGCGCTCGCATCCGGAGTATGTTGGTATCGAGGTGATGAACACGGCCTTTGGCGGCCTCGTTTCAAGCAGAATCAATCTCAATCTTCGCGAAACGCACGGATACACCTACGGTGCCTCCTCGGTATTCGTATTCAGGCGCGGGGCGGGGCCGTTTTTGATCGGAACCTCCGTACGTACGGACGTAACCGCGCCTGCCGTCGCCGAAATTTTTAACGAGATCACACGCATGCGTGAAGGGATCCTGACGCTGGAAGAGCTCGCAACGGCGAAGGAATCGATCGCGCGTTCGCTGCCGAGCCTGTTTGAAACCACTCCGGAATCCGCATCGAGCACCGGCCAGCTCTTTGTGCACAATCTGCCGCTTGATTATTACCGCAATCTTCCCGAAGAAATTCAGCGCGTCTCGGCTGCCGGGGCAGAGCACATCGCCTGGAAGTTCATGCGGCCGGAAGAAATGATCATTGTGGCCGTGGGTGATCGCCGGAAAATTGAGCCGGAACTGACCAGGCTGGATCTGGGTCCGATAGAGCACCGCGACTCCGCCGGATTGCCTGCGGAATAGGATTTTGCGGCAACTTGCTGCCGCCTTCGCCGTTTACGCGTTTCCCGTTTTCAAGCACTGTTTTCAACGGGAAACGGGAAACCTTTAAAGCGACAGCAAGCTGCCGCACTCCGAAGGGTGTTTGCCTTTCACGCCCGCTCCGCACTGTGATAAATTGGCGATATGCAGCTAGATATTAGGATCCAGGGCGAGACGCTGAACGTTACGCAGGAAATACTGGAGCGGTACAACGTCGCAGGGCCGCGCTACACAAGCTATCCGACGGCGCCCGAATGGCTGGATTCATTCGGCCCTTCCGACTTCGAGAAAGCTATTGCGCGCTCGAATGAAACCGGCCCCGCGCGGCCGATATCGCTCTACATGCACCTCCCCTTCTGCGACCGTCTGTGCCTCTTTTGCGGCTGCAATGTCGTCATCAGCAGGAACCACGATGTGGCGATCTCCTATCTCGAAAAGCTCGAATGGGAAATCGATCGGCTTTCAAATATCGTCGATACGTCGCGGCCTGTGGTTCAGTTCCACTGGGGCGGCGGAACACCCACCTACCTGAGTGCCGTGCAGCTCGAGCATCTGTTCCTTTACGCCAAGGAACGCTTCCGCTTCGCGCCGGATGCGGAAATCGGTGTGGAAATTGATCCTCGAGTGACGCGGGAAGATCAGTTGACCGCGCTGCGCCGTCTCGGTTTCAACAGGATTTCCATGGGCATCCAGGACTTTAATCCCGACGTGCAGAAGATCGTCCGCCGCGTGCAACCGTACGAGATGACCAAGACCACCTTCGACCTGTGCCGCCGGCTGGATTTCGAGTCGATCAACATTGATCTGATTTACGGTTTGCCGAAACAGACTCCCGAGAGTTTCCTGGATTCAGTGGACAAAGTAATCGGCCTTGGCCCTGACCGCGTGGCGATGTTCAGCTATGCGCATGTCCCCTGGCTGAAAAAACAACAGGGCGCAATCGCCCGGTACATACCCCAGGGGATGGATAAATTCCGGATATTCCGCGCTGGGATCGAGCGGTTTACCGGTGCCGGCTATCTGTATATCGGAATGGACCACTTCGCCCGCCCCGGTGATGAGTTGTGCATCGCGCAGAATAACAGGACGCTGCACCGGAATTTCCAGGGCTATACCACCAAAGCGGGAGCCGATCTCCTGGGGCTCGGCGTTAGTTCTATCAGCGGCATCGGCCGTGTCTACGCGCAGAATCAAAGAGCCCTGAAGGAATATGATGCAGCGATTGAGCGCCGGGAACTGCCCACAATGCGCGGCATCACGCTCGACGACGACGACGTTCTCCGGCGGGCCGTCATCAGTCGGCTGCTGTGCCACTGCGTTCTTCACAAAGCGGAAGTGGAAACCGGATTCGGAATTCGCTTCGACGAGTATTTCTCGGAAGAGATGAAACGGCTGGAGACGTATCAAACGGACGGTCTTGTGAATCTCAGCCCGGAGAGCATCTCGGTAACACAGCTCGGCCGCATCTTTATCCGCAATGTCGGAATGGTTTTTGACAAATATTTGCTGAAGCCGAAAGACAAACCGGTTTTCTCGAAAACCCTGTAGACTTGCAGTGCTCCGGCGGCAGGCGAGGACTGTTTTTTCGGCGTCGGAACCGGAGCCAAAATTCGATACGCGGATTTCGATACCGATGCCGATCCCGATCCCGATTTTGTAAGGCGGCGAAATCATGAAAAAAGGGATCCTTCTCTTTAATCTGGGCGGGCCGGAAACCCTGCGGGATGTTCGTCCTTTCCTCTATAACCTCTTTTCGGATCCGGAAATTATCCGCATTAAAAGCGGTGTTTTTCGCAGGATGCTTGCGTGGCTGATTTCGTCCATGCGGCAGGGAAAGTCGCGAGACCTTTACCGGCAGATCGGCGGAGGATCGCCGCTGCGGAAGATCACGGAAGAACAGGCCGGGGCGCTTCGTGACGCTCTCGGCGCCCGGGGCGAGGATACTCGTGTCTACGTCGGAATGCGCTGCTGGAAGCCCACTATTGATGAAGCGGTGGATCGAATTCTGGAGGATGGGATCACGCATCTTGTCCTTCTGCCCCTTTTTCCTCAATACTCCGTGACGACCACGGGATCATGTCTGAAATACTTCCAGACTCTGGAGGAAAGGCTCGGCCTCTCGGCCAAAATGATGATTTCGAAGGTGGAATCCTGGTATGACGAGCCGCTTTATATCGAGGCTATAGCCGATCTTGTTCAGGAAGAGCTACGTTCTTTTTCGGGCGGAGAGGCAGAGAGGATCCATTTGCTTTACAGCGCGCATTCGATCCCTGCCGGCTATGTTGAAAAGGGGGATCCCTACCTGGAGCAGACGAGGCGGTCGGTGGAGATGGTCAACTCGCGGCTTGGCAACGTCCATCCCTTCACACTGGCTTTTCAGAGCAAGGTCGGGCCCGTCAAATGGCTTAGCCCGTCTACAAGAAATGTCCTGGTTTCACTGGGGCGCGAAGCGAATACAAGAGTTTTGGTCGTTCCAATCAGTTTCGTTTCCGATCACATTGAGACGCTGCAGGAGATCGACATCCAGTATAAAGAGCTGGCAGCCCGGTCGGGCATACGCGAATTCCGCCGCGCCGCCTCGCTCAACCTCCATCCCAAATTCATTGCCGCTCTGGCAGCGCTGGCGGGGAAATAAACGGCTTATCGCAATTTGTTGATTTCTGAGCGGAGCGTCGACGCCATCCCTGAGCCGTAGCCTGTCATGGCGAAACGGACAATACCCTCCTTGTCGATCAAAATTTGCATCGGGATACCCGCGGCCCCGAACATTGCCGCAACGGCGCCGTCCTCGTCCAGCAGGACGCGCGAATGGATACCGTAGCTGCGAATATAATCGCGAACGACATCTTGTGTTTCCTGCAGATTGATCGTGAGAAGTACCATCGAATCCGCATATTCTTTCTGCAGGTTCTCCACAATCGGCATGGTCTTGCGGCACGGACCGCACCAGGTTGCCCAGAAATCCATCAACACAATCTTCCCTTTGAATTGGTTCAGGGAAACCTGCTGTCCGGAAAGGTCGGGGAGTTTGAAGTTGGGGGCAGGCTTGCCGATGCCAAGCACAGGCTCGGATTCAGGAGGACGACGAGTACAACCTGCAAACATCATCATCCCAATAATCAGGATCACGCAAAACGCAAAAGAATTTCTTCCCGCCACAGTCTCAACCTCCCGTCACTCCACGTATTGATAAACCGCAGGTTGAAGTATATACCATGCAGGAGGATTCCAGAGTTCTAGGAATTGCCGGAATTGAGATAGACTATCCATATGATCCGGCAATTTCAGCCTCAGGATGCTTCCGCCTGCTGCAGGATCATCCACGCCTGCCTGGAAAACGACACGTCCTATCCCGTGGAGCTGCGCGCCAGGATCCGAGCCCAGGAAACGCCCCAAAGCATGATGGAACGAGCTGCGCGGTTTTATGTCGCCGTCTGCGAATATGAAGGCCGGATTCCCGGCTTTGCGGGCCTGGACTTGAACGAGATCAGGCTGCTGTATATTGATCCCGCCTATCAACGCCGCGGATTCGGACGGCTATTGCTGGAACATATTATGGCCATGGTTCCCGGCGCACTCTTCCCTGAAATTTTCGTCTACTCCACCGTTGGAGCTGCGGACTTTTATCGATCCTGCGGTTTCATAGACAAAGGACTCTTTGCCTTTGACTTGGGCGGACTCTCCCTGCCGACGATTTTTATGAGTATGCCGATTCGTGATTTCCAGTTCTTGATTCCCGATGCTCGATAAAGAGCCCAGGCTTAAGTCGAGCCAAATCCACGGCCTCGGGCCGTGCAACCCTTAAAGGCTAAGCCGTTCCGGCGTGCCTTTGTAAACTTTGCATCGGATGGCAAAATCTTTTCGGGATTGGGGTCGGCTTTGGGAATCGATTAGGCCGTGTATCACGAAATAAAACAATCGATCCCGATTCCGATAGCGACCCCGACCCCGATATTCGCCCCGGCGCTCTGCGGGGCAGGCCAAAGCCACGCCTTCGAGGCGTAGTCGATTACGTCCGGGCTCTGGTATCTTTAAAATATGCCCCTGCTTACATAGTTATCTCGCAAAAACCTCCGTTAGAGCCCGGCAGGTGTGAATTGTGTCACAAATATCCAAATTTTTGGTTGCGTTTCCAGTCGGTTTTTATATGATTAAGCGCATCCATTTGAATTTCCGGGGGGATGGGTTGTATTCCTTCCGGGCAATTGCCGAATGGAATTCCGCAACTCCACGGAAGTTGCGGATTGCTCGCGTTCACGCAGAATTTGTTGGGATAAGGATCAATGACGGGACGATCTCGAATGGTTGTTTGTCAGGCAGTGATTTTTTTGCTGTTGGTCTCGATATCGGGCTACGCCGCGGCAACGACTCACATATCCTCATCAAAAATAGAGAAAATCCAGCGCGTCACGCAACCGGAATCCAGTTCTGCGTCCGGCGAGAAATACGTGGTCCAGAAAGGGGACAGCCTCATAAAAATCGCCCGCGAGAATCAGACTACAGTGAAGGCGCTCAAAGACGCAAATGGGCTGCAAGGCTCGAAGATAAAGGTGGGGCAAAAACTCGTTATCCCCGGTTCCCGGCTGGCGGCGGTTCGCAAGGAGCCCGGGAAGACGAAGGCCGCCTCCACGCAAAACGAGCAACTGGCAGCTCAATACATCTCGCAACTACGGAGCAAGCACCAGATATCCGATCCGGAGACCCAGCCTACACGTCTTCGCCTCGTGGAAGCCGGATTCAAGATGCTTGGAGTGCGCTACCGCCGCAGCGGAGGTTCGGAAAAAACCGGTTTCGACTGTTCCGGTCTTGTCAAGAGCCTGTTTTCCCAGTTCGATATCGAGTTGCCACGCTCTTCCCGCGAACAATTCAAGCAGGGCGAAGAGGTGAATCGGGATGAGCTGGAGGTAGGAGACCTTGTTTTCTTTTCTTCAGGCGGCACACGACCGACGCACGTGGGAATCTATATCGGCGACGACAAATTCATTCACGCCGCACTTAAAGCCCGCAAAGTAATCGTCAGCGATCTCAACAAATTCTGGTACACAATGCGGTACCTTGGAGCGCGCCGCATAGCCGATCTGTGGTGGGACGAAACGGAAACCGCTCCCGAAGAACAGTAGCGTCCATCTCAAAGAATAGATCCGAATTTCGCCTGCCTTGTGGTATGCTTCTTTCCCGCTGGTTATCTGTTTGTTTTGCTTTTGAAGTGCGCGTGCCGCGATCGGACGGGCATGGCTTGGACGGGACAAAAGCCATCCTGCAACGTCGCAATCTCCACTAAATCCCGGTGAGTAGTGGCGACTCCTGTAATACAAGGAAGCAGGATTGCATCTATTGACAATTGAGTCGGGCTGAAATGACCGAGCGCCAGGCATCTTGAAAAGACAAAGGAGCAAGTGAATGGTTGATTATGTGAACATCTTTATGGCTCGCCTGATGGCCAAAAATCCGGGCGAGACTGAATTTCATCAAGCAGTCCAGGAAGTTGTCGAATCGCTTTCGCTGGTCCTCGATCGACATCCGGAATACCGATCCGCCAAAATTCTGGAACGCATGGTAGAGCCGGAACGGGTAATCATTTTCCGCGTGCCCTGGATGGATGACCAGGGTGAAATCCAGGTTAATCGCGGATTCAGGATCGAGATGAACAGCGCCATCGGCCCCTATAAAGGCGGACTCCGCCTTCATCCTTCGGTGAACCTGGGCATCCTGAAATTCCTGGCTTTCGAGCAGGTATTTAAGAACAGCCTGACTACACTGCCCATGGGCGGGGGAAAAGGCGGATCCGATTTCGATCCGAAGGGCAAAAGCAATAATGAAGTCATGAGATTCTGCCAGAGTTTCATGACCGAGCTGTGCCGGCACATCGGCCCGGATACCGACGTTCCTGCAGGAGATATCGGCGTCGGCGGCCGCGAGATCGGATACATGTACGGCCAGTACAAGAGACTGCGGAACGAGTTCACGGGCGTTCTCACGGGCAAAGGCTTGAACTGGGGCGGTTCGCTTATTCGCCCTGAGGCAACCGGATACGGCTGCGTCTATTTCTGCGCGGAAATGCTTACCACCCGCAACCAGACCATGGAAGGCAAGACCTGCCTGGTCTCCGGAAGCGGAAACGTATCCCAGTACACCATCGAAAAGATCCTACAGCTCGGCGGAAAAGTCGTTACGGTTTCGGATTCCGACGGGTACATATACGATGAAGAGGGAATCGACGCCAAAAAGCTCGCCTTCATCATGGACCTGAAAAACGTCAAGCGCGGGCGCATTAAGGTTTACGCGGAAAAGTATCCCAAAGCCGTTTATTCACCCGTGGACCGCTCCAAAGACTACAATCCGCTGTGGGATCATAGGGCGGACTGTGCATTCCCGAGCGCGACTCAAAACGAGATCACTGCGAAGGATGCCCGGAACCTGCTGAAGAACGGCGTCTACGTGGTCGGCGAAGGAGCGAATATGCCGACTCATCCGGAGGGCGTGCGGCTTTTCCTCGACGCCAAAATCCTTTACGCACCCGGCAAGGCGGCGAATGCAGGCGGCGTTGCGGTTTCCGGCCTCGAAATGTCCCAGAACAGCATGCGGCTCCCATGGACCCGAGATGAAGTCGACAACCGTCTGAACTTGATCATGAAAAGCATCCACAAGACCTGTGTGGAATGCGCCGAGCGTTTCGGAACTCCGGGCAACTATGTCAACGGGGCCAACATCGGCGGCTTCCTGAAGGTTGCGGATGCCATGATGGACCAGGGTTTGGTATAGCTTGCCAGATCCCGCGCGTGCGGCCGCCGATTGCTGCGGAACTGCACAATGCGTGTAACGGCAGCAGTTGCGTCGGTATCGGAATCGCCATCGGATGTCGGCATTTCGCTTCGAATATCGAAATCGAGAGGCCGATCCCGATTCCGATACCGATATTTATTTTGCGGCATCTCTGTGGCTGTTTTCTTTCGAGCCTTTGGCCGCTTATACTCGATACTGATTCCCGGGAAGTGCAATTGTGGCGGAAAAACTGGATCCACTGTGGATTGAACACGGCTACGGGACGCGCTTTCAGGGTTTCCAGAACCTGATGCGCCACAGAATCAGGGACGTGCTTCTCGTCTCCAGTCTCTATGACCTTTATCTGTTCGAAGAAGACGGCCGCTTTGACGAGCTCATCGCCAATGAGTACCAGAG
>JAEAMF010001577.1_pt1 | contig 15747 bp, 15 predicted proteins | sample 8958721 | NCBI WGS metagenome assembly JAEAMF01 (sample SAMN16933255, study PRJNA681124) | bioreactor sludge metagenome | isolation source: anaerobic bioreactor treating anionic surfactant - SDBS | place: India: Bengaluru | collected 2019-02-28
CCCCGACCCTCTGGGTGTAAACCAGATGCTCTGAACCAACTGAGCTAAGAGCCCTAGACGATCTCTCGTTTTGAGTGGTGCAAATATACACACTTATTCTTTATCAGTCAAGTTTTTTTCTAAAAATTCTCCGACAACAAAGTTGCTTCCTCCAATAAAAATCAAATCTTCCGCTGTAGCTTGTTGTTTTGCAGAAAGATAGGCATCCTGAACAGAATCGAAAATTTTATAAAAAATTTCAGCTTTAATTAATAAATCTTCATATTCATGAGGATCACGACCTCTGTTTATGGAAGGTTTTGCAAAATAGAACTCAGAATTTTTGGGAAGTAACGCCATTACTTCATCTATCTTTTTGTCATTAACAAATCCTAAAACTACATGTTTGTGTTTTGGAATAGCGTTTAATTGTGAAAAAACCTGTTCCAGTCCAGCCTGATTGTGTGCAGTGTCGCAAATAGTCAACGGATTTTGCGAAAACTCAAACCAACGACCAATGAAATTAGTATTTTTGTGAACATTTAATAATCCTTTTTTCAGATTTTCTTCAGAAATAATGATTTCTAATTTTTTTAATTCATCAACCAAAGCCAAGACAACCTTAATGTTCTTTTCCTGATAGTTTCCTTTTAGATCAGATTTTAAATCTGAGATTATCTGAGTGGCATCAATATAGTTTGCTCCTTCTCTATATGCTTTAGCTTTAATAATATTTTTGACTACTCCATTCTCATCCCCGGAAATAACAGGGACATTATCTTTAATTATACCCGCCTTTTCAAAAGCGATTTCTTCAATGGTATTTCCTAAAATATTCTGATGATCCAACTGAACATTTGTGATGGCAGAAAGTAAAGGTTTAATGATGTTCGTAGAGTCTAATCTTCCGCCCAAACCGACTTCTATAATGGCAAAATCTACTTTTTTTTGATAAAAATATTCAAATGCCATAATCGTTGTAAATTCAAAAAAAGAAGGCAGAATATCCTCCGGAAGTGTTTTTAGCTTTTGAATAAACTGAAAGACAAATTCTTTGTCGCAATTTTTACCATTAATTTTGATTCTCTCAGTAAAATCAATCAAATGAGGTGAGTTGTACAAACCAATTTTATATCCAGATTCCTGAAGTACTGAAGCCAACATATTGCTTGTAGAACCTTTTCCGTTTGTTCCGCCAATATGAATACATTTTAATTTTTCCTGTGGATTACCAAAAAAATCGCAAAGCTTGATGATATTTTCTAATCCTGATTTATACGCTTTTTCACCATCAATCTGGTAATTCGGAGCCTGAACAAAAAGCCATTCTACAGCTTCCTGATATTCTTGGTTTGTCATGATGCAAAATTCTCAAAATTACAATGCTTTTGAACGATTTGGAGGGACTCAATTATTAAATAGAATGTTTTGAGCTACATTACAACACTTGTTATTTAACTCCTAATGAAAACCTCTCTTTTCCATTAAACTTTCGGCTCCAAATCAAGACAATTTCATTGCAAAAATCTTTGATACAAATATAAAATTAAATCACGAATAAAATATTTTTATGGTTGTCCGTCTTTATTCATAATGCTAATTTTATGCAATCATGCGAAGGTTTTTCAAATTATAAAAGCATTAAACTATGGATTGGTAATCGATTTTTGCAATTCTTTTTTTGATGCCAAAATTCTTGCTATCATTATATAATTCCGTTTTATAATACCTCAACAAATAATCATAGATCACCATTTCAAACAATCTTTGATTGGAAACAAAAAGTCTGTTGATGCTCATATGAAATATACTTTGAAAAAAGCTTTGCAAAGATATTTTGCGAGATTCATTTTCAGAATAATATACAATGTTTTGCAATACAGAAGCGCACTCGTCAATATTGTGAATAATAGCTTTTCTTTCGTCTGCAAAATCATCTGATTGAATGAAGTTTATAAAATTTAGTTTAAACGCTCTGTACTTTCTATCTAACTGACTATTAAGATTTTTATCTGCATTAAATTCCTGTTTAAAAGCATCATTAAAATTTTTAGCCCAAGCAAATTTTTCAGTAACCTTAAGATTTAGCTTGTTCAGAATTTCATCAATATAAAAAAGACTCACGATGATCTTTTCTTCATCATCATAATGAAGACATTGCAACGTAAACTCGCTGTTTTTGTGAAATAATATTTCGGCATCTTTCATAGTATTTTCTCCGTACCGTTCAATTTCTCTGTCGTAAGTTGCTATTGAAATATTTGAAATTTCTCCGCTGTCTGTAAACTCCTGAAGTTCATGGTTTATTTTGCTGAGAACTGCTGAGTAATTTTCAATATTATTTAAGCAAAATCTTACTCGTAAATGCGGTTTTGGATCATGATAACGAATAAAAAACCACTTTGAAATTTCATTGTTTTCCTGCAAATATTCGGCTACAAGTTGTATTGCTTCTTCCAAAATCAGATCCGCTGTTTTTACTCCGGTATAGATTTTAAGATACAGCCATTCTGTTCCAGGTGTGAAAGTTCTTTTCATCAGTTTTGATTTTTGAACATTGAAAAAACAAACTCTCTTTTAAAATCATCATTCTCATTATACAGAAACTCCTCTATCATGATCGATTTTTCGATTTTTATGGTCTGGATAAAAAGCTTTACTATATCGTAATTCTCTAAGTTCATTGGTAAGGTATTATCCGTTTCACCCATTGAATCCACTGAGGAATTTGTCTTTTGCTTCGCCAGATTTTTATTTGTGAGAGAAACTTAGATTTATCGTTTATTATTGATTCTAATGATGTAATATCTTTTTCTGTGATATTCCATTGGGCTTTTGATAAAATGATGTTTCCATATTCAACTCTTGGGAGAAATTTATAGATCTGCGAAAGACTTCCCCAATTGAAATACAATCCGGTGCGGATGTTTTGAGAATGTAAATCGCATAAAAAATGATATACCGGCAATGCATTATGATGATAATTATGTGCGTTCGTCAAATAAGGTTTTATTTCCTTATTCAGTTTTTTTGACCGTAAAATAATCCTATCATTTTTCAAAGAAATATATAAATCTTCTACAGAAATTTGGTTTTCTTTTGTTAAAACAGACGTTGCTAAATATGGTATTTCATATTGTCTTAAAGTTGGTCTTCTTATTATATTTCCTATTCTGGCTTCGGGTAAATAGATGATTTCTGCTAAAACTTCATCAGAATGGTTCTCGAATTCTTTTTTTGTAATCTCTTTGGCTAAATTTTGAACTGCCGATTTCTCTGAACAAAATCTTCCTAAAAGACTGGCAGCACTGCTTCCTCCAAAATTTTCAATGCATAATTTCTCTTCGTCTTGTTCGGAAATAATTTCAGCCATTACAGATAATGTCTCTGGCAAATCATTCCACTTCTCTTCAAAATCTTTAATGTCATCGTCACTTAAAGCAATTGTAAATTGATTTTCTAATAAAGCTTCCTGTAATTTTTCATTAAGGATTTTTTGAAAAGGAGTTAACTGAATATTCAGATTTTGTTTCTTTTGAGAATGAGGAAGTTTTAAATCTTCCAAATACGGATGAATCCCTTTACTATTATTGTTTTGAAGATAGCCAATTCCTATCTCTGTATCCAAAACATAAGACAAAGACATTTCCAGAGTTTCAAATCTCTCAAAGAAGGCTTTTTTAAAATGTTCAATGGGTGTGTCTTGATTTATTAAAGTTATTTTATTGAGAAAATTTAAACCTTTTTTGATTTCTTTTTTCCAATGATTTGAGATGCTAAATTCATCTTTAAAATATACATCTGTCTGAAAAAGGTATTTTTGCTCATAATCTGCTTGGAAAGATGCAATCTGCTCTTCAATTTCTGAGTATAAAGAAACCGAATTTCCGAAATGTAGATCTACTTGGTTAAGTTTTTCTTTGATATTTGTAAGAATATGAACTTCATTTTTAGCTTCAATTTTGTTCAGTACAGAAATAAGAACATCCAAATAATCGCCTCCCGAAACATTGGGCTCCAGTTCGCTTACCAAAACTTGATTGTCAATCAGTTCTTCTATAAATTCTTTGGCATCTTCATGATTTATCTCTTCATTCACAAGTATTTTTGCAGTTTCTGTAATGGTTTTACCTTGTTTTGTAAAATCTAAAACTTGCTGCAATTCCCCAGAAAGCGGAGCGGACGAAATTATATAGTCTCTTTTTCCTTCTTTATATTCATACTCAACGTAACGAATTTTCTTCCCTACTTTGTAAATACTGCTATTGGGAAAATATTGAAGTTTACATTTGATGTCCGAATTGCTCTCTAAAGTCTTCGCAAGAGAAACCAGTAAGTGCATATCCAATTTTGTATCACGCAATTGGTTGTCGGTTGCCGGTTGTTTGTTATCCGTATTCTGCTGTTGATTTTTAGTTTTCTGATTAATCTGTTTTAAATTTTTGTTACTAAATTTCCCCAAGCCAACCCCTGAAAATAATCCGAATGGAGTACATCTTGTACTCATTCTCGTATAGTATTTTAGAATGGTGTTTTTAAGTTTTTGGTGCTGACTTGAGGATAATTCTTTTTCTGAATCTAACCAGTTTTTTAATTCTTTATATAAATTGGGAGACGCCAAATAGATTGCCTCTTGAAAAACTAAATCTTTGCAAATTTCTCGTAATTCTACATCCGAAAATGCCTCTTTCTTTGCTTTTTCCTGAAAGTTTCTGCGTGAAAATAAAGGAGTACGAACTACATACTCTTCAAAAAAGGAATACGGAAATTGAGGCATTTTTATTCTTTCGAGATTGGAATTTCAATATAACTGTCGTTGTACCATTTTATTTCCAAAGGTTCTTTCGCATCGGCAATTGTTTCTTCGCTTACGTCTTTTCCTGTTCCATAGTTTATTTGTACATCAGGACTTTTTCGAACACCCAATAATATGATTAATTTGCTGCCTTTTTCTATTTTTCTACTTGTGAAAAATGTATTTTTAATAGGAATTGTCTCTATCTTATTTGGCTTCAGTAAATTTCTTGTTGTATTATCTTTAGAATAGCTTGCTCTTGCAAAATGTTCATGTGTTAATTTAAAATATTGACCGTTGGGAAGTTTTTCATAAATATTTATGGTAATATCCATGTCTTTTTTATTTATAGACGCTTTTAGATTCCCAGTAAAACTTCCATTTATTTCGAAAGAATCATTAAAAGCTTCACTCTCAAAGACCAGTTTTTCAATTAAATCTCTCTTATAAATTACACTATCTAATATTTTCTCATCATTAAAGCTTTGTAGAGTGTCTTTTCTCTTTGCAAAATCAATATCCTGAATAATAAAATCTCGACTAGGTTTTATTTTTTCTAATCTCGTTTTATTTAGAAAAAATTTAAGTTTTTTATTGCTAATTTTATCGACAGATGGTGCACTTTTCCATTTATTTGTGCCCATTACCTGATAATTAACTTTATCTTTTATGAATTCAGGTTTTTCTTGCCCTCTCAAAATATAATCAAACCACTGAAAAGAAATTTCTTTTAAATCGATGTTTGCCACAGAGTCAATTTTATACCCTTTGTATTTGTCTGATGTTATTCCTGAAACCGCTTCGCTATGTCCGTAAGGACCTATAACAAAATAATGATTTGCATCTTTATTGTATTTAAGGTGATTGTTATAATAATACATGGCTCCTCGTTGGTCAGCATCGTAATATCCTGTAATTGTAAGAATAGGAATATTTATCTTTGTAAAATCCTTTTTATAAGGAAGTTTAGATTGCCAATAACTATCAAAAGATGGATGTTTTAACCATTTCTGAAAAGTGTGATTTGTTCCTCCATATAAATTGTCTAATTTATTGAATGCTATACCCGTTTTATAGTATTTATTATAAATTGAAAGCCATTTTTTCTCATTGTCAAAGGTTTCGAAATCTGTTTCTTTCTTCACATGAGTTAGCCAACGTAACATATAAGGACTAAAACAATTATTGTACATGGGGAAATCAATTCCAAATCCTACGGAAGCAGAAGGAATAATCGTTTTTAAAGCGGGATGCAGATTCTTTGTTGCTGCCCATTGACTGAAACCATCATAGCTTCCTCCAATCATTCCTACTTTTCCATTGCTCCAGGTTTGCTTAGAAATCCAATCTATTACTTCATTTACATCTTCAACTTCGAATTCAAAGGGTGTAATTTCGTCTTTACTTAAATAAATTCCTCGACTAAAAGCATATATAATGTTATAACCTCGGTCTGCGTTTAGTTTAGCGGCAGAAATAAAATAATCATTATTTCCTATATATGTCGAAAAATGTAAAATAGAAGGCTTTGGATGCTTTATTTTTTTATCGAGTACATAATAAAGAGTTATTTCATTTTCTTTTTTTGTTTTTATGATAACACTATCTTTTACCAAAAACTCTTCTTTATCTAAAGTTTTTAAAAGAGATTTTGCAGTAGAAAAAGTTTGATTAATTAGCTTATAATAATTATAATGTCTACTTAGAAGAACAGCATTTTTTAAAGAAATACTATCATTAAAAATGCTATCTTTTAATATTTTCTTTACTTCAGTTATATTATATCCTTCTTTGTATTTGTATGATTCTGGTATAAGATTTTTTGATAATAAAGGAAGTTGAGTATATTTAGACCTAAAAATAGACTCAAAAGAATCAATATTTTTACTCTCTTTCGATTGTTCATTTAAAATAAAAATTTCAAATTGGAAACCCGCCATCTTAGCATAAAACGGATATGATGTTTTAAAACTTTCTCTTATCTCATATAATGTTTTTAAAGCACCCGCGTAATTTTTATCGTTGATCTGAAATCGTAAGAGATTATCTTTATATTTGATTTGATCTTTCTCTTTATATATAGAAACAAGCTCCCTATTTAAAGAAAGAAGCTTGTTTTCAAATTCTGGATTTTCTAAGCCGATTTTCTTAAAGTATAAATTTTGAGAAAAATATAATGTTGTAAAAAATAAAAGGATTAATAACAAAAATTTTTTTTTATTCATACCCAAAAATAATAATAGCTTTAGAAATTTAATATTTACTTAGAATCACAGTTTATCCTGGATCACCTCCAAGTATAACGACTGGTGGTTGTCCATTAGTTGGATTTTGCGGTCTGACAGGACAGTTTTTACTAGTTGTTGTATCTCCATTTGTTAAATTGTCATTTGCATCTCCGCCTCTAATCATACTTAATTTAGTAATTTGAATTTTTCTTAAAGATAATTTTTTTTCAGTTTGTTCTTTTTGTTTCATTTTGATTAAATTTTTATAGAGGTGCAAATTAACTTTCTTTTAAAACGAAATCAAAAGTATTGATGTCGAAATTTACCAATGTCGACTCAGGTTATTATACAAAATCCTCATTTTCAAAATTTTGAGACTGTAACAATTTAATATAATAAGAAGGTAGAGTACCTGTAATTTTCTTAAAAGCATTAGAAAATGATTCAGAATTATTAAATCCGATATCTTCTGCAATAGCGGATATTGTGTGTTTTCTTAAAACTTTATTAGTTTTTAATTCCTCAATAATATAATTGATACGGAGTTCATTCATATATTGTGAGAAGTTTTTTCCTTTTAAATCATTAACCGTTTTTGAAAGATAATCACGATTTGTTCCAAGGTCTTTAGCTAACCCGTCAACCGTAATGTTTTTTTGCAGAAACTCTTTATTAGCTTCAAATATTTCTAATTGAGATTTTATTTCTACTAATATATTATTTGGAACTGTAGTTTTGGGTCTTTGTAAAACGGGATTATCTTCCTTAATTTCCTCAACTTTGGAAACTGATATTTGTTGTACAATATCAGTTGGTTTTATTGAGCTTCTTAAAAGTAATTCCGCTTGTTGTTCATATTCTCGTACTTTCTTTTTATTCTTAAGGAACATAAAAAGCAATGCCAAAAGTATCACGAAACCACCAAACACCAGTATAGCATATAATTCTTGTTATTTAGATCGTTAATCAAATCTTCTTTCTTTTCTAATAATATTGGAGTGTCATATTTCCTGTAGATTTCTTTTGACAGATACTGTTTACTATTATTGATAATACTGTCTGCATAAAATAATTTATCGATGTATTTGAGCTGTTTTTCTTTGTCTCCCGTTTTTTTATAATAGTCTATTAAAACTTCATAACCATCTCGTGTAATTGGATAAAACTCTTTGGAAAAAGCTAAAACAGAGTCTGCTTTGATAAAATACTTTACTGCAATGTTATCTTTATGAATATCATGATTAATTTTGCCTAAAAAATAATAAGTAATAGCTAAGTTTCCATAATCTTTATTTTTCAGAAAACTATTTTCGGCTTTCAAATGATTATCAGAAGCTATTTTATAATTTTTTAAATAATAATTGGCTATTCCTGTTCCTGATACAAAATATGGGTAGTGTGTATAATCTTTAAACTTATTACATTCTTTAAGTCCAATATCTATATAATTTAAAGCATTTTTGTATTGCTTGTCTTTATTATAGCAATTTGCTACAGAAAATATTGAGCCTATATAGCTTTTGATATCTTGATTTTTTGTATTAATTTTTTGTTTTTGATAATTATAATATTCCAAGAAAAGAGGAAGAGCTTCTTTGTTTTCATCAGTAGCTGTTTTTAGGATTCCGATAAGCTTTTTGATGTAGAAGAATTGATCTGGGTTTTTATTTTTGGATAATTTTTGTGCGTCAATATAATGATCAAGAGCTTCTGCATATTTCCAATCATAATTGTATAAGATCCCTTTTATTATATGTGCTTTTGCAGGATATTCTTTTGTATCAACATTTTTTGTTATGTTGATAAGTGAGTCTGCATAGGGATGTCCGTTTTCAGACTTAAGCCCTTTTGTATGAGCTATTTTATAATACCCATCGTAGATGAACGTATTATTTTTTTCTTTTTTTCCTTTTAATAAAATACTGTTAGCGTATAATTCTGCTTTATCATTATCTATCCTGAAAACCTTATCATAAGCTTTCTGTAACTGCTCAAAATTTTTATTTTTCAGAGAGTCAGGTACTGTAAAGTTTTTAATGCTTTGTGAAAAAAATAAATTTTGTAATAGTAGAGTTATGGTAAAAGAATAAAATCGTAACATTTATATTTTTCTAATGCAAAATTACATTTTTTTTATCAACATGTAATTTTATCAATTTCGAATATATTCCTTCCAGAATTTATCAATTTCGATATCTGTTGTTTGTATTTTTCATGAAGCACTTGCATCTTTGCTTCAACAAAAACACAAATGTTTATTTTTTGTATGTGTACAGTACAAAATTATAAATGAAACGCTGATCAGCAAAAGCCCGTGTCAGGGATTGTATGACAAAATTATTTAAAAAAACAATTAACAATTAAATTTATGAAAAAGCAATTTTTTTTATTCTTAGCATTACTCGCTTTTAGTTTTCACTATTGTAATGATAATAATCTATTCTACAAAAATGATCTAAAAGAGATTAAAATCAACACTGTTGTAATTAAAAAAAGATTTAATAATAAAATCTATGATTTGAAGGTTTCTGTCGGAGAAAGCTATTTAGGTAAAGTATCCTCTTTTTCCATTGAAGTTTTGGGTAATGATACTACCTTAGAGAAAGTATTGTTAGCAGATAAAAATAGGATCAATGAAAATATCAAAAATATTCTATCAATTTCAAATTCTGCAAGAGGAGGCGCTGTAGGACCTGTGTTTTCCACAGGTAATTGTATTTCTAAGTGTACAAGTACATGGCATTGTTCTGATAAACCTACAGAAACAGGTGCTCTATTGTGTGCTTTAGATTGTGCATTAGAATGTAGCGGTGCATAAGATGAGAAAAAACATCATTCTTTTTCTGCTTTTCGTTTGTTTCTCATTTTCTGTAACAGCACAGTCATTTGTTGTGCAATACAATTATTCAAAACATATTATGAAAGACAGCACGACAATAGTTTCACAGAATACTTTTCTAAATATTGAAAAAGACCGTTCTACATTTTTTAGTGAAGCGCAATATTTAGCCGATTCTATTATCGCATCAGATCAAAAATTAGGAAAGAAAATTAATTTCAAAGGATTACCCAGCGATTTACTCGGTTGTTTTATTCAAAAAAAAAACTCATCTAAAGAAGTGACTTATTACTCTGATGAATTTGGTGAGCATGAATACAGATATAATGAAGAACCTAAATTTTTATGGAAAATAAGCAAAGAAAGCAGAGAAATATTGGGTTACAAGACTTATTTGGCTACAACAAGATACGCAGGAAGAAACTATAAAGCGTATTTCACCCCGCAAATTCCTGTTCAAGACGGGCCGTATAAGTTTCTTGGATTACCCGGTTTAATTCTTGAGATATTTGATGAAAAAAAAGACCATCATTTTTTAGCTACAGGTATTTCAAAAGAAAAGAAAATTTCTATTAATGATCGTATTGCAACAACAAAGTATATTAGAACTACAAAATCCAAATTTGTTGAAATGAGGAAAAATCATATTGAAACACCTCTAAGAAGAATGTTTGAATTGATGGATAATACTCAAGTTTACGAAAAAAAGGATGCAAACGGTAATATCATTGATATGAGAAAAGTGTTTAGTGAAACGCAGAGAAAAATGATTGAAGAATACAAAAAAGAAAACAAAATTGAACTTTAAAAACAAAAACAATATGAAAAACAACTTTTTAATAGCATTGGCATTTTTATTATTTGGCTTTGCAACATTTAAAGCAAACAGCAATTACACTGTAAGAAATGATAAAGAATATTTCAGTTCTTTCAAAAAAAATGAAGAACCTAAGAACAAGAAATTCAATATTCTTAATAAGAAATCTGAAGTTGCTGGTGAAACTTTTTATGTAATTTACAAAGAAAACTCATTGGGTCAAGGATTTTATTTTAAAATAGTATTGGATAAAAACGAAAAGCCTATTGCAACTTATTATGCAAATGAAGGTGATCAGCAGATTTCAAATTCAACAGTTGAAAATCTTAAGAAGGTTATTTTTGGACCCGACAAAGCTGTAAATGCAATAGAAGAAACAACTACTCAATGCGTAACAAAATGTCATCGAACGAATAAATGTTATGATAAACCAACATCAACAGGAGTTTTACTATGCTCTGCTGAATGCGGAATTGCATGCGCTTAAGTATCTATAATTTACCAAAAGGAATCTAAACTTATGAAGTTTTGCTTCAATTATCAAAAGGTGAATGACAATAAATCGTTGATTTAAAGGCTGTCTTTTTAAGACAGCCTTTTTTTATGCAAACATTTATAAGAGTTTTACTTTGCTCAAAAAGTCTCAAAATAAATCTATGTGGGAAAAACAAAGTATTTCTTTGTTATAATGTAACAAAATTAAAATTACTTCGTCTAATGGAGAAAAAGCTACGTATGAAAAAAGTTTTGATGATTATTTTAGGACTATCGGGTTTGGGTTTGAGCGCTCAGAAAAAGTGGTCTTTGCGAGAATGTGTAGATTATGCGGTAGAACACAATCTTCAGGTAATTCAAAATCAATATTCAAAACAAATTCAGGATGTTAATCTAAAAATTGCTCAGAAAAACTATCTTCCTTCGGTATCTGCAAATTTTGGCAACAGTGTAAGTTTTGGTCAGGCTTCTTTGGGAACAGGAAGTATCCGAAACGACAGATTCAGTAATAATGCAAATCTTTCGGCAGATATTTTAGTTTATAATAATGGCAGACTCGAAAAGACGATCAGAAAAACACAGTTTGATGTAGAAGCAAGTCAATATGACATTGAAACGATAAAAAATGATATTTCTCTTCAGATTGCTCAGCAATATCTGACAACATTATTGAACAAAGAAATTGTAAAGATTTCTCAAAGTGCCACAGAAAATGCAAAAAAACAGTTCGACAGAGCTAAAATAACTACAGAAGTTGGTACAACCGCTCAAACTATTGTTGCAGAAGCGGAAGCAGCATGGGCAAGAGAAAAACAAAATTTGAAAACCGCTGAAATTAATGTGGGGAGAAGCCTTTTTGCATTGGCTCAGCTTTTACAATTGCAGAATTATAAAGATTTTGATGTAGAAAATGTAGAAATTGGTGATCAACTTAGTCCGCAATTAATATCTGTGGACGAAGTTTTAAACACGGCTTACGAAAATCAGCCTCAGATAAAAGCAGCTGAAAGCAGAATAAAATCTGCAATTGCACAGACAGAAGTTACACGTACCGCATTTTGGCCAACTGTTACCGCAAGTATCGGTATCGGAAGTTTCTATAACAACTTACTGAATACTAGTTTTTCAGGATTCGATCAGTTCGGGAATTCTTTAAAAGAACCTTCTATTTTTAAGCAATACAAAGACAATTTCGGTCAGCAAGGAGGTATTTCAGTTAATATTCCTATTTTTAATAAAGGAATTACAAAACTTCAGGTAGAGCAGTCTAAAGTAAACGAAAGTATTGCAAAAAACTCTTTAGATCAGCAAAAACAGATCGTTAAACAAAATGTTCAAAAAGCACAGTTTGATGTAGATGCCAATTATGAAGTTTATTTAGCAGCAAAAGAGGCTGAAAAAAGCACAAAGCTTGCAATGGATTTTGCAGATAAAAGCTATGCTGCAGGAAGAGGAACAATCTACGATCTAAATATCGCCAGAAACAACTATGCAAACGCGCAAGGTTCGGTAGAACAGGCAAAATACAATTATCTTTTCAGTTTAAAATTATTGAATTTCTATGCAGGAATTCCACTAAGTTTGTAAAATGTCTATTCAGTCTTTAGAAACCTATTTACCCAAAAACACTTTAAATCATTTAAGAAATTGGTTTTCAGATTATTCTATTCATATTAAAATTACAAGAAACCGAAATTCTAAACTGGGAGATTACAGAAAACTTCGGGATCTTTCTCATGAGATCACGATAAATTCTACATTACAACCTCAGCTTTTTTTCTTCGTTCTTACGCATGAGTTAGCGCATTTAATTGCTTTTGAAAAATTCGGTCGCAGAATCTCTCCGCACGGAAAAGAATGGAAACATACTTTCAGACAAATGCTCTTGGAAAGTATTGAAGTATACGAAGAAGATTTGAAACCGATTATCCTTAAATTTTCAAGATCACCTAAAGCCAATTTCATGGCATCTCCGGATTTGGTAAAATATTTTCACATTGAAAATCATGAAGATGATGAAATTTTTATGGAGAAACTCAATGCCGGAGATTACTTCGTGTACAGAGACGAAAAGTATTTATTAGAAGGTCTTATTAAAAAAAACTATCTTTGTCTTAATTTAGCTTCAGGAAGAAAGTACGCTTTCAAACCTTTGGCGAGAGTAAAAAAACTCAGTTAAACATGTCAAAATCAGATAAATACTGTGTGATTATGGCGGGAGGAATCGGTAGCAGATTCTGGCCTCTCAGCACACAAAAATTCCCAAAACAGTTTCAGGATATTTTAGGAACAGGCAGAACGATGATTCAGCAGACTTATGACAGAATAAGTAAAATGATTCCTAATGAAAATATATTTGTAATTACCAACAAAGAATATGTAAGTCTTTCTCATCTTCAACTACCGGAAATACGGGAAGAAAATATTGTAGGAGAACCGCTGATGAAAAATACCGCTGCATGTAATCTTTACATGGCAAATAAAATTGCGGAGATCAATCCCGATGCAACCATGGTTGTTTTGCCGGCGGATCATTTAATTTTGAAAGAAAATGTTTTTTTAGAGAAATTAGAACTGGCTTTTCAGCAGGCTTCAGCCAATGATTATTTGGTAACATTAGGAATTACGCCTACAAGACCAGATACAGGTTACGGATACATTCAATTTGTTGATAAAAAAGATTCAGACTGTTATAAAGTGAAAACTTTTACAGAAAAACCAATTCTTGAGTTGGCAAAAAGCTTTCTGGAAAGTGGGGATTTTCTCTGGAATGCAGGTATTTTTATCTGGAATGTAAAATCTATTTGTAGTGCATTTGAAACTTATCTTCCGGAGATGACACAGCATTTTACCGCGTGTGAATATAATGCCGAAAGCGAAAAAAGCTGTATCGAGCTTATTTATCCTAAAGTTCAAAAGATTTCTATTGATAACGGAATTCTTGAGAAAGCCAAAAACGTTTACGTAATACCCGCAGATTTGGGATGGAGCGACCTTGGAACATGGACTTCTGTTTTTGAAAACAGCGAAAAAGACGAGAATGAAAACTCTATCAATATAAAAAGTGCGCTTACTTATCAGTCTGAAGGAAATATTATTCATGTGAAGAATAATAACAAGGCAATTGTAATAGATGGGCTTAAAGATTATATCGTTGTAGATACAGAAAAAGTGCTTTTAATCTGCCCAAGAGAACATGATCAGTTGATTAAAGACTATGTTTTGGACCTGAAAAGTTTAAAAAAAGGGGATCATTTCATGTAAAAACTGGCATAGTTTCTGCCACATTTTGTTTATGATAAAAAGCACCACCAAAATCAGCTTTACTTTATTCTTTTTAATTGGAGTTTTGGCTTTTTCGCAGGAAAAAAAGAAATTCTTCAATACTCAAAATGTTTTAGCAAGAATTATCCCGAATGATAATATCGACTTTTGGGCTTTGGTTCGTAATAATTATGGTAAAAACGAGGAACTGAAAACTTCAGGCACAAAAAAAGATTATGTTCCACAGTTTTCAGGATTTAATATTACTCCCACCGAAGACAGCTTTTATTACATTGTTTATTCTAAAGGCAGTAAAACCGATTACATTACTGAAATTGCCGGACTTAAAGATTTCATCGGCAAAATAGATAATGCTGAAGAAGCAGCCCTTTATGCTGTTTTAGAAGGTTATCTTATAGATGAACAGTTTGTAAACGTTGCAGGAAATTATTACGAAGATAAAACCAATTACTATTTAGATTTAGGAAAGGTAACTTCCAAAGAATGTCCGTACGAGAAAAAGCATTTTACGCTTACGGTAAATAAAGCCACATCGAAAATTTCTCAGGTAAAAGAAAACGGAACTTACATTGAGCTATACACCAAAAAATGCCCGAATAATCCGCGTCTTTTAAAGATCGAAAAGAAAGAAGAACCGAAAGAAGAACCGAAAGATGAGCCAAAGAAAAAACCAATCCGGACAAGAAAGTAAAAGCTACGAAACCGAAAGATTAATCATTCGTCCGATGTCTGTGGATGATGCAGACCTCATTTTCGAGCTTTACAATATGCCAAAATTCATCAAATTTATTGGCAACCGAAACATCAATTCTCTTTCTGATGCCGAAAATTATATTAAAGCTAAATTTCTTCCACAGTTTGAAAAATCTGGTTTTGGCAATTATCTGATTGTTTTAAAAGAAGGAAATCAAAAAATCGGCGGTGTAGGAATTTTTGAGAGAGAAGGTCTTGATATTGTGGATATTGGATTTTCTGTTTTAGAAAGATTTGAAGGAAAAGGATATATGTTTGAAGCTGCCCAAAAGATTAAATCAATTGGCATGGATGATTTCGGACTCAAGAAAATCTCAGCAATTACCACGAAAGATAATTTTTCTTCTCAAAAATTAATCGAAAATTTAGGTTTAAAATTCCAAAAATATGTCACGCTTCCGAATGAAACTGAGGAATTGATGTATTATGAAACGGAATAACAATTCTTTTACTAATACTTAGTTTGTCATGCTGAAAGCATCTCAACTTTGCATTTTATCGATATTGGTTTAATAGTCAAAAATAGTTGGTAAAATTCTTTTGTATTGCCGATTGT
>JAEAMF010001578.1_pt1 | contig 15738 bp, 12 predicted proteins | sample 8958721 | NCBI WGS metagenome assembly JAEAMF01 (sample SAMN16933255, study PRJNA681124) | bioreactor sludge metagenome | isolation source: anaerobic bioreactor treating anionic surfactant - SDBS | place: India: Bengaluru | collected 2019-02-28
GGTAGATGGATACCCTGTTCTGTATCTTGACGCGATCGCCAATCGTCACGTCAAAATCAATGTAGGCACCCTTGCCGATGATACACGAACGCCCGATCCTGGCACGTTCTCGAACTTGCGCCTGGTGCCAGATCCTTGTACCCTCACCAATCACCGCCAGCGGCGAAACCTCGGCCGTTGGATGAATGTGCACATTGACTCTCGCCTGTGGCGAGCCTTGCTCCGTTGACACAACTCCTCCCCTGTACAGAATGGGTGGTTTGCCATCGTCCCGACCATGACAACACTCCGCGCCGGGGCGGGTTCATCACACCTCACCGTCTACTCACTCGGTCGTACGTATCGATGATCGTCTGACTGGCTGCAGTCCAGGAATAGTGCTCGACTACGCGTTGGCGCAGGCGTTGCCCCAACTCCCGGGATTTTGCGGAATCGGCCAGGGCCATCTCCAGGGCCTCGGCCAGTGAAGACACATCGCCCGGTTGCGCATACATGCCCAGTCCATCCAGGTATTCGCGGCTGACGGGCACATCGAAGGAGACGATCGGTAAACTCATCGCCATATAGTTGAGCAGTTTACCACTGCCCTCCGTGGCTGAGATCTTGGGCGCTGCTGCAACATCACCCAGCGATAGGAAACTCGGCGCCTGCTCATAGGGGATCTTGCCGGTGAAGGTGACATGGTCGTCGAGGCCGAGCTGGTGCGCCCGCTCGCGATAGACCTCCACCGCGGGAAAGCCCATGATCAGAAACTGCACATTGGGGCGCCGCGCCACCAACTGTGCTGCTGCCTGCAGCAGCAGGTCAGTACCCTGCCACTGCGCCAGCAAGCCCAGGTAGACCACCACCTGCCGCTCGGGTGCAATGCCCAGATTGGATTTCATCTCGCGCCGTGACGGCTCCGACTGGGTTGGTGCAAAGAAATCCGCATTGACGCAATCGGGGATGGCAACAATCTTGTCTGGCGGGCAATGGAAATCTTTCTGCAGCAGCTGCGCCGCATGCTGCGAGCTGGTGATGATCGCCGCCGGCATGCGGACGATCGCCTCCTCCAGCCAGCGCGCTGGGCGGTAAAACAGCCCCTTCGGATTCAGGAAATGGTGGTCGATCATCTCGCCGGTCATGCTGCCCTGAAAGTCGAAAACCAATGGCACCCCCAGCAGCCTGCTGACCACGTAACCGATGAGTGCCCCCTCGTGCAGATGCCCGTGGATGATGTTCGGCCTGACCTGCAATGCCACGGCAAGCGCCTTCCAGGCCAGCAGGCCATCAAAAGCGATCTTGTGGCGTGAGGATCCCACCTCATAATCGGTGCGCCAGGGAATGGGCACCGTCCGGCGGATGTCCAGGCCGGCTACATCCCGACCATTGTGGTAGGTGCAAATGGTCACCCGATTGCCCATCTGGCGCAGAATTTGCGCCTCTTCCCGAATGCGCACATGGCACCCATAGTCCGCAAAGAAAGAGGTGGGGGCGATCATGAGCACGTTATGAGTTTGTCTGGCCGTGCTACGGCCCGGAGCGTCCTGTGTCAAGTCTCTCTTGCCTCTGGTCGGGGCGTTTCGCGAAACGCCCCTGCAGTCGGGTTGGTCAGGAGCGTTGCGCGCAACGCCCCTATCTTTTGGGTTGGTCAGGGCGAGGCCGGAACATATCGCCCATAATCATGTGGGCCATGCCAAAATCGCTATAGTCCGTCTCCCCGCTTTCGATCTCGCTGCGTGCCCACGCGTCACGCGCTTTCAGTGCCCTGGCAAAGGCCTCCTGGAGCGCTTCACTCTCCTGGAGGGCCACAGCTTCGCGCAGGGTCGACAGCCTGGCCAGCAAAGAGTCCAGCCAGCGCGCTACGTTGGCCCCATTCACACTGCATAGCTCGCCAAACTTACGCGCATCACCCGCCAGTGGCTCGATGACGTGGCTGAAATCCGCACCGGACAGCCGGGCGATCTCGCGCCGACCCGGGCTTGAGGTGGCCACGTCCAGCAAAGCCAGCCCCATCAGCAGTGGCACCTGCTCCACAACGGCAATCAATCCGTCGTGCTCGGCTGCGTCCATGTAGTAAGGCCTTGCCCCGATCGTTTCGGCCAGATCAGAAACCTGCTGCAGAGCGGCAGGCGGCGCATTCGTGGCCGGTGTCAGGCAGTAGACCGCCCCGGAAAAGAGCTCTGCCGCCGGCTCTGCTGCATCAGCTTGCCGTCGCCGCACAATGGGGTGCCCTCCCACAAAATGAACTGTGGCCGGCAAGGACTCGCGTGCCCACTTCAGCACGGGAACCTTCAGGCTGGCAGTGTCTGTCACCACGCAGCCCTGCTTGAGCTCTCCGGCGATCGCCGCCAGAGTGCTCTGGATGCCCGCCAGGGGAGTGCTGATAATGATCAAGTCGGCGCCCTCGCAGGCGCTGATCAGGTTCCATTCGGTGCGATCCACACACCCGCCCTTATGCGCGCGCCTGGCCGCTTCATGGTCCTTATCATGACCGACGATTTCGCCGCCGGCCCCTTTCTTCTTCAGGGCCAGCCCGATCGAGCTACCCACCACACCCAGCCCAATCACCGCTGTTCGAAGAGCCACAGTTATTTCCTCCTGCCGCGTTCATCTCGTAGGGCGATTTGGCAAATCGCCCCACTCAGATCCGATTCGCTCAATTCTGCTCGTCCGCCCGCTGCAATGCCGCCAGCATGGCTTGGCCCTGCGCATCCAGCCCGCTTTGTGCCGGAGCCAGGTGATGCGCGCGGATCAGCGCCACGGCGACCGCATCCGTGCCCGCCTCGGCGCTCAGGTCAGCCCCGCGTTCAGCATGGTGCAGTAACACAAAGAAGGGATAGCGCCAGCTGCGCGGCTCATCCAGTGCCAGATGGTCCAGCAGCCGCGGGTGCAGTGCCTGCAGCAGCACTTTGGCCACACGGTGCCAGAGCCGGATGCGTCCTCCCACCTTGCCCACATCATGCAGGAGGGCCGCCTGCGCCAGAACCCTTCCCGCATCTGTACCCTGCTCAGCTTCCATCGCGCGCAGGACAGCCAGCGCATGGGTTTGCTCCGCTGCCGGCAGGCGCTGAAACAGGGCGGTCTGCGCGGGGTTCAGATACGCCCCGAGCAGCGCCTCATCCACCGGCCTGGACGCACCGAGCAACGCACCCCAGAACTGCCGAACTCGATACCCCGGGCGCAAGTTCACACACCTAGTATGAGCCAGTAAAAAAAGTTGCGCAAGGGGTTCATGAACCATCCCAACACATCCAGGCCCACAAACTGGCTGGCCAGGATCAGGAAAAGAAGAAGAGCGGGCCCCTGCCGCTCCAGCTCAGCCAGTCTCTGCGACAATCGGTAGCCCGTCGGGCCACGGATGCCGGCCACAATGCCCTGCAAGACGCCGTAACCATCAAGGGGTGGTAACGGGATTAGGTTAAACACGGCGAGGCCGATGTTCATCACCACAAACCACCCAAAAAGCTCTGAGAGCGCTCCCGGCAGTACCATACGCAGGCGAAAAGGCAGCGCCATGATGGCGGCCGTCACCAGGTTGGCGAACGGTCCGGCCAGGGACACGATGCCCATGCCCACGCGCGGGCCGAAGCGTAGATTGCGCGGGTTCACGGGCACCGGTTTGCCCCAGCCAATACCCCGTCCAGAAATCGCCGAGAAGAGCAGCATGATCGTGCCTAAGGGATCCAGATGCACAATCGGGTTCAGCGAAATCCGTCCCAGATACCTGGCGGTCGGATCGCCGAGCCGGTCGGCGACCCAGGCATGGAAGCATTCGTGCACATCTATTGCCAGCAAAAGTCCCAAGATCCCGGCGATGAAAGTGCGGGTAAAAGTCACGGTTGTTCTTCCTTCCCGATATCTTCAGCCCTTGCCTGCTGCCACGGATACTCCGTCCCGATTCGGCGGGGTGGGCCTTGAGGATGCTATTGGAACTGCAGAGTGACCGCCGGTACAGACTGTCGGAGCAACGTGCAGGGAGGTCCACTGCTACAAACCCTGCCCCCAGGATGGGGATGGAGTACCAGCAGTTGGGAAAACGAGGCGATTATAGCACAAAAGGCCCTGATGTGACAATTGGCGGCAGGCTGGTGGAGGTGGCTACAGATAATTACATAACATTGGCCCGCGCGTCACCTACAGGTAGTGCGTGTCTGGCAGAGTGCACCTACGAGTAGTAGCTATAGAGGACAGCGTTCCGCACTAGAGAGAAGTTGGAGTGCGGGGCAATCCTGTGTTAAAATTGAACCGATTCGTGTTCAGCCAGACATGCATTGGGCTCCTGGAGGCGCTGATGAACCCTCTGGAAATTCCGGAGATCGTGATCAAACGCTTGCCCCTCTATCTGCGTACCCTCGACTCGTTGGCTGCCCAGGGCCGGACCGTAACCTCGTCCCAGGAAATGGGCGATAGACTGGGGATCAGTTCCACGCAAATTCGCAAGGACCTGTCCTATTTTGGCGAGTTCGGCAAACAGGGAACCGGATATGATATCGCCTATCTCCGGGATCAGTTGCAGCAGGTTCTGCAAGTGAGTGAGCGCTGGAACGTCGCCTTGGTCGGCGCTGGCGACCTGGGGCGCGCGATCTTGCGCTACGGCGGTTTTGAGCACGGGGGCTTTACGATCGCTGCCGTTCTGGACAAGGACAAGAAAAAGATCGGTCGACAGATCGGTCAGCTAACAGTGCTGGATGTCGCCACGCTGCCGCAAACGATTGACACACATGACATACGGATCGCCATTATTGCTGTGCCGGCCTGCGAAGCGCAGGAGGTAGCCAACGCGCTGGTGGACTCGGGTGTGAGAGCTATCCTCTGCTATGCCCCGGTCTCCCTGCAACTACCCGCGCACGTGCAGGTGCACTACATTGATCCGGTCATCGGTCTGCAGAGTATGACCTATTATCTCTCCCGCTCAGAACGCGGGACATAGAGGACCCCGACTCAAGCCCGGCCTATAGCGAGGGCAAGCTGCGCTTCAGAATGTGATACTGCTCCAGCGCCTTGCCCGCGCCCTTTGCCACGCAAGCCAGAGGATCTTCGGCCACGTGGCAGGGCACCCCGGTCTCGCCCGTCAGGAAGCGGTCAATGTTGCGCAGCAGTGACCCGCCGCCGGTCATAACGATACCCCGGTCGATGATATCCGCCGCCAGTTCCGGTGGCGTCTTTTCCAGCACTGCCCTGGCCGTCGCGGCAATCGCGGCCAGGGGCTCGACCAGAGCTTCCGTAACCTCGCTGGAAGTGATGGAGATGGTCTTGGGCAGACCGCTGACCTGATCTCGCCCACGCACTTCCATCCTTAACTCTTCATCGAGAGGCAGCGCGCTACCGATCTGAATCTTGATCTCCTCAGCCGTCTGATCACCCACCAGGAGATTGTACTTGCGCCGGATATATGCCCCGACGGCTTCGTCCGTCTTGATTCCGCCTACCCGGACCGAGTTCCAGACCACGATACCGTTCACGGCCAGCACACACGCTTCACTCACCCCACCACCAATGTTCACAATCATATTGCCGGTTGGGGTGTGGATGGGCATATCCGCACCAAGAGCTGCGGCCAGAGGCTCGGGAACCAGATAGGCAACCCTGCTACCAGCCTGAATGGCGGCGTCGCGCACCGCGCGGCTTTCCACGCTGGTCACTCCCACCGGCACGCTGATCATCACTTCGGGCCGCAGAAGGCGCAAGCGCCCGCAAACCTTGGAGATGAAATAGCGCAGCATGGCCTCGGTGACCACATAGTCGGCGATGACACCACCCAGCATCGGGCGCATGACCTCGATCGTTTCGGGCGTGCGCCCAAGCATCTGCCGTGCTTCCTCACCGACCGCCACGATGCGGTTGTCATTAGCCGATATCGCTACGACAGAAGGCTCACGCAATACAATGCCTTTGCCACGCACGAACACGAGTACGTTTACCGTACCCAGATCAATGCCTATCTGTGTAACGAGCATGAAACCTCCTCGATCAATCCGCTAAGCTACTCTCTGGATCCTGGCCCCCAGCTGGGCAAACTTGTCATCAACATCTTCGTAGCCACGATCCACATACCCAACATCCGAGATGACCGACCGGCCCTCGGCCGCCAGTGCAGCCAGGATGACCGCTGCCCCGGAGCGAATATCCAGGGCCCGGACCTCGCTGCCCTTCAAGGGGGTCGGCCCTCTGATTAGTGCCGTCTGCCCCTCCACTTTGATGTCGGCCCCCATCTTCCGCAGTTCACTGACATAGAGAAGGCGGCCGTCATACATCGTCTCATGGATAGAGCTTTCACCATGGGCTTGCGTCAACAATGTGCCGATGGGCGCCTGCAGGTCAGTTGGAAAGCCGGGATAAGGAAATGTCTGTATGTCTACCGCCAGGGGCTGCTCACAGCCCTCTACCCGGTACAGCTCCTTCTCGGCCGTCACAGCCATTCCCGCTTCGGCCAGCTTGCTGGTTAATGCACCCAGATAGCGAGCGACACGGCCTCTGATCGTCACCGCCCCGCGGGTAATGGCCGCACCGATGGCAAACGTGCCCGCCTCCAGGCGGTCGGGCATCACGCGGTAGACAGCACCGTGCAGTCTTCGGACACCCTCGATCTGAATGATGCCGGTACCGGCCCCGTAGACGCGCGCCCCCATCGCATTAAGATAGCTGGCCAGGTCAGCCACCTCCGGCTCCACCGAGGCGTTCTCAATGACGGTAGTGCCTTCGGCAAGGCAGGCCGCAAGTAGCAGGTTCTCGGTACCCGTATGGCTGGGATAGTCCAGAGAGATTCTGCCCCCAACCAGTCGCTTTGCCTGCAGGGCGTAGTGACCGTCCTGACGGTCAATATCAGCGCCCATCGCCTGAAAACCCTTCAGGTCCACACTAACTGGCCTGGTCCCGATGGAACAACCGCCAGGGTGGGGAGCGTGAGCCTTGCCCAGACGCCCCAACAACGGCCCGACGGCCAGAAAGCTACCGCGCATCCTGATGGCCAGATCCGGAGAAATGGCGGAGCTGCGCAGGTTGTCCGCCTTGATGACAAAGCCATGCTCCGCTCCCTTGACGGTAGCTCCCAGCTCGCGCAGCAACGCGCTCATATTGCGGATATCTTCGATATCCGGCACATTCTCCAGCAAGCATTCATCGGCGGTGAGCAAGGCCGCAGCCAGAATAGGCAAGGCCGCGTTCTTGGCACCCGCGACGGATACTTCGCCGTCTAGCTTCTGCCCTCCCTCAACTACGAGGTGCATTCAACCCTCTCTTGTACACGAAAGGCACGAAAAGAAGACGAAGGACACGAATTCCTGTTTGAAATACGCTTCGCGAAATTCGGCCTTTGCTTCGTGACCTTCGTGTACTCTATCGTCATTGACACGAGCAGCCAATCCTCAGTATATCGCAAATGGCATCCGTTGTCAACGAAAACACAAGAGAGTGTTGAAGAACAGCCGGCCAGGCTCCCACGCCTGGCATCCCGGCGGCGTGGGAGCCGCCTCTGCTGGCCTTGTTCAACATCCTCACACAAACTATTTGGCCATCGCCTTGAGCCTGAGATAGGCCGGGCGCGGCTTAAACTCCGGATAGCCAGGTGCCGAGATGGCCCACCAGTACTTCTCGTCAGTCGCGGGCCAGTCCGGGTCCGCGATATAGATCAGGCTCATCAGGCCGATCCAAGGTGACCAGTGCGCCTTCGCATACTGGTAGGCGCGGACAAAGTAGTCCCCCTTGGTTTCCTCATCCACGGCATGCCAGGAGTAGTTTGGGTTGACCGTGTCGCTGGTCCAACCGAACTCTAGCACCGCCACCTGCCTGGCCGCATCCCCATACTTGACCATGATATTGCGCAGGTCTTCCACACGGCGGAAGCAGAACCAGCGCCCCCCACCATAATTGGAGTTGCTGGCTGCTTCAGCGGGGTCCAGCTCTGGCGGCGCCTTGTAGCCGGCCGCATGCACGCCGAGCACGTCAAAGTAGCCGGAACTCTGGCCGCCCATTGCCTGGTACATCTGTTCCAGGTAAATGTCATCGGGCGTAGCGATTTCGTTGTGCGTACCTGTGGGTGACAGCCCGGCGCTAATAACCATTGCATTCGGGTCTGCCTGTTTGATCCGCCGGTAGGCTTCGCGCAGGAGAGCGACGTATTGCGTGGCATTCGGTACACGGCCACCCCACTCGCGGGCCAGGTTGGGCTCATTCCACACCTCGTAGGCACGGATGCGCCCCTTGTAGCGACTGGCCATCGCGTACACAAAGTCGCCCAGATCCGCAACTTTCGTGGGCGGGCCGTTAGTCGGGTAGTTGCCCCCCGCCCAGTTAGGCTGGTGGTCCACACGCACCAGAAGATCCAGGCCTCGCTTGTTGCACTCGTAAACGATCCAATCCACACGGCTCCAGTCGAACGTGCCTTTCTTTGAACCTTCGACGTCACGCCAGCCGATGTTCTGCTTGACCCAGCCAAATCCGGCATCCAGGATCACGCCCATATCGCGGCTGGCCACCTCGGGCCGATACCACAGAAAGGCCTGCATGCCATACTCGGGCGACTTCATCTGCAGGGATTTTGCGGCTGGCACGGGTGGCAACGGAGTGGCGGTCGGCTCTGCCGGCGTCGGTACCTCGGTCGGCGGCACGGCCGTCGGCGGGACGGGAGTTGCAGTGGGCTCAGCCAGCGTGGCCGTCGGCGGCACCCGTGTCACTGTCGCCGGAGGGTCGGCCAGAGTCGCAGTCGGCTCCACCGCCGGCCCAACCGCAGTAAAAGTCGGGCGTGGTGTACGGGTGGGCGCCACGGTCACGGTTGCTGGAGATTTGTTGCAGGATAGCAGCCAGGTCAGTCCAATGGCGCCAACCACGAGCAGAGCGATCCCAGCCCACAGGGCGGTTGCATTGCGCCTGCTCTGGGCCGAGGAACTATGAGGCGGTCTTGTGTGGGTCACAGCGGTCTCCTTTGTCATCAGGCAATGCGGCGGCCTGAGCCACGGACAGTCATGCATGAACAGAGCACGGGGGCATACCCCCGTGCTCTGGGACAACGTTGCCCGATTCGGATTTCCAAATCGGATGCAGCCCTACTTGGGCATGTTCACCAGTCCGGCAAAGGCCGGGCGCATGCTCCAGTTCGGGCGGACGATGCCGAAAGCGGACTTTTCGTCTCCGGCGCCGCAGATGGGTCCAAAGTTCAGGTTCCACAGGAACATCGGACCGACCCAACCCCAGCTCTTGGCCAACTGGTAGGCGCTGGAGATAAACTGCGCCTGCTCTCCCTCTGTGTTGTCCGCAGCATATTCGTAGCCACGCGCGGGCGCCACACCCAGGCCATCCACGGAGGCCCAACCGAATTCCGTAACCCAGATACGCTTGGAAGAGTCGCCGTACTTGATCATGATGTTGCGGTAGCTTTCCAGCGTGCCGCGGAAGAACCAGCTCGGATGCCCCTTGGCATTGAACGAAGCCGACGGGTCAGAGTAGGTTTCCCACTTGGCATCAGGCGGGTTGTTGTAGCCGCTGGGGTGCGCGCCCACAGCGTCACAGTAGTTCTTGAGGCCGGCCTGATACATCTGCTCCAGATAGACGCGGTCATCAATAGCAATGTTCCCATCGTTATAGCCCGTGGGAGTGAGCGCTCCAGAGATGACCGTTGCGTTTGGATCCACGGACTTGATCGCCTGGTAGGCCACCTTCAGAAGCTGCACATATTTGCCCGCATTGAGCTTGCCGCCAAGGCCGCCCCACTCATAGTACAGGTTCTGCTCGTTCCAGATCTCATAGGCCACCCCGCGGCCTTTGTAGCGGGTGGCCATGGCCTTGAGAAACTCGCCGTAGGTATTGGGGTCCGCGGGCGGTCCTTGATCCGTATCACCCGATGGACGGGACCACGGCGGAGCCTTGACCACGCTGAACAGCACCCTGATCCCGGCGGCGCTGGCGCTGTCCACAATACGGTCTAGAGAGCCCCAGTCATACTGCCCCGGACCCGGGTTATAGCGGAACCACTCCACCTGCTGCTTGAACCAGCCAAAGCCCATCTGCTGGATCAGGCCAAACAGCCGCCCATGGTCACCATCGGTAATGGCATCCCCTTGGACGCCATAGCCGAACCCGGGCCCTCTGGAAGCGGCTACTACGGGTTTGGCCGTAGGCTTCGGAGTAGCGGTCGGCGCGGGCGTAGGCGTCGCCGTAGGAGTGGGAGTCGCCGTAGGTGTCGGAGTGGGTGAGGGTACCAGCAGGCTAACGCTTTCGCTGCTCACGCTGGTTGTCTCGCCACCGTCATCGGAGATGGAGGCGGAGATCTCATACTCGCCCGGATTCTCAGGCGCACTCCAGACAAGGCTTCCCGCCGCCGATTCCGCACTGGGAGTGCCGCTGGCTGGCAACAGCGAGCCGGTGATGCTGGCCTGCTTGCCCGTGGGATCGGTGACGGTCCAGACCACGGTAAAGTCGCTCTCCATACTCGGGATCAGTAGTTCTTTAAAGTGCTGGAGCAGATTCCAGATGTGCTCATCGTTCTGCGGGTCGAGCAGGTCCTCCAGGGTCACCCCACGGATGTTGTAGTCTACGAACATCTGCAGCTTACGTGCCAGGCTGGTGACGTTCTCCAGCCAGACCTTGTGCTCTGTGCCGGCCTCATCCTGGTACGCAAACCAGTAGGTATCCGTCGCTGTGTCGCATTGCAGCCCACCAGCATCACAAATCCTGGACAGAGAAAAGGTCACTTTATCGCCAGCGCAGACCAGTTGCGTGTCTGACTCTGCCGAGCTGGGAGTCACGGCCATGGCTACCGCCAGTTGAGCGGCTTCCGCCAGACCCTGATTGTAGGGAATACGGGTGATGGTGTCGCCTACGATGTCGTAGCCATAGACGGACAGGGCTACCTGTACTTTGCTCCGCTGCACCTGGCCAACCGCCCAACGCAACATGGCTTCCATCTGACCGCCCGGGGCCCAGGCCGACGGAGATTCACTGGCCGGTATTACCACAGTATCCGCCGACTGGCCCAGGGCTCGCCAGTCATAAGCGCCAGTTTCCCAGCGGTCCTCGGCCACCTGTTGCGGTGTATCCACACGGACGGCCAGGATCTTGCCCTGCTTGTGCAGCGATTCGGCCAGCTCTGCCACAAAGGACACATAATCCTCGCGCAGACTCGCGTTCAGCCCCTGATAATCCAGTTGCACACCGGTGTACGCCCTGTCCACAGCAAGCGCCGTGATCGCAGCGACCATCTCGCTGCGCGTCTGATCATCCAGCAGGATGGCATTGAACAGGTCAGATTGCACCTGACCGCCCTTGCGGTTGCTGACCACCGGTACGGCCACATACCCCTGGGGAACACTGCTGGTGCCCGTGTCCGCCTCACTCACCGTACCATCGGGGTTGATATAGAAGCTATCGGGGTTGATCTCGGTCAGGAGGCCCGCAGCGTTGGCGGGCACACTGGTGCCCGCTGTCATCACCGTGCCAATGGCCGGGCTCGTCTGTTTCATCTGCACGACAGCAGCCATTTGCGGCAGTGTGTCCAGGTGCGCCTCGATGAGCTGATCCTCGGCGATCGCCTCGGACGGAACCCATGACCATCGTTGGCCATCCCAGGTATAGATATCGGCCACCGCAGCGGGAACCGCGGCTGGTAACGGCACGCTCAGCGTCGCCTCTTTCGGCCCTGCACCGTAGGTGCGGAAGCGATAGAGGTCACTCTGTAGAGTAACCGGCTCATTGGCCAGGGCCTCAGCGGCTGCATCCTCGGCTTTGTCACCGGCTCCACCCAGAAAATCAAACCCCGTCAGGGACAGCATCTTCACGCGCAGTTGCCGGCTCAGGGCCCCCGCAGGAATCAGGAGCTGGGCGCCATCCGCCGTGCTCACCGCACCACCCGCGGTGGAAATCGCCGGGTAATCGGCGTGCAGGAGCCGTTGCCCCGCCGAGACCGGCGGCAGCCACACGCTGAGAATCAGCAGCACTACGGAGAAGGCGTAGGCCACCTGGTCCGCATAGCGATAGTGAACGAAGCGTCTTAGAAGCTGAAGCCAAGTCTGTTTCATCTACGTCCTTTCATGATTGGACAACGCCTTACATAAGAAAGGAGCTGAGATGTGCACGAAACAACATCCAGCTCCGGTTCTCTTCTACAATCCTTGCGATGTCGCTTGCTGGTACCGCATCCCGCGCCCCAGGCGAGAACTGTACCAGGATATGTGGTTACTCAACATGGACATAAACACGACCGAGGCGGCGCCCAATCGCTCTACATCCACTCCGGGCACTGTCATCCTCCGGCTACAAAGTGTGCCGATTTTATCACAAGAAGTGCCTTTTGGCAAATATCAAGCATCCCCTATAATGGCAACGGAAGGAGGCGGAACCATGAAACACGTCCTGGGACTAAGGTGTGTGCTGTGCGGGGCAGAATACGGGATTGATGAGGTTGAGTACGTCTGTCCCAAACACGGGAATGAAGGTATCCTGGATGTCGTGTACGACTATGCTTACATTCGCAAGCGCATGTCGAGGACCACGCTCCTGCGCAATCACGACTTTTCGATCCGGCGCTATGCCGACCTGCTGCCCATTGCCAACCCGGGGCTGATTCCTCCTCTGCAGATTGGATGGACGCCGCTCTACTATGCCGAGCGTCTGGGCCGGCAACTGGGCCTCACCAGTTTGTACATCAAGGACGACGGCCGCAACCCTACAGCGTCGTTCAAGGACCGTGCCAGCGCCATCGGGATCGTCAAAGCCAGGGAACGCGGCAGAACCATCATCACCGCTGCCTCCACCGGAAATGCGGCCTCATCGCTCTCCGGTCTGGCCGCCAGTCTCGGCATTACGACCTACATCTTTGTGCCCGAACGCGCCCCGCAGGCCAAAGTGGCCCAACTACTGGTTTTTGGCTCAAATGTGGTGATGGTCCGCGGCACATACGATCAGGCCTTCGACCTTTGTCTGGAAGCATCAGCCACCTACGGCTGGTATAGCCGTAACACGGCCTACAACCCCTATCTGTCCGAAGGCAAAAAGACCGCTTCGCTGGAAATCTGTGAGCAACTGGCGTGGCGCGCCCCGGACAAGATCTTTGTCTCCGTAGGAGATGGCTGCATTATCGGTGGGTTGTGGAAAGGGCTGCGGGATTTGCACGAGCTCGGCCTGATTGACCGTCTGCCCCAGCTCATCGGCGTCCAGGCCGAAGGATCGGCCGTGCTGGTCAAGGCCTGGCAAGAGGGGACCGAGACCATCACCCCGATTGTCCCGAACACGATTGCCGATAGCATTTCGGTGGGCATACCACGCGATGCCATCAAAGCCTTGCGCGCCGTACGCCAGTCGGAGGGCCAGTTCGTTGCGGTGAGTGACGAGGAGATTCTCGATGCCATGCGCGTGCTGGCACGCGGCGCGGGTGTCTTTGGTGAGCCGGCCGGAGTAACGGGGTTCGCCGGCCTGCGCAAGCTACTGCAGCAAGGCCAGTTGGGACGAGATGAGCGGATTGTTGTGCTGGTCACGGGCAACGGGCTGAAGGACGTGCAGAGTGCCATCCAGGCCACCGGCAAACCCCACATCATCGAACCGAGCATCACTGCCCTGCGGGAACTGATGGCTCAGCTGGGGCAATAGCATCCAGCCTGACCCGGCGCTCATCAACGCATGTGGCTTACGGCGGGCCTTCTGCGGGATCAAACACGTTGGTGTTATATCTTCCACCCGCATGCCAGAACATCCAGCCATAGGTGTTGGCATCGTCCGCTGCCTGCTTCTCCAGGCGCAGCTCTTTGCTGCCATATTCAATACCCTTCCAGGAGTAGTGCTGCAGCCAGGGACGCACGCGGGTTGCAGTGCGTTTGCTCAGCTCGACACAGCTGCGGTACACAATCTCATACGGGTACAGCATGGGGTTGTCTAGTCCCAGGTTCCCGCTGATAAAGGTCGAGGGGTACAACATCGGCGAGAGATAATCCACCGATGGGGCAATGTCAATCACCCGCTGCCCGATGCCCATGTCGTTCTCTGGATCTACCCAGACGGTGAGACCAAAGAGGTCCGCCGATATAAACACCCCGTATGGTTCCAGCTCACGGCGCAGACGAGCGCAAAAGTCGCGGATCAAAGTGCAGCGGGATTCGCGGGTGCTCTCCTGAATATACTTGGCCTGACGAGCCGGCCCATCCGAAGGAAAGCGGATATAGTCGAACTGCAGCTCATCAAAGCCAAGCTCGGCCACCTCTTTGGCAATCGCCACGAGGTAGTCCTGGACCTCAACGCGGTAAGGATCTAGCCAGGTAGATCCCTCTGTGTCCACGTACAACTGGTTGTCAGCCGCGTGCACAGCCCATTCGGGGTACGCCGCCACCACAGCCGGGTCCTTGAACAAGACTACACGCGCAATGGCGTAAATGCCCTTCTCTTTGCACAGCGCCAGAAATCTGTGTACGTCCATCACTTCTTTCTGATAAGCTTGGGCGGTTCTGGCTTCGACCACGGCACTGGGGAAGGCCAACCACCCCCGGTCATTCTTCATATCCACCACGATCGCGTTCAGCTCCGTCTGGTCAACCAGGTCGATTAGCTCCAGCACCCTTCTCTGGCTGGTCAGCAGGCCCAATGGCATATAGATGCCCCTGACCTCAAACCGCTTCAGGGCCACGTCCATCTCGGTCACCGGGCCGACGAACTCTTCATAGGGCCCATAGTCCAGCGTTGTGACCGTAAGAGTGACCACAGCGGGAACGCCGGCGAAGGAATAGCGGCCGTCCTGGTCAGTGGTCGTCGTACTGATAACCTCTCCCGCAGACACCAGCCTGACATCGACGCCAGCCATGGGTGCGTTGCTCTTGCTTTCCCTGACCACGCCCTGCAGCGTATTGGGGCGGAGCGCAACGGCGATACTCCCGCTGCCGTTGTACACGTGCTCTGCTGGCTCATAGCCAGCGGCGCGTGCGACCAGCTGCGTGTCGGGGAGCAGCCGCTTGATCACGGCCATACCATTGGCGTCGGTCGTAGTGTTTGCAGAATCGTGCGTCACCGATGCATTCGCCAGCGGCTGGTGAGAGTAAAGATCGAGGACGAGGACCTTGGTCCGGGTGGGCTCCAGCGCCAGGTCCTGCACTTCCTGGCCATCATAAAGCGCTTCCTGGGTCTCATATCCAGGTACGGAAGCGCTCAGCAGCGTCCCAATTCTGATCCGATTCAGCGTATAGTGCCCCTGTTCGTCCGCAGTCAGCGATAGCTCGCCCGCGGTGACGCTGCAGCCGGCCAGGGGAACGCCCGTTTCGAGATCACGAACGGTACCGGATAGAGTATTGGGCGTTAGAACAACGGGCAGCAACGTATTCTGCCCTGGCCACTGTCCGCGCGGAACCGTAGCCTGCCGGGAAAGATAGCCATCCGCCTGCACCGTTAAAGTAGCCGTGCCCATCACCCAGCCCAGACTGAAGTAACCGGACTGGCCTGGATAGATGGCGCGCTCCCCAAGCAAAACCACAGCATGGGAAACGGGCGGCCCAGATTCGTCCTGAATCACGCCAGTAACTTGGCGGGGAAACAGGGCGACAAGCAGTGCCGCCACCAACATAAACAGTATCAGCAAGGCAAGAACGACTAGGCGTATCCGTCGCATAGTGATTTCACGCACCCGGTTGCGTGCCACGATCGAGGCTATCCGTTACTATAGGAACAAACCCCCATTGTGCCAAAAAGTCACTGCGAGCTCGAATATCATTGACGATAAGATTTGTTAAAACTAGACCAGCATGTGGGAGACCCACAAGGATGAGTGTGAACCGCACGGCTAGGGTGCAG
>JAEAMF010001579.1_pt1 | contig 15734 bp, 12 predicted proteins | sample 8958721 | NCBI WGS metagenome assembly JAEAMF01 (sample SAMN16933255, study PRJNA681124) | bioreactor sludge metagenome | isolation source: anaerobic bioreactor treating anionic surfactant - SDBS | place: India: Bengaluru | collected 2019-02-28
ACAAGTTATCCAAGAGATGATTTCCTTCCTTTTTGGCAGTGTGAAAATATTTCTCGAATCTGTGTCTAAAATATAATTTGCGCATTTTCAGCATCTTAGTGCTAAACTTATCAGTAAATGGCATATCTTGGCGCCCTTTTTCCCTAACCCTACAATTTATGTCAAATCCGGACAAACGCCCAAACAGGATCAGATCCTTTTGTTTCCATAAGTTAATTCTCCGACGCATTGATAAAGATCCAGTAACAGGATTAAATATTCCTCTGATAAAACAGATATACAAAAACCAATTTAGACAGCTGCGGAACATCATAAACAGATACGATCCGATAAGACTGATAAACATTGGTTTTGGCGATGATGAATACGAGCCAGAGGTTTCAACCATCTTGTTATAACATGGGGAAGTAAGAGATAAAACACAGACGCTTGATTTGGTACATCAAGAATTCCGCCGTTGGTTGGGTGAAATTGCCGGTGAAAGAGAAGATTATATCAAGCTTGCGCGCGAAATTTATAACTGGAAAATAGAACACCTCAAGGAACCATTCCCGGTTTGGTTTTTAAATTAATCCCTAACATCTCATTTATGAATACATTGTAAATCGTCAGCATAAAGTTCACCAGGTGACTGTTCAGTCGCACCGGGGCTTACTCTTATTCCCAGAACTCAGGTTTTTCCAGCACACCTCCGTTTAATGTGCAGTCAAAGCAGGGATGAGGAGCATAACCAACCTGATTGTACTGGTCTACATAAAAATAAATTGGCCAGTAATGGGGTAGTGGCTCATTGACGATCAGTTCACAGACAAAATAATAAAATGGCAGCTTCTTGGGCCGCTGGATAAAAATCCTTTTCTCATCCATCCCGGCAACCAGGAAATATCCCAGCACCGGTTCCTTGGGATCATCCTGGTTGGTAACGTTGCCGGTCACCTGGTAGGGCTGTTTGGTGTAAAGCGATCCTTCGGTCACCATTAATTCCCTGACCTGGTCATAGAAGGAATAGGCGCTGGCATCGATGGTGAACTGATGGACAAGGAGGCTGTATTTGACTTGCAGGCGACGGGTTTCCGTATCCACATAATGGAGTGGAAATTTCTTTAGGACAGGTTCGGTCAGGTTAAGCGTGCTGGCAGTGAAGAATTCATTCACGTTCTGTGTTCTCCAGCATGTATAGAAAGTATCCGGATCGTGAAACGGTCTGAAAGGGCCAAATCCGTCCAAGATATAAAGCAGATAGAAATCGGAGTTGAATTGATAGGTTTCCTCCAGTTGCCATAAATAATAATTGGAATCCTTTTCCACGAGGTAGGTATCCACATAAAACTGCAGGCCTGCCAGGTCGTGATCCAGATCAGCCGTTTCATGGTACTTAATCTCTGTGTATACCGAATCAATTCCTACGGGAGTCTGTAGCTGCTGAAAGGGGCAGGAATAGGTCTTCCCACCAGGAGTTACGATCCGGATCCTGTATTGCCTGCCGATGACCCCCTGGATGCCTTGAGCAGAAGTGACATAGGCTCCCGGTTCAGTTTCGGTCAGCTGCTCTGCGTTCCCCGTGTTATCTAGGAGGGTCACGGAGCATCCGGGAAGAGGATTGTACTGCGGCGAATTGATTTTGGAGGTCGTCGACAGGCGGATTGTGTATGGTCCCGGCCTATCCGTCAGGATTCCTTCGACCACCAGCAGGTTTTCGTACCTGTCCAGCTCCGGCCAGTACTCATCGATGCAGGAGGTTGACAAAACCAGGAAAAATAAAAAGTAATATTTCACTTTCATAATTACCTAGTAAAGTTAACAGGATTTAATCCCAAAAACAAGAGATATCATAAAATATGTGTCCTGGAGAGGTAGGAGTATTCAATCATTTTGAGCATTAAGGGCAGGGCATCTTTTTGCTGTGGTATATTCAAAGATCAGATTGTTCCGATTTGGATATCCGGTCTATCCTAAAAATGGATAGGCCGGATATCTTTTATGATTTGCACACTGGGGAAAATATGCAGATGTTAACATAATAGGAGAAAATCCCTCTAGGCGTCACCAGACGAGCCTGGATGAACGGAAATATAGAACAGGTAACTTCCTTTCACCTGACAATATCTTTCATCTGGTGACACTGGGCCAATTTATAAGGGGTGTCATTTATATCATACACCTATCACATTGTTATAACCCATAATTATTCCTTTTGGTCATATAAATCCAATTCCTGAATTCTTCCACACCATACGGTTTTGATAAACCCTACTCTTCAAAAATTAAGGTAAAAAATTGATTTTCACCTTTTTTTGTTGTAGTTTCGAGAATAAATAAGAGGTTATTGTCTATGACAAATTAGCATTTCCAATGCAGCCACTTAGCTGCCACTATCAATTCAAATAGGCAGCATAATCCCTTATCAGGTTGTTAAATACTGCAAGCTTAAACGAAGCAGGATCATTTATTAAAGAAATCCAAATCCATGAAAAAGTTCCATTGCCTATTTATTATATTATTTGCCTTCAATGGTGCATCTTCGCAGTCCTGCCTCCCTGAAGGCATTCATTTTACCAGCCAAGAACAAATCGATAATTTTCCAGTCAATTACCCTTCTTGTAAAAATATCGAAGGATCGGTCTATATTAAGGGTGAAGATATTGCTAATCTTAATGGATTAAGTGATGTAACTTCAATCGGACATGACCTCGTGATTGGTTCGTGGGATGAAGGAGGAAATCCCGCTCTTTCAAGCCTGTCGGGATTGACCAATTTACATTCAATCGGGGAAGGCCTTTTTATATTAGAAAACACTTCACTTCTCAGCCTATCCGGACTGGCGAATTTGGATTCCATCGGAGGTGCCCTAGTTATAGGAAGATTTTACCATGGAAATCCCGCCCTAACAAACTTGGTTGGCTTAGAGGGTTTGAAGACTATCAGGGGCGAATTTACTATTGCCTCTAACACTGGCTTAACCAGTTTATCTGGGCTTGATAATATAACTTCCGTTGGTGGTAAACTCAGCATTGAGGGTAACTCCAAATTGATAAATTTAACTGGACTGAATAATCTGACTACTATTGGTGAAGGGCTTTCATTTGCCGTCAATGACGCACTAACTAGCCTAACAGGACTGGAGGGTTTAACTTCAATTGAGGGATACCTTGAGATATCTGACAATTTCGTTAACCTTATTGGTCTGGATAATTTAGCTTATATCGGTGGGCATGTTTACCTTCAAGGTGGTTATCTTGAAAGTTTAACGGGGCTTGGAAGTTTAACAACTATCGGGGGTGACTTCCTGATTAATAATATTGATTTCCTTGCGAGCTTGGAGGGATTAGAAAATCTAACATTGATTGGAGGAAGCCTGTTGATAGATAATAACGATCACCTACCTAACTTGACAGGGATCCATAACATTGACAAGAACTCAATTACTGGATTATGGATAACCCATAATAGCATCTTGACCACCTGTGAAGTTAAAAGCGTTTGTGATTACCTGACTACACCAAACGGAACGATTGAAATTCACGACAATGCCATAGGATGCAATAGCCAACAAGAAGTTAAAACTGCCTGTGGATTGGGATTTGATGAAAACAACGCATCAGAAAATCAAATTAATATTTACCCTAATCCGGCATCCACAACCATTACCCTTGAGTTACTCACTGTCACAGGCATAAAAGACACATACTTGACAATCTATAACCTGAATGGACAGCGACTCATTATGCAGACGATAACAGAGCCAAAGATGGATATTGATATTACTGCTCTACTGAGTGGCGTTTATTTTGTGCGGATGTATAATGAAAGAACGGTGATGGTGGAGAAGATTCTAAAACAGTGAGGTTCATTAATTATCCGGATCCACTTCCTGAATTTTCCGGCATTTCCGGCCAAATTTTTTTTGGGGATATTCCTGAAATGGTTCAATTTTCAAGATTTCTGCCGGCAAAATTTTTCATCCATCATTGAACCCCCTATACAACAATGGTTCTTTACATAGATAGCGGGGGGTACGGCAGGAGAGAACCCAGCCCCCACCCTACCCAGCCGGAGCCACCCATTGGATGAACACCAACTGGTTATTTAACATCAAAATCTTCTGAAACCCGCATCAATACTGAATTATTTTTACTTTGGCCCCCATTTTTTAGTGTCCGGATTTTTTTTATTGATCTTTTTTATTTATATTTCATCATATGATGGTTTGTATAAATAAAAAGTATCAATATGGAGAATGAAAATCAACAAGTATATCTAATAAGCGGTAAAGCTCTGGAGGATGTCATTAGAGGTATCATCCAAAATGAATTTCAGCTATGGGAAGAAAAATTCAAGACCGAGCCAAGGGTGTTATCACGGGAGGAAGCAGCCAGAATAATTGGCGTTTCACCCAACACCATTAGTGAATATGTCAGGAAAGGTATAATTCCAAATCGTGGTATTGGCCGCAGGATTAACATTCTGGAAAGTGATCTTGTGAATATACCAAAGAAACGGGGGTTGAACTTTGAAAATATGGCCTGATGGTAAGTTTTTACATAAAAGATAAAACCACCGAAAGAACATCCATTCGTTGTTCTGTACAGCCAAAGGGGTTGAAGAGGTTTCATTTTACGGTTCCAAACATCACCATTCCAACCAAAGAATGGGATGAAGGCAGAATGAAGACCGGTAAGGGAAAATTGGAAAATTCCCGTGTACAGAATGATTTGAACAAACTAAAGGAAACCATTGAAAATTTCTATGCGGATAACTACCGCTACCACAGAAGATATCCAACGCAGGCTGAATTGAAGGAATTTCTCCGGTCAAATAAATCCCCTGCCGATTATTTCCTGTTGAACAAGAGGGTGAAACTTCTGGATTATATAAAAGAAATAACCGACCGCAGGGTAAATGGCCGGGAGTTATATCGTGGGCAAAAGTTCAGCCCGCAGACATTTAGTTGTTATTATTCTTTGATGTTGGCGCTGGAGGATTTTCAGAAATTCAAAAAACGGAAAAACCTGTATTTGGATGATATGACAACCATCAAAATGATCGATGATTTTGAAAATTTCCTTACCAACGAAAAGAAGATGGCCAAGAACACGATCCATAGCCGGTTGAAGACATTAAAATCATTTTTACAGCTGGCGGTAAATCAAGACCTCATACCCTATAATCCATTCAAGAAGCATAAAAAGGTGTTATCATCGGAAGACAGTGATGTCGTAGTGTTTACAATAGAGGAGCTCGAAGAGCTTGAAAAATTGGATTTAAGCCTTAACAAGTTCTGGGATCGGGTGCGGGATCAATACATTTTGTATGTATGGAGCGGGGTGAGAAAAGGAGATTTCAAGAACCTGCTGGCTGTTGTAAATCCAACAACAACATCGTTCAAATTCAGATCCAACAAAACCGGTGAAGAATGTCAGATACCCGCATTTGATGCAATAAAACGAATTTGCGCCAAGTATAATTACCAATTTCCAAAATTGGTACACGAAACCATTGTCCTGAGAGAAATTAAGAAGATTTGTAAATTAATTCCAAGCATGAATATAACGGTTGAGAAAAAGTATACCAAGCAGGGCGTTATAGTTCGGGAGTATAAAAAGAAATATGAAATGATCCACATTCACACCGCCCGCAGAACCCTTGCCACGCTTCTTGCCGACAGAGGTGTACCCTATCATCAGATAATGAAAATAACGGGGCATAAGAAGCTCACGACGCTACAGAAATACATTAAAAGTGATGCGGATATTGATGAGATGTTAGGAGCTGGGAATGGGATTTGAAAAGCTGGAGAAGGACGGTTTTCGGGCACCAATTTTCTACACTGGAAATAATTTTTGATCAGGACATAGTCCTTTATCGCTTATTCTATTCGAAGGAAATATAATTCTTTCTTTTGTTCTGTATAAACTTTGTATCTTTGAGAAGATCACACATACGAGATATAACCGAAGTGGTGAAGATTACTTCGACGACGCACATTTAAACAATTTCGCTTAGTCTTTATTATAAAAAGGAAGAATGGTGATTAAAAAAATAAATTACATTTCTTTGGTTGTTGCTCTTTTAATGCTCTCAGCAAATGAGGTCTTGCTACCTCAATCCGCCGATAATGAGTGGGCAAATATGAGCATGCCGAACGGACGAATAATTGACCTGACATGCAATTCAATGGGACATATTTTTGTAGCATGTGATAATGGAGGGCTATTCCGCTCTACAAATAGTGGCAAAACATGGGTTCAGATTAATAAAGGTATGACAAGTGGATATTATTCCTTTATTTCTTCAATTATAGTTCATGAGAATTATCTGCTTGCAGGAACTACAAACGGTGAAGTATTCCTTTCTGAGGATAATGGGGATAATTGGATAAATATTTCCAAAAGGCGAAGGTATTGGTCACGTATTTGTAATCTTCAGGTCAATCGAGAAGGACATATTTTTTTCACTGCCGGGGAGTACGGGGTATGTTGTTTGATCAGGGATAGCAGCGACTGGAAACAATTAGAGGTAGGTGATAATAAATATGTGACATCGCTGATAATTAATTCAAAAGGAGATCTTTTTGCTGGAATAAAAGGTGGATCTGTATTTCGCTCTACTGATAATGGGAACAGCTGGACTGAGCATGAAATATTTAAGGTTGGACGTTTTTCCGAAACTTATATTTCCGATTTGGCTGTAAATTCAAGTGATTATCTCTTTGCTGCAGGTTCAGAACTTGGCGTATTCTGTTCTAAGGATAATGGACTTACGTGGAAAAAAGATAGTATAGGATTAAATGTAAAACCTATTACCTCGCTTTGTCTGGATACAAATGATAATCTTTTTGCGACAACTGGCCTTGGAATATTTTTTTCTTCAGACAACGGGTCAACATGGATTAAAAAAAATAGAAAAGATATAGACCTTAAACTGATCAAGATTGTTTCCAGCGGGGATATCATAGCTGGTGCACCTGATGGATCCGTTTATTTATCGAAAAATAATGGGGAAGATTTCATCCCTATCAATTCAGGCCTGATGAACACGAAACTTAAAGCTTTAGCAGTAGATTCTAAAGGAAATATTTTTGCAGGAATAGTTGGGAAAGGAGTTGTACGCTCAGAGGACAACGGATATAATTGGGATGAAGTTAATCAAGGGTTTTCAAATTATAATATAACTTGCCTGCTGGTGAATTCAAATGATTGGATTTTTGCCGGCACCGTTTCACAGCTTTTTTCAATTTATAATTGGAATGTTAAAGTTAATTATCTACAACTACCGGATCTCAATAATCCTTCGGGAGGCGGACTTTTTTGTTCAACTAACAGAGGGGAGAGCTGGACTTTATTTAATAAAGGACTACACCATCAGAATATCCAATGCTTAAAAATGAATTCAAAGGGGCATATTTTTGCGGGTACTTATATGGGCGGTATTTACAGATCTACAAATAACGGGTATGAATGGATACAATTGAATACGGGTAGGGATCATGAAATCATTAATTCACTCGAAATTGATTCCAATGATATTATTTATGCTGGATTTGCTGGAGTCAATCCCGGGATAATAAAATCAGTCAATAACGGCGAAACCTGGGAGGAACTACCTATAGAAATTCCCCCTAATACAATTGTTACCAGTCTCATTGCAAAAGTGCCTTTTATTTTCGCCGGTACATCATCCGGATGTTTCTGGAGCAATGACGGTGGAGCTAATTGGACAAAATGGTTGAATGACGTAATTACATCAATGATCGTAGATAAAAATGGTTTTCTGTTTGTTGGAACTCATAATTACGGAATATTTAGTAATTTTAATTCAAAAGAATTGACCCAAAGATTAGGCGGGTTGGGAAGCGATCCAACTTCTTGTTTTACTATAACTGATGATGGGAGAATTTTGGCTGGTACATGGAGTAATGGAGTTTTTAAACATATAGAACCTCTGAATTCCAAATAAATATTTTTTTAATTTTTTTCGACACATACGATTGAGTCTCCCCTCAGACCCCCTCATATTAACAATAACTATATGTTTATTAAATTCTGTTCTAAGCATAGGGTGAATTATAGAAAACCGTATCGTTGAAGTGAAAAATTTCCGCCCGCCAGCGAGCAAATACCCATTTGTAGCGCACCTTTTTGCGCACCCCCATAAAAAAATCCTTGATTATCAAGGGTTTAACTGAAAAGATGCGGTGCGGACGGGAATATCCGATCGTATCTTAACACATCTAAACCATATCTAAGTGTCAGAATTTTAATGATTATGACACTAAACTGATCTGGATCATTCGATTATTATTCGTTAAAATACAGGTATTGTGCTTCCTTTTTTGCGCACCTTGACGATTTTTCAGGTGACTGATTGGAGCCAGGAACTATGACTGAACTCGTGATAAAACTTCTTCGGCAAAATATCAACCCAGCAGCCCTCCTACAGATAATAATGGTTCATATATCATTTTATCCTTTCCCGCTATTGATCCTAAAAGACCCAAAATCCAAATGTATCAATCCAAAAGTTCAGATTCTACAGAAGAGACCTGAAGATCAATGTGAAGCATTTCCCCATGTATGTTATCTTGTTGAAATTTTCGGGACAATTTTCATTAACTTACCTGATTTTCTATTATATTTAACGTGTGTTAATCCATCTTCGACTGAAAATCTCAAAAACAGGTTATGTATATTCAATTGGATGATGGATATATTGGAAGAATATTCAATGAATTTACATAACGTTGTGCCGTAAAAAATTATTAACCGTGAAAACTCTGACGTTTATTTTTTTTACTATCATTTCCATATTATCCTATTCTCAAGATTTAATGACTATTGGAGAAGTTTTTACACACAACATAGGTGATAAATATCATTATAAGCTCGCTCCCTCTGCTGTACCACCATCTGTTGACAGGATGACCATAATTGACAAATATTTCTCTGAATTAGGTGATACGGTTTTTTATGAAAGATTTCATGATTCTTATTGGACAGAGGTAGAATGGGAGCCTGAACCGCATTTAGTTTATCATTTTTATTCCCTTTACGATACTGTCTTCTATACAGATCTCGATTCTCTAATATCTTTCTATGATAACAGATTTCAATGTGGTTCCTTTTGGTTTGAATGCGACACTATCATTTATTATTCCAGTGAATATTGCAGTACTTTGATTAATGGTTACTTTTTTTTTACAAGTGATTTTGAACCAGATGTTTATCATAAAGAATATGGGCAAGGATTAGGCTGGACCTACTATTATTATTATTCAGGGAGCGGTTTGCCACCAGGAGTAATCATTGATATGAAATTGTTTTATTATCAAAAAAACGGTATTGATTGCGGTTCACCTGACACTATAATTGTTTCAACTCATGAAATTAAAAACCCTGGCAGTATTTTATCAATTTTCCCAAATCCTGCAAAAGATAATTTTAATATTCAGTTCCATTTCACAAATAAATCTTTGAGATACAATATATTCACCGCTCTTGGAGAGTTAGTGGATTCGGGAGAATGGTCACAACCGTATTCGAGTTATGATTGTCAGTATCTTACTCCAGGGTTATACATCATTCAGATAGAAATTGACAGTAAATTATCAAGATACAAATTACTTATTGAATAATTTTTCAGCAGCTAATAACCGCGAAGCACTCAGCTCGAAATTACGTAACGAGTTGCCACATGCGGGCGGGTGCTCATTGGAAAACTGATTTGAAATCTTAATCCACCTAGTGCCGCCCCCCGTATGGTGCAATAATAATCCGGGCCGAACCGCTGCGCTCGAGCGTTATGTGTGATGGTTTTAATTTTTTATTATTATCTTTGAATCATGATTCGTCTGAATGAAACTATCGATCTCATTAGAAATTACTTCTTCAGCAAGCCTGTTAGAAGAGCATTTTTATTTGGTTCTACCAGGCGTGGAGACGATAATGCGGATAGTGATATAGATATTTTAGTGGAACTGGATTATTCAAAACCCATTGGTCTTGAATTTGTCCAAATGCAGCTTGATCTTCAGGAATTACTTAATAAAAAAGTAGATCTAATCACTCTAAATAGTTTATCGAAACATATTAAGCCATTCGTTGACAATGAAAAGGTTTTAATATATGAAAGATCTGAAGGGTGATAAGGCAAGACTTTTTCATATTCTTGACGCAATATCAGAAATTGAAGATTATATTCATGATCTTGATTTTGATAAATTTTTTCGTGCTTCAATGGCACGATTCGCTTCAATAAAACAGCTCGAAATCATCGGAGAAGCAGCTAATCACATCTCTCCTGAATTAATTGAGAAATATCCTGACGTTGAATGGCGAAAAATCATCGCTCTACGAAATATTCTCATTCATGAATATTTTGGCGTCGATGCTAAAATTGTCTGGGATATAATTAAAGAAGATTTACCAAACCTCAAACTTTCTATTGAAACCATATTAACTGATTTCGAAAACAATTAGTTAGCCATTACACAGATCCGGTGATTTTGCCAGTCACACCATAACAATATAACCGACGTATTCTATTGAAAATAAGATCTACAGGGATTTCCACAAAAATCGGCGCAGGCTTGCCAATTTGGTTGGTGTGTGCGCACCAGCATTTGAATTCTAAAAATCAGGATGGATAAAGAGATAAAATACCGCCCGCCAGCGAGCAAATACCCTTTTGTTGCGCACCTTTTTGCGCACCCCCATAAAAAAACCCTTGATGATCAAGGGTTTAACTGAGAAGATGCGGTGCGGACGGGAATATCAGATCGTATACTAACATATCTAAATCATATCTAAGTGTCAGAATTTTAATGATTATGATACTAAACTGATCTGGATCATTCGATTATTATTTGTTAAAATACAGGCGTTGTGCTTCCTTTTCTGCGCACCTTGACGATTTTTCAGATACCAGATTGGAGCCAGGAACTCTGACAGAGTTGGCAGTAAAACTTCTTGGGCAAAATATCTAATCCAGTAGAACCTCCTATGGATAATAGGGATTCATATATCATTTTATCCTTTCCCGCTATTGATCCTAAAACACCTATAATCCAAATGTATCAATCCAAAAGTTCAGATTCTACAGAAGGGACCTGAAGATCAATGTGAAGCATTTCCCCGTGCCTGTTATCTTGTTGAAATTTTCGGGACAATTTTCATTTAACTTACCTGATTTTGTATTATATTTAACATGTGTTAATTTATCTAGGACTGAAAATCTTTAAAAACAGGTTATGTAGATTCAATTGGATGATAGATATATTGGAAGTATATTCAATGAGCTTATACATACCTTGCCAACAATTTATAAACAGAAACTTAATGTGACTTGAAAAATGGAAAAGAATTTATATACAAGAGTAAACTTTATAATTATTTTATTTGTAATAATTTATCAATCGGGATACGCACAAATTGTTTTTGGAGATGAAAAAGTAATTGAACAAGCAAGCGGTTATGTTCATGTTCACGCAGGTGATCTGGACGGAGATGGGGATGAGGATGTCGTCGCATGTAGATCTAGTACACTACTTTGGTATGAAAACGATGGATTGGGTAATTTTATAGATACTCAGATTATAGTAAGTGGGGAAGGTAGTATGCAAAGTATTTACATCACAGATCTAGATAGTGATAATAATTTAGACATTATAACAGAATCGAATCAAAGTTGGGGTGTGAACGATCAAATTGTATGGTTTAGGAATGACGGTTTCGGCAACTTTAGCTCAAAAATTATAATCACAGACCAGATTGATGCCGGGCATTGTGTTTTTGCATCCGACCTTGATGGTGATGGAGATAATGATGTTTTATCGGCCTCAGTGCAGGATGATAAAATTGCGTGGTACGAGAATGATGGCAATGGAAATTTTGGTGCTCAACAAATTATTTCATCGACAACTGATGGTGCCAGTACGGTATATGCCTCGGATATTGACAGTGATGGAGATACTGATATTTTAGCAGGAGGTGCATGGGATCATTCTTTATCATGGTATGATAATATAGATGGGCAAGGCACATTTGGAACAGAAAACTTTATCTCAACAACATTAGATTTAATTCAATTTGCTTATACTGCCGATCTTGATGGAGATCTTGATCAAGATGTTTATTGTGCTGCGATGGGAAATAATAAAATTGCATGGTATCAAAATGATGGCGATGGTAATTTTGGTTCTCAACATTTGATTGATTATGAAACAAATGCAACCGATGTTATCGCTCAGGATTTAGATAATGATAATGATTTGGATATTGTTTCAACTGCTGATGAAGGTGTGTTGTCATGGTTTGAGAACAATGGTATTGGGGAATTTGGAGAGCAGATAATTATTTCAAATGTTAATAACAGAAGTGTCTATTCGGTTGATATTAATGGAGACAATAAATATGATATCTTAACAGCCTCATTTTATCAAAAAAAATTATCATGGTACGAAAATATGGGACTGGTAGGCGTAAATCACAACCATATACCTGATTTTTCAATATATCCCAATCCCGCGACAAAATATTTGATAATCCAATCAAATGCAATGATAAAAGAATTGAAAATAATTAACTCATCAGGTCAAAATAATCTTTATATTCCAAATACTGATAGGATTGATATTTCTGACCTTAATAGTGGGGTATACTACATTAAAGTTACTGATGTAAATGGGAATATTGGTGTGAAAAAGGTAATTAAAAAATAACTGGTTATTACGAACGCGCAGCGTCCAGCCCAGAGTTATTTAACAAGTTGTTCCCTGTGTGCGGGTGCTTTTTGAAATATTGATTTGAAACATTATCCCGTTGGGCGACGCACACGCCCGTATGGAGTAAATATACCCGGGCCGGGGCGATACGCACAGCGTTACCTGTTATTTTTAAGATGATATAAGTATGAAAGCTGTAGTCATTTTTGTACTATTAAGTAACCTTTCGATACTGAAGGTTTCATCTCAGAACCCAAGTATCATTTGTGATATTAATAGTGGCCCTGATGATTCTTATCCAAAAGAATTAACTGTTTTCAACAACAAATTATACTTTAGTGCGACAAACGGACTTTATGGTATGGAACTTTATGAGTATGATGGTTATCAACCACCAATACTATATGATCTATCAAATGCTTATAACGGTTCGTTCCCAAATTCTTTTTGTGTATTTAACAACAAGATGTATTTTGGTGCCCGAGATGAATCGCATGGGTATGAATTATGGTCATTTGATGGTGTAAATCAGCCAATAATGGAATATGATATCCGTCAGGGCTCTCTAAGCTCAGATCCAAAACAATTGATATGTTTCAGTAACAGATTATTCTTCACTGCTCACGACTATGCTCATGGCTGCGAACTGTGGGTTTACGATGGTATTAATCCACCGGAATTATTGTATGATATTAACCAAGGTACAGGTTATGGTGCCGTTGAATACATGACGCTTTTAATTGATAAACTTTATTTTAAAGCAAGTGATGGAATTAATTCCGACCAGCTCTGGACATATGATGGAATAAATGACCCCATGCCAATAACAAACATATCCGAATTAAATCCAAGGTATCTGTGCGCTTACAATAACAACATTTATTTCTGTGGATGTGGTGATGAAGGAGATGAGTTATGGGTTTACGATCAATCAGGTCAAGCCCGTCTTCTGGCCAATATTTATCCAGGTTCCACTACTTATTATGATCCTTTTTCAGGTCATTATTACACAATTCCAAATAGTTCAAGTCCCCGTTATTTTGAAGTTTATAATAATAAATTATATTTTGCCGCTACCGATAGCATTTCCGGCAATGAACTATGGGTGTATGATGGAATTAACGATCCAACTATGGTAATTGACCTGTTCCCTGGTTCGGAAGGTTCTAATCCATCTGGTTTAGCTATTTATAATGATATATTATATTTTCTGCCACTGCCGATACATTCTATCACTTTAATCTTTGGGCATATGATGGAATTAGTAATCCAGTAATAGCAGGAGATACAAATAGTGATGCTCAATATCCTTCTTATCTCAAACAATTCAATGACAAATTATACTTTAGTGCAGATGATTATTCAGAATTTGGTAGAGAACTTTGGGCATATGATGATTTATCAACAAGTATTTATTCTGTTGGGGTATCACAAGAAGTCTCAATTTATCCAATACCTACCAATGATGTAATAAATATTACCACAAGAAGGATTATTAATGATAATATTAAAATAGAGATACTGGATATTTATGGACATGTTATAGATTGTTTAAATTTGAACCTTTCCAATAGTTGCAAATTGAAAATAAATATAGCTGGTTATTCCTCAGGAATATACTTTATTCACCTTCGAGGTAAGTATCTTATAAATGTTCAAAAAATTATTAAAAACTAATGCTATGGACTCCAAAAATCTGCCCTAATAAATAAGGCTTCGTGTAACGCAAGCCCAGCATGAGACCCCATTACACGAATACCGCCAGCGATTACTACTTCTTTTTGAGGATTAAATAAAAAACCTTGAAGAAGCGTCAAAATAAACGATATCCATTTTATTTTAAATTCGTCAGCCCAAAAACACCTCAAACAGCGATAACTTCCTCCAGGTGGAGAATGTTTAATTGTTTTATCTTCAATTCGCCAGCCTAAAAAAAATTCTGATCAAGGATCCAGAAGAGATCTAGTTACCGAAACCTCCTGCTATACGCCAATAAGGATATTATGGTATTTTAATGGCCGCGAATTTTGGGAAAATCAAACATAGATAAGTGTCCTATTTTGTGTTATATTTATGGTGCGTTACTTTATCTTCAACTGGAGATCAAAAAGGACAATTATGCTTGATGTAGATACCGTTACAAAAAGGGCGGTATCCATCAATGTACAAAAGATTAGGTTTTGGGAATTATAACATCAATATACAATACAAAGGCCAGTAGGTTATGTATATTCAATTGGATGATGGATAAATTGAAAGTATATTCAATGAATTTACATATCGTTAAGCACTAATTTATGAAAATGAAAGCATTGATGACTTCCATTTTTTTATCATTAACATTTATTTCATTTTCTCAGGAATTAAATGTAGGATTAGGTTTAGGGACTGGCTACAAAATAGATAATCTAAATGCATTGACTATTTCCCCATCAATTGAATTTAGACCTGTTAAATCCATTGTTTCCCTGAATTCAGGCATACAATTTATTTTAGTTGAAAATAAGACTATTCTTACCTTTCCTCTATCAATTAATGTAATAATAGGTAATAAATTCAGGGTTTGTCCCTCATTTGGAGGTTTTGTCAGGACTAATAGAAATTTAGGCTGGTCATCTGGACTATCAATTGAATATAGAATCAAAGAAATATTTATAGTATTAATAAAAGGAGATTTTAACAAAGATTATTGGAAAGATGAAGCACCAACACACTTTGGAGGCAGTTACGAATATTCAAACAGCGGATCATCAATTTGGTTTAGCGTTGGTGTTAAAAAAAATATTTTAAAAAAATCAGTGCCTAACGATCGCGCAGCGCCCAGCCCGGGAATCTAGCTCTTTGCCTGAGCGGGTGGGCGCTTAAAATGAAAAGTCAAAAATTTTAAAGTTGGGCGCCCGCCCGCCTGTAAAAATTCCCGGGCCGGGGCGCTGCGCACAACGTTAGGCACAAAATATTATATAAGTAGTTGATCCTTAATAATTATTAACATATTGATTGTTAATAAATTATGTTC
>JAEAMF010001563.1_pt1 | contig 15733 bp, 18 predicted proteins | sample 8958721 | NCBI WGS metagenome assembly JAEAMF01 (sample SAMN16933255, study PRJNA681124) | bioreactor sludge metagenome | isolation source: anaerobic bioreactor treating anionic surfactant - SDBS | place: India: Bengaluru | collected 2019-02-28
GGCAGGGCACAGGGCAGGCAGGGCAGGCAGGGCAGGGCACAGGGCAGGCAGGGCACAGGGCAGGGTGTGGGTGCAGCAGGCAGGGCAGGCAGGGTGTGGGTGCAGCAGGCAGGGCAGGCAGGGTGTGGGTGCAGCAGGCAGGGCAGGCAGGGTGTGGGTGCAGCAGGTAGAAGTGAGCGTTCCGCATAACCCAAGACTGCCAGGGGAAAGCCCTGAAGCAGAATTGGCATCATGCCTGGTGCGCTCGGCCAGGGCGGCACCCGCCGTTGCCCTGCCAGTCGAGACCCATTTTCCATCGCTGTGGCACCCAGACCGGATCCCATCACGATGTCAGGTGGCCTATGAGTCTCGGCTCTCGGCGCACCTTGTTTAGCTATTCCGATTTAGCGTATGCCACCGTCCAGCAGCACGCGAGCAGTGGACTCGCCGTTGGCTTTTTGCCAGACCAGGCAACCGACCAATGTGTTACCGCTGGAGGTGGTCGTCAGCTTACGGGCCGTGTCATCCCAATACATCTTGGCGCCCACGTTGCCCGTGTCAGCTGCCACGGCCGCAAGGTCATAGACCCCGCGCCTGTCGATCTCGACCGGACCACCATTAGCTGCGCCGCTACAAGCAACTCCGAACAGGGCGCCGACCTTGACGCCATCGCCACTGGCAAGTGCGTATGGGGCAACTCCCGAAATTACGTCTCCACGCTGTACAAAATTTTTCATCGCGGTTTTCCTTTTACGCGCCAGTGGCCTTGTACAGGCCACGGAAGTCGATTGCCTTGGTAGCGAAGTCGAGGCGGCACTTCATGCTGACAGCGTCGACGCTGAAGGCATTCTGGGTCTCCAACACAGGACCGTCAGCGCCGTCCAGGTAGCAATACTCGACCGTATCGATTTGGCCGTTATGCGCTGCTGCATACCATGCCGACGAGCTGACGCCATCGAGCAGCGGCTCAACGATCGGTTGCAGGCTGGATCGGCCACCCTGACGGAATTCGTTCACATCCGCAGCACGGGCAGGAACGTAGTTCGAACTGGTCAGCTGGTAAGCATCCTGCTCGAGCGCCGCCGGCACGATCAGGAAGGACGGGCTGATGTTGAGCTCTTCAGACTGGAGGCCGCGCTGCTGACGCATAGTGCTACGCATCAAAGCCAGCGAACTGAGTTGAAGAGCCGAAATCGAACCAGTGGCCAGATTCTTATGATCAGCGTGGAACAGGGTCTTCCCGTCCGACATTGGCGCATTGCCAGTCAGCTGTGAGTAGACCAGGCGATTTTCCAGACGCGAAGCAGATGCGCCAAAGCTGGTCAGCATAGTGTCGAAGGTGCGCAGATCATCATTCACCATCGCCTGGCGAGTCAGCGACACGATACGACCGTAGGTCAGCAGCTCGTAAGTCTCGCCACCATCAAGCATCTTCCCGTACTGGAACTCGCCATGCTCGCGGACCTGCAGCAGGTCAGGCGCTGCGCTCATCTGGACAGTGCTGATTGGCTTGAAGTTCAGCACGTCTTGAGCACGGCGCGCCCAGATCTTGTAGGAGGCCACGTTTTGTTCGTACGCCTGACGCATGCGCTTATTGCCGACGTTCGCCAGGATGGCCGAGAAGTCCGAAACGCCCATGCCACGGCTTTGCATGGCTTGGCCCGCCAGAGTCATCCGATCCATGCCACGCACATTGACGCCCTGGCCGCCCAGCAGTTCGCGCGCCATTTCAAGCACGCTCAGGCTGCGGAAGCGGCGGCCGTTGTCGCTCAATTTGGTAGTGGGCGACATGCGGTGCAGCAGTGCCTCGGCCATGCCTTCAGCGCTGGTTTCTTGTTGATCACGAACGGTGGAAATATGGGTCATAGCAGTTCTTCCTAATGGGTTATGGGTCGCCGGGGCTTGAGCTGGGGGCGTAGTTCGGGTAATGAATTCACACGGCGTACCAGTGCCAGGAGCTGGCCCGATGTACGAGTGGCATCAATGACTTGAAGTCGGCTCATCAACGGTTCCAGGTGATGCCGGCCTCCTCCGCCGCAGCGGTGAGGTCTTTGATTTCTTTGTCGAGCTGAACGATGCGAGCGTCCAGGCTTTCTACGGTGGCACTCCGTTCGGTGGCCGTAATGGAGTGCTCGGGCCACTCCATATTGTCGACCTCATCGAGCAGTGCTTTTTTCAGCAGCGGCGCGAACAGAGCGCACAGCGCCTGGTCGACGTCCTGTGCGCGCATGGCTTCACCAGGCGGCAGAAGCGCGCCCGTGAGGCTCATGCCTCGGGCCAGCTCCTGTGGACTCGCATTACGGGGATTACGGAATTTCTGCAGAGTCTCCTGCAAAGACTTCCGATAGTTTTCGCCTGCCGATGCCACCCAAGCACTCAACATCGACTTCAGATCTTCTTTACTGGTAGGCGCGCTAAGGGTGCGATCGCGCTGACGGCGAAGGCCCTCTACTTCAGTGTGCATATCCTGCAGCTTTTTCTCCACGCCTTCCACGGAGCGCCGCAGCGATTTAAAATCGAATCCAAACATTCTGACTCCCTAGATTTCAGCGCGAAGGCGCTGCTTCAGGAATCATTCTCCGCCTGAGTTATCGGCATTTCTCCGTAAAAATATGTCCAATGATGCGTGCAATGTGGCGCGCAGTCAGGCTCTCAGAACGGTTGTACCTGGTCGCCCAGAAAAGCGCCTGGTTGAGCTGCGAGGCCTCTATTGGTGGCTCTGCATCATCACGCCACATCATCCAAGGCCCACGACTGAGAAACTTGTTCCATTCAGCCTCGAGCTTCTGTGATGCAGTCGATATACCGTCTGCATCGATCAGCACGGCCGCCTTACAAAGCCAATGGTTTCGCCTAAATTTGCGTACTCGGGTGTGCGTTGACGGCAAACCAAGGCATCGCTCAAGAGGGAGCGCGCCGCCGGCATTTAGCCACGTATCCAAGCCCTTTTGAAGCAACACCCGATCACTCTCCGTGAGGCCGCCATCAGCAAAGCGAATGATGGCCAGCAAAGGCGCAGCGCCGGCCAGCTGGCTCACATCCTCAGCATCATTTGCACGGGGTGCGCGATACTCTGCAGCCGCATTATTCCTGAACGCAAACCCCATCACTCACCTCCAGTGAGGACAGCAGGCGTGAAGCGGTAGCATGAGATTTGGCCAATCCCTGGCAGTCGCTCTGTTCGTGTTGCGCTGTTTTTGCCCGGCTTTAGCATGCCGTGTTTGATCAGTAGCTTTGAAACCGTTCTGTGATCAAAACCCTTGCAGATCTCGTTTCTGTAGAGCTCTGGCAGCACGTAATATTCCTGCTCGATCATGTCTGATTCGGCGGGATGGATGGCTTCACCGAATGCCTTGTGATGGTCCGTATGCGAATTGATCTCTGTTCCGTCGCCTGCGATCATCTTCCGCAAGCCAGCGCGGTTGATCGTGATAGGCGCATGGCTGTCGTTGGCGCGGTGCCAGGGCGTGAACCTTGCATTACCGTGAGCCTGGAAAAATGCGCTGACCTGCCGCAGTATGGACACATGCTCGACGTTGCCGGATCCTCCCCGCCCTTCCAACCAGGTGGCAAAACAGGTACGAGCGGCCGCGATCGCTTCCCCCTTCTCCCATCCAGTAATGCCTTGCGCTGTCGCCATTTCGCCGGCCAGACCGACTAGGGCAAAGCGAGCAGCAACCCGAGCTACCTGGCCATGTGAATTTTCCGGACACATTTCGCGCACCAGCTCGGCAATGCCAGAAGTCAGTGCTTCGGAAATATTGTCGAAGTCGCTCACCGCGTATTCGATCAATGCCATGCCAGCCGTGCCGTAATACTGACGTGCCATCTTCACCAGGTGATCGGACAGAGCCGCTCCGCTTTCAAAGTCGTGCAGGGTGTCGAACACTCCGAGGCCCTTGCCAGCATCGGCCGCGATATGCGCCATCCTGACGTCGTGGCCAGCCTTGGAGCCTTTGCCGGCTTGCTCCATGTGGCTCGATAAACTCACTTCGCCATCCGACAGGAACAACAGCCGCCATGAGGCAACCTTGCGGGCCGTCGCCGATTGCGTCGCGCGCGCTTTGCCGGCCTCGTTGGCCAACATGTAAACGGTGTCGCCAAGGGACTTCGGGTCGACCTGGGCAATCTCATCGAGCAGCAGCAGCGCATCGCTGTGCTGTGTCGCGGTCGACTCCAGCGCATTCCCTGTCGCGTGCCAGCTGCGCGGATAGTCGCTACCACCAAAAACGGATCCAGCCACCTTGAAGGCGGTACTCTTGCCGCTACTGGAGTCGCCCCAGATGTGGAAGCCACCCGACGAGACGTGCGCCAGGTGCATCAGCGGCGCAGCGAAAGCAGCCGACAAACAGAACAGCATGCGCGAATTGCCCCGGCAATGCATCGACACGTTCTCGCGCCAATCTTCCAAGGTGCCGCGCTGGCGGAATTGCGAAACGACGCCGCCGGCGGCCTGGAACATCACAAGCTCATCGCTTTCGCCGATCGTGCGATCGGGGAGGACATATACCCCGTTGTGCCAGCCGATCCGGTCGGTGCAGCGCACGCGGAGCTCTGGCTTCTGAGTTTGAATGTAGACCGTCAGCTGGTTTTTCGCGGTCACGCCTGCACCGATCCGTAAGCCCATGCTCAGGAGGATTGCCCGGTACCCGGTCCCATCCCCTGCCAGCATGCTCGCCGGCATTGCCCACCGCTTCAGGTAACCGTCAGCATCCGCGAACTCGAGGAGATAACCCCATTCGCCGTTCGCCGAGTCGCGTGACTGAGCCGTCACCCTCAACTCGCTACAGATCCACTGTGGCGGCAAGGGGTCTCCATTTTGGCTAAAGCCGTGATACCAGACGCCTTCTTCATTTACATTGAAGAATGGGCGAGAAGAATTCCCGCGTGCATCCGAATCCGGGCCGCCAGCACGTTTATTCTTGGCTTCCTGAGGCTTTCCCTGCCCCTTTTGCCTTGGAGCCGCCACGGCTGCTTTCTGGCCTTGGGCAGCGGGGATTTGGGCGGCATCGCCAGCCGCAGCAATGACAGAAGCGATTTGCCGCTTCACTTCATCAGCGCCGCCCGCAGCCATGAGGTCATTGAAATCGCTCCCTCCTTCAGGCAGCCCCTCAGGTTTGCACCAGTAGCCCTTCTGAGCTTTTGCCGCAGCTATAGCAGCCTCGACGCCGCCATTCTTGCCCGTACGCTGAGCGGTCTCCGCATCATCATCGGCACAAAACAGTAGCTTGGCCGATGGGTGGAGCTCTCGCATTGCCTTCGCAACGTGGCGAATGTTGTTCGCGTTGAAGGCCACTACAACGGGATAACCCATCACCTGGTGAAGGGTCGCAGCAGTCGCGTAGCCCTCTGCTACCAAAATCCACTCCGCCGCTGCCAGCTGCCCAATTACATGGAAACAGCCAGAGACCTGGCCTGCCTTCATGAAAAACTTGTTTGGCTTTCCAGTTGGCTTGATCCTTTGAAGATTACGCAGCTCACCCGCAACTGAATACACCGGCACCAGGACATCCTGACCCGAGTAACGTACGCCGAAGCCTTGCACAGCCTTGCGTTGCAAATACGACGATGCGCCACTGGTCGACGCCTGCGCCCAATCTGCCTGGGCCTGCTTGGCAACTTGATTTTGCTGCTCCAGCAGCTTGGCTTCTTTAACGCGCGCCTCCTCTTCTCGTTCAGCCTTGATCCGATCCAGCTCCGCTTTGGTTAGAGGAACTGCTGGTTTGTACTGTTTATGGTCGAAGCCCTTGTCCTCTGCCATGCGATACAGAGTCCCCATACTTACCTTGCCTGGTCGGGCGCAGCTTTTCCAAACAGCCTCAGCATCCTTTGCCTTGAAATTTGGAGCCGTCTCGCTCCAAGACATGAAGAGATCAAAAGCAGCATCACCAAAGCCAGACTGCAAAGCGAAGCCTACATTGACCCAATCGTCCCTGTCGGCAGCTGATATGAATCCGAGAGCGGCACGCGCCTTCTCCATGCTGTCTGGTGCCATCATTAGCCGTTGCTTTCTACAGGAACGCGCTGACGGTCAGCCATCCACAATTCGATTGATTCGTAAGACTCCAGCCCAAGGCGGTCAACCCGGCCATCAGGATGCAGGATGCAAGGGGAGTCGATCTGCACTCCGTACAGTGTGATTGGGTATGGCTGATACGAATCCCGATCGATGCCCCAAGCAACCACGGCATCTTTGGAAATAACATCTCCATCTCGATAGACAACGAAATAACCAGGTGCTGCTGGCACCACATGCATTTCATCGTTTTCAACAGACAGTTGACGGCGCCTCACTTGTTCGCCTCCTTTATCAAGTCCTGAATCCATTTTTGAATTTCTGGCTCAGGCCAGGCCACGGCACGGACGCCGAGCTTCAACGGCTTCGGGAACGAGCCTTCTTTAATTCGCTTGTAGATCTCCCATTTGGAGAGGCCGGTCATTTGTTCGACGCTCGGCAGACGCAAGAGCCGCAACGTAGTGGATGGTGGATGCAATTGTTTGGTGTCCATAGGTAGTCACAGGTAGTAGGAGAAACCATGCTATCGACGCATCTGTCTCATTTCTAGGAAAGTTGAGACAGAATTCGACGTGCCGAAAGGCGGTCGAGCCGAGGCGGCACCAGGGCCGCAATGGGTTCATAGATGGACTGGACTACTTAGGCTTGAACGTCAGCCTCTCGAGGAGGGGAAGCGTGTCTTCGATCTCGTCGGCCAGCTGGAGAGCCAGCCAGAACAAGCTCTGTTGAGAGTCATTCGACAGACGCTGGTACTCCAGGTCTAACGCTTCGCCCTGCATCAATCGAAGCAGACTAGAGAGTTGCTTGGAACGCATGGCGGCGTGGTCATAAACTCCGCTGTAGTTTCCTGTAATAAAGGTGCGACCAAATGGCACCGGGATGCTACCGACGTACTCAGTGGTATTTACCGCAACATTTTTTTCGTCAGCAGGTGACGATTGCGGATTGTTTGTGTTAACCTTCGTTTCGTTGCACATGTGTTGCCTCTCAAAAGAATGCACTTGTCCACACCGCAGATCGAAGCTCTCATCCTTCGCTCTGCAGCAATCCCCGGTTCCGCCGGGCACGGTTGCAAAGAAATTCCAAAGGGCCAGCCTTGCACGCTGGCCCTTTTTCATTTCACGTTCGATTTACACGATAGCTCCCCTTCGCCCTGGGCTTAATCAAGGCGGCCACATAAAGTAGGTTGATCAGTTCGCGGCGGTCTTACGCTCGCCGGCTTCAATAGCCTGCTGGTTCATCCGCTCACGTAGGAGAGCCACCACTTGGCTGTTCATCGAACGATCGCTGCGCTGCGCATCGAGCTCGAGCCAGTTCTTGACGTCGGCCGGCAGTCTCAGCTGAAACTTAATCCCCTGCATGGTTGCTCCCGAAATAATTTGAGATGGCTCAACTATATGGCTCATAGCCATCACTTGCAAGTCTTTTTGCTGGCTCAGTGCCATCATTTCCAGAATGGCTCATTGCTATTATGCTGGCCTTATGGAAATACCTAAACTAGAGCGAACTCCCCAAGCTGCTGACAAGTACGTCCTGCGCATGCCCGATGGGATGAGGGAGAAGATCAACGAGCTAGCCAAGGCCAACGGCCGCAGCATGAACGCCGAGATGATTCTGATGCTGCAGCAGGCCCTAGAGGCGCGCGCCCAGCCGCCAGCGCTCGGCATAGACACGCATACCCTTGCGGCAGAGATAGCGGACCTTGTAGCAGCCAAGTTGCGCGCCTCTCAATAGACGATGGTACCAGTCGGTACCATTTACCCTAGATAGCTACTGGTACCATCAGGTATCGCACTTGAATCTCCTTTACTAGCGTTCAGTCCGGTTAAGGTGGTACCATCCAGTACCATTGTCTATCATGAGGTATCCATGCCTACCATCGTTTTCGTGTCACCCAAGGGCGGCGCAGGCAAGACCACTTCCTCTCTCGTCCTCGCCGAGCAGCTGGCCCGCGCTGCTGACGTCACCGTGATCGACGCCGACCCGAACCGCCCGATCGCAAACTGGGCCAAGGGCGACGCCAAGCCCGAGCGCTTGCACATCGTTGCGGATCCCGACGAGGAGAACATCATCGAGCGAATCGAGGAAGCTGCCGCGCGCACGCCCTTCGTCATTGTCGACCTGGAGGGGACCGCGTCCAAGATCGTGCTCATGGCGGTAAGCCAGGCCGACCTGGTGATCGTCCCGACCCAGGGCAGCCAGCTCGACGCCGAGCAAGCCGGCCGGGCCTTCCGCGTCATCCAGCAGCAGGAGAAGATGAGCCGCCGCCGCGTGCCGTACTCGGTGCTGCTGACCCGGACCAACTCCGCGATCCGCACGCGCACCCTCGCGCACATTGAGAAGGGGCTGGTGGCCGCCGGCATCCCGGTGTTCGACGTCGAGCTCAACGAAAGGGAAGCGTTCCGCGCCATGTTCTCCTTCCGGCAGCCGCTCGCCGGCCTGAACCCGAGCGAGGTAGCCAATCTCGACAAGGCGGTCGCCAACGCCGAGCAGTTCGCCCAGGAGGTGATCCAGACCCTGCGCGGCGCCCAGCAACCTGCAGCGGAGGTATCGGCATGAACGAACGCGCCAATCCGTTCGGCGACCTGGGCGACTTTGCCTCGGGACCAGCCAAGCCGAAGCCGGATCCTGCGGTGATTGACCAGGTGGCGGAGGCCAACGGGTTTGTGAGCCGCCAGCCAGCAAAACCTGCACCCGAGCCTACGCCAGCACCAACACCTGCGCCAGTGCCAGCCGAGACGGCCGCCCCTGAACAGCCTCCTGTCGCCGAAGTCCCGCCGAAGGAGCAGCTGCCGAGCCGGCGCCGCGCGACCGGCCGTAGCGAGCAGGTGAACATCAAGACCACCTTCGCAGCCAAGAAGCGGCTGATGGAAATCTCGGTCGAGCGCGATATGCCGCTGGGCGAGATTCTGGAACAGGCACTGGTGGCACTTGAAAAATCGTGGGCCACGCCTACCTGATGGTACCAATGGATATCCTCGGGTAGCCGGGGATATCTTAAGGTATCGAGAGGTACCAAACCGGGCGCATTGCACGCCCGGCGCTTTACGCTTTCCCTTGGTCCTGAGCGTCGGCCAGCTGCTGCGCTAGCGCCGCCTTCTCCAGCTCAAGGCGGGCAACCATCGCGTGCTGCGCTTCCAGGAGACGCTTCATCTCGCCGACCTGGTCACGCCCGGCCTGCAGGTCCTGCTCGGCCGCCTCTAGTGCTTTTTCGACCTGTACACGAGCCTGCTCCGATTCCAGCAGCTGGCCCTCGGCCTTGAACTTGTCGGACGTTGTTGCTAGCAGCTTGGCCTGCGCTGCATCCAGGGCATGGTGCATCCCGTTCATTTCCTCCTTGTGCTCGGCGCGCAATTCCTCAAGCGCGTCCCGACCCTGCTGGATCCGCTCATCGAAGCCGATGCGCATTTGCTCGGCATGATCGCGAGCCGTCACCAGATCCTGCTGCAGGGCCGTTACCTGAGCGCGCGCAGTCTCCAACTCGGCCCGCACTCCGGCCAGCTGGGCAGCGCTGACGGCAGCCTCACGTTCCGCCGCGGTGCGCGCCGCGCGCTCGGCGTCGACGGCCACCGACAAGTTTTCGACTCGAGTCCGCATCTCCGCCAAGTGTTCGACCTGGGATTCTGCGCGCAACCGCGCTTGGGCTGCATCGACTTGCGCAGCGCCGGCAAGGGCACGCTCCCGCTCCACTTCGGCGAGCAGGCGCTCGATCTCGGCCGAACGCTCAGCGGCGGTGGCCTGGTGCTGATCCCGTTGGGTCGTCAGGGCAGTGATGCTCTCCAGCAGATGGTCGCGTTCAGCCTCGAGGTCTTCACCGACCCGCGCCAGTTCATCGGCAGTCGCCTGAGCCTGCTGCAGTCGCTCCTCGGCGTCAGCACGGGATCCAGTTGCCTGCTGCAGCACCCAGCCGCTCAAAGCCTTGGTGATCTCCTCCGGAACTGCAAGCACCTGCGTCGCCGCCTTCGGTCGATTGTCGCTCCACATTTTCAGGAACTTGTGAATCGTATTGGGGCTACCAGTACCGCCGAGGTGAGCACGGATCGCAACCAAGGTTGGCGTAGTGCCGGGACGCTCACTCGAAAGCGCATTGGCGGCAGCTTCAACCATTTCGTACGTAATACCAGGACGGCCCATGTTCAGTCTCCAATCATAGTGTAAGTTTCGTATTTCGTATTTCATATTAATACAAAATACGAAATACGGTAATCATATTCTGAAATTGTCGGGCTATACCTGACGCACTTCGTTTGTTCTCCGGGCGATCGCTTGCGCGACCTTTCCGGCCGGTTACAGGAGAAACCCTTAAAATCAAAACCCTCAACCCCGGCTTACGATTGATAGGCGAGGTATATTTACCGTAGCCCTCTCCCCCCCGCGAGCCTCGCGTTGCTCGGCCGCGGGGGCTGATATCTGATAGGCGAGGTATATTCATCCCGCCAGCCATTTGGAGACGGTTTTCTGGGTGACCTCCAGCAGCTCGGCGATCTCCACCTGGCGCAGGCCCTGCGCCCGCAGCACCTTGGCCTCAGCCTTCTTGGCAGTGTTGTCGCCCCACCGCTTCGCGTTTCCGAGCTTGCCCAAGTTGGATTGGACCATGGAGAAGATCTCCGGCGTCATGCCGGCGCCGGCTAGGCTCGACTCGGTCAGCTTCCCGTCATAGCGGTTGAACGTCCACCTGGCGACGCTGCGGGCGGTCGCCTTGACCTCGCTGAATCGGAGTGGCTCCTTAAAGGTGTTCAGCTTCTCAGCCTTGGCCAACACTGCCGCCTCCCAGGCCTCCAGCCCGCGACGGCCGCCACCGCGATACTCGCCCACCCATTTGTAAGCCCAGGTGCGCAGCGAGTCGAACAACGAACAGTTTCGTCCGACGCCATGGCGGTGCTTCTTGGGAGTCTTCCGGATGCGCTTGTCGGCCGCCTCGAGGTCGACGTACTCGGCGAGCTCGCTGAGGTCGTAAAGATCTTCCCGCAGCAGCTCAACCATCCAATGCTCGTGGAGCGGGTTCTTGCAGACCAGTTGGGTAAAGCCGTAATCGGCGCCAAGGGCGTGCCGGTATCCTTCATCGATCGCGGATAGCAACCGGCGGGGACCCTCGCGCGATGCGCTGGTCGTGCTGACGCCAGCGGCGATCCCGTACAGGTAATGGGCGTGCTTGCTCTCGGGGTTGATGACAATGATGTTCGGGGGCGCCAGGTTCTCCCAGTACGGGTCGAACCCCAAGTGCGGACGGTCGACGTCAAACGCCAGCCAGTGGATCATGGCTGGTGGGTTGTACTGGATGAATCGCTTCTCGAGCGCGGCCTGCGCCGGCAGGATCTTTAGGCCATAGGCCTGAGGATTGTCCGAGCAATACGGCTTGTACGGGAGGCTTTTGCTGAACAGCGACAGCTGCCGAGGTTCCGCTATTTCACTCATGCGTGCGCTCTGTCATACGGGCGCACGATGGTTCAGGAGGTATATGATTTGCTTGCATCGCGTTCTACCGGCGTGTTAATCTGCCGGTACCAACTCCGCCAAGAGTATGCTGTACCGGTCCCAAGGGACCACAAGAAGCCGCCTGCCAGGGCGGCTTTTTTGTTTTCTGGCCCCGCCTTATCCTTCCACAACCACCCGAAATTCGGTAATGCCCATCTCCCCTCTCAGGGTCTGACGCAACACATCCAGGCTGTGAAACCGCCGCGGTTTGCGGCCGTTCACCGTGCACAGTTCAACGTCGCCACACCGTACCGTGTAGGTACCAGTAGGGGCGTCCTCTGCGGCTATCCACTCACCCGCTATGCCAGTAGCGTGCTTGCGGAACTCCCGAATGTCCATGTGTTGCACAGTGGTCATGCGCTTATTGTAATCACGAAATGGGGTACTTTGTGAGTAAACCGTGCCAAGTTGCATAGGTTTCGCTTTCAGACCGGCCATTTTCAGTACCTTTTCTGACCTTTATTGAACCATCCACGCACAAACGTGGTTGCAAATGCCTCTGACGGCGAGCTCAACGACAATCGCCAGATGGTCGAGCACGGCCGGGCTCCATCCATCACGAGCACGGCGTCGCCAAGCGCGTCGTGATGGTATAAGCCGCCGGCGCGGCCGGCCAGGTCCGGAAAAACCACAAGAGGAAGTGAAAAGGCATCTCCTGCACGATGGGGCAGCTGGCCTCGGAAAACCCACCAGAGGAACGGCAGCGGCCCCCAGCCGATGATGTGCTCGCTGCAGGCACACTCGCGATCGCTATACGCGCCGCCGTCGTGACGCCAGCATTGGCTCATCAATCACAACGCGGAGTACCGATGCTTTTCAAATTCGATCCGGCCACCATCAGGGCTCTGGCCAAGCTCGTCCAAGTGCTCGACCAGCACCGCTTCGGCGCCGTGATGCTCATCCTTGTGATGGCCACAGCCGGCGGCCTAATGGCGATCCCCTACATTCAGCAATAGGACGAAATGTTGAGGCGGCGGTCAACCTTCACGACACCCCAAACAATGCCTAGAGTTATCGACCAGGGCCCGCAGCGACGGGAATTTAGTTGCAATGAGACGCAAATAATCGGGCTTGGAGGCTGCTATCTGCAACCACGCCCCGGTCAAAACTGGATGATGGAAGGAGGCAACATAACCAGGAGACCAGCATGCAGAACGCAAAAGTACGCCACCGGGGCGCGACCCGGCCAAGTCCCATCAGGGGGCGCGGAGTGGGTGGTTTATTCCCCGAAGGGGCGAGCGACTTTCGTAGAAAGTGTAGTGAGTACACCGGGCCAGCCCGGTGCCCGCTACACCGGCCTGCGCCGGCTGCGGGTGTGGCTGCGCGAGGTGCACGGTGAACGCGCCCGCCTACTGCATCCTGCGCGCCGAGAAGCTGACGACGATGGGCTCGATCACCGGATCGGCGAAGCACACGTTCCGCGAGATCCCGACGCCGAACGCGGACGCCACCAGGACGCACCTGAACAAGACTTGGGGTGCCCAGAACGCGGCGGCTGTGTGCCAAGCGATCAAGGCCCGGTTGCCGGCGAAGCGGCGGAAGGACGCAGTGCTGTGCATCGAGTACCTGATCACCGCATCGCCCGAGTGGCTCAAGACCGCGCCGGTGAAGCAGCAGAACGCCTACTTCGGCGCTGCGGTGAAGTGGCTGGAAGCGCGGCACGGCAAGGCCAACGTGGTGTGCGTGAACATGCAGCTGGACGAGACCTCGCCGCACCTGGTGGCGTACGTGGTGCCGCTGACGAAGGACGGCCGGCTGTCGGCGAAGGACTTCCTGGGCGGCCGGAAGGTGCTGCGCGACATGCAGACCGAGTTCTGGGAGCGAGTGGGCAAGCCGGTAGGCCTGCAGCGCGGCATCGAGGGCTCCAAGGCGCCGCACACGACAGCCAAGCAGTACGCCGCGGCGCTGCAGAAGAACCCCACCCTGGCCGCGCCGAAGCCGCCGGCGCCGACCATCGCCGACCGGGTAACCGGGAAGGCACGGGAGATGCGGGAAGAGCACGAAGCGGCGCAGGCGCGGCACGTCACCCTGGTCGAGCAGGCCCGGAACATGGCCGAGCTCAACCTGCGCACTAGGATCGGGCAGTCGGCCGCGCTCGAGCAGTTGCGCCGGAAGACCGAGGCGGCGGAGCGGCGCGCCCAGGCGGCCGACCAGCTGCGGGAGGAGAACAGGCTGCTGAAGCACGAGCTGCAGGAACAGCGGACCTACTTCCAGCGGCAGATCACCGACTTGAAGGCGGCGCTGGCCAAGGCGGTCGACCAGGTGAAGGGCTTCATGCAGAAGATCGGCCTGCTGACGCGTGAACGAGACACAGCTCAGGCTGAAGCGGAAGAGTTGCGCCAAGTGCTGTATCCGACTGAGCGCCGGCCGCACGCGCAGCCGGGGAGCCAGTAGCGCATTGCCCTTGTTCACAACCCACCGTTTTTGGGCACCTATCAAAATTGACGGGTTATCCTGTTCATAAATTAGACAGTTTGATTTTGTGCATGTTCATATGTAGCATGATGGTTTTTGAACACATGAGATTGAAGATGGCAACATTTGGCTATGGCAGGGTCAGCACGAAAGAACAGACCACGGAGAATCAGCGCCTCGAGCTCGAGTCCGCTGGGTATGTGGTCGACTACTGGTACGCGGACGAAGGAGTGTCGGGCAAGGTCTCAGCGCTGCAGCGGCCCCAGTTCGCCAAGATGCTTGGTCAGATCCGCGATGGCGAACGCCTGGTGGTAACCAAGCTCGATCGGCTCGGCCGGGATGCTCAGGACGTGGGCGCCACAATCAAGTCGCTGGCCTCGCGCCGCATTGAGGTTGTCGTGCTCCAGCTGGGCCAGCTCGATCTAACCAGCGCGGCTGGCAAGCTCATGTTGACCATGCTCGCCGCCGTCGCCGAGATGGAGCGAGACCTGCTGGTGGAACGCACCCAGGCTGGACTGGCCCGTGCGAAAGCTCAAGGCAAGACACTCGGCAGGCCTACCAGGACAACCGCAGAGCAGCGTACGACAATGCTTAGTCGGCATCACGCGGGGGAATCGATCAGTGCCTTGGCTCGCGACTTCCGCATTTCCAGGGCGAGCGTGATGAGAATCGTAAAGTCAGGAATGGATGGTTAAGGCCGGGGTCTCGGGCGAAGCCTGAGATCACAGAAGCGAAGAGCCGCGGCGCGCCGTGGTTATACGCTTCTCATCCTGTCCTGAACATGCTTGGTCCAAGAGTGGGCGATGCAGTGGGCGATGCAGTGAACGATATAGAGGGATATCGCGTGAACCCTCAATAGGCCATTCCGGACCCGCTAGCGTGCAGTCGCGGGCGCGTCGGGCGGCGCGGCGGGGGAATCCCCTTCGCGCTCAATTCCAGCAAAAGAGGGATAAGCCGGGCATGCTAACGCTGTCTGAGTTCTGTCTGAGTTCTGTCCGAGTAAATTGATATATTAACTCGGACAGATATAAGTTATATATATCAACGGCTTACCATCTTTTTTATGGGCTGTCCGAGTGTCCGAGTTCAGTTTTTTCTGTCTGGCCTTTGGCCTCTTGTTTTGCTGGTCCGTTGCAAAGCTACAGAACCACCGAAAAACTACCGGAACTGATGGTTGTCACCCTTGTTAGGCAACTGTAAGGATATCTGTCACCTTTTCCTTTTCCCACCCGCTAGCGTTTCGTCGGGGCCTGAATTACCCTCGTCTACTCTATGTCAGGAAGAACCTAACCCCAGGGGGGGGTGGGCTCGACCACCAGCTGGGCCGACCCAGCCACCGCTGTAGGCCGGGTCCTTCACCAGGGCGCCAGGCCGAATCAGTCGGCCGCTACAAGTGCCGCCCGGTCTCGGTAAAGCACCTTTTTTTACTCGGACACTCGGACAGACATGAAAAAATCAATAATTACCCATAATAATCAATAGCTTACGTGTCCGAGTTAGGCACTCAGACAGGCACGAACCTAACTCGGACACTCGGACAGATTCGGTCGCCAAGGAGACATGCTGCGCGCTGCAGCTGGGCCCCATCTGTCTTGGAGTGGGTTTTGTATTTTTAAGCGCGAAAGAGATTTCCCCCGCGCCGCCCTCACGCGGCCCGGCAACCAAAGACGGCATTTTGATGTGCACCGGCCTGTGCTATGACCACCAGGTCGGAAAGCTGGAGGGGAGCATGGCAGGACCTCAGGCACAGGGCACAGAGCAGGCAGGGCAGGGCACAGGGCAGGCAGGGCAGGCAGGGCAGGCAGGGCAGGGCACAGGGCAGGCAGGGCAGGGCACAGGGCAGGCAGG
>JAEAMF010001583.1_pt1 | contig 15675 bp, 12 predicted proteins | sample 8958721 | NCBI WGS metagenome assembly JAEAMF01 (sample SAMN16933255, study PRJNA681124) | bioreactor sludge metagenome | isolation source: anaerobic bioreactor treating anionic surfactant - SDBS | place: India: Bengaluru | collected 2019-02-28
GGCAGCGGGCTTTATCCGGCAGGCCTACGAAGATGCGCAGGGACGGAATTCCACTTTCGAAGTGGGCCTCTACCAGATCTCGCGCGGAGTCCTCAGCTACAGCCAGGGCAATGTGCGCCAGGCCGAGGAGTGCCTGTTGCAGGCGCGCGAGGTCCTGTTGCACAGCAATGCCAGGAGAGAGCTGGCCAGGGCGAGCCTCTATCTGGCCCAGACCTATTACGTGGCGGGTCGCTTCCAGGAAGCCCTGGAGGCGATGAATACGGTCCTGCAGTGCCTGCAGGAGCTCGGCTACGACCATTTCCTTTTGCCGGTGACCCAGGAGACGCGGGGCGTAGTCGAATACGCCGTGGGGAAAGGGATGGCGGACACTCCTGTTGGCCAGCTTTTGCGCCGCGTACAGGCCGGAGAAGCGCCGGTGGAGACGGTCGCCCGGAAGGCCCCTCCGGTGCAGCCCCTCTTGCGCCTCTATGCCCTGGGCGAAGGACGGGTTCTGCGCGGCGACCGGCCGGTCACCACCAAAGAGTGGGGCATGGCCAAGACCAAGGAGTTGCTCTTTTACCTCCTGTCCCACAAACAGCGGCGCAAGGAGCAGATCGGGCATGACCTGTGGCCGGATCTCTCGCCGGCCAAGCTGCGCGCCTCGTTCCATGTGACTCTCTACTGGGTTCGGCGCGCGCTCGATCAGCACGACTGCGTCAAATACGAAGAGGAGAGCTATTTCTTCAACCGGCGCATCAACTACTGGTTCGACGTCGAAGAGTTCGAGAAGGCCATCCGCAGGGCACAGTCCGCCTGGGCCGCAGACCGGGCCAGGGCCGCCGAACACTACCGGACCGCTGTCGTGCTGTATGGCGGAGATTTTGTCCAGGACCTGTCCACGGGGCAGGAGTGGTGTCTTCTCAAGAGAGAGGAGCTGCTCAAAAAGTACCTGGCGGCTTTGCAGCACCTGGGCGAATACTGCCACAGCGCGGGCCAGTATGCAGAAGCAATTGGTTACTACGAACGCACGCTGGAAAAGGACAGCTACCAGGAAGAGGCCTACCAGGGGCTCATGCGCTGCCAGGCACTGCTCGGTGAGCGCAATGCCGCCCTGAAAACCTACCACCGGCTGGCCAAACTCCTGGAAGAAGAGCTGGGGGCCACACCATCGCCCGAGACCACCATGCTGTACGAACGAATCCTCCAGGGCCGGATCAAGCCGGCATGACAACCCGGGGCTAATCGCACCGGGCGCATATACTGCTTCGGCAAGTGGCGTCGATACAGCTAAGCGCCAGTATTGCCGGACTCGTCCCACCCTCGCTTCGGATTGAGGGCGTCCAGGCGCACCTGGCCGGCGATTGTGGACCTATCGCCCAAGCGCCAAGACCTATTCGGGGATTCCAAGCCGTTTCTATCCTTTTTAAGCGCTTCCTTAAGCAGCATGTGGTATACCTATGATGCTTGAGCGCTATGCCGCGCATACGGGCGACTACGCCCACGAAGAGAAAACAAAGGAGAGAAAACAATGAAGCACTGGTCCCCCACGCTCTACAAACTCGCCAATCAGAACACCGTGCGTTTGGTGTGGATTCTACTGACCCTCACCGCCCTGGTCCTTGGCAGCGGTGCCCCTCTGGCCTTTGGACTCGGCAGCGGCGCGGGACACTAGGTCCTGCCTGCGCCGGGCTCTGCGATAGCGCCGCCGACGACACCGGGCCAGAATGATCCTGCTGCTTGCCGTCATCGTATCCATCGTCATTGCCCTGCTACGGGGGGGGCGACTCGCCACAGTGGCGCGAGTGCCCGTACGATGGGGTGTACTGGCGGTAGCAGCGCTGGCCATACAGGCCTGGTTCATCTATCAAGCGCCCTCGCAGAAAGGTCCAGGCATCTGGAGCTGGCAAGAATGGCTGTTCCTGGCTTCTCACCTGCTGCTTCTGGCCATGGTATGGGCCAACCGCAACCTCCCCGGCGTCAAGCTCATCGGGCTGGGGTTACTGTTGAACCTGGCCGTGATGGTGGCCAACGGGGGCTGGATGCCCGTGACGCCGGAGGCTGTGGTCAGGGCCGGATACGCCGGCCTGGCGCCCACGCTGGAGCCCGGCATGCGCCTCTACAGCAGCAAGAACATCCTTCTGCCCGCAGACCAGACCCGGTTGCAGTTTCTGTCCGATATCTTTGTCCTGGCCAGACCCTTCCCCGTACCCGGCGTGTTCAGCCCGGGCGATGTCGTGATCGCCGTGGGCGTCTGGGCGTTGGTGCAGAGCGCCATGCTGGGGACGCCTCGGTCCGGCCATGGGATATGAATGGGGGGAGAAATGACTACAGCAGCTCTTTCGCAAATCATCGGCACCGCCGTCATTGACGACGGTTTTCGCAGCACGCTTCTGAGCAATCCGCGCCGGGCGCTGGCGCCGTTCCATCTGGACGCCAGTGAATTGCGCGACCTGGCCGCCATCCGGGCCACCACGATCGAGCAGTTCGCCGAAAAGCTGATCGTCTGGATGAACGACCACGAGCCGGAGTGGGCATAGACAGTAGCGAGCCGCGATCCCGACCCACCTCTACTGCCGGCAGGTCAGCTAGCCAGTCGGGCCTGCCTCAATCCACGAGGCTGCCTGATCGGGCAGCTCGTTCAGCGAGCCACGGCGTACGGTGCAGTCCGGCAGCGAGTCCAGGAAAGAAGCGCCGTAGGCCTTGCTGTGCAGTCGCTTGTCGAGCACAACCACCACGCCGCGGTCCGTGTAGCTGCGGATCAGGCGGCCAAACCCCTGACGGAAGCGCAGAACGGCTTCGGGCACCGCATACTCCCCGAATGGCTCGTCAAACGTCCGGCTACGCGCGGCAAAAATGGGGTCCGAGGGCACCGAGAACGGCAGGCGCACGATCACCAAGCAACTGAGCGCCGGGCCGACCACATCAATGCCCTCCCAGAAACTCCGCGTACCCAGCAGCACCGCGCGCGGCGTGGTGCGGAAACTCTCCAGCAGCTTTCGGGCCGAGCCATCCAGCCCCTGCCCGTAGACGGTGACATCTTCCTCCTCCAGCGGCCGGGCGATGGCGTAGTATGTGGCCTGCAACTGGCTGTGCGAGGTGAAAAGGACGATCGTGCGCCCCTTCGTAGCCAGGCACAGCTCGGTGATCGCCTTGGCCACAGCCTTCTGGTAGTTGGGCTGCGCCGGCTCGGGAATGTCCGTGGCCAGGTACAGCAAGGTCGAGCTGGCATAGTCAAAGGGAGAATCCACGGCGAACTCGACGGCATCGCTCAGCCCCAGCCGCTCACGGATGAAATGGAACTCTTTGGCCGTGCGCAGGGTGGCCGAGGTCAAAATCACCGTCTCCAGACGGGGGAATAGATTCTGTGTCAGCAGCGGCCCGACATGCAGCGGGGCCGAGTGCAGCGTAATTTGCCCATCCTTGACGCGGATGGTGAGCCAGTAGATGCCCGTTCCGGCCGGATTGCTGACGATGGCCTGCAACTGTTCGCGCGCCTGGCGCACATGCTCCAGGCGAGCACGGATGTCCTGCAACAAGTCGTCATAGTCCAGGATGTTCTGGTCGTCCAGGTCGATGAAACCATTGAGCAGGCCCTGCAGGCCCTGCCCCACCTTCTCCAGGTCGCTGCCCAGGTCGTCCGCCGCCACCTCAACCTGCGACCAGCCCGGCTGATAGCGCACGCCGCTGGTCAGCTCGATCTGGCGATCATAGACCTGCCTCGTTTGCCCGGGTTCCGGCGCCAGCACTTCGTTGACAAAGCCCTGCAGCGTGGTGAAGAAGGCGTCCATGGTCTCCTGTGCCTGTTCCACCGCACCCTGCAGTTTGCCCAGGAACTCGCTCACCTGCTTTTGCACCGGTGCCTCCACCGTGCTGCCGCGGAAATGCTGCGGAATCGTATGGAGGAATCCGCGGTACTGGCCGGTGACCGTCTGCTGGCTGAGGCCGGTCAGCAGGGCCATCGCCTGGCCGTGGTTGACGGCAAAGCCCAGGCTATCGGTGGCACGGGCTTCTAGGTGGTGCGCCTCATCAATGATCAGGTGGTGGTATTCAGGCAGGACCCGGTTCGCGACCGCCATGTCCGACAACAGCAGGGCATGGTTGACCACGATGATGTGCGCCGCTTCGGCCTGGCGGCGCGCCCGGTACAGGAAGCATCGCCCCTTGCGCAAGTGGGGACAGCGGTCGCCCAGGCAGGTTTCCTGCTCGGCCTGCACCTCCCGCCATACCACCTGTTCGGTGTCCCGCAGTGACAACTCGGCCGAGTCGCCGGTCTCGGTAACGGGAAGCCAGGCCAGGATCTTGGCCAGCACCTGCACCTGATCCGCTTCCAGCACTTCATTGCGGCGGAAGAGCGCCAGGCGGCGCAGGCACAGGTAGTTGCTGCGCCCCTTGAGTACGGTTGCCCTGAAATCAAAGGGCAGGATCGCCTTCAAGTCAGGGATGTCCTTCTGGAAGAGCTGGTCTTGCAGGTTGATGGTGTTGGTGGACACCACCACGGGGCGACCGTTGCGCACGGCAAAGTGGATCGCCGGCAACAGATAGGCCACCGACTTGCCAATGCCGGTGCCGGCTTCGGCCAGGACCTGGAAGCCATCGTTAAAGGCCTGCGTGACCGTACGCAGCATCTCGACCTGTTGCGGCCGGTATTCGTAGCCGCGGAAATGGTCGGCCAGCAGGCCGCCGGGCGAGAGCATAGCCGCCAGCTCCTCTTCATCCAGCAGGACCTTGTCGGCGACGGGACGCAGCGGCTCCGGTTGTTCACGATGATTCAGCACCAGGCCCAGCGCCGCGCCATCAAGCTCGCCCTTGGCCAGAAGCTGCTCCCGCACGTTGCTGGCGAAGGCGGTGTGAGCGAGATCGTGCTCCAGGTCCTGGAAGAATTGCCGCAGCGGCCACTGGCTGCGCGCCGCAGTACGGTTGATCTCCTGCAGCACGGCCAGATCCATCCGGTGCCCGCGCTCAACCAGCGCCAGGAACAGGTCCTTGGCCGCCTCAGCATCGGGGAGGGCATGGTGGTGGTCCTGGAGATGGAGATGAAGGGCCTCGATTAGAGAAGCCAGGCTGTAACTGGTCAGTTTTGGCAGCAGGATGCGCGCCAGCTCAAAGGTGTCAATCAGGGGATTGCGCAGCAGGAGGCCCTGTGGGCGCAGAAACGAGGCCTCAAAACCGACATTGTGCCCGATCACCGGCGCGTCGCCGATGAAATGGGCCAGTTGCGACGTCACCGCCCCCAGGACGGGCGCATTCTGCACGTCTTGCGGGGTGATGCCGGTCAGTTTCTGGATTTTGTACGGAATCGGCCGCTGAGGGTTGACCAGGGTGGACCAGGTGTCCAGGACCTGGCCATCGCGAAAGCGGACCGCGCCGATTTCGGTTATGGCATTGCGGTCGGCTTCCAGACCGGTGGTCTCGATGTCCAGAGCGACATAGACACGACTCATCAGAATTCCATTCTAGGGGCAGTTGGCCCGGGTATGACGCCCACCCCACCAAAGGGGGCGCAAGCGGCGCGGGGCTATGCTACGAGGACTGTTGAACCCCGGCCCCCGACTCACAAATCCTCCAGCTGGTACAGGATCATCGTGACCGCCGCCAGCGCGGCCGTCTCGGCACGCAGGATACGCGGGCCCAGGCTGACCGGGGCCAGCCCGTAGCGGCGCGCCTGATCGACCTCGCGCGTGGTGAATCCACCCTCCGGCCCAACAAAGATGCTGATGGAAAAGGGCTTGCGCATGGGCGCGGTCTTGCCGCCTGCGGTGATGGACACGGAATCGTACCCGGTCAGCATCGAGCGCAGGCTGCGGGTCTTTTCCTCTTCCCAGGGCAGCAATGCCAGGTCGGCGCGGCGTGCTCTCTCGCAGGCCTGGGGGAACAGGAGCGGCTGCTGCAGGCGGGGCAGCCGGGCGCGCCTGGATTGCTCGGCCGCTTCCAGGACGATGCGGCGCCAGCGCTCCAGTTTGGCCTTGCTCACATCATCCACGCTGCCAATCACGCAGCGGTCACAGACGATCGGCACGAACTCGACAATGCCCAGCTCGGTGCCTTTTTGCAGCACCCATTCGAACTTGTCCCCTTTGAGCAGGCTCTGGTACAGGGTGATCTTGGCCCTGGGCTCCGTGCGGGCCAGCACCTTGTTCTGAATCTGGCCAGTCGCCTGCTCCTGTTCGACGGCGTCAAGCTGCACTTCATACTCCCAGCCCGAGTCGTCCAGGACCACAACATTGTCGCCCGCCGTGAGGCGCAGAACATCACGAATCTGGTGCACCAGTGGGCCATGCAGCGTTACCCTGTCACCCTCGAACCAGTTGGTGGGAATGAAAAAACGGTGCGTCATATGGCGTCCTTCGTCCGGCTCTCCTTCTTGCCAATCAGAGCAACCCAATCCTTCTTCATGCGGCGTTTCACCACTGTCAGGCGGGCAGCCGAGAGGGCCTGGCGTACCAGCTCTTCCTGCACCTGGATGATGCCCGAGACAATAAACAGGCCACCCGCGGCCAGGGCCGCGGCCATCGGCTCGGCCGAGCGAATGATGACGTCGGCCAGGATGTTCATCAGCAGCAGGTCGAATGCCCCTTTCCACCTGCCGCGAACGTCGAAAAGTTCCAGGGGGCGCTCGCAGTCTCCGGAAACGGCCGGCGGGATCAAGGACGCCCGCTGCAGGTCGATCCGGTCCTGCACGCCGTTGCGGGCAATGTTCGCCTGCGCCACCTGCAGCGCGAGGCTATCGATGTCCAGCCCAAGCACATGGCCGGCGCCCAGCTTGACCGCGGCAATCGCCAGAATGCCGGAACCGGTGCCCACATCCAGCACCCGGGCATCGGGCTTGACCTGACTCTCCAGGGCTTCCATCACCAACCGCGTAGAAGGATGCAGGCCCGTGCCAAAAGCCATGCCCGGGTCGAGCTCGATGGGGATATCCTCCGGCGCGCCGTCCCAGGATAGCCACGAGGGTTTGATCACCAGGCGACGCCCGATGCGAAACGCCTTGTAGCCCGCTTTCCAGGCCTCGGCCCACTCTTTCTCTTCCAGCCAGCGCATGGTGGGCGCAGGGATCGGGTAGATCTGGCCCAGGTGCCAGACCGCCTCCTCGATCCGTCCCAGGGCGCAGCTCTCTTCGACCGGCACAAAGGTCTTGACCCGCACCACCGGTGCTGCGGGCGGTTCGGTCCATACTTCCTCGATGACGGCTCCATGGTGGCTGTAGCGGTTGAAAACGGCGCTGATGGCTTCCGCTGCTTCGCCATCCGTCTCGACAGCAACCTCAATGAGCTTCATGGCGCGACCTTGCCGGCAAACCCTTGGGGTTTGTTCTCCTATACACCGAGGGCATCCCTCAGCTTTTCGAACCAGCCGCGGCCATTCTGCGGAATGACCTCTTTGCCCAGGCTCTTGGACAGGTCCTGCAGCAACTGCTTCTGCTCGGCGCTTAGATTGGTGGGCGTAGCCACAAACACGTTCACCCACTGCTCGCCGCGGACATCGCGCCGCAGATAGGGCACGCCCTTGCCTTTGAGGGTAAAACTCTGCCCGGTCTGCGTGCCGGCGGGAATGGTCAGGGGCTCGTCCCCATCCAGGGTAGGAACCCGGATTTCGTCACCCAGGGCGGCCTGGGCGACATTAATGGTGATGTTCAGGTAGATGTCGTTGTCCTTGCGGCGGAAATACGCATGCGGCCTGACGGACAGGAAGACGTAGAGGTGCCCGGATGGGCCGCCGTTGATGCCGGCGTTGCCCTCGCCGGCGATGCGCACCCGGGTGCCATCGTCCACCCCGGGCGGGATGGTGACGGTGAGGCGCTTTTTGCTGCGCACCCTCTGCTGCCCGTGACAGTCATGGCAGGGATTGGGGATGATCTCGCCGTCGCCGCCGCAGCGGGGACAGGTGGAGACATTCACGAAGGAGCCAAAAAGGGACGAGCGCATGCGGCGCACCTGACCGGTGCCGTTGCACTCCGGGCAGCGAGTGGGCTTGGACCCCGGCTCTGCGCCGGTGCCCCCGCACGTGGCACAGCGAGCGAGGTATTCGTATTCCACCTCTTTCTCGGCGCCGAACACGGCCTCCTCAAACGGCAAGACCACGTTCGCGCGCACATCCTCGCCCGGGCGGGGGCCTCGCTGGTCCTGCATGGTACCCAAGCCCCCGAAAAAGCTCTCAAAGATGTCGCCAAAGCCGGAAAAACCGGAAAAGTCGCCTGCGCCACCCCCCTGCACACCGGCATGGCCAAAGCGGTCATAGGCCGCACGCTTTTGCTCATCGCAAAGACATTCGTAGGCCTCGTTGATCTCTTTGATGCGCTCGTCGGCATCCGAGTTTTTGTTTACATCCGGGTGGTACTGGCGGGCCAGGCGACGGTAGGCCTTGCGGATCTCTTCCGTGCTGGCCTCCCGCCCTACCTCAAGTACCTCATAGTAATCACGTTTAGCGCTCATAGTCTAGAACTTGAGTATACACCATCCGTTCGTATTTGCCCAAATTCGCGCACAAAAGCAAAGAAGGAGGGAGAGCCGCGTGGCTCTCCCTCCCGTTGTGCCATGCTACACGCGATTCCTATACCTCGCGGAACTCGCCTTCGACCGTACCCTCTTCAGGCGGCTGCTGGCCGCCCGCGGCCCCGCCGCCTGGCGGCGGCTCAGTGGGGCCCTGTTGCTGCTGGTACATGGATGCACCGATCTTTTGCAGAGACTCGCTCAGCTCCTGCGTCGTGCTGCGCATGCGCTCCACGTCCTGCCCCTGCAAGGCCGACCGGACGGCGGCGACCTTGCCTTCTACTTCGCTGCGAACGTCGGCGGGCACCTTGTCGCCCAGGTCACGCAGGGTCTTTTCGGCCTGGTAGGCCAGCGAGTCGGCATTGTTGCGCGCCTCGACTTCTTCCTTGCGCTTGCGGTCTTCCTGAGCATGCGCCTCCGAATCACGCACCATGCGATCCACTTCATCCTTCGAGAGCCCGCTGGAGGCTTTGATGGTGATCTTTTGTTCGCGGCCAGTGGCCTTGTCCTGCGCGCCGACGTGCATGATGCCATCGGCATCGATGTCAAAGGTCACTTCGATCTGCGGCAAGCCGCGCGGCGCCGGCGGGATGCCATCCAGGATAAAGCGGCCCAGGGTCTTGTTGTCATTGGCCATAGGGCGCTCGCCCTGCACCACGTGAATCTCCACGCTGGTCTGGCTGTCGGCGGCCGTCGAGAAGATCTGGCTCTTCTTCGACGGGATGGTGGTATTGCGCTCGATGATCGGCGTGGCCACACCACCCAGGGTCTCAATGCCCAGGGTTAGCGGCGTAACGTCGAGAAGTAGCACGTCCTTGACTTCGCCACCAAGCACGGCGGCCTGAATGGCCGCGCCCATGGCAATAGCTTCCTTGGGGTCGACGCTCTTGTTCGGCTCTTTGCCGAAGAACTTGCGCACCGTCTCCTGCACCAGCGGCATACGCGTCTGGCTGCCCGCCAGTACGACCTCGTCAATGTCGGACGGGCTCAGCTTGGCATCCTTCAGGGCCTGCTGCACGGGGCCCATGCTCTTCTCCACCAGGTCGCCGATCAACTGCTCCATCTTGGCACGCGTCAGTGTCAGCACCAAGTGCTTGGGGCCACTCTGATCGGCCGTGATGAACGGCAGGTTGATCTCGGTCTGCATGAGCGAGGAGAGCTCTTTCTTGGCCTTCTCCGCCGCTTCCTTGAGCCGCTGCAGGGCCATGCGGTCCTGGCGCAGGTCAATGCCGTTCTCGCGCTTGAACTCGTCCTCGATCCAGTCAATGATGCGCATATCAAAGTCGTCGACACCGAGGAAGGTATCGCCGTTGGTGGAGATAACCTCAAACACGCCTTCGCCGATGCTCAGGATGGAGATATCAAAGGTACCGCCACCCAGGTCGTAGACCGCGATTCGTTCGTCCTTCTTCTTGTCCAGGCCATAGGCCAGTGAAGATGCCGTAGGCTCATTGATGATGCGCAGGACTTCAAGGCCGGCGATTCTGCCGGCGTCTTTGGTCGCCTGGCGCTGCGAGTCATTGAAGTAGGCCGGGACGGTGATCACGGCCTGCGTGACCTTCTCGCCCAGATAGGCCTCGGCGTCCGTTTTGAGCTTTTGCAGAATCATCGCCGAAATCTCGGGCGGTGAATACTGCTTGCCACCCAGGACAACCCAGGCGTCGCCATTGTTCGCCTCAACGATCTTGTACGGCAGACGCTTCATGGCTTTCTGCACCAGAGGGTCGCTGAACTTGCGCCCCATCAGACGCTTGATGGAAAATATCGTATTCTCAGGATTGGTGATCGCCTGGCGCTTGGCGGGCCAACCCACCATACGCTCATTCGTCTTGGGGTTCACGGCCACCACGGATGGCAAAAGCCGCTCGCCCTCGGAAGTAGCGATAACCACCGGCTCGCCGCCTTCCATCACGGCGACCACGGAAAAGGTTGTTCCCAGGTCAATACCAATGATCTTGCCCATAATGTATCCTCCCAGAGAGATTACTTGCTTCGTTCTTCTGAATTCATCGCTGCGACCGGCCTGTGCCAGCCGCAGCGGTTGTGCCTATTCTCCATACAGGCGGTGCAACATATCGCTCATCAAGCTGGCGACGTAGCGCACCGCAGAAACCGCGCGCCCGTAAGGCATGCGCATCGGGCCGATAACGCCAACCACGCCATCCGCCTCGCCAGGCAAGCCATAGCTAGAGAGAATCAAGCTGCAGTCCTTGATCTCATCCCACTTGCCCTCGCTGCCAATGATCACCTGCACGCCGTTGGCCAGGTGCGCCTCGGTAAAGATCGCTTCCAGAGTGCTGTCCTCTTCGAGCACCTGCACGACCTGGCGCGCTCGCTCAATCTCGCCAAACTCGGGTTGGCGCAGAATATGCACCAGCCCATCGCGGTAGATCTCGCGGCCGCTCTGTACCTCTTGCGAATGCAGCAATTCGACGATCCTGCGACTGACTTCCGCTTCCAAAGCATCGGTCTCGGCACGCACGGACGCCTGCATCAGAACCCGGAACTGCTCCGCATCCAGGTTGGCGTAGCGTTGGTTGAGCTTGTTGGATATCCGGCTCAGCTCTTCCTGTGCTACCGCGCTGCCAAAGACCATCATCTGCTGGTGCACCGAGCTGTCCTGTAGTACCAGGATCATCAGCCCGGTGAACTCGCTGATGGAAATGAGCTCCACATGGCGGAAGTGGACCTGCCGCGACTGCGGTGCAGCGATGACCGAGGCGCTTTGCGAAATGCGAGCGAGAACGGTCGCCGCTAGCCGGCTCCACTGGTCCAGGTCCAGGCTGATCTGGTGAAACTGGTGCCGGATCAGCAACTGCTCCGACGCGGGCAGCTCCGACCGTTCCATGAGCTGCTCGACGAAATAGCGATAGCCCTTGGCCGTCGGCACCCGGCCCGCAGAAGTATGCGGCTGGGTCAGGTAACCCAGATCCGTCAGCGCCGCGAACTCGTTGCGCACCGTGGCTGAGCTAACGCCCAAGCCGCACGACTGGCAAATCGCGTCCGAACCAACCGGTTTGGCCGTGCTGATATGCTCCCGGATCGCTGCACCCAGGATATCCTGTTGCCGCTGGCTTAGCTCTTCCACCGTACTCTCTCGCTTTTCCACAGAAAACCTACCCGATTAGCACTCTTGCCAATCGAGTGCTAACAATATAGCACGATATGCCCTTCTTGTCAATATCTTTGAGGGGACTCATATAAAAGTCTAATGCGCGGCTTTGGACAGAAATGAAGAGACTTCCGATGTCTCTCAAGACATCGGAAGTCGGGACACCACCCGAGAATGCAGGATCACTGGGGCGTCGGGTGCTCTTGGATAAACTGCTGATAGGCGTAGTATGCGGGCTTGGGGCTAAAGTCCCATCGGACAAGGCCGTAGTGACGCTCCCAGTCGTTGGGGTCAGGGTCCTTGTCGCGGAAGTTGTACCAGACCACCGCTCCCACATCTCTTTCCGAGCCAAGAACTGCCAACGCATTCGGCAGCCAAGCCGCCACTTGTTCCTCGGTACAGCAGTCTCCCTCGGGATTGTATACGTTAGACCAGCCAATCTCCGTGATCCAGATGGGCTTTGCGGCATCGCCGCACGCAGTCATCACATCCCGCATCACCTGCAGGTAACCCCTGAGTCGGACCTCCGGGCCAATCCAATCTTTCGGATATGTATATGGATGAAGGGCCAACGCATCGAAGTATGGACGTGCACCCGCGGCATAGGCTTGCTCCAGGAATGACTCTGGCGACATGCCAATCCATGGCGGCGAGGGGGAAAGGGCCAGGCCAGCAAAGACGACTACAGCATCCGGGTCGGCGTACTTTGTCGCAAGGTAGGCTTGGCGCAGCAGCGCCGCGTACACCACGGGGTCATAACCCCGAAAGTAGTAATCATAGTTCGGCTCATTCCTGATCTCCCAGGCGTGAACGTATTCTCGATAGCGCCTGACCAGCTCAAAAACAAACTCGCCAAACTCCTCTGGATCACGGGGTGGGGTGTCCCACCACGCAGGATCTTCGGGCAGCGAAGCAGCCCACTGCGGGCAGCCATTCACAAGGGGTAGGAATTCCAGATCTCGCTGAGCCAGCCTAGCGACCAAATCGTCATATAGGCGCCAGTCAATGTAGTTTCTGATTGGTTGAATGCCCCCCCAGTGAAAATCCATGCGGATGACCTGAATGCCAGCATCGGCAATTAGGTCTACGGCTTGCTGTATTTGGGTAGTGTTTGTGTACAGCCGATCGAAGTTCAGATGCGCTGTAACGCCATACTTCCAGCTGGGCCATTCGGGGCTGCCTATCACCACAATCCTCCGGTCCGCACTCGCTGTCTTGCCCGCGGCATCGCTCACCGTGAGAGTGGCGGTATACACTCCGGACCCTGGTAAAACAAACGAGTCTGGATCTGCCGCTGCGGAATCCGGCGAACCATCGCCGTCCAGGTCCCAGGAATAGAGCAGTGCCCCTTGCGCCCCCAGGAGGTCAGCGGAAAAGTCCACGGTGAAGGGCGGATGTCCGCATACATACTCGAAGCCTTCCCACATATTGGGGGAGATAGTGATGCGGAACGGATGCTGGGCAACAAAGCGCTGGTACGCATAGTAGGCTGGTTTGGGACTCAGGTCGTAACTCACAAGGCCGTAGTGGTGTACGGCGTTCTCGGGATCTGTGCCCTGATCACGAAAATCCGACCAGAACAGCTTTTTGACTCCCCGCAAATGAGTGTACAGAGTTGTCAGCCAACCGGCTACTTCTTCTTCCGTAACCGTTGGGTTGCCCCAGGCGTTGGGTGCCGTGGACCACCCGATCGCACTAATCCACAGGGGCTTGTCTGCATCTCCGTTCGCATACATGACTTGTTTGGCATCATCCACGGCGCTCTGAGCGGCCAGAATGCCGCTCGAGGGATGAACTGACGGTTCAATTGCCACCACGTCCATAAAGTCTTTTCCACCGCTCTCATACACGGCCTGGAGGAAGTAGCGTGAGACCGGCGGCTCCCAGCCCATGAACACCCCGTTGCCTCCGAGACCGCCAAGCACAATCTGAGAGTTGGGGTCCGACGTATTCGCAGCCTCATGGGCTCTTCGCAGCAATTGCACATACAGTGGCGCATTGGGTTGGGGCTGGAAGTTGTCGGATAGGTTTGGGGACAACCAGCACTGCCAGTAGTCAATCCTCGGCGATCCCGGTGCATCCAGATAACCATCTCCGTCGTAGCGCTCGACGACCTTGCCAACGAACTCGGCCCAGTCGTTGAGATCAGCTGGCGGATACGAGTCCACGGGCCACCCACCCCCATACTGCTGCTTGAGTTCCTCCGGAGCGCTTGAGGCCCACAGGGGCACGCTCCTAAGTATTGGCAGCAGCCTGAGTCCGTACCTGGTGAGGGTTGCCACGATACGGTCGTACAGCTGAAACTGGTACTGATCATTAGTGGGCTCCAACCAGCCCCACAGGAAATCCATCCGAACCCACTGTATACCCGCAGCACACATCAAGCCACACGCCTCTTCAATCTGCTCCTGGCTCGTATAGCCCCAATCGAAGTGATCTATGACCCCATACAGGCCCGACAATGGAGCCAAGGCAATCGGGATTGGGGTAGGAGTCGCCGTGGCCGCTGCGGTAGGGGTAGAGGCTAATGTGGGAGTCTGAGTGTGCGTGGGAGTCGCAGTCTGTGTGGGTGTCAGTACCTCGCTAGGCATAGGGATTGGCGGCGGCCATCCATTCTTGCCCACCGCGGGCAGGTACACCTGTGACTGCAGCCCGGCTGCCGGTTCGGGATGTGCTTGCACAGCGTCGGAGAGCGCCGCGGCACACAGCACGAGTGCCAGACAGAGACATACCCCAACATGGATGGGTCTCATAATCTGCCTCCTACAGGGGCGGCTTCACAATGCCCTGCCGTGCCATCTCGGCGGCATATGACAAGGCCGCCTGAATGTCCTCTACGGTAAGTTGCGGATAGGCCGCGATGATTTCCTGTGGGGTCATTCCGTCAGCCAGGCTACCCAGGATGGCCGCTACGGGGATGCGGGTACCCTTGATGCACGGCTCACCGTGATGCAGGTCAGGGGAGATAACAATCCTATCCCGCCATGGTACGCGGCCCAATGATTCGTCCCTCCGTGATCGCTCAGAACCGCAGGTGGCATGGAACCTTGGCATTCGGTTCGCACTACGAGGTGCCCGTTCTTGACGCCCACAAGGGGCTAGACTACACTGGGTGAATCGCCGGTTTCAATACGCGTTCTCGTCACGGAACAGGCTGAAGGCGGTCTTGAGGATGATCTTGATGTCCAGGGCCAGGGACCAGTTCTCGATGTACCAGAGGTCATACTTGGTGCGCTCGACAATGGACGTATCCCCGCGCAAGCCATTCACCTGCGCCCAGCCGGTGAGGCCAGCCTTTTCCTTGTGCCGCTCCATGTAGCGCGGTACGATCTGCTGGAACTGTTCGACAAACACTGGCCGTTCCGGCCGCGGCCCGACCAGGCTCATATCGCCCAGCAGGACGTTGATGAACTGGGGCAGCTCGTCCAGGGAATGCTTGCGGATAAAAGCGCCCAGCCGCGTGACGCGCGGATCGCCCTTGGTCGCCCAGACCGGGCCGGTCTCTTTCTCGGCATCCTGGCGCATCGAGCGGAACTTGAGCATCTGGAAAGGCCTGGCGTCCAGGCCCATGCGCTCCTGCGCATAGAACACGGGGCCAGGCGAATCGAGCTTGATCAGAAACGCCAACAGCATCAAGAAGGGCGAGAGGAAGATCAGGGTGACCGCGCTGCCGGCGAAATCTATGCTGCGCTTGAGAGCCAACCGCCAGCCGCGCAAAGCCACATCGCGCACGGTGAGCAGGGGCAAACCATTCAGGTCGTCAATGCTGATCTCGGAAGCAATGATCTGGAACACATCGGGAAAGACCCGAACGGTGGCCTTTTCGCGTTCGGCCTGCGAAATGAGATCCAGCACTTCCTCATGGCTGGCCTCCGGCAGACCGATAATCACTTCCTGGACATTGTGCTCCTGCACCAGGAGCCGCACCTGGCTGGTGGGTCCCAGAACCGGCAACCCGCTCGTTTCCTTGCGGCCCGGTGTGTCGTCGGCAAAACCAACGGGCTGGTATCCCAGATTCGGCGAGCTAGTGATCTTTTGCAGAATCATGCGCCCCACATCGCCCGCGCCGACAATCAGCACGCGCTTGGGGTTGGCCGC
>JAEAMF010001584.1_pt1 | contig 15664 bp, 11 predicted proteins | sample 8958721 | NCBI WGS metagenome assembly JAEAMF01 (sample SAMN16933255, study PRJNA681124) | bioreactor sludge metagenome | isolation source: anaerobic bioreactor treating anionic surfactant - SDBS | place: India: Bengaluru | collected 2019-02-28
GGGTGGGGGGGGGGGGTTTGGGGGGGGGGGGGAGGACGGAACAGGAGAACAGAAAGGCGGGCAGGGCCGTGCGACTGCTGCCTGGTCCTGCCCGCCATCGGTGTTACAGCGTGACGCCGTCCCTGATGTCCGAGAACACGAACCCGGATATCAGCTTGGGGTAGAAGTCAGTTGACTTCTGGGGCATGCGCTCGCCTTTCTCGGCCAGGCGCTGAACCTGTTCGGGCCGGGTCGAGTTCATGAAGAAGGCGAGCTGGGCTTCGCCTGAGTCTACCCGGCGCACCGTCTCGTCCCGGTACCGCTCGTACTTGACGTGCGCTTCGAGCTTCTCCTTCGGGATGCCGAGCAGGCCTTCGATGATGGCCGAATGGAGCACGACTACGTCCAGTTCCTTGTAGTTCTGGCTCCGGTCCGCGGCCACGTAGCGGTCGAGCAGGCCCCGGTCCTTGAGCACGAGCAGGTGGCTCTTGCCCTTGCCGGCGTAGAGAACGAAAGCGGGGCCGGCCTTGCTGCTGTCCAGCGCGGCTTCGGTCCTGTCGTCTGGGACCGGGGTCATGGTGAAGCCGGGGGAGAGCTTCGCGGCCAGCTGGGCAGCGTCGAACCCGGGCAGGTTCGCCAGCAGCCGGTGGGTAGGCAGGATGACGAGTCCCGGGTCGGCCATGTTGACGAACGCGGTGAGCTTGAACCGGCAGGCCGCGTCCTTGTCAAGCGCCGGGTTGGCCCTTTCGAGTTCCTGGCGGAGCTGGAGCGCGGTCTCGTACCGGTGATGGCCGTCGGCGATGAGCAGTTGCTTGGTGCTCATTTCCGCATGGAGCGCAGCGAGCTTCTTCGGGTCGGTGACCGCCCACATGCGGTGGACCACGCCGTACTCGTCGGTGGCCTGCATCAGCGGCGCGCCGGCCGGTTCGAGCAGCCGGTCGACGGCGAAGCCCGGGTCGGAGTAGAGCATGAAGATCTGCTCGTAGTCCATCCGGGTGGCGCGTACAAGGCTGTCCCGGTCGGCGCGAGCTTTCTTCAGGGTGAACTCATGGGGCAAGACCGTGCCTTTATCGAACTCCTCGACCCGGATGCAGCCGACGAACGCCTTGCGCACCATCTGCCGGCCCGCGTAGCTGAACTGCTCGTGGTAGACGTAGGCGGCCGGGGCCGGGTCCTGTTGCAGCACGCCCTCGGCCAGCCACTGCCGGCAGGTATCGGCGGACAGGCGGTACTTGTCGTCGCCTCTGGGCAGGATGAGCCGGACGAAGTTGTGTTCGTCCTTCTCCGAGTAGGCGGCGTGCATCTTGTCGTTGATCTTGTCATAGGGCTGGGTGACGACCCGGTCCAGGTTGCCAACCCTGGCCGGGTTGTAGCGGATGCCTCGGAACGGCCTGATATCGGTCATGGTTAGGAGGCGGCCCGGCTACTTGCCCAGCGCTTTGCGGACTTCCTCGGCGACGCCGATGCCGGCGCGCTCCTGGCCTTCCCTGGTCTGGGCACCGACGTGCGGCGTGCCGATGACGTTGGGCAGGGAGAACAGCTTGAAGTCCTTGATGGGTTCCGACTCGTAGACGTCCAGCGCCGCGGCGCCGACCTGGCCGGACTTCAAGCCCTCGTACAGCGCTTCCTCGTCGACCACGCCGCCGCGCGCGCAGTTGACGATGACCACGCCCTTCTTCATCTGGGCGATGGAGTCCTTGTTGATGATGTGCTTCGTCTGGTCGGTCTTGGGCACGTGCAGGGAGATGTAGTCGGCCTGCTTGAGCATCTCCGGGAACTCGCACTTCTTGCCGGCCGCGCATTCCTTGATGAACGGGTCGAATACCAGCACCGACATGCCCATCGCCACCGCGCGCTTGGCCAGCTCGGTGCCGATGCGGCCTGACCCGATGAGCCCGAGCGTCTTGCCGTACAGCTCGGTGCCCTTGAACGCCTTCTTCTCCCACTTGCCTTCGCGCAGCGACTGGGTGGCCTGGGGAATCGAGCGGGCGCAGGCGAGCATCAGCCCCAGCGCCAGTTCCGCGACGGTAACCGAGGTGGCGGCCGGGGTGTTGACCACCTTGATGCCCCGGGCGTCCGCGGCCTTCTTGTCGACGTTGTCCAGGCCCACGCCGGCCCGGCCGATGACCTTGAGGTTGGTGCCGGCGTTGATGACGTCGGCGGTGACCTTGGTGGCGCTCCGGACGATGATGGCGTCATAGGCCGGGATGGCCTTGATGAGTTCGTCGGGCGGCAGGCCCGGGCTTTCGGTTACCTCGAGGCCGGCGGACTTGAGCATTTCCACGCCTTTCTTGGCGATCGGGTCGGTGATGATGACTTTCATGGAACTCCTTTCTGTCAGTCGGTGCGTTATCCTAGCCGGTGTGACGAGGATGTCAATGGCCGAACTGCTTCTCCGCCCGTTGACTGGCCAGGCGAGCCGGCTAGACTGCTGGCGAGGTGTATTGATGAATAGCGAACACGACTACCGGCGCGCGGCCGAACGCGCCGCGGCCCTTGAACCGGACATGGTCGAACTCCAGCGGCGGCTGGTGGCGCTGCCCGCGGTCGGACCGGCCTCCGACGGCCCGGGCGAGAAGGACCGGGTCGACTTCCTCAGGCCGCTGCTCGAATCCTGGGGCCTGGACGTTGCCGAGTACCGGGCCCCGGACAAGCGCGTGGCCTGCGGTTACCGGCCGAGTGTGGTCGCCCGGCTGCGCGGCGGGCGGCCCGGCCCCGCGCTCTGGATAATGACCCACCTCGACATCGTGCCGGCCGGGCCCCGCGAGATGTGGCATTCCGACCCGCACGCCGCCCTGGTCAAAGACGGTAGAATCTACGGCCGGGGCACCGAAGACAACCAGCAGGAAATGGTGGCGTCGATCTACGCGGTCCGGGCGCTGCTCGACTGCGGGCTCAAACCCGCGGCCGACGTCTGCCTGATGCTGGCCGCGGACGAGGAAACCGGTTCCGAATACGGGGCCGACTGGCTGCTGCGGAACCACCAGCTCTGCCGGCCCGAGGACCTGGTGCTGGTGCCTGACGCGGGCAACGAGCAGGGTACGATGATGGAAATCGCGGAGAAGTCAATCGCCTGGGTGAAGGTCGCGGTGTCCGGGCGCCAGAGCCACGCGTCCGCGCCGGCCTGCAACGCCCACCGCGCCGGCGCGAACCTGGTTGTCCGGCTGGACCGGCGGCTCCACGAGAAGTACACGGCCCGCGACCTTTTGTTCACGCCGCCCGAGTCCACCATCGAACCGACCAAGCGGCTGGCCAACGTGCCCAACGTCAACACCATCCCGGGTGAGGACGTGTTCTGGTTTGACTGCCGGATGCTGCCCCAGTACCGGCTCGACGAGCTTCTGGCCGACTTCCGTTCCATCGGCCAGGAGGTGGCAGCCGAGTATAGGGTGGGCGTGAAGGTCGAGACCGAGCAACTGGCCCAGGCCGCGCCCGCTACTGCGGCCGACGCGCCGGTCGTCCGGCTGCTGGGCCGCGCGGTCAGGGAGGTGCTGGGCCGGGACGCGAAGCCGGCCGGCATCGGCGGCGGCACGGTGGCCGCGTTCTTCCGGCGGCTGGGCATACCGGCGGTGGTCTGGGGCAGAACCGGGGGCCGGGCCCACAACCCGGACGAATACTGCACCATCGCCAACATGGTCGGCGACGCGCAGGTGTACCTGTGGATGATGCTCGCGGGCGCTTGACACCGGGGCAGGGCCGGGTAGATTGAGTCCATGCAGCCGCAGGCGCTCGAAACGCTGAAGCAGTACGTGGACGCCGGCCAAGCCCAGGTCGTCGACGCCCGTTCGATGGGCGGCGAAGTCATCAAGGTGCCGGTGCTCAACCCGATGATGGCCAGCCAGGCGCTGGCCGCGCTCGCCGACAACCTGTCCGGGTTCATGGAAGAGGTGACCGGCCGCGGGTACCAGAAGGCCGAAGAGGTCTACGACCTCGGCTACACGGTGCGCGAGCCCGGTCACCAGGCCTACGGCCTGAAGATCGGGATGGAAGAGGGCTGCGCGATTGTCAGCCGGGTGGCGATTCTCGAGGACGAGACTACCTTCCACCGTTACGTGCAGTACCTGAAGACCGGGATCGTCATCTAGCGCTGCTACACCAGCAGCACCAGCATCTCCAGCACGAACGCCAGCGCGGCGAGGAGCAGCAGGGCGGTCGACAGGTCGGATTCGCCGGCGACACCGGCCCGCACGTCGACGCCGGCCCGGCGCAGCTCGCCCGGCTCGACCCGGCCCAAGTCGCCTTCGGCCGGGTCGGGATTCACCGCCAGCACCGTCGTGTCACTGCCCGAAACCACTCGATAGAAACCGGGGAACTCGGTCCCGGCGTACCTGACGACCGGCCGGCCGAGTTCTGAGGTCGTCGCGACCGTCTGGCGGCGTGTGGGGGTGATGACGAGCGCCGGGGCCGCGGTACCGGGCCGGACGACGATGGTGTCGCCGCAGGTGAGCGAGCGAAACCGGTCCCGGCCGGCAAGGTAACCTACGGTCCGGTGGACCAGCGGGGCGAACAGCGCCCGCTGTCCGAGGTCCGAGAACCCGGGCCCGGCCGGTATCGACCATACGACCAGCCGCAGTTCGGCGTGCTCGGCGATGAGCGCGCTGCCGTCGGATAAAGTCACGACCGGCCTCAGGTCCGGGGAGCGGACGAGCGCGTGCTGCCAGACGTGGACCGCGGGCCAGCCCGCCCCGGCCAGCGGCGCGGTCAGCGGGTGGCTCGCGCCCGGGTCCACGACCGAGTGGAAGCCCGGGGCGGGCCGAACCGCTTGTGCGCTGCGGGCGTAGGCCGGCCGGTCAGGCGTGCCGGGCTCGGGTTCGAGCAGCAGCCAACCAGCCCCGCCCGAACGCAGGAAGAAGTCGAAGCGGTTCCAGTCTCCTGGTCGGAGCGCGGCCGGGCCAGCCAGCACGACCAGGTCGAACCGTTCCAGGTTCTGGCGACCGAACAGCGCGGGGGTGACCTGTGTCGTCCTGACGACGCCGGAATCTGCGGCCAGCGCCTGGGCCAGGTGAGAAGCCGGCTCCGCGTCGACGAGCAGTAACCGGGTGACGGACCGGGCGGGCACGACCACGAAGCGGGCGTCGTCAGCCGCCATCGAGTCCAAGGAGAGCCTTGCCTCGAGCAGGTGCGGACCGGGGCCGGCCAGCCCGGGCGCGAACTCGACCGACTGGGTTCCGCCGGGCGGCAGGGTGGCCGGCCGGGTTTCGGCGATGCCGGTCCCGGCCAGGCTGACGGTGCGGGTCGAGACTGCGGTCCCGTGGCTGGTGGCCTGGGCCGTCACAACGACCGCGCCCAGGCGCTCGGTGACCGATAGCGAGCTGAGGGTGTAGTTGGCCGGGGTCTCGGCCCCGACGTCGAGCACCAGCACCGGCGGCGCGAGGCGCGGCCAAGTGTCGGGACCGGCCCGGCGCTGCAGGTCAGTGACTACCACCAGCCGCGCGCTGCCGGCCCGGGCGGCCTCGGCGGCGCGGGTCAGTGCCGGTTCCAGCCGGTCGGCCCGGCCGGTCGGCTGCAGCGAGTCGATGGCGACGAGCGCGGCCGGGCGCGAGACCGGCCCGGGCTCCGTGCCGGCCGAACTGGTGCGTAACGTCACCCGCGAACCGGGCGCCAGCCCGCCGACCAACTCCCGGGTCACGGCCCGCGCCTGCCGCCAGCGCGTACCGGCGGACATGCTGTAGGAATCGTCCACGAGCAGCACCACGTCGCGGGCCTGGCCCAGGCCCGGCACGCGACCCCGGACGAACGGCCGGGCCAGGGCGAGCAACAATGCCAGCAACGCCAGCGTGCGCAGGATGAGCAGCAGGACTTCCTTGAGTCGCACCCAGGAGAATCGCTCGCGCCGGACCGACTGCAACAGCAGCAGCGACGGGAAGGCGACACGCCGGAGCCGGAGCCGGGAGAGCAGGTGGATGATGAGCGGGACCAGCGCCAGCGCGGCCAGCGGCAGCAGTCCGGGAGCGGCGAATCCCATCAGCGGAGTTGCTGCCGCCTTGTCAGGTAGGCAAGCAGGGCGCGGTCGAAGGGCGTGCTGGTGGTGATGTGATGGTAGTCGACCAGTGCCTCGCGGCAGCCGCGTTCGAATGCGCCGAAATGCTCGGCGAACGTCCGGCGGTACTCCGGGCCGATGACGCGCGGGTCGACGGTCAGCTCCTGGCCGGTTTCGAGGTCACGGAGCACGACCGGTTGCCGGTAATCGAGGCGTTCCTCCTCGGGCGTGGTGACGTGAAAGCACAGGACTTCGTGTCGGCGGTGCCGGAAGTGGCGCAGCGCCTGGACAACCGCGCCGGCGTCGTCCCACAGGTCGGAGAGGATAATGACCAGGCCCCGCCGGCGGATGCGTTCGGCGAGTTGGTGAAAGGTCGCGGAGAGGTTGGTGTCGCCGGCCGGCCGGGTCGCGGCCAGGTGCTTGAGTATGACATTGAGATGGGCGGCCGAGCTGCGGGGCGGCACGTAGGTCTGTACCCGGTCCGAGAACACCACCAGGCCGCAGCTGTCCTTCTGGTGGAGGAGCAGGTAGGCGAGGCTGGCGGCCAGGCACGAGGCGTACTCGAGCTTGGTCATCGCGCCCGAGCGGTGAGCCATCGAGCCGGAGGCGTCGAGCAAGAGGTAGGCGCGCAGGTTGGTCTCTTCTTCGTACTCCCGGACGTAGAACCGGTCGGTGCGGCCGTAGACGCGCCAGTCGATGCGCTTGAGTTCGTCGCCCGGCATGTAGGACCGGTGTTCGGCAAACTCGACCGAGAAGCCCTTGTAAGGCGAGCGGTGCAGGCCGGCGAGGAAACCCTCGACCACCAGCCGGGCTTTGAGGTCGATCGACTTGAGCCGGGCGACGGTTTCAGGATTGAGGAAACGCGTGAGCGCGACGCCGGAACGCGGGGACACGCGAAAGTGTAGCCCGGACGGCCCCAGGGTCAAACGCAACCGGCAGAGCAGCGGCGTGCGGGCCGGCGCTTGACCGGCGGGATGGTTATGCTAGATTGGCCGCGTGGCACTGAAGCGGTTTGCCTGCAGCGGGTTTCGCAACCTGGCCGACTGCGACTTCGAGCTCTCCGACCGGGTCAACCTGGTTTTCGGACCCAACGCCAGCGGCAAGACCAACCTGCTCGAAGCCATCCACGTGCTGGCGGTCGGCCGGTCGTTCCGGCCGGCACGCGACGCGGACATGCTGAGCTTCACCGGCTCGCTCTACTCGGTGGCGGGTAGTGACGAGTCCGGCGGCCGCGGCGAGGTCCGTTTCGACGGCAGCGAGAAGCGGGTCGCGCTGGCCGGGAACGCGGTCGGCCGGTTGTCAGACTTCCTCGGCTGGCTGCCGGTCGTCGTCCTGCTGCTCGACGATATCGACCTCGTCGCCGGGCCGCCGTCCGGACGCCGGCAGTTCCTCGACATGGCAATAGCCAAGCTTGACCGGAGCTACATCCGCGCACTGGCCGGGTACCGCCGCGCCCTCGCCCAGTGCAACCGGTTGCTCGAGCGGGGAGCGCCTGACGAGCAGTACGAGGCGTGGTCGGCGGAACTGGCGCGGCAAGGAGTCCCGGTCGTGGCCGCGCGGCGTCAGCACGCCGGCAGTCTCCTGGGCCGGGCCGAGCGGTACTACGAGCAGCTGACCGGCGAGCGGCCCGGGTTCTGTTACCGCCAGTCGATAGCGGCCGACGACCCATCCGAAGGTTTCCGGCTGCGGCTGGCGGAGACGCGCGAGCGCAGCCGCCGGCTGGGGCTGGTCCTGGCCGGGCCGCACCGAGACGACCTGGTGCTGCTGAGCGGCGGGCGCGAACTGCGGCGGTTCGGTTCGGTCGGCGAGCAGCGGTTGGCCGCCACCGCGCTGCGGCTGGCCGAGGCCGACGAACTCGCCAGGGGGAGGGGCTGCCGGCCGGTCCTGCTGGCCGACGAGGTGCTGGCCGAACTGGACGACCGGCGCAGCGCGCTGGTCTCGGCCCTGATGCTTGAGAAGGGTCAACTGGTCTACGCGGCCGCGCGTCGGCCCGCGCTGGACGGAAAGGCATTTGAAGTTGAGAAAGGCAAAGTCCAGGAAGTTCAAGTCGCTCGGTGAAGTACTGCCCGCGCTGCTGCGGCGCTGGAACCTCGACGAGGCAGTGCGCGGCCAGCAGGCGCTGACGGCCTGGCCGGCAGTAGTCGGCCCCAGGCTCGCCGAACACTCACGGGCATTGTCGCTGACCGAAGGTCGGCTGCTCGTCGCGGTCGACAGCCCGGGCTGGGCAACGCAACTTGGCTACCTCAAACCTGACGTCCTGAAGAAGTACGAGCGCCGGCTGGGCAAAGGCCGGGTTACCGACGTCCGGTTCGTGTTGTCATCGGGCCGGCAGCGTCCGACCCCGGCGGATTGACTCGCGTGCGGGCAACTTATATAATGCCCGGTGCGTCTAACGTCCGAACCCCGCTGATGAAGCTGAACCTCGCGCTCGCGGCCGTGATACTGTTTGCCGGTTGTGCCGCGCGCGCGGTCAGGCCCGCTTCGAGGCCGGTAGCGTTCTTCCTGAGCGCTGACCCGTCGCCTGCCAGCCTGGCACGCCAGGCGACGCTGGTCCGGGCCGCCCGGCTGCAGGGCCCGTGCTACTGGGTGTTTGGCGGCGAGCTGTTTGAGGACAGCCGGCTCGCGCTGCTGACTGACGGCGCCGGGCAGCGGACGCTGCTGGACGCGGCCGGTGTCGATGCTGTCGTGTTCGGCCCGGACTGGCTGGAGTTCGGAGCGCGGCGGCTGGCCCGGTTGCTGGGGGACGCGAAGTTCGCAGTCATCGGCGCCAACCTGACTGACACCATGGGCGAGCCGGTGGCCTATCCATTTGTTACAACCCGGATGGGCAGCGAGACTTACGGCCTGCTCGGGCTGTGGCAGGACAGCTCCGCGGTCGGCGCTGCCCAGGACCGCTCCAGGTGGATCGAGCCGGGCTACAGCGCGGCGCGCAACCTGCCGTTGGTGCGCGAGCGCGCCCCGGTCGTCGGTGTCGCGGTCCGACCCGGTATCAGTACGCCTGGCCTGGGCGCGGATTTCTGCCTGGGCGCGGGCAGCGCCGAGGTGCCGGCGGTGACCCGGCCTGACCCGGCTGACATCGGCAAACTGGAATTGACGACGGCCAACGGTGTTGTTACCGATGCCCGGTCGAGCCAGCTCATCCTCGATGGCGTTGAGTTCGACCCGGCGGTGCAACTGGTTGCCGACTCGCTTGGAGCGGTGCTGGACTCGGTTGAGCGCGCGGTCGCTGCCGAACTCAAGTCCGCGATGGCGCCGGCCGCAGTCGAGAAAGCGGTGGTCGAGGTGCTGGGCCGGTCCGGGGTCGACGCGCTGGTCCTTGACCATCCGCTTGCGCAGCAGTCGCTTGGCCCGGGCAGGGTGTCGGTGGGGCAGGTTATCGGGGTGCTGGCCGAGCCGGCCCGACCGTGCAGGCTGACGCTCAAGGGCCGGCAGGTCAAGGCCCTGGCCGGCAACCGGACGCGCGTGCTGTGGAAGAAGGAACTGCAGGGCAAGCGGGTGATGCCGGACCAGCGGTACCAGGTGGTTGCGACCCGGATGTTTGTGCTGGCACGCTCCGAACTGGCTGCAGAGGCGCTGGTCGCCGACGAGCCACTCTGGCAGATTGCGGTCCGGGCTCTCAACCAGGCAGGCAGGTAATGGAAGGTATCGGGCTCAAGTTTCGTCTCGGGCGGCTGGTCTGGACGGTGCTGGTCACTTTCTACTTCCTGGTCTTCTTCCGGAACTTCCTGAGCGATACGCTTACCGGTTCGTTGCTGGTGCCGGTGCTTTACGCATACTTGTTCGTGCTTTGGCTGGCGGTGGAATACTACTTCGGCTCGCCGTTCTTCCAGTCCGGTGTGGTGGAGCCCTCAGCGCTCTGGCGGGGCGTGTTCGCGTTCTTCGTGTACCCGTACATCGGCTACATTGCCGGCGACTTCATCTGGTGGCACTGGACGCAGGTGCCGCTGCCGCCGCTTGTGCTGGGCATAGTCGGACTCGGTGTGTCCGGTATCGGCGTGTACATCCGGCTGGGCACGCTCTTCGGAATGTCCAATATCGATTCCAGCGCCCGGCCCGGCCCGGCCCAACGGGGCTTCCCTGAAAAGAGATTCGTGGCCCTGCGGTTTCAGCGCTACTGCCGGCATCCGCGCTACCTGGCGATTCTGATTATCCTCGCAGGGGCGGCACTGACCTTCAATTCGTGGGGCGGGCTGGTCCTGGCCGGCGTGCTTGGGTTGCCGCTGATACTGCTCCAGGTCAGGCATGAGGACCGGCTGCTCAAGGCGCTGCTCAAGACCGAGGGCAAGCGCTACTTCGACCAGGTGCCCAGGTTCTGGCCCCGGCTGCGCTCCAAAGCCAACTGACGGCCCGGTATCGGGCTAGGGTTCGAGAACGGTGACCAGTTGGCCCGGTCGCACGTTCCTGCGTTCAACCACCCGGCCGGGGGCGAAGCGGACTTCGACTGTGACCGGCTCGGGCCAGCGGCCGAGGCCGAAAAGCTGGGTGAGCGAGTTCTGGCTCATCGTGCCTTTGCCGCCTTCGACCTCGCGCATCTGACGGCGCTTGTTGCGCTCGATTACCGTTACCCGGCATCCGATTCCGGCCCGGTTGGCTTTCGTTCCAACGACCTTCACCTTGAGCCAGTTGTTGCCGTTCTCGGTGTCGTTTCTGAACAGTTTCACGCCTGAGCCTGAGCCCACAACAAGGTCTACGTCGCCGTCGTTGTCGAAATCCGAGAACGCGCAGCCCCAGCCGTTGTAGCAGCGGGTGCCGGAAAGCCAGGTCACTTCCGAGAAGGTAGCGCGGCGTTTGGCGATGTCCGGTTTAGAGGCGAAGCCCTTGTTTTCGTACAGGAATGAGCGCCGGCCTTCGTAGATTGAGGTGACGTACAGGTCCAGGTCGCCGTCGTTGTCGACGTCGGCCCATGCCGGGTCAGAATGGGTCTCCTCGTACCGGATGCCGGCATCGGCCCGGCGGTCCGTGAACCGGGGTGAGGCCTTTGGTCCCAGGTTCTGGTACAGGCGCGAGCGGTTGGAGAACTCGATGTAGCGCGGGTGGGCAAGGTCAGCAGTGAACAGGTCCAAATCCCCGTCGTTGTCGTAGTCGCCCCAGGTCGAGCCGATGGTGTGGCCGTACCAGCCGCTGACCTCGTCGCCTGACACACCTTCCTGGCCGGCGACGTTCTCGAACCGGCCGTCCTTCAAGTTGTGCCAGAGGAAGTCCTCGCACAGCCGGTAGTTGGAGACGTAGCAGTCCTGGTATCCGTCGTCGTCATAGTCGCCCCAGTTGACGCCGCGGCCGGCAAGGTCGATGCCATAGGGTGGGATGATGCCCGCAGACTTGGTCACGTCGGCCAGATAGCCGCGCTCGTTGTGGTACAGCTTGTCCGGGTAGTAGGCGTGCGCCTCCCAGTTTTCGTAGTTGGCGCAGTACAGGTCAACCCAGCCGTCATTGTCATAGTCAGCCCAGCCCGCGCCTTCGGTGGGGAACGAGTCCGCCGGCCCGCCGGCCCGGTCGGACAGGTTCACAAATCTGCCGCTGTCATTCTTGAGCAGCCAGTCCTGCCCTGCGCCCGCGGACACATAGAGGTCGAGCCAACCGTCGTTGTTGAAGTCAGCGAACAGCCCGCCCCGGCCGGACACGTCCTTGAGCCCGACCGACTCGGTCACGTCCGTGAACCCGCGTCCTGCGTCGTTGCGGAACAGCACGCAGCCGTTGAGCAGCAAGTCGTCTAACCCATCGTTGTTGTAGTCACCCCAGGCGACGCGCGATTCCTTGCGCTCTTTCAAACCGAATGAGTCGGTTACGTCGGTGAAGCGCGGTCCGAGATAGTCTACTAGACGCCTGCCATACCGTGTCTGCTCATCTGACCCAGACACCCCGAGTCGTTGCATCCCGGTGTCGGCGCGTGCTGTCCAGATGCTGCGGGAGTCGCCAGCTTCAAGGGCCCGGACATAGGAGCCGAGCGCGATGGCGGTATCGCCCAGCGCTTCGTGGACCTCCCCGAGCAGGCAGTAGAACGGACCGGGTGTTGCCTCCTGCTGCGGGTCCCAGCGGAACTGCGCCACGGCGTCGTAGAGGCAGGTTTTCGCGCTGTCGAGCTTGCCGCGGGCCTTGAGTGCCTCAGCCAGTGCAAGCCGGGAAGAGCCATAGAGCGGCGGGTAGTCGAGGTCCCACTGCTCCCGCGGTTTGTTCGTGGGTTTCCTGGCACTGGGTTCGAGGCGAATGGCGGCCAGCGCGTAGCGGGCAGCGGTCTCGGGGTCGAGCTTGAGCCGGTTGAAGAGCGCGGCGGCATAACGGTAGCGGAACGGGTCAAGCGTGTCGTCCTTAGTCATCTCGGCGGCAGCGGCACGCAGGCCGTCGGAGTCCTTGAGCCCGAAGTACGACGAGAGCAGGAACATGTAGAATGTCTGGCGCCATTCTGATACGGGATAGCGCTCAAGAAACCGGCGGATGATAGGAATCTTGGCGGTGTCATTGGTCCAGACGGGATAGAGCGAGTCGTAGAACATCACGCCTACCAGTTCGTACCCGCGCGGCGAGTCGGGGAACTTATGCGTCAGGGACATCGCAGCCACTCGGGCCTGGGTCGTGTCCGAGACCGACAGCCCGTCATAGGCCAGGGTTAGTTCGCGCATAGTGGCACCGGGTGCCGGACCGAGGATGTCCTTCATCATGTACGGTCCGGCTTCCCGGGCGACGAGCGAGTCGGTGTGTAGCAGGCGCGTGGAGTCCTTTTCGTCCCGGCGTACCAGCGCGAGCCAGCGACCGGCGATGCCCGAGTCGGTCGGCTCGAATCGCAGAGACCGTTCCCACCAGATGACGCTTGAGTCATACTTGTGCCAGTGGTCGTAGATGCGGGCGAGCGCGCGCATGGTCCGGGCATCTGTCGAGTCGTGCTCGAGAGTCGGCAGCAGGTACTTGACTGCTGGTTCATAGGCCCGGCGGGCAAGGACCTGCTCGAGCGGCATGCCCGCCTGGTAGCCGGACACGGCAATGAGACAGAGAGTCAGTATCAAGGTAGCCTCCGAGATAGGTGCCAGAAGCTACGTCGGGAGAAGCGCAAGTCAAGACATGGGGAAGTCGCCGGAGTTTGACACGAGTGGTAGTCGGCGTAGGCTTGACGCCTATGAAACCTGCTCTGCCCGTGCTGCTGCTGATGGTTGTCGCCTGCCAGAACCATCCGCCGTCGGCGCCGATAGTCAACGGCACGACCCGATGCCGGCCGGGCGACACCGCCCGCTTCCAGGCGGTGGCGGTGGACCCTGAGGAAGACTCGCTCAACTATGACTTCAGTTGGGGAGATGGCTTAGGCAGCGGGTGGTCAGGCTGGTTGCCACACGGAGTTGAATACCCGGCCGAGCACGTTTTTGCGGAGACAGGCTCCTACAGCGTGCTCTGTCGGAGCCGGGACGGGAAGCACGAGTCCGGCTGGTCGGACAGCCTGCCGGTGCTGGTCCGTCATTACATACCGTTCGTGCCGCCGCGGCCGTCCGGGCCGGAGACGCTCACGGTATCGGACTCGGCCTGGTTTGCCACGACCGCCAGCCATCCGCTCGAACGAAGGGTCAGCGTCGAGTTCGACTGGGGCGATTCGTCGGGCACACGTACCGGGTACCATCCTTCGAGCAGCGTGTTCTGGGCAGCGCATGTCTTCACTGCCTCAGGCAGGTACGAAGTCAGGGCGCGGGCAATCGACAGCCTGGAGTATGCCTCAGGCTGGTCTGCTCCCGAGTCCGTGCTCGTCCTCGACAGCTTCAGGTAGCCGTTGTTTACTTCCCTGGCTCAGGGCGTACAATTCCACTAACAATCCCATTGGAGGAATCGTGAAGAAGCTTTCCGTCCTTGCAGTCCTGCTGGCTGTAATCGGCACGGTGCTGGCCGCCGGGTTCGTGCCGCCCCGCGAGATGAAGGTCAAGGTATTCGCCGGCCGCACGGCGCTGGACCAGTGGCACCGCGACGTACTCGAGTTCTACGATGTCACGCCGGACTGGTTCATCTGCGCGGTGAGCCCGGAGACCTACGAGCAGATGGTCGGGCAAGGGCTCGAGGTCGAGGTACTGGTCTGGGACGTGCAGAAAGAGGCGAGCAAGTACGACGCCTCTTTCCACACCTATGCGCAGCTCCGCGATACCTGGGCGATAATCGCCCAGAACCATCCCAACATCTGCGTGCTCGATACGATGGGCACATCCGCCGGGGGGAACCTTCTTCTAATCATGAAGATATCGGACAACCCGACCGTGATGGAAGGCGAGCCGCGCATCTGCTTCGACTTCTCGATGCACGGCAACGAGAACAACGGCTGTGAGATCGCCCACTGGTCCCTGCTGCAGCTGGTCAACGGGTACGGGGTGGACCCGCAGATCACCTACTTCGTGAACAACCGCGAGATCTGGCTCGCGCCGATGGACAACCCGGACGGCCTGATATCGCGCTCGCGCTACAACGCCCACGGCGTGGACTGCAACCGGAACTACGGCTTCGCATGGGACGGCGGCGGGCCGAGCGTGTTCTCCGAGCCGGAGGCGAACTGCTTCTACTACCTCGCGGAGGAGAACCCGATGGCGGAATGGAGCCAGTACCATTCGGGCGCGACTTCGGCTATGTGGCCCTGGTTCTACACGAGCAAGGCGACGATGGACTCGGTGGTCCACGCGTATGAGATGACCCGCTACGGTCAGATATGCGGCTACCAATCAGGCCAGATTTCGCGCGTCCTGTATCCCGGTAACGGCGGCTGCACCTGCTGGTACTACGGCGCGCGCGGCGCGCTCGGGTACGCGGTCGAGGTCTGCGGCGGACAGCCCAGCCCGGTCGGCGAAATCGACACCATCAACCACAAGAACTGGACCGCGATGAAGGAGCAGATCCTGCGGGTGACGTGGGGCGTGATGGGTCACGTCACCGACTCGGTGAGCGGCCTGCCGGTCCCGGCGCGGGTCACGCTAAACCCGCCGAACTGGTTCACCTACACGGATTCGACCGGGTACTTTCACAAGAACGCCCACGCCGGCACATACGCGGTGACTGTCGAGGCCAACGGGTATCGCACCAAGACCGTCAGCGGCGTGACGGTTCCGGCTGACACCTACTCGATCGTCAACATCGCGGTGGCCGCGGACACGACCGCGCCGACCTGCGCATTCAAGGTGCTGACCAGCTACCTGAACGAGAGCCCGGCCAACTCGAACCCGACATTCGCGAGCTATGCGCTGGGCCGGGCCGACGGCCGGCGCTTCTCCATCGGCAACGACGGGTACTGCAGTTTCGATATGGGCAAGCGCACGCCGATCATCAACGGCCCGGGTTCGGACTTCAACGTGGTCGAGGGCGACGGCGACCCGGAGGCCTGCTCGGTTTTCGTCTCCAACGACTGGAACTCGAACTGGCGTTACGTCGGGTTCGGTACCGGTACCCAGGGCTACGACCTGTCGGTGGCCGGCCTGAGCATGGCCCGGTTCGTCCGCATCGTGGACGACAATAGCGGCGGCTCGGGCGGCAACGCCGGGTACGACGTGGACGCCATCGAGGCGGTGGTCGTGAACGCGCCGGCGCTCGTCTACCAGGGCCAGACCGTCTACGACTCGCTGCCGGGCGGCAACAACGACGGCAAGCTCGACCCGGGCGAGAGCGCGAAGCTGACCGTGACCCTGAATAACTCAGGCCGCGTGGGGGTGAGCGGCCTGACAGCGATAATGAGGACCCCGGCAACCGCAGTGGCCA
>JAEAMF010001585.1_pt1 | contig 15663 bp, 14 predicted proteins | sample 8958721 | NCBI WGS metagenome assembly JAEAMF01 (sample SAMN16933255, study PRJNA681124) | bioreactor sludge metagenome | isolation source: anaerobic bioreactor treating anionic surfactant - SDBS | place: India: Bengaluru | collected 2019-02-28
TATTGGGGACGGCCCGTTGAATATTCTGCCGAATTTATTGCGCAGTATATCGAACGCCTGAGAAAGGATGGCGGGCCACTTGAAGAATGTAGCCCGCTGGAGGAATTGGACCCTCAAGTATTGCAGCCATACGCGATCTCAGAGCAGGACGAGGATGTCAGGGCATATCTCGTTGAAATTATCTGGGAACATCGACGACCGGAATCCGTCCCGTTTTTGGCCCAAGTGCTCAATGATCCCAGCAAGAAAGTCTTGAAAGCTGCACTGGACGGTTTGGTTACTATCGGTCTGGTTACGGCCGGCACAGATGAGGCGCTGGCTGCGCTCAAGGCCACAAGAGCCGGTGCCTCCGCCGAGCAACTCGAATACATAGACGAAGCCATTGATCAATTACAGAATCCCGACGCGTGGCCGGGCGCATAAGGGGAAAAGCCCATCGTGAACCCCACCGAAGAACACTTTGTAAACACATTTGTCTGGAAGAATCGGCGCGAGCGGTGTTTACTCGAATTGGGTTCGCCAAAAAGGCGGGGCCACTTTATTAATCGGCTCAGTCACGACTTTGATAAGGTTTTTGATGAACGCTATCTCGTGGAACTCGCAAAACCGAATTCAGATCCCGAAGCGCTCGAAAAGCTCCTGATCTCGAAAGGAGCGGGAAAGACATGCCATGTCATCTCTTCTCTCGATGAGCTTGACGGAAAAGAAGTGAGCCTTTTTGAAGCGCTTCGCCTCTGCGTAGGATACGGGGATTCGGTATTAATCTGCACTCCTTCACTGGCATACCTTGAGGGTGAGCAGTATCAGGGTCCGCCGCCAAGATTCATGCTCAGGAAGAAATGAAGCGTGAAGCCCGGGGCGCCTTAAGCTTTCAGGACGCGGCCGGAGGTCTTCATGATCTCATATAGACCCGGTTGCGGCAGGCGAGAATTCACGCCTGAAGTCAATTTGCCTGCGCTTGTCTGGATTTATCTATATTGATCACTTGAAATAGCACCCTGGCGACAAAGCCCGGGATCCTCTAGGGCAGGCCGTATCTTCAACCGAAACGTGCGGTCTAGCGGAGGCCGTTTATTCCTTGGAAAAGAGATAGGAGAACGGGATGGCGATCAAGTCTCCGATGATGTAAGTGAGGAAGATCGCGCTGATCATCACCACATAGAGCGGGAACTGGCCTTTGAGGAACATCGGTGCGGCGACGACGGCCAGCCAGATCGGCTTGTAGATCAGCTGGAGAAGTAAAAGGGGGACGAAATTGAGCGGGCGCCGGAGCGCCGGGATCGCCGCCAATCCGGACGCCAGGAGAACACTCCCATAGAGCTTGAAGACGACCGGGTCCTGCGCCGGATAGCCGAGGGCGGATTGCGTGACACCCGGAAAGAAGACCATCCCGAGGCCGGTCCCGCCGGCGCCAAGGATCGTGTAGAGATACATCGCCTTGAGCCAATCCCTGCGAACACGAGGATTGCCGTCCATTTTGTTGCCCTCCCTCTAATGCGTTGATGTCATTCTAGGATAAAGGGTCCTTCTTCGGCAAGCTGGCCAGGGAACATTTCGCCTCCGTGCGGCGTATATAGGGGTGTGGGGTCGTTTCATATTTCCTGCCCTGTTACTTCCAGGCCATTCGGCCTATGCACTGCAGCCGTGAGGAGGCAACCATGAAGTCTGTCAGCCGGCGGGATTTCCTCAAGACCGGCACCGCGGCCGCCGCCGCCACCGCGGCCTCGCCGCTCCTGTCCAAGGGGTGGTTCGGCCTGTCGGGGGCCGAGGCCCCGGGCTATTTCGAGCGCGAGTTCGGCGTCACGGAGGCCCTCTGCCTCAAGGTCCTGGCCGAGGCCCTGGCCAAGGGCGGGGACTTCGCCGACCTCTACTTCGAGCACACGGTCAGCAACAACCTCATTCTCGAGGACGGCCAGGTCAACCGGGCCGCGAGCGACGTCGCCCTGGGCGTCGGCATCCGGACCGTCAAGGGCGACCAGGTAGGCTACGGCTTCACCCAGGAGCTGGCCGAGAAGCCGATGCTGGCCGCGGCCGCGACCGCCGCCACGATCGCCTCGGGCGCGGGCCGCGCCCCCGGCGCCCGCTTCGCCCCGCTCAAGCTGGCCGACCATTATCCCCTCCAGACCCTGCTCACGGCCGTGCCGCTCGGATCCAAGGTGCCGCTCGTCCAGAAGGTCAACGACCGCTGTTTCGCCGCGTCGCCGCTCGTGGTCAAGGTCACGTCGTCCTTCGCCGACCAGCAGAAGCGCATCCTCATCGTGACGAGCGACGGGCTCAAAGCCGAGGACCTCCAGCCCCGGACCTATCTCACCGCGACCGCCGTCGCCGAGAAGAACGGCAAGCGCGAGCGGGCCGGCTGGAACTTCGGCGGCCGCCGCGACTTCGCCTTCTACACCCCGGCCCTGATCGAGGAGCTGGCCAAGACCGCCGTCGAACGGACCCTGGTCCTGTTCGACGCCGTGCAGCCGCCGGCGGGGGAGATGCCGGTCGTCCTCGGCCCCGGGGTTACCGGCGTCCTCCTCCACGAGGCCATCGGCCACGGCATGGAGGCCGACTTCAACCGCAAGAAGATCTCGACCTTCTGCGCCATGATCGGCAAGAAGGTGGCGGAGCCGTTCGTCACCATCGTCGACGACGGCACGGTGCCCAACCTCCTCGGCTCCATCAACGTGGACGACGAGGGCACGCCCGGGCAGCGGACCCTGCTCGTCGACAAGGGCATCCTGACGAGCTACCTCCACGACCGCATCTCGGCCGCGTTCTACGGCGTCAAGCCCACCGGCAACGGGCGCCGCCAGAACTATCAGTTCGCGCCCATCCCCCGGATGAGGAACACCTACATGACCGCCGGCCCGGCCACTCCGGCCGACGTCGTCAAGGCCGCCGGCAAGGGCATCTACGTCGAAGACGTCAGCAACGGCCAGGTCAAGATCGGCGAGGGCGACTTCGCCTTCTTCGTCTCCCAGGGCCGCCTGATCGAGAACGGCAAGCTCGGCGCCCCGATCAAGGACGTCAACATCATGGGCAACGGGCCCAAGATGCTGGCCAACACGACCATGGTGGCCGACGATTTCGAGTACAACCTGGGCGGGACCGGCGCCTGCGGCAAGGGCGGCCAGTCCGCCCCTTGCGGCTTCGGCCAGCCGACCTGCCTGGTCAAGTCCCTGACCGTGGGCGGGACACGGGGCTAAGGAAAGGAGACCGGCGATGAAACAGGAGCTTTACGACCTCGCGGCCTGGGGGACCAAGGAAGCCAAGACGGCCGGCGCCGACTCGTGCCGGGTCCGGATCGGCGGCGAGCGGACCGTCGAGATCAGCTACAGGGACCGCAAGCCCGAGAACATCAAGGAGGCCTCGACCCGGAACATGGGGCTGGAGGTCTTCGTCGCGGGCCGCTACTCCGTCATGAGCACGTCGGACCTCCGGAAGGACGCCCTGCGGGAGTTCATCGGCCGGGCCGTGGCCCAGACCCGGCTGCTGGCCGAGGACCCCTTCCGGACCCTGCCCGATCCCAAGTACTACGAAGGGCGGCAGGCGGTCGACCTGGAGCAGGTCGATCCGGGCTACGGGGCGGTGACCCCGGCGGACCGGCACGCCTTCGTCAAGGCCATCGAGGCGGCCTGCCTCGAGAAGGGCGGGGACAAGGTCATTTCGGTCACGGCCGCGACGACGGACGGCTACGCCGAGTCGGCCGTCATGGCCAGCAACGGCTTCGACGGCTACGAGGAGTCCACCTATTTCGTGGGCCAGGCCGGGATGACCGGGAAGGACGAGGGAGACCGGCGGCCGGCCGAATACGCCGGGGCGGTGGGCCTGCGGCGCAAGGACCTGCCCAAGCCCGAGGAGATCGGCCACGAGGCGGCCCGCCGGACCCTGGCCCTCTTCGGCGGGAAGAAGCTCAAGACCGAGACGCTGCCGGTCATCGTCGAGAACCGGGTCGTTAGCCGGTTCGGCGACGGCTTCATGCAGGCCCTGTTCGGCCGGATGATCCAGCAGAAGCAGAGCTTCCTCGCCGACAAGAAGGGCCAGAAGGTCGGCAGCGGCCTGTTCACCCTGATCGACGATCCCCTCCTCAAGGGCGGGCTGAACTCGCGGCTCTTCGACGGCGACGGCCTCGCGGCCCGGAAGAGGGTCATCGTCGACGGGGGTGTGCTCAAGGACTTCTACATCGACTGGTACTACAGCCGGAAGCTCAGGGTCGAGCCGACGACCGGCTCGCCTTCGAACGTGATCGTCCCGCCGGGCAAGCGCTCGGTGGCCGAGATCATGAAGGACCTCGGCCGGGGCATCCTGATCACCGGCTTCATCGGCGGCAACTCGAACTCGACGACCGGCGACATGTCGATCGGCATCGTCGGGCAGCTGTTCGAGAAGGGCGAGGTCGTCCAGGCCGTCTCCGAGATGAACGTCGCCGACAATCACCTCAAGCTCTGGCACCGTCTGGCCGAGGCCGCCAACGATCCCTATCCCTACTCCTCGAACCGGACCCCGAGCCTGGTGTTCACGGACGTGGTGGTGGCGGGCCTGTAGTTTCACATCCGATCCGGTCCGGAGCCCCATTGCCGGCGGCGGCCCGGAGATTCCCCGGCATCGTTCTTGACACGAAGTGTAAAGTAATCTTACAGGTCAGCTTGCCCCGACCGGGGGGGAACATGGCCTGAAAGTTGCTGCCTACCAAGCAGAAGGGACGGGACGGCGGAAATCCGTTAGAACGGGAGGCTTCCCATGAAGAGATCCTGCCTGGTTCTCTTTTCGTTCCTCATTCTGTCAGCCTGGGCCCAGTCGCCGAAAGAGCTCACGGGTCCCTATCTTGGCCAGAAGCTCCCGGGAACGGCCCCGGAGCTTTTCGCGCCGGGGATCGTCGCATCCACGCATGGGTCGGTGACGATCTCCCGGGCCGGCGACGAGATCTACTGGTCGGACGGGCCTATCTACATGACGACCCGCAAGAACGGCGTCTGGACGATGCCCGAAGCGCTGCCCTTCACCCGGGAGGAGGGCGGGGATGGCCCGAAACTGTCTCCCGATGACCGGAAGCTCTACTTCAACTCCGATCGCCCGCGATGGCCGGGCGACCCGAGGCGAGAGCGGATCTGGTGCGCCGAGAGGACGGCGGCCGGGTGGGGAGACCCCGTCCCCCTCGGACCCGAGGTCAATGACGAGCACCTCCACTGGCAGGTGTCCGTCGACGCCGGGGGGACCCTGTATTTCGGTTCCGAGCGGCGGGGCTCAAAGGGCCGGGACGATGTGTTCGCGGCCGAACCCCGGGACGGAGGGGGATTCGCGAAGCCGTTCAGCCTCGATGCGGCGGTCAACTCCGGGGCCCATGAGGGCAGCCCCTTCGTCGCTCCGGACGGCCGATACCTGATCTTCCTGCGCGATTCCGACCTGTGGGTGAGTTTCCGGGGGAAGAACGGCCGCTGGGAGTCCGCCAGGCGCCTGGAGACTCCGGCCTACGCGGTTTGCCCTTATGTCTCCCCGGACGAAAGATTCCTTTTCTTCCTGAAGCTCGAACGGGACGCCGTTGGGCTCTATTGGATGGACGCGTCCGGGCTGGGACTGAAGGGGGATTCGCGAACATCCCGCGATACGGCAATTGAATAAATGGCAGAGGGAGCTAGATCTGATGCTGCCCGGGTCAGGCAGCCCGTCATTGCAGCCTAAGGTCGGCGGCTCGAATCTTCTCGGGCACGCCAGTCACCATCCGCACGAACCTTATTCCCTGCTCGGAAGTCTATAATGGTGGGGAGGAAAAGATGGCAATTGCGGCCGCGATCCTGGCATTCGTATCGGTGGGCCTGGGGATCGTCTTTTCCATGATGATCGTCCAGGAGGTCTCAAGGAAAGGGGCCAAGATCAATTTCGTCCTGCTCAGACTGTACATCATCAAGTACATTGATCAGTATAGAAAACTGACCCTGAAAGAGACAGGGAAAGTCGGGCCCCTCTATTATCCCTGCGTCGGATCCTATGTTGCGGCCCTGGTCTTTGCGATCATCTATCTGATCGTCCGATAACATCTTTCCTTCGCCCCAAGTCGGCGGCGGCCCAAGTTCATCGGGCCGAGATAGCGAGCAAAGGGGGGATTCTATGAGGGGTTTCGGCGTCAGAACTCCGCGATCAGGGAGAACCACTTGCCCGCCGAGGCCCCCCATACTTCGGCGATGCTTCGTTCGGCGGTTCGCGCCATGCTCCCGATCCCGCGATGCGACCACCGGCTCATGTCGTCCATGTCGCAGAGGATGTCGGAGATCAGCACGGTTTTTTAAGCCCGAACGTCTCGAACGCCTTGCTGTAGTCGAGCGGCAGGGGACTGTGGATGGCGCCCGTGGCGCGGACGTCGGCCTTCAGCTTCTCGTCCACCTGGGGGAATAGGAACGACGGGCCGCAGAGAACGATCAGGGCCAGCGCCTTCAGGGTCCTCATGTTCTGTCTCCTTCGCGGGGGAAGCGCCGCACTCCGGGGAATGAATAGCATGGGCCGATCCAAGGGGTCAATCCCCGTTTGGCCCCGGCCCCGACAAAAGGGGCCCGCCCGCGCCGCCTTGACTTCGACCTGGGCCGGGGACTAGGCTCGTGCCGTAGCGGAGAAGCCCAGGCCGGCTGGAAAGGAGCCTCCATGACCTCGTTGCGAAAGACCTCTTTGATCGCGGGCGCGTTTTACCTTCTGACGTTCGTCTCGATCCCGACCCTGGCCCTCTATAGCTCCGTGCGCGGCCCGAACTACGTCCTCGGCGCCGGCCCGGACTCGTCCGTGATCGTGGGCGCCATCCTGGAGATGATCGTCGCCCTCGCCGGCATAGGCACCGCCGTGACGCTCTATCCCGTGGTCAAGAGGCAGAACCAAACGCTCGCTTTGGGCTTCGTCGCCAGCCGGGTCCTGGAAGCCGCCACGATCTATGCCGGGATCGTCAGCCTCCTGTCGATCGTGACCCTGCGGCAGTCGGGCGCGGGAGCGGCGGCCTTGGCGGCCGGCCAAGCGCTGGGCGCCCAATACTACTGGACGTTCCTGTTCGGGCAGAGCTTCATCCCGGCCGTTAACGCCGTGCTGCTGGGCTCGCTGTTATATCGGTCGCGCCTGGTGCCGCGGGCCCTTCCCGTGTTGGGGTTCTTCGGGGCGGCGCTGCTCATCGCCGCATGGGCCGCTACGCTGTTCGGGCTCCTGGGGCAAGTGACGCCGGTGTCGGCGCTGGCCGCGATCCCGATCGCGCTGTGGGAGTTCTCGCTGGGCCTCTACCTGGTTTTCCGGGGCTTCAAACCGTCGCCCCTAACCGCCGGGATGTAGCCAGCCCCCGTCGCGTCAATGATGCGCGTGGGGCGACGGCCCCGTGGAGGGCAGCTTCCGCGCCGGGTGGATCCTCAGATAGACGCTCAAGGAGAGGGGGACGCGCCCGTAGACGGGACGCAGCGCGGCCGGCACGGCGCTGACGGTGATCTGGCCGCCAAGGGCGAGGACCAGCCCGCCGCCGGGCCAAAGGTCGCGGGACGTGCCCAGGGTCCAGGCGTTGATCCAAAAGGCCTCGTTCTCCAGGGCCTCGAGGCCCAGATCGTGGCCCGTTTTCTGGACCAGCTCGGCGCGGGCATAGATCGCCCGCCGCCGCTTTTCGTAGGTCGATTCGAGCAGGAACGAGTGCGTGCTCCGCTCCTCGGAATCGCGGTTCCAGCCCCAGACGAACGCGGACGTGACGTGGCGGCCGTTCCGCAGGGCCCGCGAGTGGATGGCCGAAGCGGTCGTCCGGCGAACGTCGACGCCGGGCGCGACGGCTTCCGGCCCGCGCAGGAAGCCGCGCGAGACTTGGAGCGACCAGTCCGCGCCGGGGTTCCAGGACAGCCGCCCGCTCCATGAATCGAGGCGGGGCCGATCGAGCCCGTAGCGCTCCTCGTCCGGCTCGCGCCCCGTGAAGACCGATCCCTCAAGCTTCACGCCTCCGAGCCGGACGCCGGCGGTGGCGACGCCGAAGGCGATGTGGGTCGAGTCCTGCCAGTGGTGCCCGAGCGGCGCGTCGGGATCGTAGGCGGCCGAGGCCCGGTGCAGGAACGCGGGCGGCCCGAGAGCGGGCTCTCCGGGGTAGCCGAGATAGAGGAAGGCCTCGGCGCTCCTTCCGATCGTCCGGCTGTAGGACATCGCCAGCTCCCCGAACAGGTCGTGGGGATGCTGGCGGTCGACGAGCTCCGTTCCCCGCCAGGTCTCGCCGGACTGGAAGAGGAGGGGATAGCCGGCCCCGCCCTCCACGAGCGGATCGAGGGACAGCATCGTCCTGACCATGAACCGGCCGCGGTCTCCGGCCGGCCGGCTGGCGCCGAACATGATCATGCTCGGCCCGCCGAACTTCGAATCGCCTCGTTCGCCGGCGCCGCTGATGTCCTGGCTCGTGAAGCGGGCGTAGGCCGAGCCGTGGATCATGAGGCTCCATTTCCCCGCGGAGAGATGGAAGGCGGCGGCGGGCGACGAGTCGGGGAGCCAGCTTGTCCCCGAGCCCTCCCGGCCCATGGGGACCCCGCCCAGGAGGGCCCCCTTCATTAGGTCCGGCCGCGTCATCGGCTCGGGCATCCCGTGCATCTGCCGGGCCAACAAGGCTGGGCCGCCGACCAGGAGGGCCGCCGCCAGGATCGCCGCCGAGCTCGCCGCGCCGCGTCCCCGTCCTCGCTCGGCCCGTCTCCGCCAGCCCCGGCTCGGCTCGGCCCGTCCCTGGCTCCGGTCGTTCGATGTTCTTGCGTTCATGGACGCTCCTTGCCCCGACTAGAGCCGTTTGCGTGCCAGGTTTCCCGGCCTCATCGACAGGTTAGGGCTCCCCCGGGGCCCCTTGGAGTCCTGGCCGACGGGACGAACCGTCGCGCCGCCGGGACCTTTTTTGTCCGGCGCTCTCGACATATCTCGATCCTTGGAATATATTGGAGCCGAGACCCTACTAAAACTGTCGGAAATAAGCGCAGCGCGGCCCCATGGAGCACCACCATCATCGCGAGCCGGGAGATCCGGACGGCCAGGAAAGCCGTGCGGCCTCCACGAGAGGCGGGGAGGAAACGGTCTTCACGTGTCCCATGCATCCGGAGGTCCGGCAGCCCGGTCCCGGCCGCTGCCCCAAGTGCGGCATGGCCCTCGTTCCGGTGAAAGCCGGGACGCCGCGGCGGACGGACGATAAGAGGGAATTCGACAAGCACGCCGGCCACCGGACGGCGTCTTTTATGAAGAAGTTCTGGGTGGCCCTGGCCTTGACCATCCCGATCCTGGCTTATTCCGAGCTCCCGGAGAAGCTCTTCGGATTTAGACCCCCGGCATTTCCCGGCTCCGCCTGGCTGCCCCTCCTCTTCGGGACGGGCCTCTATTTCTATGGCGGCGGGGTGTTCCTGGCCGGGGCCTGGAGGGAGCTCCGGGCCCGGCTGCCGGGGATGATGACCCTGATCGCCCTGGCCATCACGGCGGCCTATTCGTTCAGCGTTTACGCCACGCTCGCGGGGGCCGGGCAGACCCTCTTCTGGGAGCTCGGCACCCTGATCACCATCATGCTCCTCGGCCACTGGATCGAGATGCGGGCCGTCCAGGGGACCCAGGGCGCCCTCCGGGACCTCGCCAAGCTCCTGCCCGACCGGGCCGAGGTGGTCCGGGGCGGGAAGACCGAGATCGTCCCCCTGACCGAGCTGCGGGAGAGGGATGTCGTCGTCGTCAAGCCCGGTGGAAAAGTGCCGGCCGACGGACGGGTCCTGGAAGGCCGGTCCGAGCTGAACGAAGCGATCATCACCGGCGAATCGAAGCCCGTCCCCAAGACCGCCGGTGACGAGGTCATCGCCGGGTCGATGAACGGCGACGGGGCCCTCAGGGTCGAGGTCACGAAGATCGGCGAGGCGACGTTCCTGGCCGGCGTCATGCGGCTCGTCGCGGAGGCCCAGGCCTCGCGATCGCGGCTCCAGGTCCTCTCCGACAAGGCGGCCTTCTATCTCACCGTCGTGGCGGTCACGGCGGGAGGGATCACCTTCGCCGCCTGGCTCCTCGGGCGGGCCGGGTTCGCCGCGGCCACCGAGCGGCGTGGGGCCGTGCGGGGCATCGCCTGCCCGCATGCCCTCGGCCTGGCGGTGCCCCTGGTCGCCTCGATCTCCACCGCGATGGCCGCCCGGAACGGCCTCCTGGTCCGCCAGCGCCTGGCGCTCGAGGCGGCCCGCAAGGTCGACATCGTCCTTTTCGACAAGACGGGGACCCTGACCAAGGGCGCGTTCGGGGTCGCCGCCATCGTGCCCTACGCGGACAACGCGCCGGAACGCGTGCTGCAAATGGCGGCCTCGGTCAACAGCGGGTCCGAGCACCCCCTGGCCAAGGCGATGGTCGAGGCCGCGGCCGGGCGGGGGATCGCCCTTCTCGCCGCGCGCAATTTCGAGCGGCTGCCGGGGAAGGGGGCCATGGCCGAGATCGACGGGCGCGTCGTGCGGGTGGGCAGCGACGCCCTGCTGATCGAAGCCGGGGCTTCGGTGCCCGCCGGCCAGCGGGGCCGGGTGGCCGAGCTCTCCGGGCAAGGCCATACCGTCATCCAGGTTCTCGACGGCGGCCGGCCGCTGGGCGCCATCGCCCTGGCGGACGTCGTTCGCGAAGAATCCCGCGAGGCCATCCGCTCGCTGAAGCGGCTGGGCGTCAAAACGGCCATGATCACGGGCGATTCGGAGGACGTCGCGGCGTGGGTCTCGCGGGAGCTCGGGCTGGACGAGCATTTCGCCAAGGTCCTGCCCCAGGACAAGGCCGAAAAGGTGAGGTCCCTGCAGCAGAAGGGCCTGAAGGTGGCCATGGTGGGCGACGGCGTCAACGACGCCCCGGCGCTGACCCAGGCCGATCTGGGCATCGCCATCGGGGCGGGCACGAACGTGGCCATCGAGTCCGCCGGGGTCATCCTGGTGAGGAGCGATCCGCGGGACATCCCTAAGATCATCAGGCTCTCGCAATGGACCTACGCCAAGATGATGCAGAACCTCTTCTGGGCCTCCGGCTACAACCTCGTGGCCCTGCCGGTCGCGGCGGGCGCCCTGGCCTCGAAAGGCGTCGTCCTTCAGCCGGCCGTGGCGGCGATCTTCATGTCGCTCTCCACGGTGATCGTCGCGCTGAACGCCTTGTTGCTAAAAGGCAAGAGGCTCGGCGGCGAAACGGCGGCCTGAAGGCCTTATGACGCCTTCTCTTCTTTTTCCGCCCGGTCGAGGTTCTCGAAGATGCGGCGGAGATAGGACTCGAAGCGCTCGATGTCCTCGTCCCCGAAACCGCGATAGTACACATCGGCCATGTCCCCGGAGACGGCCTTGTAGGCGCGCTCGAGAGCGCGGTCTTTCGCCGTGCGCTCGATCAGGACCTGCCGCCGGTCGTCGGGGGAGGGCCGCCGGCGGACAAAGCCGGCTTCTTCAAGCCGGTCGAGCATGCTGGTCAAGGTGGATTTTTCGAGCGAGGTTCGTTCCTTGAGCGCTTGGATCGGGATGCCGTCCTGCTGCCAGAGGGCGAACAGGATCCGGCCCTGGGCGGGATTGATCTCGATGCCGGCGGCGCGCAGCCGGCCGGCAAAGACGCGGCCGGAGACTTGATGGACTTTGGCCATCAAGAATCCCCCTTGAGGCAGCTTGTTCAACGCTTCTCTCTCAAGTCGAACGAGTAAGTGATGCTGCCGTTCCAGCCCCGGCCATAATGGGACTCAAAGCGAAGGACCGTATAGTCGGGATCCTCGGGTCCGGCCGGGTAATACGTTTCCCAGCCCGGGCGCCAGAGCGCGCGGCGCAGGGCCGGGTCCTCGTCGATGGCCAATTCGCCGGCCAGCATAAGGCTGAAATAGATCTCCGGCCGGCAGAAAAGCAGGGAAGCCCGCGGCCGGGCGCGGATGTCTCCGACTTTCGAGGAGGACGTATTGGTGTCCAGATAATACCGGAACGTCCCGTCGAGGGGGCGCAGATACTCCTGAAGCTCGGGATAGCGCGGGCCGCGCAGGTTGAACATGACCCGAGCCTGCGGAAAGCCGTCGGCGCCCATGGTGGTCAAGACGACGTCGGGGCAGGAGGCGATCAGCTCCAGACAGGATTCTTTCATTTGGCCGGCGGTTTGGTGATGGAGAAGTGGGAATGGACAAGCCTCCAGCGGCCGTCCAGGCGGACATAGACCTCGGTGACGTTCATCCGGAAGGCGTTCGTTCCCGTTTCATCGTAATCGACCATGTTGTAGGAGAGAACGGCGGCCTGGCCATGGACCTGGACCTTGGGATCGATCATGTCGTACTTGGGGACCCGGAAGGTTCCCTTGAGCGGAGCGAGGAACTTCTCGAAGGCCTCGCGTCCGTCCAGCCGCTTTTCGAGGCTCGGATCGAAATAGGTGATCTCCGGGGCGGCCAATTCGAGGAAGCTGTCCGTATCGCCGGTCCCCCAGCGGTCGAGCATGGCCTTTTCCATGGCGATGATCTCGGCCGCCGGGTCGCCGGCCGGCGTGGCCGCCGGGACCGCGGCCAGCAACGGGACCGCCATCATCATCAGCAGCGTGAACAGGGCAAGGGGCATGTTTGTCTCCCTGACAGTTTTATGTCGAATAGTACTATATAGAACCAAATAAGGGCGTTTGTCAAGTCCGGACGCGGCCGGCGATCAACGAGGGCGAACGCGCCGATCAGCCCGAGCCCCAAAGGGCATCTCCTAAGCGGGCTCTGTGGGCGGCCAAGGATAGATCCGGAATTGCTCGGGCGTTAACCATATTGACGCGAGCGGCGGAGGCCGTTTTCTTGACTCCTGCCCGGGGCCGGACTATCCTCCTACCGATGGGGCCAAAGGCGGCGCGGACCAGAGAGATCTGTGTTGCCCGAAAGAGCCGGGCCCCGCGTGCTGATCCCTCGAAAGGAGATCGCCGTGAATCATCGCCGGTTCTTGCTGTTCGTGGTTTCCATCATAGTGTTGGCGGGCCCGGGCCTGGCGCAGAACCCGCGGACCTGGCCTGTCGTAGACCCGAAGGACGTCGGGCTCGATCCGAAGGTGTTGGCCGCGTTCGATGCCGACATCGCATCCGGGAAATACGGGTCTATCGACAGCATGCTCGTCATCCGACACGGAAAGCTGGCTTTTGAGCGCTCGTATCGGCACGATTACGATAAGATCTACGGCAAGGAGGCCCGAGAGAGGAGCGCGCTCAACGCTCATGACCCGACCGGCCCCTATAATTATTTCAACCCGTGGTGGCACCCTTTCTATAGGCGCGGCGACCTGCACACCCTCCAGTCGGTCACCAAAACAATAACCTCGGTCATCATCGGAACGGCTGTGGCCCGCGGCGAGTTCCCGGAGTTGTCGACCCCGGTCCTGAAGTTCTTCGAAGAGTCCAAGGTGGCCAACGTCGACGACCGCAAGCGCCGCGTCTCCCTTCAGCATTTGTTGACGATGACCGGAGGATTCGACTGGAACGAGGACCTTCCCTATTATGACCCCAACAACTCCGCCAGCCTGATGGAAGCGAGTTGTGATTGGGTGCAATTCGCCGTCGACCGGAAGATGGCCTGCGAGCCGGGGACCGTCTTTAACTACAATAGCGGCGGCTCTCAGCTCCTGTCGCATATTTTCCGCGTCGCCACCGGCCGGGACCTGGAGGAATATGCGGCCGAACATCTGTTCGGCCCCTTGGGCATCGAACGCTATTTCTGGAAGCGTACTCCGGCCGGGCCGGTCGACACGGAGGGGGGCCTCTACCTGGCCCCGCACGACCTGGCCAAGATCGCTTGTCTCTTCTTAAACAAGGGGGTTTGGCAAGGCCGGACGGTCGTGACCCCGGAATGGGTGGCGGATTCGGTCTCTCCCCAGATCGAGGTGGGCGAGGGCGGCGTCAAGTACGGCCTCAAGTGGTGGCTTTTCCCTTATGGCGACGGCTCCAAGACGGCCTGGGCCGGTTCGGGGTTCGGCGGGCAGATGCCGATCATCATTCCGGAGAATGATCTGGTGCTTGTTTTCACGGGTTGGAACATTCTCCCGGATAGGCCTCGTCTCAGCCACCGCGAGGCGATCGACCGCGTCCTTCGCGCGATCGTCGATCACGGCAATATCGACTAGAAATCTCAAGACCGACGAACCGCCTGCCGTCAAGGCCGCTATCCGGCCGGCGCTTTCGGCTTAAGCTCCAGGCCGAGCCGCCTCTAGAGCCAGAAATCAACCACCCGATCGGATCCCCCGACGACCGGTTCCCTAGAAAAACGGCTTACCGGTATCTTTCGACCAGGCCGGCCAGGGAGGCCCCGGAGGAGACGAGGTCGGCCGCCTTGGCCGTCAAGAGCCACTCGTCGAACAGCTTGTCCAGGGGGACGGCCGACCGGCTCTTAACGTAATCCATGAACTGCCGGGTTGTCGCGCCTTTCTCATTAAAGGCCTGATAAAACCCGCCCATGGTCTCGAGAAAGGCCTTTTCCCCGAGCGTTTGATACAGGAGATAGAACGCGATCTGGCCCATGCGATAGGAGAGGTCGGTGAGGTCCTTCTCGCCGTAGACGATGACCGGGATGCCTTGCCAATCCGGATGTTCGAGGAAGCTTTGGCGCATCCGGGCGAGCATGGCGTTCACCGCCTTTTCCGCGGCGCCGGTCTTGCCCTCGGATCTTTCCTCCATAAGGTGCTGGAGCAGCATGGCTAGCCCCTCGCTCTCGACACGACAAGGCAGAGGGTCCCTGGCCTCAACGCTCCAAAGGTGAGAGAGCTCGTGGTAGAACGCCGCGCGGCTCGTCCGGTCCTTGACGGCCCGGGCCTCCTGGATGATGGCGGCGATATCGGCCTGCGAGCCGCAGCCGTCGGGGACCTCGATGACCGTCAGGCCCTGGAACGATCGAAGGGGGCCGAACCATTGGGTGAAAAGCCCCAGGGCTTGAGTCAGGCGGCCGAGAAGATCATGGGCTCCTTCCTTATCTTCAGGCAGCGCGAAGATCTGAAATCGCCCGTCGTCGCTCTGGAGGATCTCGTAGTTCGAAACGGCAAAATCCATGCGCCAGGACGGCAATTTGCTCGCATAGACGTAAGTGACCTTGCCGTCGGCCTCGCTTTTGGATTCGACCCGGCCGCCGTTGGCGACGATCAAGCCCGAGGGGACCGTGATCGAGGCCCGGTATTCGAAGCTCTTGAGGCCCCGGGCCCGGTTCGTCTTCCAGGAGGGGACGTTGATCTCGGGGAAGGCCAGGCTGTCGGTCCGGATCAGCGTCATCTCTTTGTCGATATGGTCCTTGACGTAGCGCATGGCTTCGGCATAGCCGAGAAGCGGTCCGCCGTACGATATCGTGAGAGCGGTCGACCTCCCCGGGGCCAGGGGCGGATCCAACCGGATCCGGATATGGTTGACCTGGAACTCCGGCCAATCCTCGAAGATGCTGACCTTTTGGGCGAATTCGACAGGCCCGCCCTTATCATCCACGACGGACGTGACCTGCATGAGCCGGTAGAGGTTAAGCGGGACGAGGGCCACGGCTTCGCTCCCGGGGTTCTTGAGGGTGATCTTGCAGGCCGCCGAGAGCGAGGCGGGATCGTAATCCACGTTCATCTTGAGGTCATAGGACACCGGATCGGGGTATGGCCCGATCTTCTCCGTGAAGGAGATCGGGGCCGCCGGAGCCGGCCCCTGGCAGGATTGAAGAAGAAGGATCGCCGAGACGATCGCGACGGTCCATGGAAGTTTGTTCATGATCGGCCTCTTGACGGT
>JAEAMF010001575.1_pt1 | contig 15650 bp, 12 predicted proteins | sample 8958721 | NCBI WGS metagenome assembly JAEAMF01 (sample SAMN16933255, study PRJNA681124) | bioreactor sludge metagenome | isolation source: anaerobic bioreactor treating anionic surfactant - SDBS | place: India: Bengaluru | collected 2019-02-28
GGACCGGCGTTCCGTTCGGGGAGTATGCGTACACGGAGGCATTCGCGCCCCTGGACGACACGATGGTGCCGATGAGGCGCCGACCGGAGTCGGCCGGCGGTTCGCCGCCGCCGGCGGCGGAGCCGAAGGAGCGGTACACCACGCGGTCACTGGCGGCGGCGCGGGACGGGTAGCGGGAGGCCGCGGCCGCCCCGGCGGAGGCAGCGCCGGACCGGTCGCCGCCCGACGTGTAGCTGGACAGGTAGGAGGGTTCCCCGCTCTTCTTCTTCCTGACCGCCGTGCCGCCGGAGCCGCTGGAGCTGCCGGAGCTGGAGGACGAGGAGGAGCCGCCCGAGCGGCTGCGGTAGCTGGAGCCGCCGGAGGAGCCCGACTTGCGCGCCACCGTCGTCCCGGATTCGTCGGCATCGCCGGACTTGCCGCGGTAGACGCGGGTGCCCGAGGAGTCCTCCGGCGAGGGGACGTAGCGGACGCGCGCGGACGATTCGCCGGCGGACTTGGCGCGGAGCGCCGCATCGCCCGGCTGGGCAGTGCGGCGGACGCTCTTGAAGCCGGTGGGCGCGGCGTCGTAGCGGTACACGGCGCTGTGGACGTCGGAGCCCTGGACACGGTATTTGTCGGTGCTGACGATGGCTCCCTGCTTGTAGGTCAGCGAGCGGCCGCGGGCGTTGATTACCGTGACCTTGCCCGAGTCCAGGCGTTCCCGGGGGGCCGATCCGCGATAGGCGAAAAGGCCGTCCTGGCTCAGCGTCGCCTTGTTGACCGCCACGCGGTGCATGTTGGCGGCCGAGAGCTCGTGCTTGCGGATGATGATGGTCGAGCGGGAGTGATGGGGGATGCCCCGGTGGTAGTCGTAGTGGCGGTCCCAGCGGTCATGGATGATGACCACCGGGCGGTTCCACCAGCTCAGCGGGCACCAGCCGTAGTAGGAGTCGTTCCCGAACCAGGAGACCCAGGCCGGCGACCAGTGGTAGGAGGGGATCCAGTACCAGCCGTTGCCGTAGCTCCAGTGCCAGCGGCCGTAATGGTGGGTGAGCCAGCCGCAGGGGTCATAGGAGACCCACACGTACCCGTAATAGGGATTCCACACCCAGCGGCCGTTGGCGTAGGGCATCCAGCCGGCGTCGATGTTGTAGGGGCACCAGACATAGGAGCTGAACTCGGACATGTAGGTCCAGCGGCCTGAGCGCGACATCTCGTATTCGTCGTCCTCGTAGCCGCCCTGCAGGTAGCGCGAGGAGCCGTAGCGGGCGTAGCCGAGCTCGCGGTTCTGCTGCTCGTTCCAGCGGTCGAAGTCATCCTGCTCCGAGGCGGCGAAGTAATAGGGGCGCTCGCTCATCTCGCCGCGCGCCATGACGATCTTCTGGTTCTCGCGGACGTTGCGGCTGCTGTCGCGGCCGGCCACCTCGGCGACGCCCTCCAGGACGAGCACCTCGGTGCGTTCGCCGTCGGCGTTGATGCGGTACACGCCCTTGGCGAGGAGGAAGATGCCGCAGTCGGGGGTCTGCACCTCGATGCTCTTTTCCTGGTCCAGGTTCTCGATGTCCAGGCAGATGTTCCCCTCCTCGAGGCGCAGGGCCAGGTCGGTGCGCCGCAGCTGCGGCACCTTCTCCAGGATGACGGCGCTGTCGACGTCGAGGCGCAGGTAGTTGAGGCGGCCGAGGTAGATCGACATCCGGCCGTCGGTGGTGCCCACCGTGTCCTTCTCGAACAGGGGCAGGTTGGCGGTGGCCTCCTCGTTGCCCTCGTCATAGGAGCGCTGGACGAATCCCTCGCCTTCCATGGTCTTGATGCGCACCACCTTGGCGTTGTCGTAATATTTGGCTTCGTTGGCGTTCGGTTGCAGGTCGTCGGACCAGCCCGCGCCCGACAGCAGCAGCAGGCTCGCGAACACGATCAAGGTCTTTTTCATGTTGACCTCCTCATTTATTGAGAAAGCATTCTTCATGCCAACTCCTCGGCGGGGGAATTGTCCTGTTTTCGTGACAGCGCGGCCGCAATCGGGGAAAATCAGGGCAGCGGCCGCTCCCGGCGCCGGCGGCCAAACATCTCCGTCAGGCGCCCCAGGCGCCGGCCGATCTCCGGGGTCAGCGCCCCCGGTTTCAGGCGCCAGCGCCAGTTTCCGGCGGGCCGGCCGGGGGTGTTCATGCGAAAGCGCTCGTCATAGCCCAGGACATCCTGGACCGGGAAGACGGCCAGGCGCGCGACCGATGCCATGGCCAGGCGGATGAAGTGCCAATGGAACTCGTCGCGGTGGCCGAGGCCCATGTACTCCAGGACGGAGCGCTTCGTCTCCTCGCTGGTCTCCGCTCCGTAGAACCAGCCGTTGCTGGTATTGTTGTCATGGGTGCCGGTATAGACCACGCAGTTGCCGTGGGCGAAGTTGTGCGGCAGGTAGGGGTTGTCGGCGCGGCCGTCGAAGGCGAACTGCAGGATCTTCATGCCCGGAAAGCCCAGCGAGTCGCGCAGCGCCTCGACGCCGGGGGTCAGTTCGCCCAGGTCCTCGGCCAGGAGCGGGAGGGGGCCGAGCTCCCGCTCCAGGTTTTTGAAGAAGGCCATGCCCGGGCCCGGCCGCCACCGGCCCCTGACGGCGGTCTCCTCCTCGGCTGGGATGGCCCAATAGGTGTCGAAGCCGCGGAAATGGTCGATGCGCAGGCAATCGACCATGCGCAGCAGGTGGGCGATGCGCTGCCGCCACCAGGCGAGCGTGGGGGCATGGAGCCCGCCCTCCCCGTCCCAGCGGTAGAGCGGGTTGCCCCAGCGCTGGCCCTCGGCGCTGAAGTAGTCGGGCGGGACGCCGGCCACGAACGCCGGCCGGCCGCTCTGCGCGTCGACCTGGAAGATCCCGGGTTGCGACCAGGCGTCGGCGCTCTCGAAGTTGACGTAGAAGGGAATGTCGCCGATGAGGCGGACGCCGCGGCGGTTGGCCGCCTGCTTCAGCGCCCGCCACTGCCCGAAAAAGGCGAACTGCTCGAAGCGCCGGCAACGGACGTCATCGTCCAGCTCGCGCCGCCAGCGCTCGAGGGCGGCCGGCTCGCGGCGCGCGATGTCCGCCGGCCAGGCCGTCCACTGGAAGGTGCCCAGGCGGTCGGCCAGGGCGCGGAACAGGGCGTAGTCGTCGAGCCAGTGGCGCTGCTCGCGGCAGAAGCGGTCGAAGGCCGCGGCGTCCTCGCCGGCGGCGGTGGCGAAGAAGCGCCGGGACGCCGTGCGCAGCCAGGCGGCGCTGAGCGCGGCGGCGGCGCCGAGGTCGCAGAAGTCGCCGGCAACGGCGGCCGCCGGCAGGTCGCCGGAGGTGAGCCAGCCGCGCTCGCTCAGCCCCTGGGGATCGATCAGCATCTCGTTGCCGGCGAAGGCCGATGGCGATGAATAAGGGGAGAACTGCCAGTGCGGGCATGCCGGACCCAGGGGCAGGAGCTGCCAGAAGGACTGGCCGCTGTCGGCCAGGAAGCCGGCGAACTCCTCGGCGGCGCGGCCCAGGGTACCGCAGGGCAGGCTGCCGGGCAGCGAGGTGACGTGCAGCAACAGGCCGCTGCCGCGTTCCGCGGCCGGCGCGCCCTCCGCTCGGTCCGATTCCGGGAATGTCATTCGGCCTCCTTCTCGATGCCTTCGTGGTAGATGACGGTGCGGTTGCGCCCCGTTTCCTTGGCGAAATAGAGCGCTTGGTCGGCGCGGTTGAGGATCTCGTCGGCGTCGGAGCCGTGCTCGGGGCAGGCGGCCAGGCCGATGGAAATGGTGAGCCGGCCCAGCGGCTGGGTCTCGGCGCCGCCGAAGGCCTGTTTCTCGACGCCCTCGCGCAGCCGCTCGGCGGCCAGGTAGGCACCGACCTTGTCGGTCGCGGGCAGGATGACGACGAACTCGTCGCCGCCGTACTTGGCCAGCAGGTCGGTCGAGCGGAACTTGCGGCGCATGAGGTCGGCCACCGCGCCGAGCGTCTGCGAGCCGCGCAGGTGGCCATGGCGGTCGTTAAAGTTCTTGAAATGGTCGACGTCGAAGATGATCAGGGCGTAGCCGCCGCCTGGGCGCTGCGCCCGGCGCGTCTCGCGCTCCAGCAGCTCGAAGAAATGCATCTGGTTGTAGAGGCCGGTGAGGCCGTCGGTCACCGACAGCTCGCGCGACTGGCGCAGCAGGTCGCGCAGCAGCTCCTCGTTGCGGCGCAGGTTGCGCGAGAGGTAGCCGGAGACGACGTAGGTGAAGACGAACATGAAGCAGAAGGCCAGCAGGTCGGTGACCATGGGGCCGGAGAAGAATCCCCGCCCCTCCTGCAGCACGGCGATGGCCAGGAGCAGGACCATGGCGGCGACGGTATGGCCCAGCGCCTTGCGGTAGCCGGCCAGGAAGGTGGAGATGACGATGGTGAGCATCATCAGGGCGATCACCGGGCTGCGCAGGCCGCCGGAGAAAAAAACGGTCAGCGCCAGGACGGCCAGGTCGGTGTCGAGCTGCCGCGAGGCCAGGCGCGCCCAATCGTCGTAGCCCAGGCCGGCGCCGGCGCTGCGCTGGCGCCGGCGGATGACCAGCCGGAAGAGCAGGTTGGCGGCCAGCGGCAGGAGGAAGACCAGCAGCGCGTCCAGCTGGCCGATGGGCGAGCGGCGGGCCAGGAAACGGTAGGCCTGGAAGAAGGCCATGATGAAGACCGGATAGGCCCAGCGCATGCGCACCAGCCACAGGTTCTTGTCGAGCATATGGCTCAGGGCGAGGGCATCGGGGGACGGGGATGCCGCCGGCGCGGGATTCATGGGGATAAAATATTTTTTTTCCCCGCAAAAGTCAAATGGGCGGTTGCAGTTGAATTTTCAAAAGTTTACAATGGTTTTTCGCATTTCAGAGAAGGAGGAGCAGATTGTACAAGAGAACGCGTTTCTATGATTTCACTTATTACAATTTCGTCGGCTCCTGGGCGTGGATCCTGCACCGGCTGGCCGGGCTGGCGCTGATCTTCTACCTGTGCCTGCACATCTGGGTCATCAACAGCCTGACTTACGGCGAGAAGACGTTCAACGATGTCATGACCTTCCTGAGCAGCCCGCTGTTCAAGCTGCTGGAGGTCGGCCTGTGGGGCGTCATCCTGTTCCATGCCTTCAATGGCGTGCGCATCATCATGGTCGATTTCTTCAAGGGCTCGCTGGTGCAGAAGAAGCTTTTCGTCGCGCTGATCGCCGCGGCCTTCGTCCTGTGGGCGCTGGGCTCCTTCGTGCTCCTGCGCCACGCGTTTTAGGGGGCTTCGATGGACAAGAACTTCAAGCAGACATCGCGCTCGGGCTCGATGGCCTGGCTGCTGCAGCGCATCTCCGCGGTCATCCTCTTCATCCTGCTGCTCTTCCATTTCATCACCTATCATTTCCTGACCACGGGCAGATCGGTCAGCTACCAGCAGGTCCTGGAGCGGGCGCAGAGCTGGTGGTTCCCGCTGCTGCAGTTCGCCTTCCTGGTCACGGCCCTGTACCATGGGCTGAACGGGGTGTGGTCGGTGCTGGAGGACTATACGGCGAGCAAAACCTGGCGCCTGGTCTGGTACAGCCTGCTGCTGGCCGTCGGGGTGGCGCTGCTGTTCGTCGGCACCCTGACCATCATCAAGCTGTACACCCTGAAACTGGCCTGAAGGAGCGACACCATGAAGATCGATGAAGCAAGAAGATACCACAAGATCGACGCCGTGATCGTCGGCGCCGGCCTGGCCGGCCTGCGCGCCGCCCTGGAGGTGGCCCGCAGCGGCATGACCGCCGCCGTCGTCACCAAGGTCTACCCGACGCGCTCGCACTCCGGCGGCGCCCAGGGCGGCATCGCCGCCGCCCTGGCCAACGTGGGGGAGGATTCGCTGGAAGCCCACATGTTCGACACCATCAAGGGCAGCGACTACCTGGCCGACCAGGACATCATCGAGCGCTTCGTCAACGAGGCGCTCAAGACCGTCTACGAGTTCGAGCACATGGGCGTGCCCTTCTCGCGCACCGAGGACGGCCGCATCAACCAGCGCCCCTTCGGCGGGCACTCGGCGCCGCGGGCGTGCTTCGCCCAGGACATCACCGGCCACGTGCTGCTGCACACCCTGTACGAGCAGTGCCTGCAGCACAACGTCCTGTTCTTCAACGAGTTCCAGGTGCTGTCGCTGCTGATGAAGGACGACGTCTGCCGCGGCCTGGTGGCCTGGGACATCCGCGAGGGCGGGCTGCACATCTTCCACGCCAAGGCGGTGCTGCTGGCCACCGGCGGCTACGGCCGCGCCTGGAAGGTCACCTCCAACGCCCACGCCAATACCGGCGACGGCGTGGCCCTGGTGCTCGAGGCCGGGCTGCCGCTGGAGGACATGGAGTTCGTGCAGTTCCACCCCACCGGCCTCTACAGGCACGGCATCCTGCTCTCCGAGGCGGCCCGCGGCGAGGGCGCCTACATCGTCAACGACCGGGGCGAGCGCTTCATGAAGACCTATGCCGCGGCCAAGATGGAGCTGGCGCCGCGCGACATTGTCTCCCGCTCCGAGCAGACCGAGATCAACGAGGGGCGCGGCATCCACGGCCAGGACTACGTCTACCTCGACCTGCGCCACCTGGGCCGCGAAAAGATCCTGTCTCGCCTGCCGCAGATCCACGACCTGGCCCTGAACTATCTGAAGGTCGACGCCATCACCGATCCCGTCCCCATCCAGCCTACGGCCCATTATTCCATGGGCGGCATCCCGGCCAACATGCGCACCGAAGTGATCAAGGACGCCGCCGGCTCGGTCGTCAAGGGCCTGTACACCGCCGGCGAGACTTCCTGCCTCTCGCTGCACGGCGCCAACCGCCTGGGCTGCAACTCCTTGCAGGACGCGGCCACCTTCGGCCGCATCGCCGGCATGCACATGACCGAATTCTGCAGGAAGAGCGCCTTTTCCGATCTGCCGGCCAAGCCGCTGGATGCCGCCCAGGCCAAGATCGACCGCCTGTGGGCGGGCGGCAAGGAACGCCATGCCCCCATCCGCGAGACGCTGCAGGAGAACATGACCAAGACCATGGGCGTGTTCCGCAACCAGGACGACATGCTCAAGATGCTGGCCATCATCAAGGAGCTGCAGGAGCGCTACCGCCAGGTGGGCGTCGACGACAGGGGACAGGCCTTCAACCTCGACCTGATCGAGGCGCTGGAGCTGGAGAACCTGCTCAGCTTCTCGGAGGTCATCGTCGAGGGCGCGCTGGCGCGCAAGGAGTCGCGCGGCGCCCACTTCCGCAGCGACTTCCCCAAGCGCAACGACGCCGAATGGCTGCGCCACACGCTGGCCTGGCGCCGCAACGGCAAGATCGTCATGGATTTCAGCAAGGCGGTGGTCATCTACCCGCAGTACCAGCCGCAGGAACGGAAATACTAAGGAGAAAGCACCATGGCCAAGATCGATCTCAATGTCAGAATCTTGAGATATCAACCCGGCAAGGACGATCAACCGCACTGGCAGGATTTCGCCATCTCGGTCGAGGACGAATCGACCGTCCTCGACGTGCTCAACGAGATCCACTGGCGGCACGACGGCACCCTGGCCTATCGCCGCTCCTGCCGCAGCTCGATCTGCGGCTCCTGCGCCATGAAGGTCAACGGCCGCAATGTGCTGGCCTGCGAGACCCCCATCCACCGTTTCGGCACAAAGCTGAAGATCGAACCGCTTTCCGGCTTCGAGATCCTCAAGGATCTGGTGGTGGACCTGGAGCCTTTCTTCGCCAAGCTGAAGCGCATCAAGCCCTACCTGATCCTGGACAAACCGCTGCCCGACAAGGAGTTCGTCCAATCGCAGCAGCAGCTGGAACAGATCGGCGAGTCGACGCTGTGCATCCTCTGCGCCGCCTGCAGCGCCGCCTGCCCGAGCTCCTGGCCCAACGGCGACTACCTGGGGCCGGCCGCCCTGCTCAAGGCCTACCGCTTCGTGTTCGACAGCCGTGACGACGGCGCCGACCAGCGGCTGGAGATCGTCAACGACAAGAACGGCGTCTGGCGCTGCCACACCATCTTCAACTGCATGGAGGCCTGCCCCAAGAAAATCAAGATCACCGAGTACCTGTCGCGGCTCAAGGTGAAGGTGGTGGAGAACTCGCTGTAATCACGGCATGCGGCCGGCGGCCTCGAAGTGGCCGCCGCGGCGGACGGCAGCCACCATGGAGCGAACGTGAGTGAAAAGTGAAAGGTGAAAAGTGAAAAGGAAAGGCAAGGAAAATCTTGGGCCATGCTGTTCCGATCATGAATCACTACGGCTAGCCCATTGAGTTTCTTGCTGACACCATTGCGGCCCAAAACAAATCATTCTTTGGATAGAAAATCATTACGGTAAAGGGTTTTGGGGTTCACCCAGACGGTTTTCAGGACAAGGTCAGATGCTCGAAAGACTAAAATTCCAAGCACTATGCACCCAATCCCAAATCAATCCCAAGTTCCAAATTCCAATGATCCAAACCAGGGCGCCCAATTGATTTGCTGCCCATACCGGGAAATTGGGCGGTAATTCCATGAATGAGCGCTTTTGCTCTTCGTTTTGGCCATTTGGACATTGGTGCTTGGGACTTGGTGCTTTAGTCTTACCCGTTTCACAAGGTCTCTTTGAAAGTTATTTTGGGCAGATCGGATAACGCATCACGCGTAACGACAAGCCTGTTCACTGCTGTGACTCGTCAGGCGTCACGCGTCACGCGTTACGCGTCACGAGTATTTTGGACAGATCTGCGTCTGATGTCTGAGCTCAGGCGGAGGGGAGCAGCTTGAGGCGGGCGCGGCGCGGCCGCCACCATTCCTCGTAGAAGCCTTGCAGCTTTTGCCGCAGCGCGTCGCCGTCCTCACGCTGCACGGCAAAGAAGCCGATCCTTGACCCGCGCAGGGGGAGGTCCAGCTCGCCCACCTCGGTCCACGTCCTGGGCAGGCGGGCCATCATGTCGCTCCAGCCGAGCTGGATGACGGCCAGCCGGGCGCCCTTGGCGCGCACCCAGGCGTCCAGGTCGGCCCGTTCCCGGTCCCGCGGCTCGGAGCGGAAGCGCAGCGGCTCGACGTTTCCCAGTCCGTACAGGTCGAGGATCTCGGCATCGGCGAAAAAGCAGACGGCGCCGATGTCGTTGACCGCGACGGGCCCTCTGGGGCAGGTGGCGCGGATGAAGCAGGCGATGCCTACGTGCTCCAGGAAGTTGCGCCGCACGCGGCCGGCCTCGCGGCCGGGGAAGATCCCTTCCCGCCACTCGTCGTTGGCGATGGTCACCCAGGCCAGCGCCGCCAGTGCCGCCCCTGTCGCCAGCGCGCGCCAGGGGATGGACAGCTTGCGCGCCGCCGGCAGGAAGGCGACGAGGGCGAACACGGCGAAGGCGACCAGATAGGCGGAGTAGCGGTAGACCCAGAAGGCGGGCGAGAACCCGTAATGGAAATGGAGGACGATCATGGCGGCCAGGAAGCAGGGAAGGATGAACCCCGGCGCGCGCCATTTTCTTAGTAGAACCAGCGCCGCCAGGGCCAGCAGCACGGCCAGGCCCAGCAGGGCGACGAAGTAGGGGTTCTGCTCCCAGGCCAGGCGGTCGCGGCGGTCGGCGAAGCGCAGCAGCGTCCTGAGGATCGAGAGCCGGGGCCCGGCCGCCTTGAGCAGCACCGGGTTGGGCAGGACCAGGCCGTGGGACAGGAGGGATAGGACGCTGAAGCCCGCCAGGGGGAGAACGGCGGCGGCCACCGTCGCCAGCGCCTGGCCGAACAGCCGCCGGCAGGCCAGCAGCAGGGCGGCGATCCCCACCAGGAACAGCCCTTCGTAGCGGCTCGCGGCCAGCAGGGCCGCCAGCAACGGCAGCGCCAGGCGCCCGCTCCGGCCGGCCGGGTCCGGGTCCAGCAGCAGGTCGACCGCCGCGCCGGCGAACCACAGCGTGAGGAGCAGGTGCAGCGCGTGTTCCATGCCCATCAGCGGCAGCAGGGCGAGCGGCACGCTCAAGACGATGGCGATGCCTCCCAGGGCCCGCAGCCAGGCCGTCGCGCCCCAGCGCCGCCAATAGTGGTCGGCGATGAAGAGGATGGCCAGGCAGGACAGGACGTTCAGCGCGAAGGGCGCCCAGCCGTTCACGCCGAAGAGCAGGTAGCAGCCGGCCAGCAGCGCGGTCCACAGCAGGGAGGAGGAGGCGGAGGCGAAGCCGAACGCGTTCACCCCCCAGACGCCGTGGCGGGCCAGATTCTTGGCCATGGCCATGTGGATGTAGGCGTCGTCAAGCGAAAATATCAGGTGCCCTTCGGCCTGGCGGATCGCCGCCGTGGCGGCGAAAACGGTAATGACGGCGAACAGCAGCGCCGGGAGCAGCAGCGGGCCCCAGCCTTTCCAGAAGAATCTCCTTTTCATGAACCTCTCCGCGGCCATATCATACTCCCTTGCCGGCAGTCGGCGCCAGCCGCCACGGGCGGGATCAGTTGGACTTGAGGTTCAGCGCCAGCGGCTGGGTTTGCAGCAGCACCCCCTTGTCGTCGAACAGCCTCAACTCGAAGACGTTGCGGCCCTGCTGCAGCTTCGTGAACGAGCCGCCGAAGTCGATCCGCCGGGTTGCGCGCTGCGGCGCTTCCCCCGCCTCAACCAGCCTGCCCAGCGAATGCCCGGCGGTCCATAGCTCGATCCGGCAGCCGGCGGGGGCATCCCGCAGGACCGGCCACAGGCTGGCCAGCGACACGTCGCCGCAGGTCGGGCAGCCGGGTGCGGGCCAGACCGGGACGCGAGTGACGGCCTTCAGGCGGTCTTTGAGGAGCTGGGGATCGAACGGCACCAGGATGGAAAACTCCCCGCTTTCCGCGTAGTGGCTGCCGGCCTGGTTGCGGATGCGGATGCGGTAGCCGCCGCCACCCGGGGCCTTTTCAGCCAGCGGCATTTCCGTCGCCGGGTCCAGCAGATCGCCGGCCACCCAGGTGGTCGAGCGGCCGCAGCCATGCGAACTGTTCATGACGTCGATGGCGGCCAGGCCGATGTAGGTCCCGGCGCGGTAGAGATCGAGATAGGCCGGCTGGATGCCGGGGACGATGCCGAACGCCCGCCAGCTGATGCTGAGCGCCGTACCCCGCGGCAGGGCGCCGGCGGGGGCGGCCGGATCGGAATAGATGCCCAGGTCGCGGATCTCGCCCCGGCACTCCCCCTGCGCCAGGCCGTCAACGGTGGACACGCGGAACGTGTACTCCCCCGACGCCAGCGCCAGCGGCACGGGCCAGACCTTTTCGTTCGTTCCCGTGCCGCTGGGAACGTCGGAGAACTGCTCCACCATGGTGGTGCCGCGCCAGATGGTGATGACCACCCTGTCCGCGGCCGACCCCGTGACGCTCCAGTTGATCCAGCAGTCCTTGCCTTTGCAGATCAGGCAGGGGGCCACGGTGACGCTGACCGCCGCGGCGCTCAGCGCCGCGGCGCACAGGAACGCCAGGATGAACGACTTGATATTCATGTTCCCCCTCCTTGTTTGCTTCACTTGCTCTTGTAGTCCATGGCAACCGCCTGGGTGCGCCTTCAAGGATCTTCCAGAGATCTTCCAGCTGCACCTCGCCGCATTGCGGGCAGCCGGGAACCGGCCACACCGGGATGTGGGTCAGGCCCTTGGATAGATCGCGGATCTCGCCCGGATTGAAGCGCCTGGCGATGGTGAACGTGCCGGTTTCGGCCCAATAGTCTCCGGAGGAGTTGCGGATGCGGATCTTGTAGCCGCTGCCTGCGGGAGCTTTCTCCGCCAGCGGCTCCCCATCCGCATCGACCAGCTGGCCGACCGGCCATTCCACCGGCATTCCGCAGAAATTCAATGTGCTGCTCATCTGATTGGCTGCCGCAAGTCCGACAAGAGTCCCGGAACGGTATAGGTCGAAATAGGCTGGCTGAACTCCCGGATAGATCCCGAAGGCCTTGAAGGTGATCGTGACCGAATTTCCCATGATCAGCGTGCCCGAAGGCGTGTTCGGGTCCGTGTAGATACCCTTGTCGCGGATCTCCTTCACGCACTCGCCCTGCGCCACGAGCGGTCCGACGGTTGCGACCCTGAACTTGTAACTCCCCGGAGCCAGGGAAGCCGGGACGGGCCAGATCTTCGAGTTGTCTCCGCTGGCGTTCGGTACATCAAGGAATTGCTGCACCACGGTGCTTCCCTGCAGGATCGAGATGTTCACCTTTGCCGCCGTCATGCCGCTGACGGACCAGAGGATCTCGCAATTTTGGCCTTTGACGACCAGGCATGGGTCCGTGTCGACCCAGACCGACGCGGCGCTCAGCGCCGCGGCGCACAGGAACGCCAGGATGAACGACTTGATTTTCATGCTCCCCCTCCTTGTTTGCTTCACTTGCTCTTGTAGTCCATGGCAACCGCCTGGGTGCCCAGCAACCTCCCCCCGGCGGCGAGCAGGCGCAGCTCGAAGCCGGCGCCGCCCTGCCGCAGTCTCGCAAAGGAATCCCCGAACTCGACGCGCCGGCCAGCCAGTCGCCGGGCAACGGCGCCGCGCTCGACCAGCTTGGCCAGCATGCGGTTGCCGTGCCACAGCTGGATCTCCTGCACGTCCGGGTCGCCTTCAAGGATCTTCCAGAGATCTTCCAGCTGCACCTCGCCGCATTGCGGGCAACCGGGAACCGGCCACACCGGGATGTGGTTCACGAGCTTGAAGCGGTGCTGGACCCAGCCGGGATCGAGCTTCGCCACGATGGAAAACGCGTCGGTTTCACCGTAATACTGGCCGCCATAGGACGTCACGCGGATGCGGTATCCGGATCCCGCCGGCGCCTTCTCGGGAAGGATCTCCTCGGTGTTCGGGTCGAGCAGCTCGCCCACGGTCCAGCCAGCCGAGCGGCCGCAGCCGCTGGAATGGCTCATGTCGGCCGTGCCGATGCGGCCGACCAGGGCGCCGTTGCGATAGAGGTCATGGTAGGTCGTCGGCGAAAGGCCCAAACCGAAGCCGTGCCAGGAAAATGAGATCCCCGAGCCGAGCAAGACGGACCCGCTGGGCCCGCTCACGATGACCAACCCTTTCTGATCGAGGAAATGCTCCGCCTCTCCCTTGAACAGGCCGTCGGTCGTGGCCACGCGAAAGACGTACTTACCCGTGGGCAGGCCGGCCGGCACCATCCAGGCCCTTTCGTTCTTGCCCTCGGGGTTGGGGACATTGGGGATCTCGGCCTGCTTCGCCCCGGCGAGCCAGAGCGTGATGTTCACCTGAGCGGCCATTTGGCCGGTGCGCGTCCACTCGATTGTGCACTCCTGCCCCTTGACGACCAGACAGGGACTCGCCCACACGCCGGAAATCGCCGCGGCAGAAACCGGGACGGCAGTCAGCAGGCAAAGGGCCAGTACTTTCACTTTCATCTCTCCTCCTTGTCCGCAGCGCGCATGGTGCGGCGTGGGCTCGCTTCTCAGATTGACAAATATGAGCTTGGGCTGAAAATCTCGCCTGCCGGGAAAAGGATGACGTTTTTCCCCGCCTCCGGCCCCCCTCAGAGCAGGTCGCTGGCCAGCTCGGCCAGCATCGAGCGCTCGCCCTTCTCCAGGGTGATGTGGGCGTAGATCTTCTGCCCCTTCATACGGTGGACCAGGTAGGTGAGGCCGTTGGAGCGGGCGTCGAGGTAGGGAGTGTCGATCTGGTAGGGGTCGCCGGTGAAGACCACCTTGGTCCCCTCGCCGGCGCGGGTGATGATAGTCTTCACCTCGTGCGGCGTCAGGTTCTGCGCCTCGTCGACGATGAAGAAGATGCGCTCCAGGCTGCGGCCGCGGATGTAGGAGAGCGGCGTGATGCACAGCTTCTTGTCTTCCAGCATGCCGTGGATGCGGCGGAACTCGGTGGCGCCCTCGCTGAACTGGTTCTTGATCACCGCCAGGTTGTCGAACAGCGGCTGCATGATCGGGTCCAGCTTGGACTCGATGTCGCCGGGCAGGAAGCCCATGTCGCGGTTGGAAAGGGGGATGATGGGCCGCGCCAGGTAGACCTGGCGGAACTGCCGGCTCACCTCCAGCGCCGCCGCCAGCGCCAGCAGCGTCTTGCCGGTGCCGGCCTTGCCCATCAGCGTCACCAGCAGTACCCCGGGCTGGGTGAGCGCGTGCAGGGCGAAGATCTGCTCGGCGTTGCGCGGCAGGATGCCGTAGGCCGGCTTCTTCTCGATGCGCTCCAGCCGCCCCGACTCGGGGTTGTGGTAGCCCAGCGCCGACTTGCTGCCGTTCTTCAGCACGCAGTACTCGTGCGGCAGCAGGTCGCGCAGGCCGGCCTCGGCGGGGTCGATGCCGCCCGCCTCCTGGTAGAGGCGGGTGATGGCCTCGCCCGGGAAGTCGTGGACCGTGCGCTTGCCGGCGTACAGCTGGTCGATGTCCTGCACGCGGTCGGTGAAGTAGTCCTGGGCGGTGATCTCCAGCGACTTGGCCTTCAGCCGCAGGTTGACGTCCTTGGAGACCAGCACCACCTGGCCGTTGGCCGGCCTCTGCTTGCGCGCCAGCCAGTAGGCCACGCTGAGGATGCGGTGGTCGGGCCGGTTCTCGGTGAACATACTCGTCACCTCGGGCTCCATCAAGTGCTCGGTGACGATGCGGATCTTGCCGCCCTTGGGGTTGATCTTCGTCCCCGTCTTCATGATCTTGTCGCCGGAGAGGCCGTCCAGGACGCGGATGAACTCGCGGGCGTTGAAGTTGATCGTGTCGCTGCCGCGCTTGAACTGGTCCAGTTCCTCCAGCACCGTGATGGGCAGGACGATGTCGTTCTCGGCGAAGCTGTGGATGCACTCGTAGTCGTGCAGGATGACGTTGGTGTCCAGGACGAAGGTCTTCTTGGCCATGGTTCATCCTCCTTTTGCCGTTGAGCTTCTTGCGGCGCGGGCAGGTGCGGCCGGTCCGGCGGGCAGCGGCGATTCGGCCGCCGCTCCCAGCGCCCGCGCCAGCCCCGCCAGGCGGTCATCGAACGTGAACAGCGTGAGGCGGTGCTCCCGGGCCAGGGCCAGGAGCAGCAGGTCGGCCAGGGGAGCGGCCTCGCCCCGCCTACGCAGGGCGGCCCCCATCCGCCCGGCAGCGGCGAACGCTTCGCGCCCGGCTTCCAGGAACGGCAGGCCGCGCAGGGATTCCTCAAGGAGGCGCCGGTCGCGTTCGCCGTCGATCCCGGCCAGCAGTGCCGCCAGCACGACGCCGCAGGTCGCGGCCCGGTTGGGGTCCAGGAGCTTGTCGACCCGCTCGCGGATGTCCGGGCGGCCCCCCCGCAGGTATTCGGCCCACACCGTGGCGTCGATCAGGCAGCCGCTCACCGGCCTCCTTTCCCCGCGGATGGGACCGCACCGAGATCGACGGCGATCTTCCCCCATGCCCCCTTCAGCTTTTCGCGCCGCAGCCGGTCGAGCATTTCCCGCAGCGCGCGGTCGATGATCTCCGTCTTGCAGGTCGCCCCCGAAAGCCGGGCGATTTCGTCCAGCAGCTCGGCGGAGATGTTCAGCGTCGTGCGCATCTGCATCTATAATCTGCATTATAGATACAGATTAAATGGAAAGTCAACCAGGATCCATCCCTGTCGGTGACGGCGTCGGTGTCAGCAGGGAAAGGAACGAACCGCAGTGACGAGTGACAAGTGATCAGATCTGTCCAAAATAACTTTTTAAAAAGCCTGTGACAGGCACGAGAGCCTGCGAACAAGCTAGGGCTAGATCGGTCAAGTTGCCCTTCGTTCACTCGGGGACTCCGCCTTACCCGCCGAGGGGCGCGGGC
>JAEAMF010001586.1_pt1 | contig 15648 bp, 11 predicted proteins | sample 8958721 | NCBI WGS metagenome assembly JAEAMF01 (sample SAMN16933255, study PRJNA681124) | bioreactor sludge metagenome | isolation source: anaerobic bioreactor treating anionic surfactant - SDBS | place: India: Bengaluru | collected 2019-02-28
TGTTCAAGGAATTCCTGCACATGCTCAAGGGACGGCTCGGCGGCGGTCCGGCCGCGGCTCCCCCCACCCAAAAGGCGGACCCCGATGTCTGATATGAACGCGCTGCGCTGGACCGAGACGACCGTCGTCAAATCGGGCCAGCCGCGGCTGATCGCCCTCGAGGCCGAGAAATCCCGGCGGGCCGGCCGGATCGGCAAGGAGACGGGCCTCTTCCGCGTGCCCGAGGTGCTCGATCTCGACGAAGCCAAGGGGGTGGCCGTTTACGAGCGGATCATCGGCTTTCGGACCCTCGAAGAGGTGGGGCTGCGGGGCCGGCCGGGCGAGGCCCTGGCCGAACGGGCGGCGCGGGCCCTGGCCGCCGTCCACCGCCGCCTGACGCTGCCGCCCGATATGATCGTCCCCCTCCCGGCGGAGATCGCCGATCCGGGCCGGGACGTCGTCCTGCACGGCGACTACGGCCTCAGGAACATCGGCCTAACCCCGGGCTCTGACGTTCCCGTGATCCTGGACTGGCAGTTCTCCGACATGCACGGCGGCATGTCGAGCTACGGCACCCGGTACTTTGACGTGGTCTGGTTCGTCAACAACCTTCTCTGGGCGCCGCGGCCGGCCTATTTATTCGGCGATCCGGTCCGTCCCCTGTCCCGGGCTTTCGTCCGGACGTACTTCGAAGCGGCGGGCCTGCCCTATGACGCCGAAGGCCTGGCCGGCTATGCCCAACGCTACTTCGCGTCCCGGGTCCCCGGCCGCCCCAAGGAGATCTCCCGGCGCTATCATGTCTATATCCCCCGCTGCCATGCTCTGACGCGCCGTTTCCTTCGCTCTCTGGCGATGGATCATCCATCCAGCTGAAGGAGGCCGGGATCGCCCGCGAGGGGCGGCCTGCGCCCGGCCCCGTTAACGGGCCGAGGACCGGTCCGCGGCTTCGATCCCCCCCAAGTCCGGCTTCTCCGACCGCGGCCGGCCGTGGTGGTCGTCCGCCACGGAGGCCAGGGGGATGGCCGCGTCGATGGCCGCAGAACCGGGCAGGAGCTCGAACCAGGCGGCTGTCAAGGCGCCCGGGCCCGACGGCCCGGACCTGGCCAGCATCGGGTCCCTGACGACGTCCCCCGCCCCGCGGCAGCCCCGGACGGGTCTCCGGGACCAGGCGTTGTGGTCGAAACGCACCCCCGCCGCTTCGAGATGCGCGACCGGCACGCGGCCGTCCTGGACGATGACGTTGTTGACGAACCGCGCCCCGGACGACCGGCCCGCGGTGAAATAGACGCAGGCCGACTCGGACCGCTTCAGCCGGGCGAAAGCGTCGGCGAAGGTGTTGTGCGCGATGAGCGCGCCGTCCAGGACCTCGCCGCTCCCCAGGAACCCGCGATCGCCGCCGAGACAGAGGTTGTTGACGACCGTGTTGCCGGACGAGTTCGGCGGCTTCCCCTCGTCGCCGAGGAAGATGCAGTTCTGCGAGGAGACGAACGCCTGGATCGGGTTGCCGGGCGTGTAATAGGACAGGTTCCGCCGGCAGACGCCCCGGACGCTCTGGGAGATATAGATGTTGGTGGTGAAGTTGTCGTAGGAGACGCAGTCCTCGATGACGCAGTCGTAGCCCGAAGCGATGGACAGGCCTTCGCCCCAGTTGTGCCAGGCCGCCGAGCGGCGGACGACCGACGAGCGGGCCCCGGCGCACAGGCTGATGCCGAAGCCCCAGCCGATCGGCATGACGCCGCGCTCGTTCTTCAGCGAGTTGGAGAAGGCCCGGCAGCGGTCGATGACGGTGTGGCGGCCCGAGGCGAAGATGCCGGAGCCGAGGTTGTGATGCGAGACGACGTTCTCGACCAGGCAGTGGCTCCCGGCGATGTTGAGCCCGGCGTAAGACCCGTTGCGGAACTCGAGGTCGCGGACCCGGAACCAATCGCCGTAGACCTGCATGAGCGGCGTGTACGGCCCGTCCGGCAGCCGGCGCCCGTCGCCGTCGATGACCACGGACTCGCCGGGGTAGGCCATGATGGTGATCGGCGCGGCCTCGGTGCCCCCTTGTTCATAGCCCCAGCTCCCGGCGTAGCCGACGTAGGTCCCGCCGCGGACCTGGACCGTGTCGCCGGCCCGGACGGCCCGGGCGGCGCGCCCCAGGGTCCGGAACGGGCCGCGGCGGGCGCCTTTGGCCCGGGCCGGCGCCAGGCCGTCGTGGGCGTCGTTGCCGTCCGTGGCTACGAAAAAGACGCGGCCGGCGGCCGCGGCAGGGGCCAGGGTCGGGGCGGGGGGAGCGGCGGCGCGAACGGCGCCGGCGGCCGCGACGGCGGCGCACAAGGCCAGGAGCAGAAGGACCGGATAGGATCTTCCCGTGACGCGGCCGATCACCCGTCCGTCCGCTTCACGTGCCCGTAGTAGGCCAAGCCGTTGTATTCGTCGAGGTCGCGCATCCGGACGCCGTTGAGCACGACGCCGAGGTTCTCGATATTGTGCTCCTCGAGCCGCTCCTGGGCCCGCCGCAGGGCCTCGCGCGGGGTCCGGCCCCGGCGGACGACCATGATGGCGCCGTCGAGCCGCGAGCCGATGACCAGGGCGTCGCTGACGGCCAGGACCGGCGGCGTGTCCACGAGGACGAAATCGAAGTCTTTCTTGAGCTGGGCGACGAGGGCGGCCATCTTGTCCGAGCCCAGAAGCTCCAGCGGGTCGGGCGGCACCGGGCCGGCCGTGATCAGGAACAGGGTTGGGATGGGCGTGGCCCGGAGCAGGTCGTCCCAGCTCAATCCGGTCAGCAGGTAGTTCGTCAGGCCGCCCAGGTTCTTGGTCCGGAAGACCTGGTGCAGGCGGGGCTTGCGCAGGTCGGCGTCGACGAGGACGACCCGCTTGCCGGTCTTGGCCAGGGAGGCGGCAAGGTTGCAGGCCGTCGCGGTCTTGCCGTCCTGGGGCATCGGGCTGGTGACGGCCAGCGCCCGCCGGTTCTTCTCCTCCATCGAGAAGAGCAGGGCCGTGCGGATGGTCCGGTACTGCTCGGAGAACGGCGAGTCGGGCGAGAACGGGACCTGGAGGTCGGCCTGCTCGGCCCGGCCCGCCTTCCGCCCGGACCGGTTGCCGCCGACGGCGTCCCAGACCATGGCCACCTTCTCGCCAATCACGGACATCTCTTCCAGGAACTCCCCGCCCTCGGCGGCGCCGTCCTTGGTGAAGGCCGGGACCATGCCCAGCGTGGGCACGCCGGCGAATTTCCGGATGTCGTCGGCGTTCTTGACCGAAACGTCCAGGTTCTCGTCGAGCAGGGCCAGGCCCAGCCCGAGGAACAGCCCGACCAGGAGGCCGAGGACCATGTTCTTGGCCGTGTGGGGGCTGCTCGGCGAGAGCGGCACCTCGGCCCGGTCCACGACCCAGATGTTCGAGCTGCGGAAGCCCTTGAGGCGGGACTGGACGTCGGCCTCGCTCTTGCGGGTCATCAGCGACTCGAGGAGGCTCTTGGCGTTCTGGATCTCGATGAGCAGGCTGTTGTATTGGATGGCGTTGCTGTTCAGCTGGAAGGCCGCCCCCCGCTGCTGGTTGAAGGCGCCGGCCAGGGCCTGTTCGCGGGACACGGCGGCCTGGAGATCGGTATAGGCCCGGCCGACCAGGGCCTTGGTCTCGTCTTCGAGGGCCTTCTTGGCCGCGTCCATTTCCGCCTTCAGGCTCTGGACCTCCGGGTAATCGGGCAGGAAAGTCTCGCTCCGCTTGGCGTAATCCCGCGACAGCCGGTTGTATTCTTCCGCCAGGCGCTGGACCAGGGACCCTTCCAGGGCCCTGGGGATGTAGTCCGGCCCGGCGTTCTTGATCTCCTTGTAATAGGTCTCCTTGTTGATGCGGTCGACCTGGGCGTCGGTCAAGGCCCGGTTCAGGTCGCCGAGCTTTTCGACGACCGTGTTCTCGCTGCTGCTCAAGGCGACGATGTTCTTGGACCGGCCGTACTCCTGGAGCTTCTGCTCCATGCTCTCGATCTCGTTGCGGACGGTCGTGATCTGCGTGGCCAGGAAATCGGTGGCCTGCTCCGTGGCCTGGTACTTCCGCTCGACGTTCATCTCGATGTAGGACTCGATCAGGGCGTTCAGGGCGTCGGCGGCCAGCTTGGGGTCCCGGTAGGCAAACGTCAGGTCGACCAGGCGCGTCTTGCGGAGCGGCTGGACGCCGAGCCGCTCCAGGAACCAGGTGACGAGCCGGCGGCGCGCGACCGGATCGGTCTTGGCCTCGGGCCCGGCGGCGTCGCCGCCGAGGACCTCCTTGAGGACGGCCGCGTTATCGTGGAGCTTGATGCGGTCGATGGTATCGCCGGCCAGGGACCGGCTCTGGAGGAGCTTGTACTGGGTTTGGTAGTAGTCGTCGCTCAAGGGCTCGATCTGGAGCATGTTCTCGAAGCTCAGGATGTTGGGCTCGCGCTCGATCAGGATCTGGCCCTTGGCCGTGTAGGTCGGCGTGGTCAGGAACGAGACGACCGTGACGGCGGCGCAGATGACGAGGGCCGTCATAATGACGATCCACTTCTTCTTGAGGAAGATCTGCCACAGCTCGCGCAGGTCGATGGCCTGGCCGGCGGCAGACGTTGTCTTGTCGTTGGATTTCATGATGGCCACTCCCTCGGCGCAGCCACTGTACCATTCCGGGGGCCCCGTTTTCAAGTCTCCAGGGGGCCGGCGACGCGCGCCGCGGCCTTGGCGAGAGGCCGCCGTTAGCGGAGGAGGATGCGGGGCTGGGCGCTCTTGCGGCTGACGGCGGCCAGGGGCGTCGTCTTGGCCGTGCCGGTCCGGACGGTCAGGGTGGCCCGGGCCGTGGCGCCCCGGCTGTCGGTGATCGTCAGGATGACCAGGTAGGAGCCCGGCGCGACGTAGGTCCGGGACGGGTTCTGAACGGTCGAGGTGCCGCCGTCGCCGAAGCTCCAGCGGTAGCGGTAGGGGCCCGTCCCGCCGGCGGCCCGGGCGGTGAAGCCGACCGCGAGCGGTGCGACGCCCGAGGAGGGCGTGGCCACCGCGCTGGCGCTCAAGGCCACGGCCGCCCCGGAGGTGACCCGGACGATCACGGTGTAGTTGGCCGTGGTGGCCGTGCGGTCGGTGACCGTGAGCATGGCCGAATAGGTGCCGGCCGCGGCGTAGGTGTGGTTCGGGTTCTGGACGACGGACGTATCGCCGTCGCCGAACGTCCAGCGATAGGAATAGGGCGAGCTGCCGCCCGAGGCGCTGCCGGTGAAGGACACGGCGAGCGGGGCCGTCCCCGTCAGGACGGAGGCGACGACATGGGCGCTCAAGATGCTGGCCGTGGCCTCGACGCTGATGTTGACGCTCGACAGCGCCGTCGTCCGGGTATTGTCGGTCACCGTCAGCGTGGCGACGTAGAAGCCGGCCGTGGTGTAGGCGTGGGACGGGTTCTGCGAGGTCGAGGTGCCGCCGTCGCCGAAGACCCAGGAGTAGGTGTAGGGCGCCGAGCCGCCCGCGGCGGTGCCGGTGAAGGCGACCGTCAGGGGCATGGCGCCGGAGGTCGGGGTGCCGGACGCGCTGGCGGCCAGCGTGGAGCTGCCGCCGGCGACGCTGAAGGCCCCCATGTCCGGGGCGGTGCCGCGGATCAGCCGGTCGAAGTCCTCGGTCACCTTGCTCAAGACCGTGGCCCGGTCCCGGGCCGGGGAGCTTTCCTGGATCCGGAACCAGCCCGGGCTGAGCTCGCCCGCCAGCGTCGAGCCGGCGCGCGTGAGCTGGGGGTCGCCGACGACGTCGCCGCTGCCCCGGCAGCCCGACACCGGCTGCCGCGACCAGTTGTTGTAGCTGAAGGACAGGCCGGTCGCTTCCAGATGGCTGATGGGCGTGGCGTCGTCCTGGAGGATGATGTTGTTGACGAAGCGGCCGCCGGACGAGGCCCCGGAGTTGAAGAAGACGGCCCCCGATTCGTACGCCCCCAGGCGTCCGAAGGCGTTGGCGAAGGTGTTGTAGGCGACGAGCAGGCTCTCCGCCTCGTCCCCGGCGACCAGCAGGCAGCGGTCCCCGCCCATGACGACGTTGTTGACGATCATGTTGCCGTAGGAATCGGGCGGGTTGCCCTCGTCGCCGGCGAAGATGCCGTTCTGCGAGGAGACATAGGGCTGGATCCGGTTGCCGGGCGTGTAGTAGGACAGGTTCCTCTGGCAGACGCCCTGAACGCTCTGGGAGATGTAGTAATTGGTCGTGAAGTTGTCGTACGAGACGCAGTCCTCGATGGTGCAGTAATAGCCCGAGGCGATGGAGATGCCCTCGCCCCAGTTGTTCCAGGCCGTGCAGCCCGTGACCTTGCAGTAACGCGCGTTGCGGCACATGCTGATGCCGAAGCCCCAGCCGACCGACATGGAGCCGTATTCGTTCTCCATCGAATTGTACTGGGCCCGGCAATCCTTGATCGTGTTGTATGTGCCGGCGGTGAAGATGCCGGAGCCGTCGTTGTGATGGGAGTAGATGTTCTCCGCGAGGCAGTGGTTGCCGATGATGTTCAGCCCGGCGTAGGACCCGTAGCGGATCTCGATGTTGCTGACGCGGTAGTAGTCGCCGTAGATCTGCATCAACGGGGTGTAGCTCTCGTCGGGCAGGGCGTGGTTGTTGCCGTCGATGATGACCTTTTCGCTGCCGTAGGCCGTGATGGTGATGGGGCTGGACGAGGTGCCGTCGTACGAATAGCCCCAGCTGCCGCCGTAGCTATAGTAAGTGCCGCCGCGGATCTGGACCGTGTCGCCGGCCCGGACGGCGTAAGCGGCCTTCTGGAAGGTGCGGAACGGGCCGTTGGTGCCGCTGACGAAAGCCGGCGCCAGGCCGTCATAGGAATCGGAGCCGTTCAAGGCGACATAATAGGTCTTGGCCCAGGCGGCCGAGGTCAGGCCCAGGGCACAGAAGGCAAGCAGGGTCAGGACGAGCATCCGCTTGGAACGGAGCGCGGCGCTGAAATGGGGTCGATTCGTCGAGGCCATTCGCGTCTCCCTCAATTCGTCTAATGGCGGAGGCCCGGAGCCCCTGAATGAAGCCGGCACGGAAAGAGTATTATGCCATATGTGTCAAGGCCCTTTCTCAAGTGCCTCATTCCGTTTACGTTAATGTGCCGGATCGCCATCGGAAGGCGATTATGACGGTTGATATGGGGAGAAGCATCACCGCAAGGGGGGATTTCAACGGGCAAATGGCCCGGAAAATGGCTAGCCAAAAACGGCCGCGCCGGGCCTTTCCTGGGATATCTCCCGGGATCCCGGCTCCGTGCCGCTCTGCGGGGCTCCTGGCGGCCGCTCCTCCGGAACCGCTCCCGGGTGGAGGTCTGGTCCCATCTAAGTTGTTGATTTAGCGAGGATCTCGCCGTAGATCGCCGCGAGCCGGCCGGCATAGACGTCGATATCGTGCTCCCCGGCCAAGCTTAAGCCCCGGCGGCCCATGGCGGAGCGGAGGTCCGCTTCGGAGACCAGGCGGCCCAGCGCGGCGGCCAACCGGGCCGGGTCCCGGGCCGGGACCAGGAGGCCGTTCTCCCCGTCCTTGACCAGCTCGGGAAGGCCCCCGACCGCCGTGGCCACGACCGGCAGCCCCGAGGCCATGGCCTCGAGAACGGCCATGGGCATCCCTTCGGCGTGGGACGGAAAAGCGAAGATGTCGGCCCGCCCAAAACAGGCCTGTTTGGCCTCCCCCGACACGGGCGGGGTCCGGACGACGTCCTTCCCCGCTCCGGGCCCGGCCGCTGCGGCCGCGGCCAGCCGCCCCTCCTCCCCCGCGTCGAGGACATCGCCGACAAGCTCCAGCTCCACGCGGCGCCCGGCCGTGTCCAGGGCCCGGAACGCCTCGAGCAGGTCGAGGGTGCCCTTGGCTTCGCCGAGGTGGCCCAGATAAAGGATGCGGACCGGGCGGCCATCCGGCGCCGCGCGGCGGCCGGCCAGGGCCCGGTAGGGGCGGAGGTCGATGGCGTTGGGCAGGAGATGGACCTCGAGCCCCGGCAAAAGGGCCCGCAGGGACTCCCACTCCTTCGACAGGACGACGACCGCGCTCGACAGCCGGAAGATCCGCCGGCAGTACCACTTCCAGGCCCGGGGCCCGGCGTAGAGGCTTTCGAGACCACAGTGGGGGTGAAGGACGACCCGCCCGCCCCTCAGCCGGGTCCACAGGACGCAGACGCCGTTCTTCAGGAACGAGGCGCCGACGGCCGTGCAGATGTGGGCGATGTCGGGCCGGGTCTTGGCCCAGGCGCGGGCGTAGCGGGCCACGTCCTTGAGGGCCCCGACGGCGTTCCGCCCGGTCGCGGTCCCGGTCGAGGCGAGATCGCGGCCGCGGCAGCTCGTCTGGACGAACTCCAGCTCGACCAGCTCGCGCAGCCGGGAATCCAGGAGGTCCTGGCAGAAGGTGGCGATGCCGCCCATGGGCGGGGCCAGGTGCCCGGCCAGGAGAACGCGCGTCTTCTTATTCAATGGGACCGGCCGGCGGCGGCTCGGACGAGCTCCTCGAGGAGCCGCTCGTACTCGCCCACGTAGCGTTCGAGGGTCAGGTTCTTCTCGGCGTATTCGCGGCCCTTCCTCCCCATCCGGTGGCGTTCGTCGGGGGCGAGCCCGGCGAAGGCCTTGATCTTGCGGGCCAGGTCGGCCGGATCGCGCCAGTCGAAAAGGAAGCCGCTGACGCCGTCCGCGACGAGCCGGGGGTGGTCCAGGATGTTGCTGGCGATGACCGGGCGGCCGCAGGCCATGGCCTCGCAGACCACGTTGGGCAGCCCCTCGCCGTACGAGGGGTGGGCCAGGACGTCGTGCCGGCGGAAGAGCTCGGCGACATCGGTCCGCTGGTCGAGCCAGTCCCATTGCGAGGCCAGGCCGCGGCCCTCGATCTCGCCCTCCATCTCGCGCAGGTAGGCGCCGCGGTCGCCGTCGCGCATGCGCTGGCCGACCCAGCTCACCCCCGGCCGCAGGCCGTGCTCGCGGGCCAGGATGTCCAGGGCCCGGACCAGGCACAGGCCGTTCTTGTAGCGCGAGACGCTGGCCACGGCCAGGAGCCGGAGCCGGTCGTTCTCGGGCTCCTTCTCGAGGGGATGGAACTCCTCGAGGTCGTAGCCGTTGTAGATCGTCGAGATCCGGCCGGCCATCCAGGGGTAGCGGCGCAGGAAGTTCTCCCGCTGATGGTGGGAGTTGACGACGATGGCCTTCGCCAGCCGGTACGTCCGGCGGACCGCCAGCTCGACCGCGTTCGGGTTGCCGGGCAGGTCGCAGAACCGCTCGGACACGACGACGGGCGGCCGGGTCTTCGACAGGCGGGACGCCATCAGGGCGTAGAAGTTGGGGGTGTTCAGGAAGGAGACGACGGCGTCGAACGCCCCCGCGTCGATGAAGCGCCGCAGGCCGCCGATGACGTCCAGCGAGAAGCGGGACTTCTTGAGCTCGACATGGACGCGCAGGCCCTCTTTCTCCAGGTAGTGGGCCAGCAGCGCCCCCGGGGTATAGCAATACATCGAAACGTCGTGGCCGCGGCGGTGCAGGCCGATGGCCAGGTTCAGGATCTGGCGCTGGGCCCCGCCCGTGCCGAGGTTGTCGATGACGCAAAGAAGCTTCATGGGCCGGTCCTTGTCCGGGGGGAGTATAAAAACCGGCCCCGGCGATGTCAAGGACGCTGCGGCGTTGACTTAAGACCCGCGTTGGGCTATCATCGCCCCCTTCGGGGGCCGGGTTTGTGAATTTCGCCTCGGCTTAACCCTCCCCTCCTGCGACTAAACAAAGAGGTTTATCGAGTGACGATCCTGCTCATAACGCCCTACTATCCGCCGGAGATCGGCGGCGCGGCCCACCTCATGTACGAGTTGGCCGCGAGCCTGCGGGACCGCGGCCACCGCGTCCGGGTCCTGACGGGCTATCCGCGCTACAACGTCAAGGTCGCGCCGCCGCAGTACCGGCGCTCCTTCTGGATGACCGAGACCCTGGACGGCATCGAGGTCCGGCGCACCCGGATCCTGACCCTGCCGCGCTCGAGCATGATCGGCCGCGGCCTGGAGCATTTCTTCGTCGGCATGTGGCTGGCGGCCCTGGCGGCCCTGGCCCCCCGGGCGGACGCGGCCATGGTCCTCTCCCCGCCCCTGCCCCTGCCCTGGATGATCGCCCTCGTCGGCAAGCTGCGGCGCATTCCCGTCGTCGTCAACATCCAGGACCTCTTCCCGCGCGAAGCCGTCGAGATGGGCATCATGACCAACCCGCTGCTCATCCGCTTTTTCGAAGCCATGGAGCGTCAGGTCTACGCCCTGGCCGCCGGGGTGACGGTCCACTCCCCCGGGAACAAGGACCACGTCGTCCGCCAGGGCGGGCGCCCGGAGCGGGTGGACGTGGTCGGGAACTGGGTGGACCTGGACCGCATCCGGCCCGGCGACCGCGACAACGCCTTCGCCCGCGAGCACGGTCTCGCGGGCCGCTTCGTCGTATCCTACGCCGGGACCATGGGCTGGGCCCAGGACATGGGCACGATCGTCAAGAGCGCCGCCCTGCTCCGGGACCGCGAGGAGATCCTTTTCCTCTTCGTCGGGGACGGGGTCGAGAAGGGCAAGGCCCAGGTCTTGAGCCAGCAGCTTGGGCTCGACAACATGGTCTGGCTGCCGACCCAGCCCTGGTCGGTCTACCCGGACATCTTGAGCGCCTCCGACGCCAGCCTCATCAACCTCTGCCCCGAGCTCCGCACGCCGGTCGTGCCCTCGAAGCTCTTGAGCATCATGGCCGCCGGCCGCCCGGTCGTCGCCAGCTTGCCGGCCGAGAGCGACGCCCGGACCATGATCGCCGACGCGGGGGCCGGGCTGACCGTCGACGCCGGCGACGAGAAGGCCCTGGCCGAGGCCATCCGCTCCCTGGCCGCCGACCCGGCCAAGGCCCGGGAGATGGGCCGTCGCGGCCGGACCTACGCGGAAAAGAACCTGTCCCGCGCGCACTGCACGGGCCAGATGGAATCGGTCTTGAAGAAAGCCACAGGAGAACGCGCATGACGAATTACAAGGAACAGTACAAGGGCCGCACCGTCCTGGTGACAGGCGGGGCCGGCGCCATCGGCAGCAACCTGGTCCGGGCCCTGGCCGGGCTGGGGTCCCAGGTCATCGTCCTGGACGACCTCTCGTCGGCGGAGCGGTGGAACGTGCCGTCCCTGCCGGGCGTGATGTTCGTCGAGGGCGACATCCTCGACGAGGTCAAGCTCAAGCGGGTCTACTTCGACCGCCCCTCCATCGTCTTCCATTTGGCGGCCTTCTTCGCCAACCAGAACAGCCTGGACCACCCGGAGCGGGACCTCATGGTCAACGGCATGGGCACCCTGCGCCTGCTCGAGTACTCGGTCTTCACGGGCGTGGAGCGGTTCGTCTACGCCTCGTCCGGCTGCTCGATCTACGGCAGCGGCGCCCCCCTGCCGCTCAAAGAGGAGTTCATGTCGCTGCACTTGAGCACGCCCTACCAGATCACCAAGATGCTGGGCGAGCTCTACGGCAATTTCTTCCTCCACCAGTACGGCCTGAAGGTCGTCAAGCCCCGCTTCTTCAACTCCTACGGCCCCGGCGAGGTCCCCGGCCAGTACCGCAACGTCATCCCCAACTGGATCTACTGGGCCATGAAGGGCCAGCCCCTGCCGATCACCGGCAACGCCGACGCCACCCGCGACTTCACCTACGTCGGCGACATCGTCGACGGGCTGCTGCGGGCCGGCATGCTGGAGAGCGCCGTCGGGCAGGAGTTCAACCTGGCCTCGGGCGCCGAGACCCGCATCGGCGACCTGGCCGAGATGATCAACAAGGCCACCGGCAACACGGCCGGCGTGGTCATGGCCGGCCACCGCAAGTGGGACACCAAGAGCCGCCTGCTGGCCTGCGTCGACCGGGCCCGCGACGTGATCGGCTACAATCCGTCCACCCCGTTCGAAGAGGGCCTGGCGAACACCATCCAGTGGTTCCGCGACAACTGGGCCCTCATCGAGGCCTCGGCCCGCTTCGGGCCCGGCGTGTCGTCGGCCGTCCGCGAAAAGGTCCAAGGGAACTGATGAAGCGCGTCTTGAGCGTCTTCGGGACGCGGCCCGAGGCCATCAAGCTGGCCCCGGTCGTCCTCGAGCTCGGCAAGCACCCGGACCGCTTCGAGAGCCGCGTCTGCGTCACGGCCCAGCACCGGCAGATGCTGGACCAGGTCCTGGACTGGTTCGCCATCGCCCCGGACGTCGACCTGGACCTGATGCGGCCCGACCAGAGCCTGGCCGCCTTCGCCGGCCGGGCCCTGGAGGCCGTCGGCCGGATGCTGGACGAGGTCGCGCCCGACGTGGTCCTCGTCCAGGGCGACACCAGCACGGCCATGATCGCCGCCCTGGGCGCCTTTTACCGCCGCACGCCCGTCGGGCACATCGAGGCCGGGCTGCGGACGCGCGACCGGTACAACCCCTTCCCGGAAGAGATCAACCGCCGCATCGTCGGCACTCTGGCGACCTATCATTTCGCCCCGACCGAGCAGGCCGCGGCCGCGCTGCGGGCCGAGCAGGTCGAACCGGCGAGCGTCTTCGTCACCGGCAACACCGTGGTCGACGCCCTGCTTCAAACGGTCGGCCGTCCCGTCGAGCTGGACCTGGGGTTCTCGCTCGAGGGCCGGCGCATGGTCCTGGTGACGGCCCACCGCCGGGAGAGCTTCGGCGCGCCGTTCGAGTCCCTGCTCCGGGCCTTGCGCGACCTGGCCGACAGGAACGCCGACCTGGAGATCGTCTACCCCGTCCACCTGAATCCGAACGTGCAGGGGCCGGCCAACAGCATCCTGGCCGGCCACCCCCGCATCCACCTGCTGAAGCCGCTGCGCTACGAGCAGTTCGCCCACCTGATGGCCCGGGCCTTCCTGATCCTGACGGATTCGGGCGGCATCCAGGAGGAGGCCCCCGTCCTGGGCAAGCCGACGCTGGTCATGCGGGAGACGACGGAACGGCCCGAGGCCGTGGCGGCGGGGACGGCCCGGCTGGTCGGCACCGACCGGGACAGGATCGTGGCCGAGGCGGAGCGCCTGCTCAAGGACGAGCGGGCCTACGCGGCCATGGCCCAGGCGGGCAGCCCCTTCGGCGACGGCCACGCGGCCGAACGGATCGTCGGATTGCTCGCCGAAAAGCTGTAAGCGGCCGGCCGGTCGCGGCCCCGGCCTCCCCCTCCCCGCCGAGGCGCCCGTCTTACCGGCCGTAGTAGCGGCGGTACCACTCTACGAAGCGAGGGATGCCCGCGTCCACCGTCGTCGTCGGTTTGTAGCCGAAATCCCGCTCGATGTCCGACGTGTCGGCCCACGTCGTCGGCACGTCTCCCGGCTGCAGGGGCTTGAAGTTCAGGACGGCCTTGCGCCCCAGGGCGGTCTCGATGGCCGCGATCATGTCCATGAGGCCGACCGGCCGGCCGTTGCCGAGGTTGTAAACGCGGTAGGGCGCCGGCGAGCGCGACGGATCGGGCGCCCGGCCCGACCAGTCCGGCGCGCCGGCCGCGGGCTTGTCGATGACCCGCACGACGCCCTCGACGATGTCGTCGACGTAGGTCAGGTCGCGCCGCATATGGCCGTCGTTGAAGACGTCGATCGGCCGGCCCTCCAGGATGGCCCGGGTGAACAGGAAGTAGGCCATGTCGGGGCGGCCCCACGGCCCGTAGACCGTGAAAAAGCGCAGGCCGGTCGTCGGCAGGCCGAAGAGGTGGCTGTAGCTGTGGGCGACCAGCTCGTTGCTCTTTTTGCTGGCGGCATAGAGGCTGACCGGGTGGTCGACGTTGTCGCGCGTCGAGAAGGGCATGGACTCGTTGAGGCCGTAGACGCTGGCGCTCGAGGCATAGACGAAATGGCCGGTCTTCCGGGCCCGGGCGGCCTCGATGATGTTGGCGAAGCCGGCGAAGTTCGAGGCGACGTAGGCCCGCGGGTTGATCAGGCTGTAGCGGACGCCCGCCTGCGCGGCCAGGTGGCAGATGGCGTCGAAATTCTCACCGGCGGCCAGGCCGGCCAGGCCGTCGGCGTCGGCCAGGTCCAGGCGGACGAACCGATAGCGGGGATAGGCGTCGCTCGAGAGCGGGACGCCGGGCTCGAGGCGGGCGGCGTCGATCCCGGACGCGGCCAGGCGGCCGTGCTTGAGGGTGACGTCGTAGTAGTCGTTGAGGTTGTCGAGCCCGACGACCTCGTCGCCCCGGTCGAGCAGGCGCCGGGCGACGTGGTGCCCGACGAAGCCGGCCGCGCCGGTGACCAGGACCTTCATCGGCCGACCCCCGCGTAGACGAAGCCGCGCGCCGTCATGTCCTGCGGCTCGTAGACGTTCCGGAGGTCGAAGAAGTGTCGGCCGGCCATGAGCTCGCGCACCCGGTTCAGGTCGAGGTGGCGGAACTGGTTCCACTCCGTCAGGAGGACGACGGCGTCGGCGCCCGAGGCGGCCTCGTACTCGTCGGCGCAGGCCCGCAGCCCGCCGGCGGCGGCTTCGGCGGCCAGGTCGTGCTTGAAGGCGTTGTCCATAGCCACCGGGTCGTAGGCACGCACGCGCGCGCCCTTGGCGATCAGCCCCTGGACGATGGGCACCGACGGGGCGAAGCGCATGTCGTCGGTCTCGGGCTTGAAGGCCAGGCCGAGGACGGCGACGGTGCGGCCGTCGAGGCCGCCCAGGCCCTTTTCGATCTTGTCGACCATGAAGCGCTTCTGGGCGTCGTTGGCGGCGATGACGGCCCCGACGACGTCCATGCGCACGCCGTGGTCGCGGCCGATGGCCACCAGGCCCTGGGTGTCCTTGGGCAGGCAGCTGCCGCCGTAGCCGGGCCCGGGGTGGAGGAAGTACTTGCCGATGCGGCCGTCCAGGCCCATGGCCTTGGCCACGGCATGGACGTCGGCCCCGGCGGCGTCGCAGAGGTTGGCGATCTCGTTGATGAACGTGATCTTGGTGGCCAGGAAGGCGTTGGAGGCGTACTTGATCAGCTCGGCCGACTCCAGGGTGGTGAAGATGAACGGCGTGTCGATGAGGTAGAGGACGTTGTAGATGTCGCGCATCTGGGCGGCCGCCGCTTCGCTCTCGCTGCCGATGACGACCCGGTCGGGGTGCATGAAGTCGCGGACGGCCGATCCCTCGCGAAGGAACTCGGGGTTGGAGACGACGTCGAAGGCCAGGCCGCCGAGGCCGCGGCGCTCGAGGATGCTGTGGACGAGGGCCTTGACCCGGCGGCCCGTGCCGACGGGCACGGTGCTCTTGTTGACGATGACCTTGGGCTCCGTCATGTGCTCGGCGATGGACTCGGCCGCGGCCAGGACGTGCTTCATGTCCACCGAGCCGTCCTCGCCGGGCGGGGTGCCGACGGCGATGAAGATCATGTTGGACCCGGCCACGGCCTCGGCGATGTCGGCCGTGAAGCGGAGGCGGCCGGCCTCGAGGTTCTTGGCCACCAGCGCGTCCAGGCCCGGCTCGTAGATGGGGACGCGGCCCCGCGACAGGGAGTCGATCTTGCCCCGGTCGACGTCCATGCAGGTGACGCGGATGCCGAACTCGGACAGGCAGGTGCCGGTGACCAGGCCCACGTAGCCGGTGCCGATGATGGAGATCGAATTCATGATGATACCCTCTCGTCCCGATGTCGAATGATCGGTTCGCCACATTATAGACTATCGGCCGTCTCCAGGGAATATCCGGGCAGCGGCCGGTGTGATAGCCAAGCAATAATGTCCCCTCAGACTGCCAAGCTAAAATGTCCCCT
>JAEAMF010001588.1_pt1 | contig 15627 bp, 15 predicted proteins | sample 8958721 | NCBI WGS metagenome assembly JAEAMF01 (sample SAMN16933255, study PRJNA681124) | bioreactor sludge metagenome | isolation source: anaerobic bioreactor treating anionic surfactant - SDBS | place: India: Bengaluru | collected 2019-02-28
TCCGGAAGTATCCGCGGTTCCAGAACGGCATGTCGGCGCGCGTCTGGATCGAGAAATGAACACTCCGTTCACCCCATGGTCACTGCAAAGACGGATAGCAACGGCGTCCATCGGGGGCTGATTCTCCTCACGGTCATCGTCGGCACCTTCCTCGGGAGGCTGGATCAGACCATCGTGAATCTGGCGCTGCCCGACATCATCGACGACTTCGGCATCACCGTCTCCTCCGCCGGCTGGATCGCGACCGCCTACATCCTCGCCAACGCCGTCTTCGTGCCGGTCTGGGGCAAGCTGGGAGACATGATCGGCCGCAAGCGCGTGTACATCATCGGTTTCCTCGTCTTCATCATCGGGTCCATCCTGGCGGGCTTCGCCTGGAACTTAAGCTCAATGATCGTCTTCCGCATCATCCAGGCCATCGCGGGTTCCGCGGATTATCCGACTGCCATGGCCATTCTCGCTGTCACCTACAAGGACGAGAAGGAGCGCGCGCAGGCACTGGGCATCTGGTCGGCCTCCTTCGCCGCGGCGGTGGTCTTCGGGCCACTCATCGGCGGACCACTCATTGATAACTTCAGCTGGCGGGCGATCTTCCTCATCAATCTGCCCATCGGTGTCATCGGTCTCCTCATGGCGCTCGCATTCATCCGCGAATCCGTTTCGGAGAAAGTGTCGAAGGCATTCGACCTCTCGGGGGCGCTCGTCCTCGGCATCGGCCTCTCCGCGCTCGTCCTCGTGCTGGAGAAGGGGCTGGAGTGGGAGTGGCTCTCGATGAAGAGCATCGCCTGCTACGTCGTGGTTGCGCTCAGCTTCCTCCTCTTCGTGCGCATCGAGAGGCGCCACATCGAACCAATCGTGGATCTAAAATTCTTCCGCAAGAGGCTCTTCAACCAGGTGCTCCTCGACAACTTCATCGTCTTCATGGGCATGATGGGATCGGTGTTCCTGGTGCCGGTCTTCGCGCAGACGTTCCTCGGCTACGACGCCACGCAGACGGGGCTCCTCTTCATGCCCATGGCTGTGGCGATGATGGCCTCCGCGGCGATCGGCGGACGCCTGAGCGATGTGCAGCCCCGCTACGTCATCGCGGCGAGCACGCTCGTCGCGGCTATTGGTCTGTATTCCTTCGTCGGTTTGGACGCGCGCTCCGGCCCGTTGGACATCATCATCCCGATTTGCATCATGGCAGCCGGCATGGGACTCGGCATGTCCCAGCGCACCAATATCATCGCCTCGATCGTGCCCACACACGAAGTGGGCATTGCCTCCTCCATCCTCGCGCTCATCCGCAATATCGCGGGGGCCTTCGGTATCGCCATCTTCAGTACCATCCTGAACAACTCCATCGAGAGCCACGCCTTCACGCTCAGCCGCATGAGCACCTTTGGCGGGACGGATGCGTCGCAGTATGCGCAGTTCGTTTCACTCCTCATGCTCAGAGCGCAGATCGACGGTTATCACACGGTCTTCCTCGTCTCCGCCAGCGTCGTGCTGATGGGGGCCTGCCTGGCGTTGTTCATCGGCCACGTGAATATCCGAAGGGGCGTGAAGGTGCACGTGGAGTGAGGAGGCAGCGGCTCAGTCGGAGGCGAATTGTTGCAAGTAGCGCTCCTGTCCTTCCGGAGAGGCGTTTGCCATGTCCGATTTCTTGAGCAGGCAATTCCCGAGGACGAGGTAGTCCATCTGCGTGTGAAGGAAGCAGTTGATCGCATCCGCGGGGGATTCCACGATGGGCTCGCCACGCACGTTGAAGGAGGTATTGATGATCACGGGGCAGCCGGTCCGTCGCTCGAAGGCCTTGAGGAGATCGTAGTAGCGCGGATTCTGGTCGCGACGGATGGTCTGGATGCGTGCGGAGCCGTCCACGTGCGTCACGGCGGGGATCTCGGATCTCCGATGCGGCAGGACATCGGCGACGAGCAGCATGAAGGGACTCTCGACATCGAAATCAAAATAATCGCTCACGCGTTCGGCGGGCACCGTCGGAGCGAAGGGGCGGAAGGACTCGCGGAACTTGATCTTCAGATTCACCTTGCGCCAGTTCTCGGGATTCCGGGCGTCGGCGAGGATGCTCCTGTTCCCGAGCGCCCGTGGACCGAATTCCATGCGTCCCTGGAACCAGCCGACGACGTTCTCCCCTGTGAGGAGGCCCGCGGTGGTCTCGAGGAGGTCCGTATCCGTCAATTTTTCGAAGGGAAGTCCGTGTTTCCGGAGCACGGCCTCGATCTCCTCCCCCGCATAGTCCGTGCCGAGGAAGGCATGGTCCATCTTCGGCATGCGTCCGCCCCCGAAGCGCCGGTGCCAGACGGTGAGCGCGGCGCCGATCGCTCCGCCGGCATCCCCCGCTGCCGGTTGGATGAAGATGTCCTTGAAGAGACCGGAACGGTGGAGGACGCCGTTGGCAACGCAGTTGAGGGCCACGCCTCCGGCGAGGCAGAGTGCGTTGCTCGGGCACACCTCCCTGGCATGCCGGACGATGCCCAGCATGGCCTCATTGGTCACCTCCTGCAGGGAGCGGGCGACGTCCTTGTGGAACTGCATGAGGGGACTCTCCGGTACGCGCCGCGGCTGGCCGAATAATTCCTCGAGCGCCCTCCCGGTCATCGTGGAGCCGTACTCGTAGGTGAAGTAACGCATGTTGAGGCGGAAACTGCCATCTTCCTTGAACTCGATGAGCTTATGCATTTGCTCGAGGTACTTCGGCGCGCCGTACGGCGCGAGCCCCATCACCTTGTACTCGGCGCTGTTCACGCGGAAACCGAGGTAGTACGTGATGGCCGAGTAGAGGAGCCCGAGGGAATGAGGAAAGTGAATCTCCTCTTTCAGGGCGAACTCCGTCCCCCTGCCCCAGCCGATCGCCGTCGTCGCCCACTCGCCCACGCCGTCCACCGTCACGATGGTGGCGTCCGGAAAACCGGAAGGATAGTAGGCGGAAGCCGCGTGCGACTCGTGGTGCGTGACATACTGCAATGGACCGTCGTACCCAAGCTCTCTCTTGATGATCTGGGGAATCCAGAGCTTCTTCTGCAGCCACTCATGCATGGCGCGGTGGAAGGAGAAAAATCCACGCGGCCAGACATCGATGTAGGTGGAGAGGATGCGATCAAAAAATTTGAGGAGCGGTTTCTCGTAGAACACGACAGCATCCAGATCTTCGATGGAGATGCCGGCGAACCGGAGTGCCCGTTCCACCGCATGCACCGGCAGCGACTCATCATGTTTCTTCCGCGTGAAGCGCTCCTCCTGCGCGGCGAACACGATCACGCCGTCCTTCAGGAGGACTGCGGCGCTGTCGTGGTAGAAACAGGAGAGGCCGAGGATGTAGACGGGCTTCTCCGCCCGATCAGAAGCCATGGTCGAAGCTGTGCTGATAGTCCGGAAGGACGGCCTGCCAGGAGGACGACGGTGCGCTCCGTCCCACCCACCGGAAGCACTTCATGCAGAGCGCGTAGATCCCGAAGACAACGAGCCAGACGACCGAGAGGAGGACGAAGCTCACCGCGATACCGATGCCGCGGCCCACGGCCTTCCATCCGTTCCATGCCCTATGGAGAGACAGGGGAAGAGGCATGATCAGAAGAGCGCGTTTAGATGATCGTATAGATGAACGGCGCGAGGGGCGAGGTTTGCGCGAAGATCGCGAGGAGCCCGAGGAGGAGGAGCAGGACAATCAGCGGCAGCAGCCACCATTTCTTCCGGATGCGCATGAATCGCCAGAGCTCGAGGAAAATGGACAGCTTGCTCATGGAAGCAGTCTAGAGGACGCCCCGGCGGGAGGCCAGAAGCCGCTCACCTGAGGAGGCGATTCTCCTTCAATTGATCGAAGAGGAACCTGGCCTGCAGGGTCGACCCTGTCGCGGAGAGATGGCAGCAGGCATCAAGGAAGTTTCCTTCTCGTCCCTCTCCATCGAAGAAGTCCACAACATCGAAGAAATAGGCCCCCTTGTGCGACTGTGCAAAGTCCCGGAAGAGCGTATTGAGCCAGTCAATGGCATGCACATTCGGATCTGTGGAGCCGCTCTGCAGTTGCTGCTTGTACGATGCGGCGGGATTCACCGGGAGGAGGACGAGCGAAGCCTTGTCCTCCTTCACGAGATCGAGCAGGGCGGAGAGGTCTCTCTCGTTCGTCCGGAGAAAGTACTCCTTGGTCTTCGTGTCGTGGATATCCAGCGGTTTCCCCTTCGAAAGAGCCACAAACACATTGAGGGCTGTGTGCACGAGCGATGAGTACCGGTAGAAGGGGTTCTGTCCGAGCTTGTATATTGCCGTCTTCCGGGGGTCCACGGTGGCGTTGATTTTCGTGGACCACTGCTCTCCATACTCGGCCAGCTGATTGGCGGGATCGTAGATCTGCAGAATCACCAGGGCCACCGGGAACTTGCCGCGGATCTCCTCCTTGTACCGGGCGAGCGATTGATGGAGGGAGTAGGAAGGCACCGCTGCATTGATGACGCCGTATTCCTTGTACGGTGAGCGCCGGAGGAGCGTGAAGAACTGCGAGGGGATGCTCTGATCCCATTCCACGCCCCAGCCGAACGGGACGGAATCCCCGAGGAAGATAATGTTTGGAGATTTTTCGCTGTAGTCGTTGAGGCCGATCCGGAATCTGTCTTTGTCGAACCCGAATCTATATTCCCTGTTGAAAATAGACCTCCTGTTGGTGATGATGCGGTCATCCGTGACGAACTCCGTGAACGAACGGATGGAGAAGACCTCGATGGGGCGTTGCTGCCAGAGCCATTTCCCGTCGCGGAACCGGTAGATGATGTGCTCGCCGATGTCGGCGAACACCAGCGTCAGGATGATCACCACTGCGACTTTCAGGAACTTCATGGACGGGGCGGATGAACCGCTCGTGAGTGTAGAGGGCCGTTTTCAGAATGACAACGCGCCCAGGCAGAGCCGTCCACCTTGCGAGGATGCATCTGCTTCGATCATCAATTCTTCCTCCGAAACAGCATGTACGAGTACACCATGGGGAGAAAGACGACGAAGACGAAAATACTGATGAGAAGCGCGGGAACAGCCACCCAGAGGATGGAAACGACGATGATCGCGAGTCCACCGAGGACGAAGCACCATCCGCCGAAGCGCTGGCTCTTCCCCCATACTTCCGGGTCCGCGATGGTCCACGGCGTGCGCAGGCCCACGAAGAAATTCTGCCGGATCTTCCCCATGTAGTTGCCCATGAGGATGAGGAGTACGCCGATGCCGAACATCACAAAACGCCCCACGAGCACGGAGGCTTCGGGATGCAGTGATGTGTACATCTGCACCGCGAAGATGTAGGCCATGAAGCCCACGAGGGCGAGCTGGAAGACCTCCCACGCATGCGCGAAGGCGGCGTAGTTCTCCCGCTTCGGGTCGATCCTCTGGAAGAGCGGAAAGAGGAGGGAGAGGACGAGCGCGACACTGGGGAGGAGGAACGTCCCAAACACCTTGCCCGAGTACTGATCGACCTGTCCCATGAAGTTCCAGTGCGTGGGGATCTGCTCGGGGAGTACGCGGTAGAGCAGGGCCGCAGCGAGGAACATCCCAAGGAGAATGAGGAGCTGCAGGATGCGGAGGAGCGAGAGGCCGGAGCGCGGGGCGGTATCCATGGTCAGCAGGAGAAGAGGGAATAAAAAGCAGAGAGCACCTCCTCGATGACGGAGGTATTCAGCGCGTAATGGATGAACTGGCCGCGCCGCTCGGTGGTGACGAGATCAGCGCGCTTGAGGACATCGAGGTGGTGGCTCAGGGTGGCCCCCGTGAAGGCGAAGTGCTTCTGGATATCCGTGACGCTCATGCTCCGCTTCTTCAGGAGCTGAAGGATGCGCCGGCGGTGCGGATCAGCCAGTGCCTTGAAAACCTCATTCGACATACAGATATTTAGACAGATTTCTAAATGCTACCGGAGAAAAGCGCCCCGTCAAGAGCCTCCCCCCTTCACGGCGTCCTGTAATACGTGGATCGGACGGAAGTTTCCGTGAGATCCACCCATGTGAAGGTCGTCGCCTGATCGCTCCACTCCACGGGTCCGACGCTGCTGCGATCCCCCAGCCCTGTGAGGCTCACCTGCAGACTCAGGACGCCGCTCGCCGCCTGTGCGGCAATGGTGCCTCGGAGAACCAGGTCGATCGTCTTGTCCTGCTCGATCTCCGCTGCGATCGTCCCCGCAGCGAGATTGTCACAGACCACCGTGAAGTTCTCCGTCACCCCGCTCTCGGTGCACCGCACCGTCGTGGAGGAGTTGAGCTTATTGAAGAGGACGAAGCTCCCACCCTGAAACTGCACATTCACCGCGGAGACCGAGAAGGTGAGCTTCCGGAGCTCCACGCGGTTGAGCCCGCCGAAGCTGTTCACGTTCGGCGCGGCGGTGAAACGGAAGGTTGCGATGGAGGCCAGCCCCGAGGGAACGAGCGTATTGTCCGCATCGGAGTGCGCATTCGTGATGCTCGCGATCTTTGCGAAGACGATGTCGTGCGTCGGTCCGGTGATGGGACTGTTTGAACCGGCACTGGAGCGACCGATGAAGATTTCGCCATCCGCCGTCCCATCGCCGTCATTCTGCGCAAGGTCCTGCAGGGACGCGACTCCCCGTGCCTCCACGGCCTTGTCCAGCGCCGTGAGGAAGGGGGAGAGCATGAGGGCGACTGTGTCTCCGCTCTGTGCGCCCTCGGCATCCGCCTCCACGAGCGCGCGCACGAGAAGGTCGCGCGTCTGATCCTTGCCGACGACGAAGTGTAGCGACGCGCAGAACTGACCGGTTGTGACCACCTCGCACTGCGCCGCAGTGGCCAGTGCGACGGGCGTCGTGGCACCGGGCTCGTAGAGCTCGAGTCGTGTGAGATCGTCTGAGCCACCGGCGATGGTGAGGGTGCGAACCTCGATGTCCTCCTGCGAGGCATGGAAGGTGAGATGCAGGAGATCGGGACTCAGCTGACCCCCGAGGAGCTGATGGCTGCTCACCGGCGTCGTGCTCGACGTCACGAAGAGGTTGCCCTGCTCCCCCACGGTGATCGTGGAAGAGGATTTGGTATACACGGTGATCCAGCAGATGTTGAAGCCCGTGCAGGCCCCCGAGTCCGTTTGGATGCCCGTGAGGGCGCGACCATCCTCCGTGCCGACCGCCTCGATGTACGCGGGATTCGCGGTATTGAAGCGGAGGGCAAAGGCCGCCGGCGCGACGTTCTCGATGATATTCGCCTTCACGGTCAGTCGGACAGTCTCCGACTTCGGCACGAGGACGGAGAAGCCGGAGAAGGTCACCTCACTCCCACGCAGGAGCCCGGAATCCACGAGGGTCTCATGCACGCCATCGGTGGTGAGGAAGAGACGGTAATTGTTCACCGCAGTGAGGGAGCCGCTCACCGTGAGGAGGAGCGTCGTCATGCGCGCGTCCTGTCGCGCGGCGGAAGCATCGAATACGAGGAGTGGGACATCCTTCGCCCCCGCAGAGAGCGCAACACTCGCGGCCTGTGACTGCTGGTCAACGCGGAGCATCGCATGGCGAATGGGCTCCGGCACGATGACACAGATACTGCTGCACCCGTCGCCGTCGAGCTTGTTGCCGTCGTCACACTGCTCCCCCTGCTCCAGAATCCCGTTCCCGCAGACAGCGGGAGCGGAAGAGGAGGATGAGGAACGCGATGAGCTGGAAGAAGAGGAGGCACGGGAGGAGGCCACGCTCGACATGCTCCGGCTGCTCGCACTCGTTGTCCGCTCGATCGTCGCAATGGGTTGCCCGAGCTCCAGGAACATCCATGCCACCTCGCTCCGCGTGAGGGGATGAAGCGGCTCACTGCGGAAGTAGGAGAGGACCTTCGTGTTCGCCACTGCATCGAAGAACTGCGTGTACCAGGCATCCGGCACCCGCACGAAACGCGGGAGTGGAATGCGCCACGCGAGGTCCGCCATCTTGAGTGCTTCGGCGAGCGTCACAGGACGCTCCCCACGAAAGGTGCCATCGGGATAGCCCGAGAGAACCCCCCGTTCCTTCGCCGCGCAGGCATAGGGCCAGTACCACTGCGCCTGCCCCTGAAAATCAGCAAAGCAGCGCAAATCTTTCTCCGCGGGGAGTGTGGCGCCATAGACCGCAAGGAGGAGGATCTTCAGATACTCCGCGCGGTTCACGAGGACATCCGGACGGAAGAGATCGTACCCGTAGCCCGCCACAACCCCGTGCTGGTGGAGGAACTCCACCGCCTGCTCGTGCGGATGACCGACGACGTCGATGAACGGCGCCTCCTGCGCGGAAGCCGTGGAAAGGAACACGCTAAAAAGAAGAGGGAGCATCACCATGGCCCCAGTATACCCCGATGACGAAAATGGAACGGTCGGAGTCCCGCAGATGCGGGACGGAGACCATGAGCGCCCCCGCGCATGCGGGGGAGCCGAATGGTGCCCGCGGCAGGATTCGAACCCACGACCTCCTGGTCCGAAGCCAGGCGCTCTATCCAGCTGAGCTACGCGGGCAGCTCGGCCCCAGCCTATCACGCGCCGACCACCGGAGTAAGCGGTGCCGGTGCTATACTGTCGGCATGGGACTGAAGGACGAGGAGGACATCATCGGGCCCACCGCCTCGCGGCAGGAATATTTCTCCCGCTCCGACAAGGGTCGCCGGGAAGCGCTCCGCAGGGAGATCAGAGATAAGAAAGGCAAAGACCTGAAGGACGAGGAATCCCTCCTGAAGGCGAAGGTGAATTTGAAGCAACTGAAGAACAGTGTCACCGACAAGAAGGATGCCGCGCAGAATCCCGCGGCAAAGGAGAAGGAGGAAGCGGGACACGAGCAGAACGGCACATTCGGCACCAAGACGCACAAGCAGGAAGAGCGGCAGGAAGTGGAGGACGCGCAGGTCCGTCCGAGCCCCGAGCGGCTCATCAAGAAAGAGGAGCGAAAGGAGGAGAGGCAGGAGCAGGCGGCGCAGGAGTACCAGCAGAATGTCAGCTGAAGACGTTTCTCCAGCGAACGGGAGAGATGAAAGAATATTTACATATTTGTAAATTATTGTATAATTGTCATATGGCAGAGGTTGGTCCGAAGGGCTTCGGGCGCATCACGGAGGCAGGCAAGAGCCTGCTCTCCTTCCCCATCGAGGCGACGACGGGAGTGCTCGTGGACGGGCTCTCGGGAGGGAAGCCGCTGGAGAAAGGAAAGTTGGCAGCCCGCAAAGCCGCGTATGACACGCTCACCGCCGTGCCGTACGCCATCGGCGACGCGGCACTCGCCGTCGTGAAGGGGACGCTCAAGCTCTCGCGGAATCTCCTCAAGCTGCTCCCCCTCCCCTTCCCGTCGCTCGTCGCGTGGAAGAACGAGCGGGAAGCGGTGAAGTCCAAAGCAAGCGCGGACCGTCTCCCCCTGCAAGATACCATCGCACGCACGGAGAAAATGGAGACGCCCACGGGCACCGCCGCATGATCCTCTGATCAGACGCCCTTCATTGTGTGTCCCATTTTTTCTTTCTTTGTCCGGAGGTAGTGGCGCTGTTGGGGCGAGGGGTTTTCCATTTCAATGGGGACCTGCTCCACGATGTGCAGGCCGTGACCGGCGAGGCCCACGACCTTCTTCGGATTATTCGTGAGGAGGCGGATCTTCCCCACCCCAAGGTCCTTCAGGATCTGCGCGCCGATGCCGTAGTCGCGGAGATCCACGGGGAACCCGAGTCGCTCGTTGGCTTCCACCGTGTCGAGCCCCTGCTCCTGCTGGAGCTGGTAGGCGCGGATCTTGTTGGCGAGCCCGATGCCACGTCCCTCCTGCCGCATGTAGAGGAGGACGCCTCTCCCCTCCTCCTGTATGCGGCGCATCGCCGCCTTCAGCTGATGTCCGCAGTCGCAGCGAAGCGAACCCAGCGTATCGCCCGTGAGGCACTCCGAGTGGACGCGCACGAGGACAGGTGTGAGGGGATCAATGCTGCCCTGTGTGAGCGCCGCATGCTCCTGGCCATGCACGGTATCGCGGTACACGTGTACGCGCCATTCCCCCGTCTCCGTCTGGAGGAGGGACTCCGCCTCCCGCTGCACGAGGGTCTCTGAGCGGCGCCGGAAGGCGATGAGGTCATCCACGAGGAGAATCGGGAGACCGTGCTCAGCGGCGAACTGCTCAATGGCGGGAAGTCGCATCATCGTGCCATCATCGTGCATGAGCTCACTCAAGACCGCACCCATCCGGAGTCCCGCGAGCCGGCAGAGATCGACGGATGCCTCGGTGTGTCCCGCCCGCACGAGCACGCCGCCATCCTGCGCACGAAGCGGGAAGACATGCCCGGGACGGACGAGGTCCTCCGGGACCGCAGCGGGGCGGATCGCGGCGCGGATAGTCTGCGCGCGGTCATGTGCAGAGATCCCCGTCTCGATGCCCTTCGCTGCCTCGATGCTCACGGTGAACGGCGTCTGGCGACGGGAGGTGTTGTGATGCACCATCGGCGGCAGATCGAGCTGATCCGCGATCTGATTGCTGAGCGCGAGGCACACCACGCCGCCCGTATGGCGGATGATGAAGGCCATCGTCTCGTCCGTGAGGTGCTCGGCGGCGATCACGAGGTCGCCCTCGTTCTCGCGCTGCTCGTCATCGACCACGATGATCATGCGTCCTGCGCGCAGCGCTTCGAGTGCCTCGGGGACGGAGGTGAAGGATGGCATGGAGGAGCCATTATAGCGCGGGGGAGCGCTTCCCCCAACGATCGCACGCTGTTTTTCGGCACTCCGATCTTACTGCAGCAGAATCGTATACGTCTGCTGCGCGCTCTCGGTGAGCTTGCGCCCGATCGTGGCGTAGTAAGTCCCTTTCGGGAAGGAGAAGCGCTGGTTACACAGCGGATTCGAGAAGCTCCCGAGCTCCACATCCTGCATGGGGAAGATGTTGCAGGTGATCTCCGCCCCATTGCTCGCCGTCACCTCCATGTTCGTTTCCGCGGTGACCGTGAACTTATACCAATCCATGAGGTCGCGTGGGGAGAGCGTGCCGGTCTTCGGTACGGTACGCAGGAGCGCCTGCGCCTGATTGAAGCCGTCGTTGCGGTCGCCCATGGTCTCCGACGAAGTCACGGAGAAGGTCGTGTCCGCAGCCGTCGACTGCGCCTGCAGCTGGTAGTTTCCCGGGTCGAGCGAGACCAAGAGCGAGCATTTGGCCCCCTCCACAAAACCCACGAAGTACTGGAAGGAGAACCCCCCTTCCTCGAGCTTGTAGAGCTGACAGCTCAATGTCCCCGGTTGATTCGCCTCCTGCGACACGACGAAGGATGCCGTCACCCCCTTGTCGAGCGTGAAGCGGAAGGAGGTGGCACGCTTGCCGACGAACTTCCCGTTCATCGAGAAGGGAAAAACGACATCAAAGGACGTCTGTGTCGTGCTGACAGAGCTCGAGGTCCCCTGCGAAGCTGCACTGGCAGTGCTGGCAACACTGCTCACACTACTACTCGAGGTCTGGCGCGCCTGCCGGAGCTCCGCGTGAAGTGCATTGAAGATATACGCAGCGGCCTCGCCGCGCAGGAGCGGCCAGTCCGGGTAAATCCGTCCGCCCTCCTGCCCCGCAATGGGGAGAATGCCCTGTTCGAATGCGGCATAGAGATACTTGGTGTACCACGCCGACACGGAGACATCGACGAACTTCACGAGGGAGCGATCCTCCTCGCTGATATCCGACACCGTAATATCGAAGAGATTCAGAACCATCTTCAACGCCTCCACCCTGTTCACAGGATCCGCGGGACGGAAGACGTGCCCCTCGTACCCCTGCACGTACTTTCGCGCAGCGGCGTCGCACACGTACGGCTCGTACCATGCCCCTTCCTCCACATCATCGAAGCAGGCTCTGCTCGAGGGATCGGGCACCTTGCCTGTGGCCAGGTAGAGCATCTTGAGCATCTCCGCGCGGTTCACCTTCCGCTCGGGATAGAACTTCCCGTCCGGATTGCCCCCGATGATCCCCGACTGGACCAGCGCCTCGATCTGCTCCTGATAGAGGGAGCCATCCGGCACATCCGGGAAGACGGCGGCGGAAGCGCGGCCAATGACGAAGAGAAACGGCAGCGTCATGAGGACGAGCGCGGCCAGAGACAGCGGGGTGCGCATAGGAGGAAGGCGTGAAGATTGCCTTTTATCGTACAGGCCATTTGCGGGCTCCTACAAGATGCCACAACAAATTGCCCTAAAAATGCCATGTCACCCGACTCCGCCCCGCGGATGTGGGGATCAGGAGCGGATGCGCCCGAGCTGCGCCAGCGAGTGGAGGGCGGCGCGCGCCGCCTCCGCTCCCTTGTTCCCCTCCGCCCCGCCGAGCTCCTGTGCCTGCGCAAGCACATCTACGTAGAGGACCTCGAAGGCGAACGGGACCCCGTACTTCAGCTGCACATCCATGATGCCCCGTGCCACGCTCTCCGCAAGGAGCCGCGCGTGGTGCGTCTCACCCTCGACGATGACGCCGAGCCCGATGAGGGCGTCCGCTTCCTTCTCCGCGAGCAGGGCCGCGCCGATGAGCGGAATCTCGAAAGACCCCGCGGCGGGATACAGGCGGATGTTCCCCTGCACGATCCCCGCTTTCTCCAGCGCGCGCTCCGCCCCCGCCACGAGTCCCGCGACGACCTCGGGGTAGAACGAGGAATGGACGATGCCGATCCGCGAGGAGGAGGAAACGTGTGCCGGGAGATCGGGCGAGATGGCGCGCATGCACGCGGATGTTAGCGCAAGGCAAGGAGGGTCCGAACCAGAATGTCCGTCTCGATGTTCACGCGATCCCCCATCCGCTTCTTTCCGAGAATCGTCCCCGCGAGCGTCATCGGGATCAGTGCGACGGTGAACGTCTCCGTCCCCACGGCGGCAACGGTGAGCGACACTCCGTCCACGGCGACGGACCCTTTGGGAACGATCATCTTCCGCAATGCAGGTGAGACGCGAATGGTCAGACGAACGTCGCCCCCTTCACGCACCGCTCCCACCACCTCCCCCATCCCCTCCACGTGCCCCTGCACCACATGTCCCTCGAAGCGCCCGTGTGCAGGGAGCGCCCGCTCGAGGTTCACGAAGTCGCCCGTCGCCAATCCACCAATGGTCGTCTTCCTGATCGTCTCCGGCATGACATCAAACGTGAAGGAATGATCGTCCATGCCAATGACCGTCAGACAGACCCCCGAGACGGAGATGCTCGCCCCCTCCCGCATGTCCCCGAAGGCGCGCGGCCGCTCGACGCTCAGGCGTCCCTGCCCCTGCGCCAAAACTTTTGCCGTCGCTTCGATGATGCCGGTGAACATGAGCGTTCATTCTATCACACCCCACAGCGCGAAACCGCCGATCTCACGCTTCGAAAAGAAGCGGGGGCCGATACTTCGGGCGTTTCCTGACTGGCTCGTCTGACTCGCCTGCCTCCACGTCGCTCTGGCACAGCTTACAGCGTTCCGCATAAGGAATCTCATTTAATCGGGCCCGGGGAATCAGTACGCCGCAATCGACGCAATGACCGTACGTCCCCTGCCTGATGCGCTCCAGTGCCGCGTACACCCTCGCGAGCTCGTCCGCATTCATCGCTCTGAGCTCTGTCTCCACAAGAGTTTCATCCTCCTTCACATCCTGCTGCTCCACGTCACTCCGATCGAACGACGGAAGTGGCATAGTGGCCACTTCACGCAGGTCGGGGAGCATCGCGAGTAACTTGCGGCGGAGATCATCAATCGGTAAATCCGGGCGCTCCGGGCGCCGCGAGACGCCCTTTCTGGGAACGGGCATCTTCTCCGCTGGTGCTGGTCTCTGCTTGCACGGCATGGAATAGGAAAAAGAGGGGCGCATTTTAAACACATTCTTCACCTCGTCAATCAATCCCCTCTTAATCATTTCGCCCCCTGAACCCTAGACAGGACTCGAAAATTTCGCTACGCTGGAGCTTCAGCGTCCCGCGTCTGCGGGGCGTTTTGTTATCCCACAATTTTTCATGGATGCAATTGTCGTGAAAGGCGCTCGAATGCACAACCTCAAGAATGTGGATGTGACGATCCCGCGAAACAAGCTCACCGTCATCACGGGACTCTCGGGGTCGGGCAAGTCCTCGCTCGCATTCGACACGATCTTCGCAGAAGGGCAGCGCCGCTACGTGGAGAGCCTCTCCGCCTACGCGCGCCAGTTCATCGCACAGATGGAGAAGCCCGATGTGGAATCGATCGACGGTCTCTCCCCCGCCATCTCCATCGACCAGAAGACCGCCGCCCGTAATCCCCGTTCAACCGTGGGCACTGTCACGGAAATCTACGACTACATGCGCCTCCTGTGGGCGAAAGTCGGACGCGTGCATTGCACTGTGTGCAGCAAGGAGCTCGAGCAGCAATCCGCGAGCCACATCATCGACACCATCGCGCACCTCCCCAAGGGAACGAAGATCTTCCTCCTCGCACCACTCATCGAGGGACGGAAGGGATCACACGTGAAGATCCTCGATGCCATCCGACGTGAGGGATTCGTCCGCATGCGCATCGACAAGCAGATCGTCACGGTGGACGAGGAAGTGGAGCTCGACCCGAAGAAGGCGCACACCATCGAGATCGTCGTCGACCGCATGGTCGTCCACGATTTGGAGATGAAGGAGGGGGAAGCAAATCCAAACCGCTCGCGCCTCGCGGACTCCGTGGAACTCTGCCTGAAGAAGGGGGAGGGGTCCCTCATCCTGCTCGACGCCGAAAGCGGCAGGGAGTCGCGCTTCTCTGAGAAGTTCGTCTGCCCGGATCACCCGAATGAGGACATCCCGCAGATCGAACCACGCAGCTTCTCCTTCAATTCCCCGCACGGCGCCTGCGAAGTCTGCCACGGCCTCGGCTGCATCCTGCAGGTGGACGAGTCCTCCCTCATCCCCAATCCCCGCCTCTCGCTCGCAGAGGGCGCCATCCACCCATGGGCAACTTCCGTGTCGCGCATGGGCTTCATGAACCGTTTGCTCGAGGCACTTACCAATGCCCACGGCTTCAGCATGGCGACCCCCTGGCAGGATCTCTCCCCCGAGCACCAGCAGATCATCCTGCATGGATCACCCGAGAAGCTGCAGATGTCGTACGAGAGTGAGAAGTTCGACGGAAATTTCGAGACGACCTACGAGGGGGTCATCCCCAACCTGCAGCGGCGCCACCACGAGACGGAATCGAGCTACGTCCGGCAGCAGATCGAGGAGTACATGCAGGAGCTCCCCTGTCCCGCATGTGCGGGACGCCGCCTGAAGAAGGCGATCCTCGGCGTGACCGTGGGCGGGAAGAACATCGTCGATGCGACCGACCTCTCCACCGATGGGGCGAAGGTCTTCTTCTCCTCCCTCGTCCCCGAGGACAAGCGCAAGGTGATGGGCACCGGCCCCACGAGAACGGATGTCCCGGCCCTCAGCTCCTTCGAGTTCTCGATTGTGAACAAGGTGCTCAAAGAAATCATCGCGCGGCTCACCTTCCTCGAGAACGTGGGGCTCACGTACCTCACGCTCTCGCGCTCCGCGACCACCCTCTCCGGCGGGGAGGCACAGCGCATCCGGCTCGCCACGCAGATCGGCTCGGCCCTGCAGGGCGTCCTCTACGTCCTCGACGAGCCGTCCATCGGCCTGCACCAGCGCGACAACGCGCGGCTCATCGCCACGCTCACGAAGCTCCGCGACCTCGGCAACACCGTGATCGTCGTGGAGCATGA
>JAEAMF010001589.1_pt1 | contig 15622 bp, 16 predicted proteins | sample 8958721 | NCBI WGS metagenome assembly JAEAMF01 (sample SAMN16933255, study PRJNA681124) | bioreactor sludge metagenome | isolation source: anaerobic bioreactor treating anionic surfactant - SDBS | place: India: Bengaluru | collected 2019-02-28
GGCTGCGTCGGAAACGAAGAAGGCAACGGCATTGGCAATGTCCTCGGTGGTCCCGGGATGGCCCAGTGGGGTAAGCTCCATGCCCTTGGCCACTAGTTCCGGTGGTATGCTGGAACTCAAGTCTGTTGGAATATAGCCCGGTGCGATCGCATTCACCGTGATATTACGCGATCCGACTTCTTTGGCGACAGCCTTGGTAAAGCCAATGAGGCCCGCCTTTGCCGCCGTGTAGTTGGCCTGCCCCGCATTGCCCTGAAGCCCGGCTATCGAGCTGATGTTGACGATGCGACCAAAGCGCTGCTTGATCATTGTCCGTTGCGCGGCTTTGGTGCAGTTGAAAGCACCCTTCAGGTTCGTATGGATGACGACGTCCCAGTCCTCTTCCGACATGCGCACCAGGAGCGCATCACGGGTCGTTCCGGCGTTGTTGACCAGGATATCCAACCGCCCGAAGCGATCCAGCGCGCTCTGGATCAACCGTTGTGCGTCCTCAAAGACGCCTACATCTGCCTGGACGGCAATGCCTTCCCCGCCGTGCTCCCCGATGACTCGCAGCACATCTTCCGCCGCGGCTTTGTTGCTCAGGTAGTTGACCACGACCCTGGCGCCCATGCCGGCCAGTTTGATGGCGACAGCACGCCCGATGCCACGGGATGCGCCGGTGACTACAGCCACTTTCCCGTCCAGTCGTTCCATCTTCACACCCCCAGTGCCTCGACGTCCACCACGGTACCCACGCGAACGGTGAGCGCACACCGGTCAATACGACGAATGAGACCGCTCAACACATCCTTGGGGCCGACCTCGACAAACGTCTGCACCCCGTGGTCGATCATGTAACGCACGGAATCCACCCACCGCACGCCCGCGGTCAGATGCCGTAGCATCTCCTGCCGGATCTCCGCGGGCTCAGCCAGAGGCAGGGCGGTGACATTGGCCACAACCGGTATCTTCGCTCTTGCCAGCGGCACCTGATTTACCGTCGGCGCAAAGGCGTCTGCCGCCGGGGCCATCAGCGGAGAATGGCCGGCGATGCTCACGGCCAGCGGCACCGTTCTCTTCGCCCCGCGTGCGCTGGCCAGTTGTAGCGCTCTTTCCAGTGCCGCTTTACTGCCCGACAGAACAATCTGCCCGGGCGAGTTGTCGTTGGCCACCCAGACCTCGCCGATCTCATCGCAGACCGCCTGCAGGGCTGCCACGTCCATCCCCAGCACCGCTGCCATGGCCCCCGGGTATCTCTCGCCGGCTTCTCTCATCACCCGCCCGCGCTCGCGCACGAGCTCCAGGCCGGCTGGCAAACCCAGCGCCCCGGCCGCCAGCCAGGCCGTGTACTCCCCCAGGCTATGTCCGGCGACAAATGCGGGTGCCAGCTTGCCCTCCAGCTTTTGCTGGAGCACTGCCAGCGCGGCCATGCTCATCGTCACGATGGCTGGCTGGGCGTTCGCCGTATCGTTCAGCTCCTTCTCCGGCCCATGGAAGCACAGCGCCGAGAGGGATCGCCCCAGCACTGCATCTGCCTGTGCAAAAACGGCCCGCGCCGCCGCATATCGCTCACATAGGTCTTGGCCCATGCCCACGTATTGTGTGCCCTGCCCTGGAAACACCAGAGCCACACTTGAGGTTGCGCAAAGGTACTCCGTGCCCCTGCTACTGCATCTCGCCGAAGGCGAGGCTCCTGGGGCCGGGAGTTCCTGGCTCATGCTGCGCCACCGCCGGTGGCATACCGTGGCAGGCGGCCCAGCACGTCTTCGGCCTCGGCCATGATGCGCTGAATTAGCTCGCCGCAGGGCATGATGTCGTTCACCAGGCCACAACTCTGCCCGGCCATGAACGACCCCTCGGCGACATCCCCGTCCACGACCGCTGCCTTGAGCTTGCCCGTGCCAAATTCGATCAGCTGCTCTTCCGTCAGCGATTGCTTTTCCAGCTCTTCGAACTTGCGCGTCATCGGATTGCGCAGGGCGCGCACCGGATGCCCCAGGCTATGGCCCGTGGTGATGGTGGAGCGGTCCCCCGCCTTGACCACCATGTCCTTGTAGTTGCGGTGGACCTTGCACTCGTCCGTGCAGATGAACCGTGTGCCCATCTGTATGCCCACGGCCCCCAGCGCCAACGCGGCCACCAGCCCGCGCCCGTCGGCGATTCCGCCGGCAGCTACAACCGGTATCTTCACGGCATCCACAACCTGCGGTACCAGCGGAAACGTGTGCACGTCGCCAATGTGCCCACCCGACTCGCTGCCCTCCGCCACCAGCGCGTCGGCACCGGCGCGTTCCAGGCGCTTGGCCAGGGCCACGGAGGCCACTACCGGTATGACAATCGTTCCGGCCTGCCTGAGTTCCGCGATGATCGCGCTGGGATTGCCTGCCCCGGTGGTCACCACCGGAACTCGTTCGCGCACGCACAGGTTCACCATATCCTGCACAAAAGGCGAGAACATGGGGATGTTCAACCCGTACGGCTTCTGGGTGCGCTCCTTGACCTGGCGTACATAGCCCTCAATCAAATCGGGCGGGGCATTCCCCGCGCCGATGATGCCCAGCGCTCCGGCCTCCGAAACGGCCACAACCAGCTCCGGGGTCGAAACCCAGGCCATCCCTCCTTGCAGGATGGGATGTTGAATTCCGAGTAGATCGCAGAGAGGTGTCCGGATCATGGGTATCCTTATCTGTGCTCATCTGAGCCATAAGCGAATAAGGCCGTGTTGGACAGCTTGCTGCCGCACACGGCCTTGCTCACCTCATCGCCCGCGTTATTCCGTCTTCTTGGTTTTCGACTCGATCTCGATTACCTCGGTGCCCTTGTAGCTACCGCAGTTGGGACAGACATGGTGCGGCAGAATCATCTCGTGACACTGTGGGCAAGGTACCAGCTGGCTCGCGGTCAACGCCAGATGGCTGCGCCGGCGAGCACCGGCGGACTTGGAGATCCTTCTCTTAGGTTGTGCTCCCACTCAAGTACTCCTTTCCTGAACAATCATAGCAGGTCGCGCAGCCTCGCCAGCCGCGGATCACCCGACTCATGCTGGCACTTGCACGAACCCTCATTCAAGTTTTCTCCACACTCCGGGCAGAGGCCCCGGCATTGTGGGCTGCACAGCACTGACATGGGCTGTGACAATAGCAGGTTCTGTCGCACCACTTCGGTCAGGTCCAACATGTGGCGCGCATCGGTTCTCGTGGCTTCCTCTTCACCGCCGTCCAGCGGCACAGGTTGTCCGGTGAGAAGGTCAATCGAGGGGCGGAACTGCTCCTCCAGGTCGACCGCAACGGGCACGACAACCGGCGTCAGGCACCGCCGGCATGGCAGGCGCACCTCGGTCTGTAGATGCCCGGTCACAAGGATACCATCGCCGGTGCGCAGGAACTTGACTTTGCCTCGCAGTGGTTTGACAACGTCAAGCTCTTTGTCAATGCCGGTGATATCTTCTTCGAGGTCGTATTCTCTGCTGGCTCCCGCCGCAGACTTTAAAAGTTGCGCTACATTGAATCGCACGGTATATACACTCAACAAGAACGGACTGGGTCTGGATCGCCGCGGCATCCCGCTTTCAGCCTGGCGGAACCCCGCTGTCGCGACAGCGGGGTACATTATACGGCACCTGTCGGTATTGTGTCAAACGCGGCTACCGGCCCCAAGGCCCTGGCTCTTTGCCCCTGCTCTCGGACTCCTGTTATTTCGGTGGAGACGGTGGCTCGTGTTCCTTTCTCAGTTTGGCCAGGCCATTGGCTGTGGTTTGTAGTAAAGCCGACAAGTTCGATTCTAGCTCGCCCAGGATGCCGGTCGCGTACTCGTCCGCACCCTTGAGGATATCAGCCGATTCACGGCGCGCCTGAGCTTTGATGCCCTCCGCCTCTGCGCGCGCGGCAGCCGAGATCTCGTTTTCATCGACCAGGCGTGCTGCCTGTTCGCGGGCTCCTTCGATAATCTGGTCGGCTTCCTCTGATGCGGCGGCCAATACCTTCTCGCGCTCCTGCAGTAGCTCATTCGCCCGCTTGATCTCCTGCGGGATCGAAACGCGCATCTTGTCAATCAGTTCGAAAAAGGCATTCTCGTCAATCGCTGTTTTGGCAGACAGGGGCACGCGCCAGCCATCATTGACCAGTTTCTCCATCTGGTCCACCAACTCTAGGATTTCGATGATGATCACCGCCTTTCGTGGCTCACAGAACGAACGCAGGCCTAATCCCGCACCGAGACAATCTGTACCTTGCCTCCCCCATCGGGGCCCAGGGACTGAAACTTTTCTTTCAGCGCTTCTGCGACGTGGGCCGGAACCATCTGGTCCACACAGCCGCCCACCATAGCGATCTCTTTCGTGACGCTGGAGCTCAAAAAGGTGTATTCCTGGCGGGTGATCAAACAAACCGTCTCAATGTCCGGAGCCAGTTTGCGGTTGGTCAGAGCCATCTGGAACTCGAACTCGAAATCGGAAAGGGCTCTCAACCCGCGGACAATCACCCTCGCTCCCACGCTGCGCGCAAAATTCACCGTCAGGCCATTGTAACTTGCCACGGTCACATTTGCCAAACCCTTCACCGCTTCCTGCGCCATGGCCACGCGCTCGGCGGTCGAGAACAGCAGGTTCTTCATGGGGCGGTCATACACCGCGATGATGAGATGATCGAACAATTCCGCGCCACGCGTGGCGATGTCTACGTGGCCGTTGGTGACCGGATCAAAGCTGCCCGGGTAAATCGCCGTGTTCATCGTTTGCCTCTTTTCATGACAAGTCTGTTGCCGTTCCCCAGAATCGCTGTACCCTCTCGGCCAACGTCCGGTGTTCGGGCAGGGCCAGTGCCGGGTCCTGCCCGAATAGATCCTGTGCGGCACGGCGTGCCTGCTCCAGCACGCGGGAGTCGCCGATCTTGGCCACCTTCAAGTCCGGTAGCCCGCTCTGGCGCGTCCCGAAGAATTCTCCGGGCCCGCGCATCTTCAAATCCTCTTCCGCCAGTAGAAAGCCGTCGCTGGTCGTCTCGATCACTTTCAGTCGCTGCTCTCCTTCGAAAGAAGGCGAATCGGCCAGCAGCAGGCAGTAGGATTGGTGTTCGCCCCGCCCCACGCGCCCGCGGAACTGGTGGAGCTGTGCCAGGCCAAAGCGATCCGCCCCCTCCACCAGCATCACCGTCGCGTTGGGCACGTCGATGCCCACCTCCACCACCGGCGTCGAGACCAGCACCTGGTACTCGCCTTCGCGGAAGCGGGCCATCACATCCTCTTTGTCCGCGCTCTTCATCCGCCCGTGCAGCAGGCCCAGCCGCAGGTCTGGGAATACCTGTTCCTGGAGGCGCGTGTATTCGTTGACTGCCGCTCTGGCCTCAATCTTTTCCGACTCTTCGATCAACGGGCAGATGACAAACGCCTGGCGCCCGCTTTCTACCTGCTGGCGCAGGAAGGTATAGGCGCGCTCGCGGTCATGTGGCGCGAGCCATTTGGTCTGGATCTTCTGGCGGCCCGGCGGGAGCTCGTCAATGATCGACAGGTCCAGGTCGCCGTACAGCGTCAGTGCCAGGGTCCGTGGGATCGGCGTAGCGCTCATCACCAGGACGTGCGGGTGGTAGCCCTTCTGACGCAGAGCGGCGCGCTGGCCAACGCCAAAACGGTGCTGTTCATCCACAATCGCCAGCCCCAGATTCTGGAATGTCGCGTCTTCCTGTATCAGCGCGTGCGTGCCCACCACGATCTTGACCTCGCCCGAGGCAATCTGGGCGCGTCTCTCCTCCTTCTCCGTCGCGGTCAGGCTGCCGCGCAACAGTCCGACTTGCGTCTGGCCGACCCAGCCGGCTGCCGCTGCTCCTGTTGTCTGCAATCGCCGGGTGATGCCCTCCAGCATGGCCCGCAGCGTGTTCGAATGCTGCTCGGCTAGCACCTCCGTCGGCGCCATCATCACCGCCTGCATCCCGTTCGCCACCGCGATCAGCATGGCCAGCAGAGCCACCACCGTCTTGCCCGAGCCCACATCACCCTGCAGCAGGCGGCTCATCGGATAGGTGTGCTGCAGATCACCCGTGATGTCCCGCAAAGCGCGCTGCTGTGCTGGCGTCAATGAGAACGGCAGGGCGGCGATGAGCGTGCCCAGCGTGGCCTCGTCCACCGCCAGTGGCCGGCCCGTCTCCTGCTGCCATTCCAAGCGCTGCCGGATCACCCCTAGCTGGATCAGCAGAAACTCCTCGAAGCACAGCCGGTGGCGGGCCCGCGCCAGCGAATCGACGTCGCTGGGGAAATGCATCTGGCGGATGGCGTTGACCACGTCCTCCAGCCCGTAGGTCTGGCGCAATGAGGCGGGCAGGGCATCCGGCAGGCGGGGTGCCCATTCCGCAACCGCCGATTTCATCAGACTGCGCAGGCTCCGTGCGGTCAACCCTTCCGTCAGCGGATAGACCGGAACCAGCCGGCCGGTGTGCACCAGGTCGCCCGTCCACGGCTCCCACTGCGGAGACTGGAAGGTCAGGCGGCCCACATACTGGTCTACCCTTCCGCTGAGCACCACCCGGCGCCCTCGCGTCAACTGCCGGACCAGATACGGCTGGTTGAACCAGACCGCCTCGATCGACCCGGTCTGGTCAGCCAGGACCGCCTTGGTGAGCCCCATGCCGCGGCGGGTCTGCACGTTCTGGGCCTCGTGCACTACGCCGATAATGGTGACCTCTTCGCCATAGTGCAGTTCCTGGATGGTCTTGAGGTGCGAAAAGTCGTCGTAGCGATGGGGAAAGAGGTAGAGCAGGTCCTCGACCGTGTGCACTCGTAGCGCGCCCAGCTTGCGGGCCTGGGCAGTGCTGACGCCCCGCACCGCGGTCACCGGGGACTGTACGGTCGGCGCCGGCTGCGTGGATCGTCGTTTGGCTGTCCCTACCACCCCCGGCCGGGTCGCCGCCTCGTCCAGCGTCTCCGGCTCTCTGGGCGCTTTCTGTATCTCGCGGAGGGCGGCGGCAATGGCCATAACTCGCTCCGTCACGGGCTTGGACGCATAGCCCTGGAGCGGGTTCGTAATTTCGTCTACCGGGGCGGTCTGGGCTTCTGCCTGGGCTTCTCGTCGCCAGGCATCGAGGAACTTGTCAAGGCCGCCGATCACGATGTGGTCACGGCAGCCATCTTCCCGTTCGGCAATCAGTATTCTGGCCAGCTTGTCGAGATCGACACCCATTACATCCCTTCGTAGACGGCGACGCCCATCGCCTCCGGGCCCAGATGGGTGGCCAGAGCTGGCCCGTAGGGGATAATATCCAGTTTTCGCTCCGGATAGGCCTCAGTCAGACGCTGGAAAAGCAGTTGCGTATCTTCCGACAGACGGCCCTGCAGAATGGCCGCCTGGTCGAACCGGGCGAACTCCATCACAAACTCGAACAGGCGGTCGACGGACTTGCCGCGGGTGCGCACCTTCTCCATCGGGACAATCTCGCCATCTTCGATGATCAGCAGCGGCCTGACGCCCGGTAGACCATCCATCGCCGCCCGCCCTCGGCCGGGGCGGCTGCGTCGTTCCAGATAGTCCATGTTCTCCGCAAAAAAGACCATGTAGATGTGTGGTACCATGCCGCGGATCAGCCGCACAATGTCGTCGACCGAGCTTCCCCTCTTCGCTGCCTCGGCCGCCATAGACACCACCAGCGCCAGACCCCAGGAAATCACGCGCGAGTCCACCACGGCGATCCTGCTGCGGCCCAGGAATGACTTGGCCGCCTCTTGCGCAACCGGCACAGCCTTGTTCAGTCTCGAGGAGCTGTGGATGGATAGAATCTGGTCAGAGCCCTTGATCAGCTGGTGGTAGGTCTGCTGCATCTCCTCCAGTAGCGGCGGTTCGGCAGTCGGCAAGATGGCGCTCTTGGTGATCTGCTGGTAAAAGCTGGCCCGATCAATATCGATGCCATCGTAGTAGACCTTGCTCCCAAAGCTGATTCGCATCGGTACAACCGTGACGCCTAGTTCCGTCGCCAGGTGGGGGGATATATCAGATGAGCTGTCTGTTACAATCTTGACCATGCCTTGTCTCCTCGCCGTTTCGATCACTCTACCGAGATAATGTAATGGTAATAGGGCTGCTTGCCCTCGACCAGTTCCACTTCCTTGTCGGCATAACGGCCCCGGATCCAGGCCACCAGTTCTTCCGCGTCCTCCCGGGTCACCACAGCACCCCAGTACACGGTCACAATCTCGTACCCGCTCATGTCGAGCTTTTGCAGCATGGCCTGGGTCACTGCCAACAGCTCGTTGCCTGCCCCGAGCAGCTCACCGTTCAGCAGGCCGATGAACTGGCCTTCTTCGATCCGCAGCCCATTGACCTGCACCGAGCGCACGGCATTGGTGATCTCGATCGTCTGGATCTGCGCCGCTGCCCGCTCCATCATATCCGCGTTGGTTTTCAGGTCGCTCTGGTAGTTAAAGGCCAGTAGGGCGCTGATGCCCTGTGGAATGGTCTTGGTTGGGATAACGGCCACCTGCTTGGAGGAGACCCCCTGTGCCTGCTGCGCCGTCAGGATCACGTTGGGGTTATTGGGCAAGATGATCACCTGCGCCATGGGCAGGCTGGATACGGCCGCCAGCAGCTCCTCCGTGCTGGGGTTCATAGTCTGCCCGCCGGGCACCGTTACCCCGGCCCCCAGGCTCTCAAAGACCCGCTGCAGTCCCTCTCCCGTGACCACCGCGACCACCGCGATGTCGCCCAGCGGCGGTGCTGCACCGGCGGTCTTGGCTTCCTGCCCCGCCGGACGGGTAACCGATTTGGCCAGAAACTGCTGGTACTGGTCCTGCATGTTCTCGATCACGACATCGCGCAGGCTTCCCTGGCTCGTCGCATAGCTCATGATGCGCCCGGGATCGTCCGAATGGATATGAACTTTGATGGTGTTCGAATCCCCCACGACAAGTACGCTGTCGCCCATGCCCATGAGCGTATCGCGGATCGTATCGATCGGCAGGTTCTGTCCCTCGATGAGGCACTGGATGTCATAACCGTATTCTTCACCGGCGATGCTGGCCCCGTCTACCGCGGCCGTCTTGGCCCGTGGCGCAGCGACGATCTTTTCCCCACGCCAGTGGCGCAGCAGCCCCTCCAGGATAAAGCACAACCCCTGCCCGCCCGCATCCACCACGCCTGCCTCTTTCAGCACCGGCAGCATGTCCGGCGTGCGTTGCAGGGTGCTCATAGCTTGCTGCAGCGACTGCTCCAGAACGTGCGCCAGTTCGTCGCGCTCGGCCACCGCCCGTATGGCCGCTTCCGCCGCTTCCCGCACGACGGTCAGTATGGTCCCTTCTACGGGCCGCATCACGCCCTTGTAAGCGGTGTTGGCTCCCTCGCGCAGGGCTGCTGCCCAGTCCCCGGCCGTCAGCTCGATCTTCCCCTCCAGGTGCTTGGCCACTCCTCGCCACACCTGGGAAAGGATCACCCCCGAGTTGCCGCGCGCCCCCATCAGTGCTCCGTGGGCCAGGGCCTGGGACACGTTCGAGACCAGGTTCTCCGTAACGGTTGACATCTCGCGCAGCGCGGCCTGCATGGTGAGGTACATGTTCGTGCCCGTATCACCATCAGGCACGGGATAGACATTTAGTGAATTGACAAAGTCAATGTGCGTCTCAAGCCAAGCCGCGCTCGCTTCGATCCCCTTCCTGAATTCCTGTCCGTCCCAGGCTGCCATCTGCCCGCCAATCTTGCTGGTATCGTGCTCTTCTGTCAAAATGATGTGCCTCCATGCCCCTCAGTAGCCATTGCTGGATCCATGTTGCACTTACTTTCTGGGGCTTACTCTGAGGCCCTGTACATGGACATTGACCTCTTCAATGGGAACGCCCAGCGCCTTCTCCACCCGGAACTTGACATTGTCCATGATGTTGCGTGCCACTTCGCTGATGCGCACCCCGTACTCCAGAACAACATACAGGTCGACAATAATCCGTTGATCCGCTACCCTCACCTGCACGCCACGGCGGTAGCTTTCGCCCTGCAGTACCCGGACCAGGCCCTTGTCCAATGACGGATAGGTCATGCCTACCACGCCATAGCACTCCAATACCGCTATCCCTGCCAGCCCGGCAATAGCGTGCGGTGCCACTTCCACTCGGCCCAGTCTCGTTTCTTCACTCATCACTGCTCTCCTTGGAGTTACTGATAACTGTTCAGATTCACGGGTTGCGTTACCGTAGCATAGCCCCTTGCCGCTACTGCGCCCTGTACTCATGCCGCCGTTGGTTGCGGCCGTGCTCTTGGCGGGGTGGGCGTCAAAGACGGGCACAAGGCCCTATGCTACAACAACTTGACCTGTGAATCTGAACAATTACAGTTACTGGCGGACTTGCCTAAAATGTCCAATTGTGGTATGATTATCACTCGTTAACGCCCTATCTATGTTAGAAAGAGGTAAGCCCTGATGCCAGTAAAATGCGATATCTGCGGAAAAGGCCCACAGTTCGGCCACAGCGTCAGCCACTCCAAGGTGGCCACCAAGCGCCGCTGGCTGCCCAACATCCAGAAGATCACCGTGCAGGATGGTGACACCACCCGGCGTCTGTACGTCTGCAGTCGCTGCCTGCGCACGCTGCAAAAGACCTAACCGTTTGCGCTTTTCCACCACAGCCAGCGCCCCATCAGGGCGCTGGCTTTCTTTTTGCTTTAACACCCCCGCCTAGCCGGCGATGCTCTGGCGCAGTCGGGCGATCGCCGCGGCCACGCTCTCCTTGGTGCCAAACACGGCCTGCCCGGCGATCAATACCGTTGCTCCGGCTTCCACTACCAGCGGCGCGGTACGGGAATCGATGCCGCCATCCACTTCCAGGGCCGCCGCTGACCCGCTCTCATCGAGCATCTGCCGCACTTGCCTGATTTTCCGCAGCATACCGGGGATGAACTGCTGCCCGCCGAAACCGGGGTTCACCGTCATCACCAGAACCGAGTCGACGTCCTGCACAATGTCGGCCAGGGTTGCCGCCGGCGTGGCGGGATTGATCACCACACCGGCCCTGGCACCCAGATCCCTGATCTGCTGTATCGTGCGGTGCAGGTGCGGGCAGGTCTCCTGGTGCACCGAAATCCAGTCGGATCCGGCCGTGACAAAGTCAGGGATATACCGCTCTGGCTCGACGATCATCAGGTGGGTCGGCAGGGGCAGCGCCGTGATCCGGCGCAGGGCTCTCACCACGAGTGGACCCATGGTGATATTGGGCACAAAGCGGCCGTCCATCACATCCACGTGGATAGAATCGGCGCCCGCCGCCTCGGCCTCCTTGACTTGCTCCCCCAACCGCGCTACGTCTGCCGCAAGGATGGATGCGGAGATTCTGACCGGCCGCTCGCTTTTCATGCGACGATAATACCAAAGTTTCTACAAAAAATCAAGACCTAGAGAGAGATTGGGTGCATTTCAGTTTTAGGGGCGGATTCGTAGCATAGCCCCTTGTGGGCGTCATGGTGACTGCGCAGAAACGGGCACAAGGCCCTATGCTACGGGTAGACTGCCACTCTGTCCCCAAACTGAAATGCACCCAGGGAGGTCTTAGGCCAATTCGCGCCTCTCTGTCATTCTGAGCGCCGCGAAGAACCTCTGGAGCGCAACTGCCCACACCCGGCCTGAATATCAATGCCCCGTCCCAGGCGCACCGTGTTGGGAATTCCGGCCTCATTCAGCTCGCGCCGGAAGGCCATGATCCGCTCCCGGCTGGCTGGCCGGTAGTCGCACTCGGCGGTGGGGTTCAGCGGGATGAGGTTGACGTGGCAGAGCAGGCCGCGCACGAGCTGCGCCAACTCCCGGCCCTGTTGCGGCTCGTCGTTGACGCCCTGGATCAGCGCATACTCGAAACTGACCCGCCGTCCGGTTTGCTCGACATATTCCCGGCAGGCATCGATGATCTCCGCCCGCGGGTAACGCTTGTTCAGCGGCACCAGCCGGTTGCGGAGGGCATCGCTGGCCGCGTGGAGGGAGACGGCCAGGCCTACCTCCAGGTTCTCCTGTGCCATCCGCCGGATGCCCGGCACCATCCCCGCCGTCGAGAGGGTGAACCGCCGCGCGCCCAGCTTGAAACCGCGCGGGTCGTTCAGGATGCGGATGGCTTTCCAGGTGGCGTCATAGTTGGCCAGCGGCTCGCCCATGCCCATCAGCACTACATTGGTCACCGGCAGGTCCTGCTGCTGCAATTGCCGCGCCAGGTACAGCACCTGCTCCACGATCTCCCCCGCGCTGAGGTTGCGCTTGAATCCGCTCTGCCCGGTGGCGCAGAACGGGCAGCCCAGCGCGCAGCCCACCTGCGACGAGATGCACACGCTCTGCCGCCCCTCGTAGCGCATGAGCACGCTCTCGATGGTCTCCCCGTCGCGCAGGCGCAGCAACACCTTGGTCGTCAGACCTTCGGCGGAGGTCACCGAATCCACCGCGGTCGCGGACTGCACCACGGCCAGCTCCGCCAGTTTCTGCCGCAGCGCCAGCGACAGGTTGGTCATGGCCGCAAAATCGGGTGCCAGGGAGCGATACACCCACTCAAAAATCTGCCGGGCGCGAAAGCCCGGCTCTCCCTGTGCGGCCACCCAGGACTGCAGCTCGTCGTACGCCAGGTCGGTCAGCAGTACCTTCTCGCTCATGTGCCACTCCTTGCTTTGCTTCGTGTTCGGCGTTGTGCCCGGCTCTGCGCCCAGGCCCGGTGTAACGCGGCGAGATCATCATAGACCAGGTCGGGCTGCAATGCCGAGCGCGCCAGCTGCTGCGGCGAGGTGGTGCCGCTCATGAGTAGGACGGTGGTCAATCCCAGACGACGCCCGCCTGGAATGTCCGTCTCCAGGCCATCGCCGACGACGGCAGTCGTCTCCGGCATGGCCTCCAGCTTTTGCAGGGCGAGCTGCATCATGGCCGGCTCCGGCTTGCCGATGATCAGCGGCCTGACGCCCGTGGCCACCTCCAGCGCGGCCTGGATGGGCCTGGCCCCGGGGATCAGCCCTTCTTCCGTCGGCAGGGTTGCGTCCGGATTGGTGCCGATGAACCGCGCCCCCGCGCGGATGGCCAGCGTGGCGATCTTGAGCTTGTCGTACGTGAGCTGGCGGTCCAGGCCGGACACCACATAGTCCGCCTGCGTGTCGTCGGCCAGGACAAAGCCATGTTTCTCCAGCGCGGCGCGTATCCCGTGCTCGCCGATGACAAACACCCGTGTCCCCGGCGGTGCGACACCGGCCAGGTACTGCGCCGTAGCTTCTGCGGAGGTGAGGATGCACTCTTCGCTGGCGGTGATGCCCATGCCGGCCAGCTTGGCCGCAAACTGTGCGGGCGTCTGCGTCGAGTTGTTGGTGACCAGGATAAAACGCTTGCCCGCCTGTCGCAGGAACTCCAGGAACTCGGCCGCGCCCGGCAGCGGGGTGTGGAGGCGGTACAGCACGCCGTCCATATCCATGATCAGGCTGCGTATATGGCTCAGTTTGGCTTCCATCATCTGGGTCTCGATCCCTGTTGGAGTAGTTGCTCGTAATCCGCAGCCGTATCCACGTCGAGAAACATCTCCGGTGTGTCCATCTCCACCGGCAGCACCTCGGCCGGGAACTGGCGGATGACCTCGCGCCCGCCCACGTCCCCCTGCAGCGCGCGCAGCGCCGGAAACATGCGCCGGTCAAAGAGCGCGGGCACCCCGCGCTGCTCCTTGTACACCGGGTTGACGATGGCCTTGCCCGTGCCGTAGTAGGCGTGCAGGATGCGCTGCAGCGCCGCGCCCGTCAGCCGCGGCTGGTCGGCCAGCACAAACAGCACCGCCTCCGCCCGGTCCGGCACGGCCTCCAGCCCGGCGCGGATGGACGAGGCGATCCCCGTTTCCCAGTCCGGGTTCAGCACCTTCTGGCAGTCTGCAGGGATGTGCGGGGCGATCTCCGCCGCGGCGTGCCCCAGCACGACAATGACCGGCTCCGCGCTCGTACTCCGCACCGCCTCCAGCGCGTGCTCGATCATCACCCGGCCATCCACCGGCAGCAACTGCTTGGGCCGCCCCATTCGCCGCGAGCCCCCGGCGGCCAGCACCACCGCCGCGACGTGCCGCCAGCACTCGATCACCGGCTCATCCGCTGCCACCGCTGCGATGAGCACCCGTTGTATCTCCGGTCGGCGCATGACCTGCGCGGCGATAGCGCGCGCCGCCTCCAGCGCCGCTTTTCCCTGCACCTTGTTGAGCAGCGGGATGATCCTCGCCCCGGCTGGCGCGTTCTTTAGCCCGCCCTGTGGGTGCGCCAGCACCGCCGCCACCGCAGCCGGGGTGATCGCCGCTCCCATCGCCAGCCCGGTGAGCGTCGCGACCAGCTCCGGCCGGTGCACCGTCCCCTCGCCCAGCGGCTGGCCCACCGCGTCCATCCCCGCCACCGGCACCAACAGCGTGGTCTCTTCCGGGATCACCGGCTCGTGCGCCGCCGGCGCTTTGAGCGGCAATCTCTTGGATCCGTCCGCTTCGATCAGCACCACATCGGCCAGCGGCCGTAACGAGGCGATCCACTCCGGCGGCACGCCCTTCAGCTTGAACTCGATGGGTAGGCGCCGCGCTACCAGCGTCACGAGGTGACTCTGGCCCAGCGTCTCCTGGGTCAGCGCCAGGGCCCGCTCGCGATCCTCTTCCACCACCAGGCCCTCGCCGGCCTGCAGGGTGGGCTCCTGGATCATCGTCGTTGTCGTGATGATGACCCGCCGGCCCTGGCCGGCCAGCTCGCGGCCCAGGCGGTACATCGCCGTGGTCTTGCCCCCCGCCCCGACCAGCGCTACGACCTCTCCCTTTTGCACCTGCAACGCTTCACACAGACGCACTTTTCCTCTTAACCCTATTCTTCTTTGCGTTCTTCGCGTCTTTGCGGTGAGTCTTCTTCCTCTTCGACCTCCACGGCCGCAGTGGCGATGGCCCAGGCGATCAGCCCCCACACCCCGCCGCCCAGCAGCACCGCCAGCGCCGCGTTGTACACCGTCAGATTGCCCGCTCGCCCCAGCCCCACCAGGCTCAGCACGGTGCCCAGCAGACCGAAAAACAGGCCAACGGCCACCGGTCCCCTCAGCCGGCTTCCCGTCCCGGTTTTCTTTGTGTATTCGTATTCTTCGTTCTTGGTTCCCATTCGTGTACAGCCCCTCTTAGAAACCCGTTTTCTTCAAGAAAACGGGTTTCTTTACTACAACCCTCTGCGTTCTCTGCGGCAAAATCCCTAAACCCGCAACCACATCTTGGCCGCCAGCTCCCGCGCCTTCGCGCCGATCTCCTGCTCGTCCAGCGTCTTCAGCTCGTGATTGTGCATCAGCACCTTGCCCGCCACAATGGTCGTGCTCACCTGCGCCCCGTCCATGCCGAACATGATGTGCCAGGGCAGGTTGCCGGCCGTCAGCGGCGTCGGCGGCACATAGTCCAGGAAGATCACGTCGGCGTACGCCCCCGGGCTCAGCTCGGCCAGCGGCTGCGGGTAGAACAGCGCCGCCGTCTGCGCGTTGTTGCGCATGGCCATCAGCAGCACCTGGTCCGCCCCCAGCACCCGCGGGTCTCCTTTGGCATGCTTGTGCAGCAGGTAGGCCGTCTTCATCTCGGTGAACATGTTGTTGGAAAAGCCGTCGTTACCCAGGCCCACGGCAATGCCTTTATCCATCATTTTCAGGATGTCCGCCGCGCCTACCGCGTTGTTCATGTTCGAGCGCGGGTTGTG
>JAEAMF010001590.1_pt1 | contig 15605 bp, 12 predicted proteins | sample 8958721 | NCBI WGS metagenome assembly JAEAMF01 (sample SAMN16933255, study PRJNA681124) | bioreactor sludge metagenome | isolation source: anaerobic bioreactor treating anionic surfactant - SDBS | place: India: Bengaluru | collected 2019-02-28
TGTCGCCGTACAGCGTGCAGTAGCCGACCGCCAGCTCGCTCTTGTTGCCGGTGGTGATGACGAGGTGCCCGAACTTGTTGGACAGCGCCATCAGGATGTTGCCCCGGACGCGCGCCTGGATGTTCTCCTCGGTTTCGTCGGGTGCGCGGCCGGCGAACTGGCTGGCGAGGATCGCAAGGTAGCTGTGGCAGGTTTCGGCTATCGGGATGACGCGCAGCTCGACGCCGAGGTTGGCGGCCAGGCTCTGCGAGTCGTCGACGCTGCCTCGGGATGAGTAGTCGGACGGCATCGTCACACCCAGCACGTTCTCTTTGCCCAGCGCCGCGACCGCCAGGCAGCAGGCGACCGCCGAGTCTATCCCGCCCGACAGACCCAGTACCGCCTTCTTGAACCCGCATTTGCGGCAGTAGTCGCCGAGCCCGAGCGCCAGCGCGCGGTAGACCGACTCGACCGGCGGCCGCGCCGCGAACGTTCCGGCGGCCGGCCCGCCGAAATCCACCACCTGGACCTGTTCCTCGAACGAACCCATCACAACGTGGGGCCGGCCGGCCGGGTCCAGCGCCATGCTCGTGCCGTCGAACACCAGCTCGTCGTTGCCGCCGACCTGGTTGACGAACAGGAGCGGCAGCCGGTGCCGGCGGCAGTGCCCGGCCAGCAGCTCGTAGCGCTCGGCGTCCTTGCCGGCGCAGAATGGCGAGGCGGAGACGTTCACCAGCAGTGTCGCCCCGGCCCGTGCCAGTTCGGCGACCGGGTCCAGCGCGTACCCGGGCGACGTCCAGGCGTCCTCGCACACCGTGACGCCCAGTACCGCGCCGGCCAGCCGGACCGTCTTTACCGACTCGGCCGGGTCGAAGTAGCGCAACTCGTCAAAGACGTCGTAGGTGGGCAGCAGCGATTTGGGCTGGCAGAGCAGCTCCTGCCCGTCCCGGACGACGACGGCCGCGTTGTACAGCCCCTTGCCGGTCTTGCGCCCGGTGCGGGCAACCGTGCCAAAGATGATGCCGGTCTGCGGGAACCGCCGGGACAGCTCGACGAGTTCGTGCCGCGCCCGCTCGGCCCGGTCGACGAACCAGGACCGCTCCAGCAGATCGAGGGGCGGGTAGCCGGTCAGCACCAGTTCCGGGAAGACGGCCAGGTCCGGCGACTGCGTGCCGACCCGCTCCAGCGTTCGCCGGACGAGGTCCAGATTGCCGGCGACGTCACCGACAGTCGGGTTGAGCTGGCACAGTGCTGTTCTCATTGGCGGGCGCTACCTAGCAGTTTCCCCATCCGCCGTCCCTTGTCAACCGGCGTGACGCTGGTAACATAGAACCGGTTGAACATCTCCCTGACACTCCTGCTGCCGCTGCTGCTCGCGCAGGTCCCGGACTCGGCGCCGCGGCCGGCCGACCCGGGCATCGACTCGCTCGACCTGTCCGGCCACACCGTCGTGCTGTCGATCGACGACGGCTATCACTCGGTGTTCTCCGATGTCTACCCCCTGCTCAAGCAGCACGACTACCCGATGACGCTGGCGGTCATCACCGACTACCTGGGCACCGGCCAACCGTCGTACGGACGTTCGAACCGGTTCATGAACCGGGCCGAGATCCAGGAGATGATCGACTCATGCCACATCGAAGTTGCCAGCCACAGCCGTTCGCACGCTTTTCTGACCAAACTCGACAGCGCCAGGGCCTGGTCTGAGATAGCCGGCTCCAAGGTCATCCTCGAATCGCTGTTCGGGCAGGACGTCTACACCTTCGTCTACCCCTACGGCGACGTCGATACCCGCATGCGCCGGCTGACGCGGCTTGCGGGCTACAAGCTCGGTCGCGCGGTCCGTCCCGGTGAGCCGAACTTCTGGACCGAGCCCTACCGGCTGCCGACGTATGAACTGCGCCGGGAGGTTCAGCTGGCCGACGCCCAACGGCGCATCAGCAGCCGCCGGACAACCATCCTGCTGCTGCACCAAGTCGCGGACACGCCGGTGGCTTTCACCGAATGGTCCAAGTCGGACTTCGCCCGGCTGCTCGACTGGCTGGACCGGACCAACGTCCGGGTCACGACGCTCAGCGGTCTCTATCGAGAATGGTGGCTGAAGAAACTGGCGCAGTATATGGACGAGGTCGCCCGGGCGTTCCCGGACCGGCGCAAGCAGCTGCTATTCGAGAACGTAAACATCGACATTACCGGCACTTCGCACCCCCGCTAGCTGGAAAGCCTCGCAGTTGTCCTTGGAGCCGACGAAGATGTCGATGTGCTTGCCTTTCACCGCGCTGCCGATGTCGTGGGCGCGGAACAGGCCGGTGAGGCGCTTGCCGCCAACCGTGACGTTCTCTGCCTGCGGGATGTAGACAAGCGACCCCATCGGAATCACCCTGGGGTCGACGGCAATCGAACTGAGCTCGGTTAACTTGAAACCGCCCGTACCAAGAAACTTGTCGACGACCTGCGCCCGGCCAGCACGCTTCAGGTAACTGATTCTGCGGCCGTCTTTTAGCTGGGCAGCCGCCTCACGCTTGAAGTCCTGTACGAACGCTGACGGGAACTTACCCAACAGGTTGCCGTGGTCATCGTAAAGCGGTACAGTGCGGCTCTGGTTGTAGTCGTCTTCTTCCACTACCCAATAGAATGTAGTCTTGAACTTGCCCAAGTACCGTGCGTCCGGCACGTCCGGAAGTGGTCCGTCGTCGGCGAACATGAACTCAGGCGGCACGATGACCGGGCTATGAGCCAAAAACTGCATCCTCGGCCCAACGCAGGCCTGAGAAAGCAGGACCAGAGCAAAGGCCAACTTTCGCACGTTAGTTATTATCCACCCCCCCCCTCAATGTCAAGAGCACATACTTCAGAGACATATAGTACTGATTGTCAGCTACTTACAGTCTATTCCGACAGCGCGCCCCTTGACCGCCAGTCGGCGCATTGAACTGCTGCTGTCTAAATCGCTACCGGTAGATGAGATAGCGTTAGCGAAGCCGGTCCCACCCTGACCGCGCCTCTTGGCAACGTGTCAACGTCGGCTACTAATGCATTATCAGCAATGAACTTACAGAAACGAACCGGTCGGCGTAAGGGCACGGAACAGCTGCCCTGAGCGGCCGGAAACGGGCTAGCGGCTCTTTCGGGGTACGAGTTTGAGGCCGATTGCGTCCTGACCGGCGACCTTGTAGTGCCGGACGGCCGGCAGGACGTAGTCGGCAAACAAGAGGAGGACACCCAGCCCCAGCATTACCTGCCTGAGCACGCGCGCCTCGGGCGTCGTGAGGAACTGCCAGTGCAGCGGGTCGGCCCAGGCAAACAGCGCCAGGGCCAGGATCACAAAGACCGCGATGTTACAGGTCTTCCTTATCAGTTCCCACGCCCGGACCTTACCGGCCAACTCCGGGTCGGTGACGACTATCTCCGGCGCCCCCTGCTTGACTGCCTGCTTAAGCTCTTTCAGGTCATTGACTTGCATCGGTCACCCCTTTCGGGCGCGGGCTTTGCGAGCGGGTTTCTTCCTACCCGGCGCCCGCTTCTTCGCGGCCGGCTTCGGGACTGGCGGTGCCGGCGGCTCGGCCGGCACTACCTGCACGCTGTACTCCCGGCACGCCTCGGGCAGCGGCCGGCTGGTCGGCAGTTCCAGGCTGGTGACCGCCGGCGAGCGGCCGTACAACTCGCCGAACAGCCTGGCATAGGCGTCCTTGCCCGAGGCCAGGGTCAAGGTCAGCGGCATCACGTGCCGGGCCTGTTCGACCATCCGGCTGGCTATGTCGCGGACGTCCCATTGGGCGGTCATGTCCTCGCGCAGGCGGCAGACGTGATACAGCTCGCGGGCGTTCAGCGTCACCAGGCACCGCCGCTGGTGGGCGTTGGTGAGCACGTACTGGGCGACGGCCGGGTTGGTCGCGGCGATGTGTTCGTAGGTTTCCTCGGTCTGGGCCAGCATCTCCTTGAAGTTGCGGTGTTCCTTGATCTCGGCCACCGAAACCGGGATGGTCCAGCCGACCGTCGGGTTGTAGGGCTGGCAGGTCAGGGTCATCATCCGGTGCCGCTTGAGCTGGGCGAAACACGAGGCCGACAACACCAGCTCGAAGCTGACGTACAGGTGCTCGAACTCGCGCAGCACCGCGTCATAGGCGGCCAGGTCCTGGCACACCAGCTTGAATACCTCTTTCTTGCGGGCCAGCGTCTGGCGCTCGACCCGGGCCTGGCACTCGGCGAAAGACGCCTTCGACGCCGAGTGCATCATCGCCGCCAGCAGCTTGTTGTCGGCGTTGGGCGTGTAATCCACCAGCGTCACGTCCGAGGCCGAATGGGCGATGAAGTTCCTGGGCCGGCGCGGGAACGCCGGCGTCATGAAGGTGGCGGCGAACTCCCGAGTGCGGGGCGCGGTCTGGCGGTCGAAGTCGCTCGGCCCGCAGAACACCAGAAGCGACGGCGCGACCGAGGCCGCCTGCCGGTACAGCTCCTCGCCCAGTTGCCGGACCTCGGCCAGCTCGCTGGCCGCGAACCGGCGGACCATCAGTTCCAGGTTGCGGGCGTTGACCGTCATGCCCAGCTGGGTCTGCGTCGCCAAGCTGGTGATGTAGCGTGCGTCTTCCTTGGCGGCGTTCTCGAGCGCCGGCTCGCCGGCCTGGGCCGGGTGCTTGTCCTTAAGGTACTGGAGCAGCCGCTCGAACAGTAGGTGGTAATAGCGGTTCTGCATCCGCACCGTGCTGACGAACTCGTCCCGGAACTCGTCCGCCTCCAGCTCGGCCGGCAGGACGAAGTCGTCGGCCAGGCTGACGTAGCGCTGCGACTTTTCGGTGTAGGCGTTCAGCCGGTGGTGTTCCAGCGCCTCGACCGCCAGACGGGAAACACCGATGACATCGAAGTTGAACACCGCGTGCTCGGCGATGGAATGGTGCCCCATCTCGAACACAATCGTCTGGTTCGACTTCCGGGCCCGGACGACTTCCTTGCGCGCCTCGCGCCGGAGCTCGTCGACCGACTTCTCGCTGCGGCTGATGCGGGCGTAGGCGGCCGAGATGGTCTCGGGCGTGGGCATGACGGGCTTGCCGCGGCACAGCTCGTCGAGCAGCTCGGGCTCGATGTTATAGCCGGCGAGGATGACTTTCACTGGGTGCCTCAGAATAGTAAACGAGACTCAGGTGTCAAGACGAGGTCAGGATCATTCGCCACGAAAGACACGAAGGGCACGGAGAAGTCTGGTCCTGAGCCACTCCGGACTTCGTGGTTTCGTGCCTTCGTGGCTTCTGGTTCGGAATCAGTCTCAGTCGGGACCAAGGCCGTCCACGACCCGCTGCTGCTGCGGTGTCAGCGAATCCACCAGCCCGAGCAGCTGCTTCATCAGCACCGCGTTGCGCGCCGCCGCGCCGGCGTGGCAGTTGTTGAAGAACAGGTAGCCGCGGCCCGCGCCCTTGCTGACTTTCTGGATGGGCTCGACAAACTCGCCCAGCTCCTCCTTCGAATAGAGGTAGTTGTACCGTTCCTCCCGGCTCGCCTTGAACCAGTTCTGGTTCCGGCCGTGCAACCGGAAGTAGGCGATGTCGGCGGTGTGCCGCGGGTCGAACGGCATCAGCCGCGGCAGCTTGGGTTCGTCGACCACGCAGTAGCCCATCCCGGTCTCCTCCAGCATCCGGAAAGCGGTGTCGCGCACCCAGGACTTGTTTCGAAACTCGACGACCAGCGGCACGCCCGGCAGCAACTCGGGAAACCGGCGCACGTACCGGAAGTTGTCGGGAATCGGCCAGAAGTACGACGGCAGCTGAATGAGCACGCAACCCAGCTTGCCCGCCTCCACGAGCGGCTTGATGCCTTCGTGGAATGCCCCGAACGCCGCGCCCGGGTCCTTGAGCTGCTTGCGGGCCTCGTCCTGCCATATCTCGTGGGTCATGTCCTTGTGCGACCGGACCACGAACCGGAAACCCGGCCCGGTCCGGCGCGCCAGCGACTCCATGGTCTTCGCGCTCGGTAATGAGTAGTAGGTGAAGTTCAGCTCGACCGAGTCGAAACCCAGCCCCTGTTCGTAGAACTCGAGCATCTTGTTCTTGGGGAGCGACCGGGGATACGCCCGGCCCAGCCAGTCGTCGAACGAAAAACCGCTGGTGCCGACGCGCAGGATGTCCGCCAGGCCCGCGTCCGCCATCGGACAATTCTACCATTCCGCGCGCCGATTGCCAGCCGTTGACTAACGCCGCGCACCGCCTAGCATTGACCGATGCGCATCGTCGGTTTCATCGAATCGTCGCTGCTCGACTGGGACGGCCACGTCGTGCCGGTCATCTTCCTCGGCGGCTGCAACTTCGCCTGCCCGTTCTGCCACAACTCGCAGGTGGCGCGCGACGACGCCGGACTACCGTCAATCCCCTGGCCGGCGATAGCGGCCAAGCTCGCCGAACTCCCCGGCTGGTACGACGGCGTTTGCGTGACCGGCGGCGAGCCGCTGCTCCACCCCGAACTGCCCGGCCTGCTGCGCCGTCTGAAGGAGATGAAGTTGCAGGTCAAACTCGACACCAACGGCTCGTTTCCTTACCCGCTCAAGCGCGTCATCGAGAATCGGCTCTGCGACTATGTCGCGATGGATATCAAGACCAGCCCGGAACACTACCCGGCCGCCTGCGGCCACGCGGTCGAGCCTGCCGTCATCCGCCGGTCGGTACGGGTGCTGCTGGAATCAGGAATCGACTGCGAGTTCCGCTGCACCGCGGTGCCCGGCCTGGTGACGCCCGATGATATCCCGGCGATGGGCGCGCTGGTCAAGGGCGCGCGGCGGTTCTACCTCCAGCAGTTCATTCCGCAGGAAGCGGCCAGCCCGGCGCTGCGGGACCGGAAACCGTACACCCTGGAACAGGCTCAACCGATGGCAGCGGCCCTCGAGCCGTTTGTCCGGGAAGTAAGGCTGAGAGGAAAGTTCCTCTAGGAACCGCGAACAAAGCGCGGGCTGAAGGCCGACTCGAACCCCCGCGCGACCGCCCGGCGAACAACTGCCATGTCCGTGTTGCCGCCCTCGCGCGCGACTGACGTCATCAGCGCGGCCGGGAACCCGCACGGGTTCATCAGCCCATACCACGCCAGGTCGGTAGTGACATTGAGTGCGAAACCGTGGAAGGTCACGTGGCGGCTGACCGCGACGCCGATGGAAGCTACCTTGCGCCACCCTGTTGAGAGACCCTTCGACTCCGCTCCGCTCCGCTCAGGGTGACACTCACTCTGTGCCTGAGTTCTGCATTCTGCATTCTGTGTTCTGCAATCTGCAATCGCCCGGCCCTCTCTATCCCTTACCCAAACTCCTACATGCTTCTCTCTGGTCTCCGCCTTCACTCCCAGCTCTGCAAGTGCCAGCACCAGCGCCTGCTCGACCGATGCCACAAACCTCTTCACGCCCACAAGTCCGGCTCCGGTTCCGTAGTCCGACACTTCAGACATCTGACATCTGACTTCTGACTTCTGACTTCGTCCTGCTCCGAGCCTGAACACCGGGTACCCCACCAGTTGCCCCGGCCCGTGGAAAGTGATGTCCCCGCCCCGTTCGACCTTGACCAGCGACACGCCGCGCCGGGCCAGTTCCGCGTCAGACACCAGCAGGTTCTTCCGACTGGCGTTCCTGCCCAGGGTGATGACCGGCGGGTGCTCCAGCAGCACGAGTGTATCCGGGACCTCATCAGCCTGCCGCTTGCGCACCAGCTCCCGCTGAACCTCCAGCGCCCTGCCATATTCGACCATGCCGAGCTCGAGTAGATGGATTTCGGACTCTGGACTATGGACGCTGGACTGCTGGCTGCCTGTCATCTGTAGTCTATCGTCCAAGGTCCATGGTCTTCTGTCCTGCGCTCGACCGCCGGGCCACTCGACCACCTGGCCGCTATGTATTCGCTACGTGAATCGCCCGGCCGTGAATCGCCTCGGCCGCCTCGAACAGCAGTTCGCTCATTGTCGGGTGCGGGTGCACCGCCCGGCCCAGTTCGTCGGCAGTCAACCCGAGTTCGACCGCGACCGCGGCTTCGGCCACGAGGCTGTCGGCCTGCGGGCCGACGATGCCGCAGCCGAGCACCTTGTCCGTTTCCGCGTCGCAGATGAGCTTGCACATGCCTTCGCCGCGGCCCAGCGTCAGCGACCGGCCGACCGCGGACAGCGGCACCCGGGCGACCTTCACCGCGCGGCCCTGCGCCTTCGCTTCGGGCTCGGACAACCCGACGGTCGCCAGCTCCGGGTCGGTATATACACACGCCGGCATCGCCTTGAACCGCCACTTGCGACCCGACTGGGCGATGGTCTCGGCCAGGGCGATGCCCTCGGCCATCGCCCGGTGTGCGAGCAGCGGGCCGGTCGTCACGTCGCCGATGGCGAAAACCCGCTCGTTGCTCGTCCGGTACCCGGCGTCGACCTTGATGAACCCGCGCTCCGCCTTTATGCCCGCCCATTCCAGCCCAAGCTCGTCGCTCACCGGCCGCCGGCCGACCGCGACCAGCACCTTGTCGGTCTCAAGCGTCTTCTCGGCATCTGCGCCGGCAAAGCGCACCGCCACTGCGGGCTCGCGGACGACCTCGCTGACCTTCACTCCGAGCTCGAACTCGATGCCCTCGCGCCTCATCAACTTCTGGAGCAACGCGGCCAGTTCCGGGTCGGTGCCGGGCAGAACCTGCTTCTCCAGCTCGAGGATGGTGACCTTGGTGCCCAGCCGGGAGAAGACCGTCGCGAACTCCAGGCCGATGACGCCCGCGCCGATAATCGCCAGCCGCTTGGGCAGCTCGACCAGAGCGAGCGCCTGGTTGGAGTCAATCACCGCGTGGCCGTCCGGCTCCATGCCCGGCAGCACGACCGGCTTCGAGCCGGTGGCCACGACGAACTGCGGCGCGGTCAGCATTTCCTCCTGCTCGCCGGTCACGGCCAGCTGTTCCGGCCCGACGAACCGTGCCGTGCCCGCCATCGTTTCCACGCCGTTAACCTTGAACTGGTACTCGATGCCGCGCACCAGCCGGTCGACGATGCGCGCCTTCCAGCCGTACAGCGCGACCAGGTCGATTTCCGGGTTCGGAAACAAGAGGCCCATGCGCTTGCCCTCAGCCGCGTCGCGCACGGTCTGGGCCGCGTGCAGGAGCGCCTTCACCGGGATGCAGCCCCAGTTGAGGCACACACCGCCCACCCGCTCGCGCTCGACGACCAGTGTCTTCTTACCCAGTTGTGCCAGACGGATGGCGCAGACGTAGCCCGCCGGCCCGGCGCCGATGACGATAACGTCAGGTGCTTTGTTGCTAGTGCTCATCGCAAGAATTGTAGCGGCATTTCGCCGCTTGTCGAACGGCTAGTGGTGGAGGTGACTGCCGTCGCAGAAGGGCTTATTCTTGGACTTGCCACAGCGGCAGAGCGTGACCCGGTTGCGCACCCGGTAGACGCGGCCATCGGCCGACTCGACAGGAATCCCGCCGCGCACCCACAACGGCCCGCTGACACCCTCCTGCGGGTCTTCGACCACGCCGATTGACGGCTCGAACTCCGGCTCAATTGCGGTGCCGTCCGGCTCCGACACCACCAGCCTGCCGGCCGGGCAGCTTGAGGCCTGCTGTATCGCCTGTTCCCTGTTCCCGGGCCGGCCTGAACGCAGGACGAGCTGCCAGATGCCCGCTCCCCTCATGCAGAACCGGGCCGACGCGCACAGCGGTTCGACGTCATCCAGCTTGAGCTGGGGACCCTTGAACCGTTCCGGCTTGTCTAGATAGGCTTCGTCGCCGGCGGTTTCGGTCCCATCGAATCCGGCCAAGGCGTGCGCTCCGTCGCAGTACGGCTTGGTTTCCGACTTGCCGCACCGGCACAAGCTGCAGCTCTTCTTAGGCTGATACTCCCTACCCGCCGCCCAGCGCACCGCCTCGCCCTTCTCGTCCACCTCGATCACCTGCTCGCGAATCGGCACTGAGCCAGACACCAGGTACGGCCCGTCCTTCGTTACCTTGATGCCCGGTCTCAGCGCCCCGGATTTCGGAGCAGACGTCACCGCCAAGCGCGCCAAGGGAGGACGAACATGAGAGGACGCCAAGGGAGAATCTCCCTCGGAAGAGCCCTCTTGGCGGTCTTCTCGATGTGCTCGTGTCCGAAAGTTCGTCTTGGCGGTCTTGGCGGTTTTCGGTCCGGTCTGAGGCGTCGCCAGGACTCCTTCGCTACCAGGCCGTGCCCTTGATGAGCTCGGACGCGATGACCAGCCGCTGGATCTGGTTGGTGCCCTCGTATATCTGGGTGATTTTCGCGTCGCGCATCATCTTCTCGACCGGGTACTCGCGCATGTAGCCGTAGCCGCCGAACACCTGCACCGCATCGGTCGTCACCTTCATCGCGGTATCCGACGCCAGCACCTTGGCCATCGCGGCGATAGCCGAGCCGTTCTTCATCCCGGCGTCAATCGCCCGGGCCGCCTCGTACACCAGCGCCCGCGACGCCTCGACCTGGATCGCCATGTCCGCGAGCATCAACTGCACCGCCTGGAAACTGGCAATCGGCTGGTCGAACTGGATGCGCGTCTTGGCGTACTCGATTGCCTCGTCCAGCGCGCCCGCCGCGATGCCCAGTGCCTGCGCGCCCACGCCCGGCCGCGTGCGGTCGAACGTCTTCATCGTGTGGATAAAGCCGTAGCCTTCCTTGCCGCCGACCAGGTTCGCGGCCGGTACCCGGCAGTTCTCGAACACCAACTCCGCGGTCTTGGAACAGCGGATGCCCATCTTGTCCTCGATCTTGCCGAAAGTGAACCCGGGCGTGCCGTCCTCGATGATGAACGCCGACAGCCCGCGCGCGCCCTTGACCGGGTTGGTCGCGGCGATGACCGTGTAAATCTTCGCCACGCTGCCGTTGGTGATGAACTGCTTGGTGCCGTTCAGCACGTAGTGGTCCCCGTCCTTCTTCGCGGTCGTCTTGACGTTCGAGGAGTCGGACCCGGCCATCGCCTCGGTAATGGCAAACGCACCGATCTCGCCGGCCCCCAGCCGGGGCAGGTACTTCTTCTTCTGCTCCTCGTTGCCGCCCAGGATAATAGGATAGGTCCCGAGCCCGCAGGCCGCGTAGCACAGCCCGGCCGCGCCGTCGATGCGGCACAGCTCCTCGACGACGATACTCATCTCCATGATGCCGCCGCCCAGGCCGCCGTACTCCTCCGGGATGTAGACGCCCATCAGCCCGAGCTCGCCCAGCTCCTTCATTATCGCATGCGGGAACTCGCCGGTCTTGTCCAGCTCGGCACGGACCGGCTTCATCTTCTCGACTGCGAACTTCCGGGCCAGGTCTCTGATTTCCTTCTGCGTGTCGGTGAAGAAGTATTCCATGCTGTCCTCCTCAGGAACGGTTCGAGCGGCCAGGAACTGACGTCATTACGGGTATCTTATAGCAATCTCCGAATCTGGCAACTGCTGACGGATGCAGCCCTGCCTTTTCGCATCGCCCGCGCCAAATCCTGACCCGACACGCCCGGCTGTTGCGCAACCGCAGGGGATGGCCCGGGACATCCTTCGCCACCTCGCCCGTCAATCCGGCCCTGAATCGCGCCCTGACTTACGCATTCACTTAGGGTCTGAACCCGGCCCTGAGACCCGGACTCAACCGGGCTCTGAACGCCTGACTCTCTGCCCGGCCAAGCCCCGAACTCACAACCCGGCTCAAGTCCAGATTAACTTGGCGTCTGAAACCCCGCCTGAATCGCCGTTTCGCTGCCGGAATCAGCTAGGTACTGAAACCCCAAGTCACTACCCGATTCAGACCCGGGGTGACTGGGGGAGTCACCCCCGGGGTGACTGGGTGACCCCTGGGCTAGCTGAACTTCTCAGCGTCCGGGAGCCCGGCCGCACGTCCCAACTGCTTGTCTGCCAGTCGCTTAGTCCTAGACAGCTCATCCGATACTGCCCATAACTCGCCATTCAGCGTCGTCCTGCTGTCTGGCTCTCCGTCTGTCAGGCTGTCCGGCTGTCTCGCTGTCAGGCCGTCTTACTGTCGGGCTGTCAGGCTCTCAGGCTGTCTGGCTTTCCTCACGGCCTGACGAGCTTCGTTCGGGACACGCCCTTGTCGGACCGCACTTCGAGCCAGTAGGCTCCGGGCGGAAAAGAGGACAGATCCACCGACCACGATGCCTTGCCCGGCTCTGCCGGACCCTGCATCACCATCCTCCCCGCCGCGTCCCACACACTCCAGCCCTGATTCCCCCTGCCCCCCACCCGCACCATCACGCTCCGTTTAGCCACGGTCGGACAGACGTCGATATCAGTCGTCGGTGCCTCTGGCAGCACCGGCTCCGAAATGCCCACTTCCAGTGACTCCAAGATGCACACCCCGCCCTGTTGACACGCCGTATACAAGTAGGGCGACTGAAAGCACAGCTGCTCTATCCAGTCAGGACTCGGCCAAGTCCCGAGGAGGCGAAGATGATGCGGGTCTGCCACGCTCACGATGTAGATCAAATAGCCACCGAGGTAGGCCAGCGTATCCACAATCACGACATCGGATGGCAGAACACCCAGGTACAGGGAATCCAGAAGCAGCGGAGATGACGGCCTCGCAACGCTAACCGCCGCGAAGCAGTAACCCTCAGCAGTCACATACGCGATGGTGTCAACGACATCGACACTACCTGTGCCGACGGGGCAAGACCCAACCACATAGGGAGCGCTTGGCCGAGCGACGCTGATGATCTGGAGAGATGTACCATTGGCGACAAAGGCAAGCGTATCTTCCACGTCCAAGTCAAATGAGTAGATGTACGGCATGTTGCAGCTTCCCACCTGAACCGGACTTCTGGGTCTGGCCACGTTGATGACTAGGAGCCTGTTGTCATTAACGCTGTAGAGGAACGAATCACGGAGCACAAAGTCATTGGGCCAATTGAAGAGGTCGCAGCCTCCAACCTTGACCGGGTGGCTCGGGTCGTTCACGTCTATCGTTAGCAGATTCGCCGCGTTCGGCCAGCCCATGAAGGCGAAGCTATCCGTGGCTTCGACTGCCTCGCAGATGGAGCGCTGAGGATTAGCAGTGTCGATGCAGCCTAGCTCGCGCGGCCGTGCGGGGTCTGATACATCGAGAATCTTCATGCCGGCCAAATCCTCCGCAACATAGGCACACTCGTTGCGGATGCAGATATCGACTGCGCTGCAGGCTCTCAGGAGGCAGGTGTCAAACACGGGATTATTAAGGTTCGAGATATCTATCACTGCTAGTCCAAAGTCGTCCGCGACGTAGGCGTAGTCGGACGTCCAATCGGCCCAGACACCGAAGTTACCGCCGGGCGTAATGCACCGTGAGACCTTGCGCGGGTGAGCTGGGTCCTGGATGTCAACGATGGTGAAGTCCAAGCCGGTGCCTGGCCCCGACACGAATGCGAACGGGCCGCTCATGTGCACGTCCCAGCCGCCAACGCTGTCGATGCTACCGATGCGATGGACGTTCGCTGGGTCCGAGACATCAAGTACATCGAACCGGTTGTGGTCGATATCCGTACTCCAGTAGATATTAGCACAGCAGATGCTGTCTTTGGCATCGGCGCCGAGCGCGTAGGCCGGGTACGTGCTGGCCACGTGTGGAGATGACGGGTCAGATACGTCGACGAAATCCATGACATCACCTGTCGTTCGCACGACGGCGACGTTTCTGGTTGCGGTCGTGACATAGCCACCCTCTGCGCAACGACCGAGCTCGCGCGGATGAATCGGATCAGCGATGCTGTAGGAGTAGAAAGTGCTACCTTGCACGAAGTGCAGAAAGGTGTCGGCGATAGCGAAGTCGCCCACCGTGTACGGTATCGAGCTGCGTTTCACTGGTGCCCGCGGGTCAGAGATGTTCCAGAACTCTATGCCGTCGTCGCTCACAACCAGGAACGAGTCGTATAGCGCGGACTGGCGAGGTATCACGTCCAGCTGAATCTCGGTCAGAACAACAGGGCTGTCCGGTCGGGCGAAGTCCAGTAGCGCAACCTCGCTGCCGAGGGTGAGCGCGATGAGGCTCCCGCGACCAGTCACTTCGTAGGCTGTTCCTCTTCCCCACTTGCCCACAAGGCGAAGACCCACATCTTCAGACGAAGCTGTTGGCGCAGGCAGTGGAGCATTGATGCCGGGAATCTCAATGCCACGCCTGTCCAGCCATGAACCTCGGAACCTCGCCGGCATGTGAGAAAGCGAGTCCTTCACCGCCCGCTCCTGCCGCCAGTCGGAGAGAGCCCCTGCCGGCGCGAGGGCGGCGAGCAGGGCCAAGACGAGCGTCGTCTGCCGGACGGTCACGGCCTCATTATCGGCTTCTTCAGGAAGCCGTCAACCCGGCCCGGGCTACTTGTCTTTCTTGGTTGAACCGGAGTCCGACTTAGTAGTTGATGAGTCGGACTTGGACTCAGACGGCTTGGACTCGGACGATTTGGAGTCGGAGAACGAGGACGACTTGCGGCCGTAGTCGGTGCAGTAGAACCCCGAACCTTTGAATATCAGCCCGGACCCTCCCGAGATAATCTGCTCGACGCAGTTCTTCTTCTTGCACTTGGGGCAGTTCTTGATGGGCGACGATGCGCTGGAACTCCTCGAACCGGTGCCCGCACTTCTGGCACTGGTATTCGTAAGTAGGCACGGCAGCTAGCCTCTGGGCGTTGGACTCGGGACGCTAGACCAAGGACTCCGGACTGGATGGTCCGGAGTCCTCAGTCTTAGGTCCACGGTCTATGGTCTACTGTCTCTGATGGCTAGTAGTCCATCCCGCCGCCGCCCGGGGGCATCGGCGGAGTCTTGTCTTTCTCGGGCAGCTCGGCGATCGCGCACTCGGTCGTGATCATCAGGCCGGAGACCGACGCGGCGTTCTGCAGCGCCACGCGCGTCACCTTGGTCGGGTCGATGACGCCGGAGACGAACATGTCCTCGTACTCAAGCGTCTCGCAGTTGAACCCGATGTTGGCTTTCTCTCCCTTGACCTTCTGGAACACGATCGAGCCGTCCACGCCCGCGTTCTCGGCGAGCTGGCGGATCGGCTCTTCGAGCGCCTTCTTGACGATGCTGGCGCCGATCTGCTCGTCGCCTTCGAGCTTCATCTTCTCGATGGCCGGGATGCAGCGCACCAGCGCCACGCCGCCGCCCGGGACCACGCCCTCTTCGACCGCGGCGCGGGTCGCGTGCAGCGCGTCCTCGACCAGGGCCTTCTTGGCCTTCATCTCGACCTCGGTCGACGCGCCGACGTTGACTACCGCGACGCCGCCGGCGAGCTTGGCCAGCCGCTCCTGCAGCTTCTCTTTGTCGTAGTCGGACTTGGTCTCCTCGACCTGCTTGCGGATCTGTTCGATACGGGCGGTGATGTCGGCCTTCTTGCCCGAGCCCTCGACGATGGTCGTGTTTTCCTTGTCGATGACCACGCGCTTGACCACGCCCATGTCGGAAATCTGGACGTTCTCGAGCTTGATGCCCAAGTCTTCCGAGATCAGCTTGCCGCCGGTCAGCACGCCGATGTCCTCAAGCATCGCCCGCCTGCGGTCGCCGTAGCCCGGCGCCTTGACCGCGCAGCAGCGCAGCGTGCCCTTGATGTGGTTGACGACCAGCCCGGCCAGCGCCTCGCCCTCGACCTCTTCGGCGATGATGAGGATGGGACGGCCCTTCTGGGCGACCTTCTCGAGGATCGGCAGCAGGTCGCGCATGGACGAGACT
>JAEAMF010001592.1_pt1 | contig 15581 bp, 15 predicted proteins | sample 8958721 | NCBI WGS metagenome assembly JAEAMF01 (sample SAMN16933255, study PRJNA681124) | bioreactor sludge metagenome | isolation source: anaerobic bioreactor treating anionic surfactant - SDBS | place: India: Bengaluru | collected 2019-02-28
TGCACATCACCTCCGGCGGGGCCAAGAAGGTCATCATCAGCGCCCCGGCGAAGAATGAGGACATCACCGTTGTGATTGGCGTTAACGAAGAGAAATACGATCCGGCCAAGCACAACGTGATTTCCAATGCATCCTGCACCACCAACTGCCTCGCCCCGGCCGCCAAGGTTCTGCACGACACCTTTGGCATCGTGCGTGGCATGATGACCACCGTCCACTCCTACACCAACGACCAGCGCATTCTCGACCTGGCGCACAAGGATCTGCGCCGGGCGCGCGCAGCCGGGCTGAACATCATCCCGACCACCACCGGTGCAGCACGGGCCCTGGCCCTGGTCATCCCGGACCTCAAGGGCAAATTCGACGGTTTTTCGTTGCGCGTGCCCACCCCCACCGTTTCGGTCGTGGACTTTGTGGCCGAGCTGAAGAAACCGGCCAGCGTGGAGGCGGTCAACGAGGAGTTCAAGAAGGCGGCCGAGGGCAAGATGAAGGGCATCCTGGGCATCACCTTCGAGCCAGTCGTGTCGATGGACTTTAAGGCCGATACCCGCTCTTCGATCGTGGATGGCCCCTCCACTATGGCCATTGGCGAGACCATGGTCAAGGTCGTTGCCTGGTACGACAACGAGTGGGGCTATGCCTGCCGCTGCTCGGACCTGATCACACTGATCGGCAAGAAACTCTAAGGGTTCATCTAGATCATCAGAAAGAGGGGATGGGAGAGCTGTTCCCGTTCCCTCTTTCTGCTACAATTCCGCCAGAAGAAGGAAAGACCACATGCGCCGGATCGCCATGCTCAGCGTCCATACTTGCCCCATGGCCACGCTTGGCGGCAAAGAGACGGGGGGTATGAATGTCTATGTCCGGGAACTGAGCCGCGAGCTGGGTGCACGCGGGCTGACCGTGGACATCTTTACCCGCTCGCAGGACCCTACCGTTCCGCGTGTGCGCCCGCTCTGGTCCAACGTTCGCGTGATTCACCTGCCAGCCGGACCTGAAGAGCCGTATAACAAGAACCTGGTGTACGATCATCTTCCTCAGTTCCTGTCTGAGCTGCGCGCGTTCGCTGCCAGAGAGCACATCGCCTACGACCTCGTGCACAGTCACTACTGGCTCTCAGGGTGGGTAGCGCGAGAGCTGGCCCGCGAAGACTCCCTGCCCACCGTGCACATGTTCCATACGCTGGGCAAAATGAAGGACAGCGTGGCACGCAGCAAAGACGAGAAAGAGACCGCCACGCGTATCCATGTCGAGCAGGAGTTGATGCGCGATATGTCGCGCATCATCGCCGCAACACCCCTGGACAAGAACCAGATGGTTGACCTCTATGGCGCCAGCTCCCGCAAGATTGTGGTTATCCCGCTCGGGGTAGACCCGGGTATGTTCAGACCCATACCTCGCGACGAAGCGCGCCAGGCCGTGGGGCTGGACCTGCCGGGCATGTGCCAGCTGGTCCTTTTCGTCGGGCGACTGGACCCATTGAAAGGCCTGGACACGCTGTTGCGAGCCGTATGCAAGCTGACTGACCTGGAGCCGGAGCTGGTGAAGGGCCTGTGCATGGCTGTCATTGGCGGTGATGCGGATGAAGACGGAACAGGTATCGGCGACGAGCTCGAATGCCTGGACAAACTCAAAGACGAAGTCGGCCTGCATGACCTGGTGATCTTCCTGGGATCGCGTGCCCAGGACACTTTGCCTTACTACTACTCGGCGGCAGAAGTGTGCGTCGTGCCTTCGCTCTACGAGTCCTTTGGCCTAGTAGCTCTGGAAGCGATGGCCTGCGGGACACCGGTGATTGCCTCGCGGGTGGGTGGTCTGCAGCACACAGTGGAGGACGGCGTAACCGGCTTTTTGGTGCCGGCCGGCGATCCGGATGCACTGGCCGAGACTCTCAGGCGGGTCCTCACCAACAGCGAGCTGCGTGAGCGACTCGGTGCCAGCGCCCGGCAGAAGGCACGCGCCTACACGTGGCAGGTCGTGGCGGATCGTATCCTGAAGGTATATGAGGGACTATGGCAACGGAAAAAGTAGAAGGGGCTGCGGGCGAGCTCAAGACACGGATGGTGATCACCGCACACCCCGATGACTCTGAGTTTACCGTGGCAGGCACGGTGGCGCGTTGGGTGAAAGAAGGCTGGCAGGTGATCTATGTCATCTGTACCGACGGTAGCCGGGGCAGCAACGACCCGGACATGCCGCCGGAACGCATCGGGCCCATCCGCCACGCTGAACAGCGCGAGGCGGCGCGTATTTTGGGCGTGGACACCGTGATTTTCCTCGACCACGAAGACGGCTCTCTGGAACCAACCATGGAACTGCGCCGTGAACTTGCGCGCCTCATCCGGCGCTACCGGCCCGATATTGTCATCTGCAGCGACCCCAGCCGCTACTTTAACCGCAATGTCTACGTCAATCACCCGGACCACCGCGCTGCCGGCGAGGCCGCACTGTACGCCGTCTTTCCCTCAGCGGTTACCCGCTTCATCTTTCCCGAGCTGCTCGACGAAGGACTCGAGCCATACAAGGTCCGCGAAATCTACATTACCGGGTCACTGGAGCCGGATACCTGGGTGGACATCACCGACACGATAGACCTGAAGATCACCGCGCTCCAGGCGCACCGCAGTCAGGTTGACCCGGCCGCCGTGGATAGCCGCATGCGTGAATGGAATGGCGAGATGGGACGCAAGTACGGTGTGGCGTACGCTGAGGAGTTCAGGAGGATGATTCTGAGGTAACGCCTCACCCCCGACCCCTCTCCTGACGCGAACCAATGCGCCAGGAGAGGGGGGCGGAGATGCAGGATCCGGAGTCTGGAACCGAGATGACTATGGGCAGGGTAGAAGAGTATCGGAAGATCCTCGCCGGACTGGCTGAGTGGGAGCCATTTCTTCTGGCAGAGTCGGGGTTGCCGGGACCGAGGGGAAACCTGGAACTGGCACAGGCAGTGGCTGATGAAGGGGATGAACCCCTGTTCCGCCAGATGCTTTCCTTCGGGCCGCAACAAGCTCCCACCAATTCGCCATACGAGTTCCTGGCCTTCTGTGGAGCCGTTGGGCTCGGGAAGGTGCTGGCCGAAGGGAACGAACTGGTCTTGAGTGACCTCCGCCATTGTGCATCGGACCCACGCTGGCGCATGCGCGAAGGGGTAGCCATGGCTCTCCAACGATGGGGCGATAAGGACATGGACGCGCTGCTCAGCGCCATGGAGGGCTGGAGCCGGGGAAGCCCGCTGGAGCAGAGAGCCGCGGCAGCCGCGCTGTGTGAACCGCGGCTTCTGCGCCAGGAGAGGCATGCCAGGCGCGTCCTGCACATCCTCGACGGGATCACCGCTTCCCTGGTGCAAACCCGGCAGCGCAGGGGCGAGGAATTCGGAGCCCTGCGCAAGGGGCTCGCCTACTGCTGGAGCGTAGCTGTCGCCAGCCTACCTCAAGAGGGCAAGCTGGCTATGGAAAAGTGGATGGCCAGCACAGATCCGGACGTGTGCTGGATCATGAAAGAGAACCTGAAAAAGAACCGTCTGCGGCGCATGGACCAGGCCTGGGTACAGCGATGGTCTAGCCAAGCGGAGACACAGCAGCCAGGTCCTATTTCCTGAGACGGCGAGACAGGAAAGGCGGCAGCGCCATGGTTACCAGTGAGCTGATGTTGATCAGCCCGCTCTGGGCCATCGCCCTGGCTCTGTTCAGCAGTCTCTCGACCGACACGTACTGCCACGCCGGCTCTACTACAACCGGCGGCGCCTCTTCCGTGACCCCATAACGAACCACGGCCGAAGCCCAGTTCAGACCCGCCCCGAAACTCAGGAGGAGAATGTGGTCGCCGTCGTGGATGCGCCCCTGCTCAAACGCTTCACAAAGAGCGATCGCAACAGAGGCCGACGACGTGTTGGCGTAGCGGTCTACATTGACAAAGACCTTGTCCATCGGAAAGCCCAGCTTGTTGCTGATCCACTCGATGAAACGCAGATTGGACTGCTGGGGAATGACCAGGGCGATATCGTCTTTGGACATGGCGTTCTTGGCCAGTTCCCGGTACACGGTTGCTGCTGTGTTCCTCACCGCGAAGTTGAGAATACGCCGGCCATCCATCTGCAGACTGCGCAGCTCCGCCGGACAAGGCTGATCGGTGATGGGGTGCCTGCTTCCCGCAGCGCGGTACGTGAGCGCATCGTAATCAGCCCCCTGGGTGCCCAGCGCAGAGGACAAAACGCCAGTCCGCCGCTCGCTAGTCTCCAGGACAACTGCCCCTGCCCCATCGCCAAAGAGGGCGCAGGTCCGTCGGTCCTGCCAGTTGATGAACTGCGATACAAGCTCTGAGGCAATGACCAGCACCCGCCGGTACGTGCCACTGGCAATGAACTGGCTACCGATGGATAAACCGTAAACAAATCCCGGGCATCCGGCACGCAAGTCGAATGCCGCTGCGTGCGTGGCTCCCAACTCGTGCTGTACCATGGGCGCAGCACCCGGAAGATGATAGTCGGGAGTGTAGGTGGATACAATGATCAGGTCAACGTCAGTGGGCTTGAGCTCCGCGACCGCCAGGGCCTGGCGAGCTGCCGCAACAGACATGGATACCGACGTCTCGCCCGGGCCCGCAACTCGACGCTCACGGATACCGGTATGACTCACGATCCACTCATCGCTTGTATCCGCATTCCTGGCGATGTCGACATTCGTCACTACTCTGCTTGGCAGGTACTTGCCCCAGCCAACAACTTCGGCGTATTTGGCCAATAGTCATCCCCTGTCGAGAGAAAAATAAAGGACGGGCATCACGGAAGCTTCCTCGCTGCCCGCCCTTTGAATATCGTGCTGTTCGTGATCGGTCAACCGCTACAAGCCTACTCTAGCTGCCCGCCTGCGGCCCCTTGCCGCTGCCGCGACTGCGCAAGAAATGCAGAACCCCCCCGGCCAGGGCCACGGCCGCACCAATAACCCACCCTCGATGACGAGGGGGAGCCTCAACCCGCACATCCTGGCGCTGGTGCTGCTGTGCGACCTCCAGCAATTCAACCCGGAGTTTGTCCCGCACCGCCTCCGGGGCCTTCACTGGAGCGAGCGCCTCTTTCACCTGCCCGGCCAGCTCAACTACCTCAAGCGCGCCTTCGACTTCGGTGGACGCCGGCGCCCGCCCGGCATCCCGGGTTACGCTGCCGTCCGCCGTAGTGCCGGGGCTGGCAGTATTCACGGATAACTCCTTTGTCGCCATGTCGCTCACTTTTAACCGTGTCTGTCTCTTTCCAGTTCCTGACGAAGAGCTAGCAACGTACGATGATACAGCGACTTGACGGCCCCCTCTGAGCGGTGCATGATCTGCCCAACCTCGGCATTGGTCAGCCCCTCGCTGAACTTCAAGATCAACAACTCCTGACGTTCTACCGGGAGGCGGTGCACGGCATCGAGCAAGGCCTTTCTTTCCTCCCGTGAAAGGGCAACATCTTCGGGCCGTTCTTCTTCCTGGCCACGCTCGACTAGCGTATCGAGCGAGACCATCTGATGCCGGTGCGAATCGCGATGCCAGTTGGCAACCGCGTTGTGCGCAATGCGGTACAGCCAGGCCGAAAACGGGATGCCGCGAAAGCGATAGCGGTCCAGATGCATAAAGGCCTTGAGAAAAGTTCTGGCGGTCAGGTCCTCCGCATCGTTGTGGTTGCCGGTCCGCTGGTAGATATAGTTGTACACCCTGTCCACGAAGGTATCGTAGAGCGTCGCAAAAACCAGCGGATCATGCTGCGCACGCTCGACGAGGAGACGTTCCTGCTCCTCCATCATTTCCATCCTTGCGGGTGCGACGCCGACAACCAGCCGTCTCAGAGTAGAAAACACCGCCAGCCAAGCGGGGTTACGGCATCACGCATACTTGCCCTGGACACAGAATCCGATACGTCCACGATTCTAGCACGCTGTGCGTTGACTGTCAAGGTTCACGCTCGGTCGCGGCAGTCCGGCTCACGACAGGTCGGGTTCCGCAGGCGAGTCCTCCTCGGCCAACAAGCGGCGTGCCTCAGCCGCGCTCTCCGAGCGCACAAGAACACGCACTTGACCGATCCCGTCCACGGTCAGGCCGTAGATGCGGCTGAGCGCTTCGTAGGACAAGAGGGCCGGGATTCCAGCGGCCTCCAGCTTGGACTTGATAACGTTGGCCCGCATATGGCCCTGTGCCGTGTACACCACCACCAGATCAGCAGATTCCTCAATCTCGCCCTGCCCGGCCATGCCCCTATCGCGCTCTTCCGCTGTCACGCGTAACACCAGCAAGCACCCTTCACGCAGGCAGACGCGCGCTTCAGGCCCGATCATCACATTGCTGACACCCCGCGCAGGGCCCACGGTCAACGTGTCATCGTGCAGTGCCCACTCCAGGCCTGTGGTACTGATGCCGATAGCGTCCTGTCCCAGTGGTAGCAGAGTGACTATGTCGCCGGGGTTGCCGCCAAACTCGAGCTCGGATCCGCCACGCAATAGCCATACTTGCGTGTTTCCGGCCACAATGGTCGCCGGCACATGCTCCAGCTCCGGCATCGACAGTAGCAGGATATTGGCCAGTGTATGGTCCAGCCGATTGCCAATGGCACCCAGGAGGACAATCTCGTCGGCCCCGGCCTGCAGCGCATAACGGATGGCCAGCTCCGTATCGGTCTCGTCCTTGCGCGGCGAATGGCTCACGAACCGGCAACCACGCTCGGTCAGGTCCACGCGGATTTCGGGAGACAGTGAATCCAGATCGCCGACGACCACATTGGGTTGCAGATCCAATCTCAGTGCAATCGACGTACCCCCGTCAGCAGCGATGACCAGGTCATCGGCCCTCAACGCTTGTCCGTAAGTCTCGTCCTCCTCGACGCTACCGTTGGCTACGATAATGGCACGCATCTCACCCCTCGTATCAGAATGTTTTCACCGCGGTCCGTCTGTCAAATCGCTCTTGACATGACTGACCGGGCCACCGTCCACCGTGCCTCTCCATGCAGAGGCGAGCGGACCTACCCCAGCAGGTTCAACACAGCGGCTACCGAGTAGACAATCAGCAGTTGGCCGCCGGCATACGCGGTCCAGATGACATCATTGACCGGCTTCCACACGTGGCCGCGCACCTGCCAGTTGCCCAGAACAAAGTCCGAGATCAGGAATAGCACCGCCCCGGCAGCAAGCGAGATCAATCGTGTCTGCTGCACAGCAAGGCCAATGGCCAGAGCAGTCATGATTCCAATTAGCAGCCCATACACCAGACTGCCGATATTGATGACCTTGCTTCCTTTTGGCTTGCGCACATAGGTATACCAGGCCCACACGCAAAAGGCCAGCATAGCTGTGGCAATAATCAACTGGGCCGATGTGCCAGGAAAGCCGAACTGGAGTCGCAGGGCAAGAAAGGCTGCAATGTAAAAGATGTGGCCAACGCCGAAAGCGATCATGCCAAAGACCAGCTTGTTTGGGACCGGAATGAGCTGCGCCAGGATCAGGTCACCGACAAAGCCACTGGCCATCCCCATCAAGATCAATGCGGCATAAAGCTGGACGGGTGTATCGCGCGCTCCGCTTTGCCAGGCGAGGAAAGCGGCAAGGACCAAGATGGCGGTCAGAGACATGCGCAACGGGCGCGGCAGGTGCCCGGTCCCTTCCGGGTTGAGCTTGCCAAAGGCCAGTCCACCACCCAACAAGGCAAGATCCAAAAAGAACAACGCGTACAGAATAGCCGAGACCGGTGGCGTATAGGGCAGCGGGAACATGGCACCTCCTTCAAGACGGGATCTGACATCAGCAGCGGGCATTATAGCGCAGACCGCCGCGGCTACAGAAGGCTGACCGGATCCACGTCCACCTGCCAGCCTGCGGGCAATGGCAGGCCAGAAAGGATCCTGGCCGGAGCGGGGCCGCGCAGCACAATCTGCCAGCGGTACCGCCCGCGGATCCGTTCAACAAAACATGGAGCCGGTCCGATCATGTCCACATCCGCAATCCCCAGGCGGGACATGGTGCTGCTCAGTAATCGTTGCAGCCCTTCACTTTCAGCCGCACACTTTCGAGCGCTGGTATCAGTGAACAAGAGCCGCACGAGACGGCTGAAGGGCGGGTATCTCTGCTGACGGCGAAACTCGAGTTCCTGCCGATAAAAGCCCTCATAGTCATGGCGGCTCGCAGCCTGAATGCAGAAGTGCTGAGGAGCATAGGTCTGTACAATCACCTTGCCACCCAGGATGCTGCGCCCGGCGCGGCCAGCAACCTGCGTGAGCAGCTGGAAAGTGCGCTCGCTAGCGCGGAAATCGGGCAAGTGCAAGGCCGTGTCGGCGGTGACGACCCCTACCAAGGTGACCAGCGGCAAGTCAAGGCCTTTGGCAATCATTTGCGTGCCAATGAGGACGTCAGCCCGGTGGCTGACGAACTCGGTTAAGAGCAGCTCGTGTGCGTCCTTTCCACCGGTTACGTCACGGTCCCAGCGCAACACCCGCGCCTCTGGAAAGAGCTCGTGTACGAGCTGCTCCACCTTCTGCGTGCCAATGCCAAAGGAGCGGATGCGTTTGCTGCCGCATGCGGGGCACGCAGAGGGGACGAGGCCACGATAGTTGCAGTGATGGCAGCGCAACTCGTCGCTGTCGGCATGGTAAGTTAGCGTCACGGTACAGGTAGGGCACCTGATGACATGGCCACAGTCGCGGCACATGACAAATGTAGCTGCACCGCGCCGGTTGAGGAACAGGATCACCTGCTGTTCAGCAGCCAATGCCACTTGCATGGCCTGTTGCAGAGATCGGCTGAAAGGGCTGCGATTTCCCGCGCGCAATTCCGCCCGCAGATCCACCACTTCTACCGGCGGTAAGTCCATGTAGCACGCTTCGGCGTACCCGGGACCCAGGCCCTTCACCGGCGCTTGCTTTTCTCCAACTCCGAGCTCCTCGCGTTGTTGCTCAATACTGTGCACGTGACCCATGATACGCTGGGGCAAGTGCAGTAATGCATACTCCTCATGTTGTGCACGATAGTAAGACACTACGTCCGGCGTCGCACTGCCCAGAATCACCAGGGCGCCCGTCAGCTCAGCCAACTTGCAGGCGACGTCACGCGCATGGTAACAGGGCATCTCCTGTTGCTTGTACGTCCATTCATGCTCTTCATCCAGCACAATCAGCTTCAGGCGCGGCAACGGAGCAAAGAGGGCGGAGCGCGGGCCGATCACAACATCCGCCGCCCCGGCACGGATGCGTCGCCATTCATCATAACGCTCCCCGGCCGACAGGCCACTGTGCAGCACAGCCAGGCGATCGCGGAAACGCGCCGCAAAGCGCCGGATGGTCTGTGGAGTGAGCGAGATCTCCGGCACCAGGACGATGCCCTGTCCACCCAGCCTGAGCACCTCGGCCAGGGCACGCAAGTAGATTTCCGTTTTGCCGCTGCCGGTCACCCCATGGAGCAGGAATACCCTTCCCCGGGTTGACTCCAGCGCAGTGGCGATCGACTGCCAGGCAGCCTCCTGGTCCGGAGTCAGCCTCGGCGGTTCCGTCGCCACAAACTCGCGGCCGGCCAGAGGATCGCGACGAACCTCGCGATGGCTGAGAAGGAGCAGCCCCCGGCCCACCAGATGATCCACCACTGAGCGCCCCACCCCCGCCTGCTGGCAAAGCTCGGACAATGGAATCGAGAATGGGAATCCCTCTTTTTCGGCCTCTTGCTGAACGTGGCGCAGAACAGCGCGCTGCTGCGGAGCCCGGGAAAGGGCCGCCAGGTCTTCCTCGCGCAGTGGGGCCGGCAATTGCACGATGGCCTCTGTCTTGGGTTTGACCTGCGGGCCACGCACGTTCAGTTCCTTGCGTAGCCAGCCCTTACGTACCATCCCGTCCAGCACGGGGCGCGCGTTTTTCGTCCCGCACTGCTGAAGGCGACGTTCGACCTCGGCAATCGGGCCGGGACCGTGCTGATGCAAGAAGTCGATGACCCACTGCTCTTCCTCTGTTGTCCTGGCCGGGGTCTGTGCAGCCTGTTCCAGGTGCAGAGTGACCTCTGGCTCCCAGCTGATTCCGGGTGGAAACATGCTCCAGGCAACACGGTGCAGCGGAGCCTGATAGTACTGGCTCATCCAGCGCATCAGCTCAATCTGATAGGGAGTGAGCACAGGCTGAGGGTCAATGACATCCAGGACGGGACGCGTCTGCTCCACCAGGGTGGAGGTAGACAGCGCAAGCACAACTCCAGGCAGCTCACGCGGCCCAAAGGGGACCCAGACCAGTTGTCCAGGGAGGACCCGGCGCTGCAAATGCGGAGGCAGGGAATAGTGGAACGTCTGGCTCAGGGCGAGGGGGGCTCTTCCCTGGCGAACCCGAGCGGCAGGAGCGCGCCCCAGCGGCGAATGCACCACGACTTCGGCAAACAGCGCACCCGAATCCACAACCGTTCTCCCCTTTGAAGCGACCCTAAGGGTATGCTGAATCTTCAGGGTCTTTATGCCAGCAGCGCAACCGAAGCGTAGCCCACCACACTGCTGTGGTCGCCGGTGACGTCGCCAGAATTCATATATTTGAGCAGCACGGCACGCCTGGCACCGAGCTCTTGCGCAGCAAGCATAACCGCTATGACAGGCCCACCGCCACAGGCTTCGGCCCCGTTCACTTCCAGGGTGTGAGACAAACCCTCGGGATCGTAGGCGGTGATGTGCTTGAGCACTACCTGATCCAGCCGCACTGCGTCCTGGTAGCGGTGAAAGTGGGAGAGGTCCGTGCTGGCCACCAGAAGAGCCGATTGCTCACCGATTGCCTCGGCCAGAGCTTGACCCAGGCGCACTGACGAGTCCCACTCTTGATCGCCCATCATGATCGGGGTGAGAGCAAAACTGCCCAGGACATGCTGCAAGAAGGGCAGCTGGATCTCGAGGGAGTGCTCCATATCCTGAGCTACATAGTTCAGCTTGACCCGGCGCTCCACGGCCGCGAGGCACTCGGTATCGACAGGCACCAAGCCCAGCGGCGTTTCGAAGTAGGCCTTGTCGGTCGTGGCAAATTCGCCCGCGTACATGCGGTGCACCGGTGACACCACGGCCACTCTGGGGAACGTCTTTCCGCGCAACTGGCTATAGGCGAAAGCGGCCACCTGACCGGAGTACATATAGCCCGCATGGGGTGAAATCAAACCAACCAGCCGGCCCTCGAGGGGCTGTGTTGGCACCTGGTTAAAGAAGCCATCGATCATGGCCCCCAACTGCCTGGGATCACCGGGGTACCAGGTTCCAGCAATGACCGACGGGCGTACGTTCCGGGAATCAGTGACTGACACAGCTCCTCCTTGCGCTTACAGGCGGATCTCCCGCTGCTTGGTGCGGCACTTTTCAGCACGCATAATCGCCGCAATCGCCTCTACCGCGCGGTCTAGCTGGCCATCGCGGTTTACCACCACATAGTCGAACTCGGGAATGCGCTTCAGTTCCTCGCGCACGGTCGCCAGGCGCCGCTCCAGGGCGGCAGCGCTTTCTGTCCTACGGGCGCGCAGGCGCTGGAGCAACTGTTCCTCGGAATCAGGGATCAGGAACACCAGGATTGCATCTGGCACCAGGCTCTTAACCGTAGCTGCTCCCTGCACGTCCAGGCGCATGATCACGTCCGTTCCGCTGGCCAGAGCCTGGCGCACCTGTTGTTTGGGAATCCCCTTGTGTTCACCATAGACTATGGCATGCTCGAGCAGCTCATCTTTATCTATGAGATCCAGAAACGCGTCCTCTGACAGGAAGAAGTAGTCAACCCCTTCCTGCTCGCCCTGCCGGGGCGGTCTCGTTGTGGCCGTGATGACAAAATGGAACGGATATCCCAGCTCCTTCATGCGCTTGACGGCGGTGTCTTTACCTGCGCCAGAGGGGCCGGAGATGATCACGAGCAGGGGGTTTCCGCCCTTGAGGTACGGGTTGAGGTCCGGCAAATCTTGCCGCTCGACGTCGCGCGGGTCATGACATGACGAACTCATGCTGTGTACTCCGTGTTGAAGAACCTGTTTTGCCCTTGCCAAAGCCCTGTGCCCAATGTATAATGTCCGCCAGAAGAGATCCGGTCAGGAAGCCCTATGCCGATTTATGAGTATCGATGTCGAAAGTGCCACCGACGTGTGAGCGTTCTGCTGCGGAGCTTTGGTGACGTTGCCAACGCCCGGCCAAGATGCAGCCACTGCGGTCACGACGAGCTTGATCGTCTCGTTTCACGTATATCCGTGCTCCGATCAGAGGAAGCACAGATGGATAGCCTGACCGATAGTTCCGCCATGGGCGACCTGGACGAGACTGACCCTCGTAGTCTGGGACGCTGGATGAAGAAAATGTCCGGCGAAGCAGGCGAGGACCTGGGCGATGACTTGCGCGAGGTGGTCGACCGGCTGGAATCCGGGCAGTCTCCGGAGGACATCGAATCGTCCATGCCTGATCTGGCTCCCCCCGGCTCGGACACGCTCTAGAACTTGGCACTGCGCTCTACATCAAGGACAAAAACCGTCGCCCCGCCCACTTGCACTTCCACGGGCCTGGGGATGTAGAACTCACCCGCTTCGGCTACCGGCGGCAGAGGGCTCACCAGCTGAGTTCGGGCGTGACAGTTCTCTTTGATGATGCCCAATAGCTCGTCCAGCTGCGCTGCTTCCGTGCCGATGAGGATGGTAGCGTTGCCTTCGCGAAGGAATCCTCCGGTTGTGCTGATCATGGTGCAGCGATATTCTTTCTGCTCCAAAACGCGAATCAACGTTTCGGCATCATCACTGTGCACAATGCTCACAACTAGCTTCATTTCCTGTTGGCCTCCTATCAAATCCGGTCCGATCTCAGGGTTTTGGGGATCCTCCGGGAATCAAGATCCGCTTCTCCATCAAGAGACGCTTTACGCGTCGGCGAATCGACTGCTGTAGAGAGCCAATCGAACGAGTTGCATCCAAGACAAACCAGCGTTCTGGCTCGGCTGCTGCCATCTGCAGGTAGCCAGCCCGTGCCCGCCGGTGAAAGTCCAGCTCCTTCTGGTCCATGCGGTTCCACTCGCCTTGACCCGCCTGAAAGCTGATTTTCTTGCGGCCCAGGCCCTTGTCAGTCTCGATATCCAGATAGACAATCAGGTCGGGGCGTAGGCCTCCTGTAGCGAAAGCGGTGATGGCCCCGAGCAACTTCAGGTCGAGACCGTGTCCATACCCCTGATAGGCCATCGTCGCTTCGGCATACCGGTCACACAAGACCACGGAACCGCCCTCAAGAGCCGGGCGAATGACATGCCCCACAAGCTGAGCACGTGATGCCGAGTAGAGCAGCACCTCCGCATTCGGCAGCATGCTGACGTTGCGGGGATCGTGTAACACGGTGCGGATCTGGTCTCCTATGTCTGTTCCACCCGGCTCACGCACCAGCAGGACAGGGTAGCCCGCTCGCAGGAGATAGCGGTGCAAGATCTGGAGTTGCGTGGTCTTGCCACTGCCATCCGGCCCCTCAAAAGTGATAAAGCAGCTCATCTCAACCTACTCACTTTGCAGGATACGTACCCGACGATACGGTTCCTTGCCCTTGCTGTGCGACAGGAGGTTGGCCGCGCGTGCCATTTCATGCTGCCTGCGGCGCACAAAAGCCTCCTGGGGAGAGAGCTCCACCGACGAGCGCTCACCGCGCAGGACCCTGTCAATAGCTTGCTCAGCCTCTTGCACGGCGGTGGCAAACGGATCCCCAACCTGCTCCAGGCCAAAGATATCGGCCAGGCACTTTTCCATCTGCGTTACGGTGTTGCTGCGCAACACGTAGACGGAGAGGCCAGCACGCTCTGCATCGCTAATGCTCTGCGGACGCTTGCGGTAATAGCTCTTGGACGTCATCAGCACATCCGCTTCCCCAAGAGCGTTTACTACAATTACTGGGACTTTCAATGCCTTGCTCGCCTGGCGCAGGCGGGTCTGGCTGATGCCAAAAGGGAAGATGCGCAACGTGCGTGAAGGCGTTTCGGCCGGCTCCTCAGACGGAGCCTCGGGTGTCTGGCGTGGTAGCCCGTGGTGGGTTACAGCTTGCTCGACGTGGATCTCACCGCTATCGTCGCGGACGCGAATCTCCGCCGGTGTGGACCGGCCGCGCAGGAGAGCATCCACTGCCTCGGCCACATCATGGCGCACGGCCAGCCGACCCCAGTCCTGAATCTCAATGACCACTTCGAAAGTTGGCGGAGCCTTGCGTTCCAGGACGGATTTTTGTGTGCCGCGCCGGCGGGCCTCTTCATCGCCCAGGGTCACGGTCTGGATGCCCCCGACCAAATCACTGAGCGTCGGGTTCATCATCAAGTTATCCAGAGTATTGCCATGGGCCGTCGCCACCAACTGCACGCCGCGCTCGGCAATCGTGCGTGCGGCCTCGGCCTCCAGCTCGGTGCCCATTTCGTCGATGACGATCACCTCAGGCATGTGGTTCTCCACTGCCTCGATCATCACCGCGTGCTGCATCGCCGGCGCCTTAACTTGCATCCGCCGGGCGCGGCCAATGGCCGGATGGGGAATATCACCATCCCCGCCGATCTCGTTCGAGGTGTCCACGACGATGACTCGCTTCTTCTCGGCCAGCACCCGCGCCACTTCGCGCAGCATGGTTGTTTTGCCAACGCCGGGACGGCCCAGCAGCATAATGCTCTTGCCCGATTCGACGATATCGCGAATGATATCAATCGTACCATAAACGGCCCGGCCCACCCGCAGGGTCAAGCCCACAATCCGGCCCTGGCGATTGCGGATGCAGGAGATACGATGGAGCGTGCGCTCGATACCGGCGCGGTTGTCCTCACCAAAGGCGCTGACACGGTTGACCACATAGTCGATCTCCGCCTGTGAGGCTTCAGTGGTGCTCAATTCGACCTCGCCGTCCACAAAACGCGCCTCAGGTCGCCGGCCTAAATCCAACACGATCTCCAGCAGGTCCTCACCGCGATTTGTACTCTGCAGCGGCCCAGCGATGGGCGGCGGCAAAACGGCGACCAGTGCCTCCAGGTCATCAGTAATCTGCAGTTTGGCCACTCCAATCCTCGCTTAGTTCAAATGGTGAGAAAACCACGCACAGCCACAAGGCAAGCATCACCCATTGCCCACGGCCCCTGATTCGCTGTGCGAGACAGTGGGAGCAACTCCAGCACGTTTCTCCAGAGCGGGAACCAGTTTGCGATGCGCCTCCCGCACATGTACGGTAGTGTGCTTGACCATCAAGGAACAAGCACTGGCAAAGGCAAACCCTCTTTCCTCCAATGGTGCCTGGATACCCCCCTCATACTCCCGAATGGTGCAGTACAGGGGGCGCGAGGGTCCGTCGCCGAGTATGGCCAGGGCGTGATCCAGCATTTCAGCAATGCTATCTCGCCGGTCAGGATGCACCACCAGGCGAAGCCAGGAGCCTCGCGGTCCAGTGGCAACCTGCGAATATCCTGCCAGCTCCCCGTTCTGGCCGTACAACACATAGCCCTGTTGTGACCCCAGCATGGGCATCTCAAACGAAGCCGGGCGATGGCATGCATCACCTGGTTGCTCGGCATTCGCTACCAGGCGAGGTGTGGCTCTATGATAGAGCCTCTGCACGTCCAAGTGATCCTGGGGCTGCACAGGTCGCACTCT
>JAEAMF010001593.1_pt1 | contig 15579 bp, 15 predicted proteins | sample 8958721 | NCBI WGS metagenome assembly JAEAMF01 (sample SAMN16933255, study PRJNA681124) | bioreactor sludge metagenome | isolation source: anaerobic bioreactor treating anionic surfactant - SDBS | place: India: Bengaluru | collected 2019-02-28
CATCGAAAAAAAGTATCATATTAAAATTGATAGGTTATAAATGTTAAATATCAAATCGTCCAACATGTTTAGGGACATGATGCTAGGATTAAAGCGAGAACCAAAAAAATCGCTCTATGCTTTTTTCTTTGGGGTCACAGTTTTGTGGGCCCTGTTAAATCCTATAATTGATTTTTTTAAGATCGATATTTCTGGCGGGTGGAAATTCGGGGTATTTCTAATTATTGCCATAATCATAGCACTTATTCGGGTCTATCCAAAAGGCAAGGTTGCTTTTAAATTGAAGAATACAAACACCCAAATCTGCGTATATTTTGGTGACATTTTTTCCGAAAAAGAAAATATTGCGATCAGTGTAAATGAATATTTTGATAGCTGTTTGGGCAAACTGGTATCAGAAAAATCTTTACATGGCATGCTTATCAAGAATGTATTGGGTGGAAAAAATGAACTATTTGATAATGCGATAGATGAATCTCTTTTTGGTGTTGCATTTGAATCCATAACAAGGCCTGAAGGGAAAACAAAAAGTTACCCAATTGGCACAACAGCAGTCTTGGAATTTGGAAGTAAAAAATATCTTTTATTCGCTTTATCAAAAACCGACGAGAACTATATGGCATATACTTCTCCTTCGTTTATGTTAGAATCGTTGTCTGGCTTGTGGAAAAAAGCACGTAGTATATGCAATGGTTATTCGATTAGCATTCCTCTTATCGGATCTGGTTTGGCTAAATCGGGATTGCCACCTATGAGGATTATTGAATTAATACTCATATCACTTTTATTTGAAACAAAAAAACAGGAAATAACAAGCAATATTAATATTGTCTTGCATGAATCGGTTTATGAGGAAGTTGATTTGAGGCAAATTTTTAATTATTGGAGGTGACTTGATGGCATATAAGAATGGAAATTATTCGGCTTTCTACGTAAATGAACCATTTAATGAGAATAATCTCGGAGCAAATTCCACCAAAGACTTTGTGAGCTACAATCTCTTGAGAGCTTGGAAGGGAGCAGATTCAACGTTTCCATTTATTGATTCTCATGACAAGAATTACAGTGTTCGAGATAATAGTGATTGGGAGAAAACTCTGAAGCCCAGAATTCACGATAGATTGAATAAATCAAAAAATATTATTCTCTTTCTGAGTTCCATAACTAGGAATTCCCGAGCGCTTCGTGAAGAAGTTGATTTTGGAATGAATGCAAATGGGCTTCCTGTTATCGTTGTTTATCCCGAATATAGTGAAAAATGTGAAATAATCAATTCTGAATCAAAGGCACTCAAACAATCAATAAAGAATTTATGGGACAATTTACCTATGTTCAGGGATTCGATGGGTAGTGTACCTACTTTGCATATTCCTAATAAAAAAGATTTGATTAGAAAGGCTCTTGAAGATGAGGATCTTATGGTCAATACTAAATGCGATCCGAAAGTATTTTTTTACACTTGATCATGATAATGGCTGCTTCAAGAATGGCATCCATGCTGACCCACTTTCCACCCGGTTAATGCCCAGTTTGCCCTGTTCGTTATTAGTATCGACTTTGAAACACGGTGACTGACTTAAAGCGAGATCAGTCGTTCTCCAGGGTGGAGGTGTCGCCGATCTCCTCGCCCCACTCCTGGGCGCGCAGCACGCGGCGCATGATCTTGCCGGATCGTGTTTTGGGCAAGCCAGGAACAAATTCAATTTCCTGGGGCATGGCCAGCGGCGAGAGCTTCTTGCGCACGAAGTTCATGATGTCCAGCTCGAGCATCTTGGAGGCCTGGAACCCGGGCTTCAGGGCGATGAAGGCCTTGACCACCTCCATGTTCACCGGGTCGGGCTTGCCGACCACCGCCGACTCGGCCACCGCCTCGTGCTCCAGCAGCGCCGACTCGATCTCGAAGGGGCCGACCAGGTGGCCGGCGGTGTTGATCACGTCGTCGTCGCGGCCGACGAACCAGAAGTAGCCCTCCTCATCGATGGAGGCGCGGTCGCCGCAGATGTACCAGCCGTTCTTGAACTTGCTCTTGTAGGTTTCCTCGTTTTTCCAATAGGTGCGGAACATGGAGGGCCAGCCCGGCTGGATGGCGATCAGGCCGACGATGCCCGCCTTTTGGATGGGCTCATGGGTCTTCAGGTCGACCACGGTGGCGGTGATCCCCGGGAAGGGCTTGCCCATGGAGCCGGGCTTGATCTTCATCGTCGGGTAGTTGGTGACCATCATGCTGCCGGTCTCGGTCTGCCAGAAGGTGTCGTGGAACATGAGGCCGAAGACCTTCTTCGACCACAGCACCGCCTCGGCGTTGAGCGGCTCGCCGACCGAGCACAGGTGGCGCAGGCTGGAGAGGTCGTATTTCTTCACGATCTCGTCGCCCTCCTTCATCAGCGAGCGGATGGCCGTCGGCGCCGAGTACCAGACCGTGATCTTGTGGGTCTCGATGAACTTGTACCACGACTCGGCCTTGAAGCCGGCGTCGAGAACGCACTGGGTGACGCCGTTGGCCCAGGGGCCGATGATGCCGTAGGAGGTGCCGGTGACCCAGCCCGGGTCGGCGGTGCACCAGTAGACGTCGTCCTCCTTGAGGTCGAGGACGTACTTGGCGGTGATGTACTGCGAGACGAGCGAGTAGTGGACGTGCTGGGCGCCCTTGGGCTTGCCGGTGGTGCCGGAGGTGTAGTGCAGCACCGAGGGCGTCTCGGCCTTGGACGGGTAGATCGGGAAGTCCTCGCAGCGGGGCTCCTTCTCCATGTGCAGGGCGACCTCCTTCTCGCGCAGGGGCTTGAGGCCGTCGTCATCGACGATGATGACGTGGCGCAGCGAGGGGCAGTCCTTGAGCAGGGCGCGCACCTTGGCGACGTGCTTCTTCTGGGTGAGGATGGCGGCGGTGCCGGCGTCGGCCAGCCGCGTCAGCAGCGACTCGGCGCCGAAGGCCGAGAAGAGGGGCTGGGCGATGGCGCCCAGCTTGAGGATGCCCTGGAAGCCGAAGTAGAGCTCGGGCACCTTGTCCATGAACAGGCAGACGCGCTCGCCGGGCTGGATGCCGAGGTTCTTCAGGTACCGGGCGATGGCGTTGGTCAGCAGGCGCATGTCGTTGAACGTGAAGCGCCTGACCTCGCCCTCGTGCCCCTCCCAGATCAGGGCCGGCTTGTTCCCCTTGCCCTGGGCGCAGATGCGGTCGCTGCAGTAGGCGGCGATGTTGATGACATCGCCGGCCTTGTATCCCAGCTCTTTTTCGGAGATTCCCCAGTTGAAGCTCTTGAGCTCTTCCTCGTACGTGCGCATGTTGGTCATGCAGTCCTCCCGGTGGCGCGGCGTCGGCGCGATCGTTGAAGTACAGTTATACAATGAACGGGGCCCCGTTTGTCAAGGAACAGAAGCCAAGTGATAGTGATCGTGGTAGTGATGGTAGCAAGCAATCGATCGACCTATTGCCTTTCCTTTTCGCCTTTTACCTTTCGCTTTTCACGATGGTTCGATCCATTGCTGCTTCTCGTCACGCGTCACGCGTTACGCGTTACGATAGCTCGATTGCGTTTCACCGTATGCCGTACGCCGTATGCCGAGCTCATCTAATCTGTTTGACTGGCAGGTGCCCCTGTCCTACAATCGGGTCATGTCTGGCTCCGCTCCCGGCTACCGCAACATGGACCGCTTCTTCATCCAGCTGAAGGCCGGGGAGAGCCTCGCCCTCTCCGCGGCGCTGCAGCGGCACCTGCGGGTGACGCCGGAGGAGGCGGAGCGGCTGCTGCGACAGGGGAGCGTCTGGGACCACGGCCGCCAGGAGCGGTTGCGGGACGGGAACGCCCTCCTCCATGACCGGCTGCTGCGCGTTGACCGGCCGAAGTTCGCGATCCGGGAATATGTCCTGGACCCGGCCGACGTGAAGCACGAGGACGAGCACCTGCTGGTGGTCTTCAAGCGCGGCGGGGTGCCGACTCAGCCCACTCCCTACAGCGACGTCTCCGACCTGCTGCACGGCGTGCAGGGCTACCTGGCGAGCCGGGGCGTCGCCTACCGGCCGGCGCCGGTCAACCGCCTCGACCTGCCGGCCCAGGGGCTGGTCCTGTTCGCCAAGAGCAAGCGCTGCGAGACGGCGCTGCACCGCCTCTTTGACGGGCGGCATGTCCGCAAGCGCTACCTGGCCGCCACCGCCCCCTTTGCCGGCGCGCCGGCGTCCTGCGTCATCCGCTCCCGCCTCGAGTGGCAGGGCAAGGAGAAGGAGGCGCTGACGTACGTCCGCTTCTGCCGAGAGCATGGGGGCCGCTTCTTCTTTCTGGCCCTGCCGCAGAGCGGGCGCACCCACCAGATCCGCCGCCACTTCCGCGAGCGCCTGGCGCCGCTGCTGGGCGATGTACGCTACGGAGGCGCCGCTCCCGGCGGAGACCTGTGGCTCCTCTGCTTCCAGTACGCCTTTCCCCACCCCTTTTCCAGGGAGCGCTTTTCCGTGCGCTACGTCCCTCCCGCCTGGCAGGAGGCCATGGGGCTGGAAAAGTAAACGAGTAAACGGGTAGAAGGGACAACGGCACTGACAGTGAACTCTTGCCCGTGTCCTGCCCCGTCCGCTCTTTTACCCTTCCACTCGTTTACTCGTCAACCAGTCGCGTTGACAAACATAATAACATATGTTAATATATTAATATGTTAGCCGATGTGCTGGTCCTCAAGACCCTGGCCGACGAGAACCGCCTGCGCCTGCTGGTCCTGCTGCGCCGGCGCGAGCTGTTCGTCTGCCAGCTCATGGCCGTCACCGGCCTCTCGCAGCCGCTGATCTCGCGCAGCCTGGCGCTCCTCGAGCGCGCCGGGCTCCTGGTGTCGCGGCGGCAGGGCAAGCACGTCTTCTACCGCGTCAGCCCGGCCATGCCGGCCGTGGCCCGGGCGGCGCTGGGGGTGATGGACGCCGCCGCCCCCGGCTCGCTCCTCGCCCGCGACCGCTCCAGCCTGGAGCTGTTCTGCCGGCGCTTCCGCGGCGAAGGGGCCTGCGACATGGCGGTGGTGCGGCGTTTCATGCAGTATCGCGAAAAAAATCAACCCAAGGAGACATGACCATGGAAAAACTGGACAAGAAGGCGTTCACCGAGAAGATCTTCGACTTCGAGAAGGAAAAGGAGTGGAAATACCTGGGCGCCCGGCCGGCCATCATCGACTTCTACGCCGACTGGTGCGGCCCGTGCAAGATGGTCGCCCCGATCCTGGAAAAGATCGCCGCCGAGTACGGCGGCAAGCTGGACGTCTACAAGGTCGACACCGACAAGGAGCAGGAGCTGGCCGGCGCCTTCGGCATCCAGAGCATCCCCAGCCTGCTGTTCATCCCCGCCAGCGGCCAGCCGCAGATGGCGCGCGGCGCCCTGGACCGCGCCGGCTTCGACAAGGTCATTGCCGACGTGCTGCAGGTGAAGAAAGACGAGCCGAAGCAATCGTGACGCGTAACGCGTGACGCGTGACGCGGAACCGCAAGGAAACGAAGCGAATAAAAACAGCGGGCTTCCGAGTCGCTGCCGTTTCAATGCTCGAGTGTTCTGCCATGAACAATTGGGGGGACGTTGACCGCTCATGCGGAGGCACAAGACGCTCATTGCCTTTTACCCTGGAGCCTGATCATCTCGTTATGGCTGGACTGTGCCTGGGCTGTTACTCGTCACGCGTTACGCGTCACGCGTGACGATAGTTCGTCGGTTTACTAAGCCGGTTATTTATGTTATTTAACTGGGCATGGACGGCGGCAAGAACTTCCAGGTCGAGGAGGCGCTCAAGGAGCTGTTCCGGCTGCGCAGCGACGTCGCCAGCGAGCTGCGGCTGATCAAGCTCGACGCCTACAGCGGCGAGTTCGCCGACTTCCCGGCGGCGCTGGCGCCCGAGATCGCGGCCATCTACAGGAAACGCGGCATCGACAAGCTCTTCTCCCACCAGGCCGAGGCGCTGGCGAACGTCCTGGCCGGCCGGCACACGGTGGTGGCCACGCCGACCGCCTCGGGCAAGACGCTGATCTACAACGCCGCCGCCCTCGACGCCCTGCGGCGCGACCCCCAGGCCAAGTCGCTCTACCTCTTCCCGACCAAGGCCCTGTCGCAGGACCAGCTGGCCGAGCTCTTCGACCTGAACAAGGCGCTGGGCGACACGCTGGGGCTCTTCACCTACGACGGCGACACGCCGACCAGCATGCGCCAGGCCATCCGCCGCCGGGCGCAGATCGTCATCAGCAACCCCTACATGCTGCACTCGGGCATCCTGCCGCACCACACCAAGTGGGCCACGCTCTTCGAGAACCTGAAGTACGTGGTCATCGACGAGCTGCACTACTACACCGGCGTGTTCGGCTCGCACGTGGCCAACGTGCTGCGCCGCCTGAAGCGGATCTGCGCCTTCTACGGCACCAAGCCGGTCTTCATCATGAGCTCGGCCACCATCGCCAACCCCGCCGAGCTGGCCGCCAAGCTGATCGAGGAGGAGGTGGCGCTGGTCGACCGCAGCGGCGCCCCGCGCGGCGAAAAGTTCCTGGTCTTCTTCAACCCGCCGGTGGTCAACCGGCAGCTGGGCATCCGCCGCTCCTACGTGTCGATGGCCCGCGAGATCGCCGGCGTTTTGCTGCGCCACGGGCTGCAGGCGATCGTCTTCGCCAACTCGCGGCTGATCACCGAGATCCTGGTCAAGTACCTGAAGAGCGACTTCGAGAAGACGGTGCAGGAGCGGGGCACGGTGCGCGGCTACCGCGGCGGCTACCTGCCCGCCCAGCGCCGCGAGATCGAGCGCCAGCTGCGCGCCGGCAGGATCCGCGCCGTGGTGGCCACCAACGCCCTGGAGCTGGGCATCGACATCGGCGCGCTCGACGCCGCCGTCCTCGCCTCCTATCCCGGCTCCATCGCCTCGACCTGGCAGCGTTTGGGCCGCGCCGGCCGCCGCGGCAGCCCGGCGCTGGGAGTGCTGGTCGCCTCCTCGCTGCCCATCGACCAGTACATCGTCAGCCACCCCGAGTACTTCTCCGGCCAGTCGCCCGAGGTGGGGCGCATCAACCCCGACAACCTGACGCTGCTGGTCGACCACGTCAAGTGCGCCGCCTTCGAGCTGCCCTTCGCCCGCGGCGACCGCTTCGGCAACGAGGAGCTGGGGGAGATCCTCTCCTACCTGGCCGAGCAGCAGCTGCTGCTGGCCAAGGACGGCAAGTGGTTCTGGACGGCCGAGGGCTACCCGGCCGACGCCGTCAGCCTGAACCGCGTCACCTCCGACAACTTCGTGGTCGTCGACCGCACGGCAGGGGAGCGGGTGATCGCCGAGGTCGGCTTCAGCGACGCCCTGGAAACGCTGCACCCCAAGGCCATCTACATCCTGGAGGGCGAGCAGTACGTGGTCGAGGAGCTGGATTACGACAATCGCAAGGCTTTCCTGACGCGCTCCAACGCCGACTACTACACCGATTCCATCACCTACACCAAGATCCAGGTGCTCGACGTCTTCGACGAGACGCGGCGCAAGAACGTGAACTTTTCCTGCGGCGACGTGCACGTCTTCTCCCAGGTGGTGGGCTTCAAGAAGCTGAAGTTCTTCACCATGGAGAACGTCGGCGCCGGCGAGCTGCAGCTGCCGCAGCAGGAGATGCACACCACCGGCTTCTGGCTGACGGTCAGGAACGACGTGCTGCGCAGCCTCGACTTCGCCAACGAGGAGAAGATCGAGGCGGTGGCGGGCATCGCCTACCTGGTGCGGCAGATCAGCCCGGTGATCCTGCTCTGCGACGCCCGCGACGTCGGCGTGGCCATCGAGGACAACCTGACCAAGGAGCCGCTGCACCCCGGCGCGCTGAAGGCGCAGCTGGCCGCCCCGGCGGGCGCCGACTTCGCCGACCGCTTCGAGCCCAACATCTTCATCTTCGACCGCTACCCGGGCGGCGTGGGCTTTTCCGCGACCCTGTACGAAAAGGCCGAGCCGCTGCTGGAGAAGGCGCTGGAGATCATCGAGGGCTGCCCCTGCCCCAACGGCTGCCCCTCCTGCGTCGGCCCGGCCATCCGCAGCGGCACCGATCCCAAGGCGGCGGCGCGCTTCATCCTCAAGCTGCTGCTGGAGCGGCTGGATAACTGAGGCTCGCGCCGGCCCCCTTGTAATTTCTTTCTCTCCCCTCTACAATCTTCTCGCTTTCGCCAAGGAGGAATCCCATGAAAAAAGCGATCGTCCTCGTTTCCCTGCTGCTGCTGGCCTCGGGCCTGTGCGCCGCCGGCACCGGATCGAACCTGGTCCTGAACCTCGGCGTCATGACCGACGACGGCCTTTCCTTCAGCCCGTTCATCTGGACGGCCGGGCTCGAGCTGGACCTGCAGCTCGGCAAATACCTGATGCTCAGCCCTGAGGCGACGCTGGCGCAGAACGGCTTCAAGTTCAAGGAATTCCTGCTCTTTCCCGGCGCCGTCCTGAACTTCACCCCCGGCAGCTTCTTCGTTGGCGGCGGACTGGTGAAGGGCATCTACATCGGCAGCGGCCAGGCCTTCGTCTCCGACGACTTCTCGCTGAAGCTCAACGCCGGCTTCCTCACCGAGAACCTGAAGCTGACCGCCTACGCCATCACCAGTTTCGACAACCTGTTCAGCGGCATGCTGGTCGGGGCCTCGCTGGGTTTCCGCTTCTAGGCGCCGGCGGCCGGCGGGCCGCCGGCATCCTCCGGCATGGGACAACGGCCGCCGGGCGGCGTCCGTTTCCCTTGACCAGTTTTCATCGAGCCGAACGTAATCCGAACGCCGAGACAACGGGGGGGGAGGTCAATTCGCGTAGAAGCGGTTCTCCGTTCGCCTCCGACGTGAGAAAAGCGCGCTATCTCGCGCGCAGGATCGGCTGATCCACGGCAATTCGGAATTTTTTGAGAAATTGTTGACAGGGATGAAGAACGACGTTATATTAACCATATGGTTAAACCAAACGGTTGGTTAAATGAAAAAAGATAAAAATCCTGGCCGGGAAAAGATCCTCAAGGCGGCGCAAAATGAGTTCGCGGCGCGAGGCTTTGCCGGCGCCCGCATGGAAGCCATCGCCCGCTCGGCCGGCTGCAACAAGGCCATGCTCTTCTATTACTTTTCCTCCAAGGAGGGCCTTTACCAGACTATCCTGAAGGAGGTCATGGGCGAGTTCTTCACCAAGATCAACGGCGTTCTCACGCCGGACCTGACCCCGGCGGCGCTGATGGAAAAATTCCCCGAGCTGTACATCCAGCTCTTTGCCAGGCACCCCGAGTTCGTGCGCATCGTGGCATTCGACCTCATCCACGACCCGGACAACCTCTGCGGCATCATGGGCGGGATCATCTCCCAGATTACCCATTTCGGTCCCCATCCGCTCTTCGAGCGGATCCGCCGCTGGCACGAGCAGGGGCTGACCTCGGAGCCCGATCCGCTCCACTTCATGATGAACATCGTGGCCCTCTCCATCTTTTCCTTCATCGGCAAGCCCATGGTAGAGGCCATCTCGGGGATCCGCGTGGCCAGCGACGAGGAGTTCTATCGCCGGCGCGTCGCCAGCGTGGTCAATGTCCTGAAAAGGGGGATGCTGAAATGAAACGGATGACGTTCATGCTGCTCATGGCCCCGGTGTGCCTCCTGCCGGCCAAGGTGCCGCTCTCCCAGGCCGTGCGCGACGCCTGGACGCTCAGCGGCGCCCTCGACAGCCAGAAGCTGCAGGAGCGGGCGGCCGCGGTGGCCCGGGAGACGGCGCTGCGGCAGAAGTACTTCTCCGCCGTTTTCGGCGCCGGCTACCGTTACAGCACCGACCAGGTGGAGGTCACGGCCGGAACCTTCCCGTTCCCGCTGGGCCCCGGCGTTCCGGCCGGCACGGTCATCTTGTCGGCCCCGAGCCACGCTTTCGACCTCAAGCTGTCGCTGCAGCAACCGCTCTATTCCGGCGGGGCATTGAGCCGCGCCGCCCGCATCGAGGCGGCGCGGGAGCTGTCGGAGCGGGAACTAACGCGGCTGAAGCGGATCGAGCTGGCCGGGATCGTCAAGGCATCCTATTTCAATTACCTGTTATACAGCCGGAAGCGCGACTCGCTGAATTCCCTCCTGGCCAGCCTGGACATCCACCTGAAAAAGCTGGCAAACCTTTTCGCCGAGGATCTGGTGCGCAGATCGGACCTCCTGGAAACCGAGGCCAAGGCCGACGAGGCGCGGCTGGGCCTGGAGGACATCGAGCAGCTGATCGCAAGCGAAACGGTCCGCTTCCGCAGCCTCTGCGGCCATGACCCCGGCGACATCGACTTGCAGGCGGGCGCCCGCCCGGGTTCGTACGCCGCGGCCTGGGAGTCCTTCCTGGCGGGCCATCCGCTGCTGCGCTCCCTCGACGAGAAGGCGCGCATGCTCCGCGACCAGAAAAAGGCGATCGCCGGCGCCTACCGGCCCCAGGTCGGCGCCTTCGCCGAGCTGCATTACGGCCGGCCGGGCCAGAACTTTTTCAAAGACCGCTGGACCTTCTACGCCGCCGGCGGGGTCAACGTCTCCCTGCCGGTCTTCAACTGGAACAAGCGCGGGCGCGACCTCGAGCTGGCCGACATCGCCCTGCGCCAGCTGGAGGACCGGCGCGCCGACTTCCTGCGCGAGAGCGAGCGGGCCTTGAGCCAGCTGTTCCTCCAGCGCGACAGCCTGGAGCGGAAGCGCTCGCTGCTCGACCGCCTGGAGGCCAACGCCCGCGAGGACGTCCGCCTGAAGGAAGGCCTGTACGAGGAGAGCCAGATCGCCCATTCCGACCTGCTGGCGGCCATGACCAGCCAGGAGCGGTACCGCGCCGACCGCGGCGGGCTGGACGCGCAGCTGCAACTGCTGGCGGCAGGAATCGACGCGCTGGTCGGGGCGTGCGAGGAGGGACAATGAAACGGACGGCGGCGCTGTTTTTCGGGATCATGCTGCTGTGGGCCTGCGGCAGCGGCGGCCGGGAGATCCGCGTCCCCGGCGTGGTGGACGGCGAGATCGCCAGCGTCAAGGCGCTGGCCGGCGGCACGCTGGAGCGGCTGCTGGTGCGGGAGGGGCAGGAGCTGAAGCGGGGGGAGTTGGTGGCCGAGATGAACCGCGACAAGGTGCGCAACGGCCTGGAGGGGTTGGCCCTGGCCGAGAAGGAGATCGCCAACGGCGAGACCCGCGCCCGCGAGAAGCGCAAGCTGCTGGCGGCCAACCTCGACTTCTGGCGGAAGCAGGCGCAGCGCCTCGAGCGCCTGAAAAAGAGCCAGGCGGTCTCGGGCGAGCAGGCCGAGAAGTCGCAGCTGCAGATGCAGGACGCCCGGACCGCCCTGTTCGAGCTGGACCGGTCGCTGGAGGCCCTGCAGATCCAGAGGGAGCGCTTGGCCAACCAGCGCCAGGCGCTGGAGCTGGCCGACCGCGACCTGCTCCTGGCATCGCCGGTCGGCGGCGTGGTGCTGGAAACCTTCGCCGACCCCGGGGAGAACGTTCTGCCGGGCGCGGCGCTGGCCGACATCCTCGACCTCTCGAGCCTCTTCGTCGACGTGTTCGTCGAGGAGCGCGAGATCGCCGGGCTGAAGCTGGGCCAGGCGGTCGAGGTGAGCGTGGACGGCCTGGCGGGGCGCATCTTCCGCGGCCGCATCTCCTACTTCGGCCGCAAGGCCGAGTTCTCGCCCAAGTACGTGGTGGCCGAGAGGGAGCGCCAGGCGCTGCTCTACCAGGTGAAGGTGCGCCTGGAGGGCGATCCGGGCGTCTTCAAGGTCGGCCAGCCGGTCACCGTGGCCTTCGTCCGCTAGGGCAGGGGCATGGTCCGGCTGGAGAGGGTCGGCAAGTCGTTCGGCGACATCCGCGCCGTGGACGACGTCTCCCTGGACATCCCCCGCGGCGCCATCACCGTGCTGACCGGGGCCGACGGCGCCGGCAAGTCGACCCTCTTCAAGATGCTGGTCGGCCTGGTCAAGAAGGACACCGGCCGCATTTTGCTGAACGGCGAGGAGATCGGTGACGACTACGCGCGGGTCACTTCGGTCTGCGGCTACATGCCCGAGCGCTTCTCCCTCTACACCGACCTCAGCGTGGAGGAGAACATGGATTTCTTCGCCGCCGTGCAGCAGGTGCCCGCGGCGCGGCGCGAGGAGCTGAAGACCCGGCTGCTGGAGCGCACGGGCATGGCCCCCTTCCGCCGCCGGCGCGCCGGCGCCCTCTCCGGCGGCATGAAGCAGAAGCTGGCCCTCTCCACCATCCTGCTCTCCTCGCCGCAGCTGATCATCCTGGACGAGCCCACCACGGGCGTCGATCCCCTGTCGCGCATCGAGTTCTTCGCCATCATCGAGTCGCTGCGCCGGGAGGGGCGGACCATCGTCATGTCCACCCCCTACCTCGACGAGGCGGAAAAGGGGGACTGGATCGTCTTGATCCGTGCCGGCCGCATCCTGCGCCAGTCGTCGCTGGCCGACCTGCGCCGGACCTTCCCGGCCCGGCTCTTCCGCATCCTGCCCCAGGGCAACGTCTTCGCGGCCATGAGGGATGCCGCCTCCATCCCCGGCCTGGCCGAAGCGGCCTACATGCGCGGCAAGTTCATCAAGTACCTGCAGACCGGGAGCGAGAACCTGGGGAGCCGGATCCCGCACCGCCAGATGGTCGAGGAGGCCCCCACCCTGGAAGACATGTACATCTATTACGAGAGGCGGCAATGAGCCGTGCGGCGCCGGCCATTGCCGTGCGCGACCTGCGCAAGAATTTCGGCGGCTTCCAGGCCGTGCGCGGCATCTCCTTCGACGTGGCTCCCGGTGAGATCGTCGGCTTCCTGGGCCCCAACGGCGCCGGCAAGACCACCACCATCAAGATGATCACCGGCCTGCTGGCGATCACCTCGGGATCCGTGGAGGTCAACGGCCTGGACAACCGCCGCGAGCTGCCGCGCGTGAAGCGGATGCTGGGGTACATGTCGCAGAAGTTCTCCCTGTACCCGCTGCTGACCGCCCTGGAGAACATCGAGTTCTTCGGCGGCATCTCCGGGCTGGCGCCGCATGATCTGAAGGCGGCCATGGCCCGGATGCAGGAGGCCGTCCCCGCCCCGGTCCTGCGCCAGAAGATCCAGGACGTGCCCCCGGGCATCCGCCAGAAGGTGGCCCTGTTCGTCTGCCTGCTGCCCGACCCGGGGATCATCCTGCTCGATGAACCGACCTCGGGCGTGGATCCCGAGGCGCGCCGCATTTTCTGGAACGAGATCTACGGACTGAAGACCCGCGGCAAGACGCTGCTCGTCTCCACCCACAACCTGGACGAGGCCGAGTACTGCGACCGCATCCTCATCATCCATAACGGCGAGATCGTGTCGGCCGGCGCGCCCGACGACCTGCTGCGCCGGGAGGGGAAGGCGAGCATCGAAGAGCTGTTCGAGGACGCCATCCGCAGCCATGGGCAGAATTAAGGCGATCATCGTCAAGGAATTCCTCCACATCCTGCGCGACCCGCGCAGCCTGACCATGGTCTTCATCACGCCCTTGGTCATGATCTTCATCCTGGGTTACTCGGTCTCCTACGACCTCGACCGGGTGGATGCCGCGGTCATCGACCACTCCCAGGGCCGGCTCTCGCGGCAGCTGGTCCAGTCCATCGCGGCCAATGGCGTCTTCGTGCTTCACGGCCGGGGCGCGTCCCTGCCGCTTGACCGGGCCGAAGAGATGCTGCGCGCTGGGGCGCTGCGGGCGATCGTGGTCATCCCTCCCGGGTTCGACCGCCGGCTCGCCGCCGGTGCCGCTGCCGAGGTCGGGCTGGTCATCGACGGCAGCGATGTCAACGTGGCCAACCTGGTCCAGCAGTACAGCGAGCGCATCCTCCTGGAGTTCAACGCCGGCCTGACGGCCGCCCGCGGCGCAACCGGGCTGCCGCTCCGGCTGGACACCAAGATGTACTTCAACCCGGAGGCGCGCAGCCAGTTCTTCTTCATCCCCGGGCTGATCGCCGTCATCATGCTGATGATCTCGGCCCTGCTCACCTCGCTCAGCATCTCGCGCGAGCGCGAAAGCGGGTCGCTCGCCCTGCTGTTCATCTCGCCGCTGCGCTCGGGGGAGATCATCGTCGGCAAGACCGTCCCCTACATCATCGTCGCCCTGCTCGACGGGGCGGTCATCCTGCTGTTCGCCCGCTTCTGGTTCGGCATTCCCCTGCGCGGCAGCCTGCTGGTGCTGCTGGCATTCGCCCTGCTCTACATCGTCGCCGGCCTGTCGCTGGGCATCCTGATCTCCACCGCGGCGCCCACGCAGCGCACGGCCATGCTGGCTGCGCTGCTCATCACCATGCTGCCCTCGTTCCTGCTGTCGGGGTTCATCTTCCCCCTCGATTCCCTGAGCCCGGTGCTGCGCGCGGTCTCCTACGCCATCCCGGCCACCTATTTCCTGCGCATCATCCGCGGCGTGGTGCTCAAGGGCGCCGCGCTGCGCCACTTCTGGTTCGAGGGCGCCATGCTGCTCGTGCTCTGCGCCGGTCTGCTGGCGGCGGCCACCCGCAAGTTCGGCCGCCAGAGGAAGGCCGCCCAATGAAGCTGCGCTACCTGGTCAAGAAGGAGCTGATCGAGGTCATGCGCCAGAAGGAGCTGCTGTTCCTGATGTTCGTCAGCCCGGTCATCCAGATCGTCATCCTGGGCTACGTGGTCTCCACCGACATCCGCCACGTGCCGGTGGGCCTGGTCAATCTCTCGCGCAACCAGGTCGCCGAGCGGGTCAGCGAGCGCGTGCGCCGCTCGCCGCTGTTCGCCGTGCGCTTCGAAAGCCGCCGCAGCGCCGACTACCTCGACCTGCTCAAGCAGGGCCGGGCCAAGGCGATCATCGTCTTCCGCGACCCCCTGGACCGCAAGCGCAGCGCCGCAGCCTATCCCGAAGTCCAGGTGCTCATGGACGGCATCGATTCCAACACGGCCATGGTCGCCGCCGGCTATTTCAACGGCATCATCAAGGGGTATATCCTGGACGACCTGGCCCGGCGCGGCCGCGGGCTGCCCGTGGCCGGCCGCCCGCTGTTCCGCTTCAACCCGCAGCTGCGCAGCATCAACTACATGGGGCCGGGGATCGTCGGCTTCCTGCTGACCATCATCACCATGTTCCTGACCTCGGCCTCGCTGGTGCGCGAGAAGGAGCAGCAGACCATGGACACGCTGCTCATGTCGCGGCTCAACAGCCTGGAGATTTACCTGGGCAAGGCCCTGCCCGCCGTGCTGATCGGGCTGATCGACATGGTCATCGGCCTGCTGGTGGTGATTCTGTGGTTCGGCATCCCTTTCCGCGGCAGCCTCTTTTTCCTGTTCCTGGCCTCGCTGGTCTACCTGGCGGCCATCCTGTCCTACGCCCTGCTGATCTCGGTCCTCTCGGCGACCACGCAGCAGTCGATGTTCTTCGCCTGGTTCTCCCTGATCCTCTTCCTGCTGATGTCGGGGTTCTTCACGCCGGTGGCCAACATCCCCCAGCCGCTGCGCCTGCTCGCCGACATCAATCCCCTACGCTACCTGATCCAGATCATCCGCGAGATCTTCCTCAAGGGCAATGGCATCGCCCATTTCTGGAAGGACCTGCTGGCCCTGGCCGGCATCGCCGCCTCCCTGGTATCCGTCTCGCTGCTGAACTTCAAGCGCTTCATCTCCAGGTGACGCCGTTCCGGCCGCGGC